>Ga0116153_10000059_pt1 | contig 178457 bp, 141 predicted proteins | sample AD_UKC028_MetaG_FD_89896 | JGI IMG/M metagenome (GOLD analysis project Ga0116153, IMG submission 89896) | Active sludge microbial communities of municipal wastewater-treating anaerobic digesters from USA - AD_UKC028_MetaG | ecosystem: Engineered > Bioreactor > Anaerobic > Digestate | place...
GCCCAGGCCGGAAAAATCTGCGCGCTGCCACGTTCCGTTATTCACCCATGAATTTGCGACAATAATCACTCCGCCAGGGGTACCGACGATCATCAGGTCGTTGGCCGGATCGTATGGATTGTATTTCGTCCCGTCCGTCTCGTCGTAATCGCCGTCAATCGCAATCCCCTCCCCCGGACCGTCAACGTCATACACATACACTGGCCCGGCGGAGGTGGCGACTGCGCCCAGGAGAGTCGCCTCCGCCAATAGAGTTCCGGCAAGAGTTTCGCTATCGGAAGCGAAGTTGATACTAACCGCGTCGGAGTAATCCTTCATGGGATTACATGCTGTTTCTGCCCCGTCAGGAGGCAGGTTCGATTCCGCAAGGGACGAGTTCAGCAGGACGCGGAATTCGAGGGATTCAATTTGGACAAATCCTGCAAATCTGCGCCGCACATTATCCCGAATTTTCATTTCGCATGATCTCCTTGCCGGATCAACCTTCCGCGCAGGCAAAGCGCTCTGAGTTTCGTTGTGGCGGGTTCACGCGCCGCCTGCGGCGTCGCTAAGTACCCACCCTACATTTACTTCGTGAATTCGAGGATGCCGAACTGGTTCGAATCCTTGCTGCCGCAGATGCCGGGCGTCCATTCCAGCCAGCCCTTGAAGCCTGCGCCTTCGGCGTCGGCGTCGCCGTCGGCGTCATTGACCGTCAGGCTGAAAAGCGCGTCCCGGTCGGCGTTTGCGGGGTTGAGTTCGAGGGACTTGAGCGGAAGCGATGCTTCATACGTAGTAACACCGTCGCCGCGGACGACCTTCAGCGCGCCGTCGTTGAAAACGCCCTGGCGCGGGAACCACTGGAAAATCTGCGGCCCGGACTTGGTCAGCGCGAGGCCGAATTCGGCGCAGTCGCCCCCCCCGCCCGCGGATTCCATCCCCCTGCGGGAACGGAACGCAAGCTGGACGCAGTCGCCCTGCCAGATGTTGAAGCCGGAATTGGGCTGATCGTGGGTCTGGTCTTTTACTTCAATTGCGAAATAGGCGTTTGCGTCGTCCCATGCGATGCGGACCTTCGCCGAGAGATCGGATTCCCCGCCCCATTTTTCGACGTGATTCCCCGACTTGCCGTCAAGGACAATGGCGGGTGCGTCGGCGGGCCAGTCGGAGAGATCGCCGTCAATCGTTAACGGATTTTTCAAGCGCGGCGCTTGAAAAATACGCCGGGGAGGGAGCACTTCGATCCGGCCCTTGCCCAGCTCGTCAAGAACGCTCAGGCGAACGTCGCGGCTGGAGGGGCGCTGGCCGGGGGGGACTTCAATCTCGAAAAAGAACTCCTGTTCCGCGCCGGTTGCCAGCGGGCCGTATCGGACAGTCTTGCCCGGGGATACGCGCCAGCCGTCCGGGACGTCAAGCGCAAGCCTGCCATCGGACGTTTTGCCGGAGAAACTGCGGATTGTCGCCTTTACCCACGCGCGGTCGCCGGCGTGAATCTTCTCAGGAAGCTCCAGGGTCGTCTCAATCGGCTCGCGGACGTGAACGACAACCGAGTCTTTTATTACGCAGGCCTCCTCGCCGACCTTGCAGGTGACTTCGTACGGGATCAGGACGGCGGAGCCGGGAGGAGCGTCGGGAGCGGGAACCGTGATGACCGCTCCCGAATACTTGCCCGTTCCGAGGGACGGACTATCGAAAGCCCTGGGACGCGCCGCGCCGCATCGCAGCGCCAGGCTCTTTACCTCCCGCTGCCCTGAATTATGCAACGTAATACCCAACTTGAGATCGTTACCCCCAGTGCTGATAAGTCTCCCTTGTCCTTCGGTGCGCAGCCCAAACCGATAGGACTGGACCGCGGATTTGAACTCCGTTTGTTCAAATTCCGTGAGGATTTCGTCGGTCGCCTTCCGCAATTCGAAGAAGGCGACGCCGCCTGAGGGGACATCGAAGCTCATCATGCTTTGCGAACCCGACAGGATTCCGAACGGGACACGCTTGTCTGAAGTCACCCTTTCGGCAACAAAGACAGTGCGTCCCACCCGAGCCTCGCCCCCGCTCCCATACATGCCGTCAAGCTGGTCCAAATTCAGTTCGATCGTTACGGCCTGCTGTCTTGTATCGGCGTTGACGGCAATCAGTCCGTATGTGCCGTCCTCCGCTTTCCACAGCGAAGTCATCACAGCCGGAAGCTTGATGTGCTCGACCGACCAGGGGTTCGGCCAGTCGGCCTTCAGCGTCGGAACTGACGACACGATTTCCGGCGGCGGCATCATCTCGCCATAGACCAGGAATTTTTTCGCGATGAAGCGATACGCTAAAATATTCTTCAGAAATTCGATCTTGTCCTTATGCTGCGGATCTGTGATCCAGAGGCCGATCCAGCCGACCTGGTTGCCCCAGATGAAATCGCGCGCGAATTTCAGCCGGAAGGACATCTCGCTTTCGTTCGCCTCGTGCCGCGTGGCGAAGACGTTGACGTAATCGCCGTAGACGGCCTCGAACAGCGGGACCTGCTCCTGCTGCCTGTGCAGCCAGATCAACTGGCCGTCGAAATACGCCATGTAAGGCTCGGCGTTATTCTCGGTCGTGAGGCACACGTCCGGCCCGGCCGCCTTTGCGGTCTTGCGGATCTTTTCGAGCATCCCATAGTAGCCGCTCACCCACGCGTCAGCCCCGCCGAGATTGTGCCCGTGGGACTTATCGAAGCAGAGCTGCGGCCCGGCCGAGGCGACCTGGTCAATGTAGACGGCGTTGACGCCGACCTCGTGCGTGAGCTTTCGTATTACCTCGGTCTCGGTGTCCTGCCAGAACTGCGTGTTCGGACACATTACGGCCTGCTTGACGCCGTTGCCATACTCCTCCGTCCATGACTCCCCGTTCACGTCCTTGGTCGTATAGGGTATCGCGCCGTCGTAACCGGGGCCGTTCTTGTCCCACAACCGCCCGTTGATGTAGGGCATGGCGTAGATGCCGTTGTCAACCAGCACCTTCACGCCCGCGTCGAAGCCCTCCTTGAAGGGGAAGTAATTCGGATAATGCGTGTCGAACGGGGTGACGTGCCAGTTGTACCAGTGGATGCCGATGGGGATGCCGGGGAGAAGCTCCTTGAGCTTCAGCATCCGGGGGACGACGTCCTTGGCAAAGCCGCCGTCGCATATCCAGAAGGCGATGCTGTTGAACTTGTCCGACTTGTCGGCGCGGGCGGAGAGTTTGCCGCGGCTGGTCCAGCTTTGCTGCGTCGCCCATTCTCGATAGCGCCGGGAAATAGAGAACCAGTCCCCATCCGTTCTGGCCATTACAAAGTCATACGGCATGTCGTATCCGACGCCGGGCAGGCTCATGTCCGGCGGGTAACTCCGCACATAGAATTCCTTGCCGGGGGAGAAGTGGAAAGTCTTGCACGCCGCCGCCGGGTCTTCCGCCGCAAGATACAGGCCTTCGCGGCCCTGTATCAGGCCGAGGAACTGCATGGTCCATCCGGCGCTGGGGTAGGTTCCGCCGACACTTCCGGAGAATCGCTTGTGATTGAAACCCCAGTCGCGCCCAGGGTAGACAAGTTCTGTCTCGCCCGCCTTGCCCAAACCTGTGATGTATGGGAAATCCACCGACCAGAGGCCGTATTCCTTGCAGCGATTATCCACCTTGATGCGCCAGCGGAAACCTTTCTTCGTCGGAGTTATCTTCACGGTGACGTCCAGCGCAGATTTCTCGTTCTCGACGTCAATGCCCTTCCAGTGAAGGAGCATGACTTCGGTTTCTTCGAGCGGGTGGGACGCCTCGTAGGGATCTTCCGGCCTGATTCGTTCGACAGCACATGCCCGCCCAGTATTGTCGAGCGTCACGACTTTACCGTCTTCGGCCCTGCGAAGTTCGATGCGCCATATGGTCGGGGCGTTCTCAGCGTTACCACGGAATTCTGTCTGTCGCGTAAGAGAAGCAATGCCGGATCCAAGCCCAGCAAGTCCGCCGCCCTCTTCCCACCGGGCAAACCATAGAGATAAACCGATTGCGTTACCGATCCATCCGGGGGCCACTTGCGCATTCAACAAAATATTGTCCAGACTCTTCGCAGCACCCTTGTCTTCTTTAGTTTTCTCACTGATAGATTGTCCCCCACCTTTCTCTAATACGCTTAGAATGGTCTCAAGAACCTTCTTATCTTTCTGTGCCTTTTGAACCACGCCCAAAATCTGCGCTGCTTCGACTTCTCGCCCATCCATTGAGCAGCGAAGCGCCAAGATAATCAAATGATCAACGCCTCTTATCAATCCCCCCCATAAACCTACCGTAGGACGGGGCACCAAGACATTGTCCTTGTATCCTTCGGCAGAAAGTAATCCAGCCAGGCGATTCATTGACTCCGGCGTTGAGACCTTCACTTCCATCTTCTCCGCCATCCCCATCCACGCCTGCCGGACGAAGTGCCCGTCGCCGCCCGACGGCCCGATGTAAAGATGCGCCTCCATCCTCTGCTCCTTCGTTTTCCATCCCCCGCCCGCGCACATGACGTAGTTGTAGTAGCTCGTGCGCCCGTCGTAGCTGACGATGCCGGGATGAATCAGACCGACGCAGTCCGTCTCATTGAACATGCAGGCCCAATTGTCCGTGTTGAAGCTTCGGTCGTTGTCCAGGAGCGATTCGGTTTTCGCCGGTTCACCGCCGGCCCAGGAGTGATAGCGGGTTGACTTGTTCGAGACCTGGAGGAAGCGCAGTTCCGGCCACTCGAACGCCGCGTCCTGAGTCGCGAAGGCGGTGACCTTCACAAGCGGGCTTCCCGCAAGGTATGTGAAATCATACACGGCGCTGGCGTTCGATTCCGTCGCCCTGCCGCCGTTCCTTTCGATGTATCTCGCCTTCGCCCGGACGACCGCCCGCAGCGGGCCTGAAACCACCTTCCGAACCTCGCTTTCTGGATCGGCTGACAGCGTGAAGTATCCGGCGTCCTTTCTGAAAACACGGTCGTCAAGGAACGTTTCCGCGTCGGCCTCGCCGCTGCCGGGAAATCCAATGCGCTTCGGCATTCCCCCGCCGCCCCTGACCGGATGAGTGACGATAAACACGCCGTTGTTGACCGTCAACTCCGGGCCTGAGAAGTCCGATTTGACAAGATAAGGCAGCGATTTTCCGGACTCCCCCACGACAACCAGAAGGTCGCACTCGACACGCCCGGGCTGGAGATAAACAGTCAGATAAGCCGGTCCGCCCGATGCAAAGGGGGGATCGAACTGAGCTGGAATACGGCGAAGGTGCGTCCCGGACCGAAGGAATGCGTCAACCCGCCCTTCCCCGCTTCTCCCGTTCAATCGTTCCCTGATTTCCTTCGGCAGCGCGCCGGGGTCAATCGGAATCTCGACAGCCCTCGGCCCCAGCAGCGCGGGAGTAGCCCTGAACTTCACCTCGATGACGCCGGCCCCGCGCGCAAGAACCGACGCGAACTCCTCCAGCGAGACGGGATCATCCCCAGCGTTGCCGTAGGAGGAAAGCGTCGCCGAGAACAAAACAAACGGAACGAGAGCCGCCGTTGATAAGCATTTCATAATCCGTACCTCCCTTATTGATGACCCGACCCTTTGCCAAGTATGGCGTCAGTGACAGGCGTACAAACGTAACTTGGAGCGCAGTCGTCTGGTTTGCAGACGCGTCTTGCTGCCATCCTGCCGATACTCGAGATTGCGCAGCAAGCCGCTTGCCGGGGTTTTGAACTTGCCTGATTCGGCATCGCACAAGCAAGCTTGTGCAACGGCAAGGCGCAAGCAAGCTTGCGCACTCCAAGATTGCGCGTCCATCAGGGACCCATTACGTCGCGGACGCAAACCGTCATGACGATATGATAATACTACACGAAGCGGGAGCAAAGCTTCCACGCCATCATGACTGCCGAGACGAACAGCAGAACGCCGAACGCCTTGCGCAGGCGCCGCGCCCGAGTGCGCATGGCAAGGATAGCGCCTATCTGGCTGCCGACTGTCGAGCCGATCATGATCAGAATCGCCAGGGAAAGCATGACGTCGCCGGTTATCGCTTTTTCAATCGTGCCGAAGACGCCAGTGAAAAGGGCATATAGCAGGGACGTGGCGATTGCGACGTGCGTGGGCAGGCCGACGCCGTAGATGAGCAGCGGAACCACGAAGACCGAGCCGCCTATGCCGAGCATTCCGGACACCAGCCCCACAAGGACAGTCGGGAATACGAGCAGTGGGATTGACGCCTCGCCTCCGGTTCTGACAAGACGCGCGCGGGGAGGGATTCTGCGAAGGGCGGCGAGAAATCGTCCCGGGGGAGGCGGATTATCTCCGCGTGGCTTTTCCAGAAGGATGAGCGTCCCGATCAGTACCAGCGCCGCGATGAATAATCCCGTTATGGCAACCCGGTCCAGCGGCGCGCTCCTGCCGTGAAAGGTCACCTGCGGCATGTTCTCAAGGGCCTCGGAGATTGCGACCCCGACCGTCACCCCGGCCAGGTTTCCGCCGGCGGCCATGAGCGCGACCTGGTAATCCACGACGCCGGATTTGCGGAAGCGCATGACGCCGCTGGCCGAGGCCGCGATCATCTGGCACAAGCCTGTGCCTATGACGACGGGAAGGGGAAGCCCGAGCAGGGAATGAAGCAGGGGGGTGAGGATGACCGCCCCGCCGATGCCGAAGAGTCCGGAGCCAAGCCCCGCCGCAAGCCCCGAAAGAATAATCCAGCCGATGAAAAAAGATTGGCCCCCGACGGCTATATGTACCATATCTGCCTCAGGGATTCCACGCGCGATGCGTCATTATTTTCTTTCTTTGCGGCTGGCGCGCGGGCGGACAGGCGATTGAAAACGAGATTGGTAATCACGCCCCAGGCGATGGGCACGACGAGGCAGAGCAGGATATAACCGACAAGTCTCAAGCCGTTCATTACATTGTCGCGATCTATGCCAAATTAAGAATTCAATGTCTCAGACAGATTGGCAGTATGAGGTTAGTCAAGAGCGCGTGGTAGCGTAGGGGCGGGTTTGAAACCCGCCCCTACACGCGACCGTCATGCAAATACGCCCTTCAGTGACCCCTTACGATTGGCATTTAACTCATGCCCCCCTCACCCACCATTTCATGGTTCCCCCACTCCCGGCGGGAGAGGGGAGCGCTTGCCGCGCTTGTCTGACAAGCGCCGGCAACCGGCGAAAGAGGGGCCGCGCAGCGGATGACGAAGTCAGGGGCGGGCTGTGAACCCACCCCTTTCTTCCTGATCAGTCGCAACTACTTTTTCTCAAACTGCGCGTCGAACTTAATGACGCTGGGCTTGAAGTCAATGCTTTTGACGAACTCCAGGGCCTCCGCCGCGCCGTGTTCGCGGTCCATACCGCTGTCCTCCCACTCCACAGAGAGCGGGCCTTGATAGTTGGCGCGGTTGAGCGAGCGGATGATCGCCTCGAAATCCACGTCGCCGTGTCCGGGCGAACGGAAGTCCCATCCGCGCCTGCCGTCGCCGAAGGCCAGATGGCTGCTCAGGATGCCGCTCTTGCCGTCCAGCGTCACAGCCGCATCCTTTACGTGCATGTGGTAGATTCGGTCCGGGAATTCGTCAATGAACTTCGCCGGATGAACCCCCTGCCACTGGAGGTGGCTGGGATCGAAGTTGAAGCCGAACTCAGGCCTCCCGTCCAGGACTTCCACTGCGCGCTTGGCGCTGTAGAGATCGAATGCGATTTCAGTCGGATGCACTTCCAGCGCGAACTTCACACCGCACTGACCGAAGACGTCCAGAATCGGGTTCCAGACCTTGGCCAGTTTCGCGAAGGCGTCGTCAATCGTCTTGCGCGGAATGGCCGGGAAATCGTAGATGAGGTGCCAGATGGGCGATCCGGTGAAACCGCAGACGACCCCGATGCCGAGGTTTTTAGCTGCGCGAGCGGAGTTCTTCATGCACTCAATGGCCCACTCCCGCTTGGCCTCCGGTTTGCCCGAACATTCCGGCGGCGCCCAGCCGTCCGAGCGTTCATCGTTAAGGTCCAGAACCATCTGCCCCGCAAGGTGGTTGCTGATGGCCCAGACGTTCAGGCCGCACTTTTTCAGCTTGGCCCTCTGGCCGTCGCAATACTTCTTATCCGTAGCGCCTTTCATGGGGTCGAAGTGATCGCCCCAGCAGGCCAGTTCGAGGCCGTCATAGCCCCATCCCGCCGCCATCTTCGCCAGATCAGTCAGCTTCAGGTCGGCCCATTGGCCGGTGCACAGAGTTACGGGTCTTCCCATTGTCAATGACTCCAGAAAGGGGAAAGGAGAAAGTGGAAAGTTGAAATGAACTAACTCGGAGCGCCTGCGCAGGAGCAACAAGAAGGATGTGCGAGGCTGAAGACCTTGCACACGTCTCGCGGATTACCACCATGAGGCGCAATGAAAAACCTCCCTCACGCGCAAAACCTTCGGTTTCGCACACCCTTGAATTGCGGGCTATTTGCCGAGTTTCACCCACTTGCTCGTCTTCGCGCTTTTGAGAACGGCCTCGGTCATCAGAATTTCGTGATGGCCGTCCTCGAAGGTGGCGAAGCGTGGTTTGCACTTGCAGCCGCCAATGATGTAGGCGTAGACGTCCCGGAAGAAGAACTTCGGGCCGTCCGGGTAGCCTTCCGGATGCCCGCCCGGATACGCCGCGTATTCCTTCGCCCGCGCGCTCAGGAGCGACGGGTCCTTGATTATGACCTCGTTGGCCTTCTCGCGGTAACCGATGGTCATCTCGTTCGGGCGCTCCTGATCCCACCAGATGGCCCGCTTGCTTCCGTCAAGCTCAAACCACAGGCGGTTCTTGCGCCCCGCGCTGACCTGCGAGACGGTGAAGACTCCCTTAGCGCCGCCGGCGAAGCGCAGCAGCACGGAGGCGTAATCTTCGGTTTTGATCGGCGCGTCCTCGTAGTCCGAAGGCTTCAGCGCCTTGCCCGTGTAGGTCTCAACGTCTTTTTTCGGCTTCTTACGGAAGGGGTGGACGGTGGCTATGTCCGCGAACAACTCGACGATCCTGTCGCCGGTGATGAACTGGATGAGGTCGCACCAGTGGCTGCCGATGTCTGCGATGGCGCGGGAGGCGCCGCTGCGCTCCGGCTCAAGCCGCCAGTTGTAATCCGTCTCCCAGAAGAGCCAGTCCTGAAGGTAGGAGCCGTGGACTGAATAGAGCCTGCCGAAGTCGCCCCGGCGGACCATGTCGGCGGCCTCCTGCACCAGCGGGTAGCTGCGATAGTTGAAGTCAATCGCGTTGACCAGCCCGGTTTTGGCCGCCAGTTCGATCAGCTTTGCGCTCTCCTTGCTTGTCATGGCAAGCGGCTTCTCGCTGACCACGTGCTTGCCGGCCTTCAGCGCTTCCGACGAAATCTGGAAGTGCATGTTGTTGGGCGTGCAGTTGTGGATCACCTCTATATCGGGATCCGCGAGAAGCTTCTTGAAGTCCCCGTACGCGCGGGGGATGGACATGTCCGCGGCCTTCTTCTTCGCGAGTTCCTCGTTGGCCTCGCCGAGGGCTATCACATCAACGAAACCGAGCCTGCGCAGCGCCTCGACGTGCGCCGGCCCGATGAAACCCGTGCCGATTACAGCAGCGTTCACCTTGCGCATGTTGTTTTCTCCTGTTCAGTCTCAAACCGGAATCGGGAGATGGCCGCGCGCAGGCGGCCCCGCAATCAACGCGCCTTCAGACCTTTGGAACCTTCTCCCATTTCCCGCTCTTGCAGGACTTGGTTATGGCATCCAGCACGGCGCAGCACTTCATCCCGTCAACGAAGCTCGGAACAGGCATTCTGTTCTTCGCCAGGGCGTCCATGAACTCGGCCACCTCGTTGATGAACGTCTCGCCGTAGCCGATGATGTGTCCGGGAGGCCAGTATGCGCCGAAATGCTTGTGGTCGGACTGCGTGGCGAGGATTTTTCTGAATCCTTGCGCGTAGGCGGGATCATCCGCGCTCCAGAACTCCAGGACGTTCATGTCCTCGAACTGGAAGCGCAGGCTGCCCTTGCTGCCGTTGATTTCGAAGAAATTGTAGTTCTTATGCCCGCCGGAGAAGCGCGTCGCCTCGAACGTGCCGAGCGCGCCGTTTTTGAACCGGGAAAGGATGATGACGCCGTCGTCAACGTCAACCTTGCCCTTCTGGGCGGATTTGCCGCGCCCGACCAGGCCCTCCAACGTCGCCGCCCCGGCTTCCAGCGGGCGCTCCTTGATGAACGTCTCCTGCGTGGCGGTGACGGTGTCAATCTCGCCGATGAGCATCCGCGCCGTGTCAATCAAATGAGCCGCCAGATCGCCCAGCGCGCCGCTGCCGCAGACCTTCTTCTGCAGGCGCCAGATGAGCGGGAACTCCGGATCGAGAATCCAGTCCTGGAGGTACTGCGCCCGCCAGTGGTAGACCGTGCCGATCCGGCCCTCGTCAATCAGCCGCTTGGCCAACGCGATTGCGGGGACGGTGCGGTAGTTGAAGCCGACCATGTGCTTCACACCGGCCTTCTCGACCGCCGCGACCATTTTCTTCGCGTCGTCCAGTGAATTAGCCATCGGCTTTTCACTGAAGACGTGCTTGCCGGCCTGGGCGGCGGCGATGGCCATCGTGGCGTGCTGGTTGCCCGGCGTGCTGACGTCAATCATCTCGATGTCGTCGCGCTTGATGAGCTTCTTCCAGTCGGTCTCGTAGGACTGCCAGCCGTAGCGCCGGGCTGCAACCTTGACGGCGTCCTCCGAGCGTCCGCAGATGGCCTTCATCACGGGCATGCAATCGCAGTTGTAGAACAGGCCCGCGTTGAGGTAGCCGAAGCTGTGCGCTCGGCCCATGAAGGCGTAACCGATCAATCCGACGTTGACCTGGCTGGGCATAGCAAATCCTCCCTTCGAATTCGACTCCGACGCGACAAAAGAATCCCTGGCGTCCGCGCCTTTCGGTCGCGGCCCGCATGACTTAACATTTGAACATTGATGCTGCGCGAGTCGTCCCGACAATCGGACAACGCCGCGCCAACCCCGAATGATGAGCATGATAGTTGAATGAAGAAGGCAAATCAAGACAGGAACCGCAGAGGCATGGCAGGTATCCCCGCCCGCAAGTAATATGACCGACGCCGGAACGACTGCGCCGGGACAAACCCCCCATCCGCCGCCCCCCCTCTTTAACCTTAAAAAGAATCTTGTATCCCGGCATTAATAAAGGTAGAATTCGGGATCAAGTATTTATGTTGGACACAGATAAGATGGCAGGCGCGGTTGGCATCACATTGCCGCATGATTACCAGACCGACGGAGGACGGTGGATTTGTGCCCGGATGCTCCTGACAACAGGACGGACAGCCTTGCCAGGGAGTATTACAGCAAAGGCATAGGTTTCGCCCAGCGCGGCCACGTCCAGGAGGCTATCGAAGCCCTTGACCATGCGATCAGCGCCAACTCAAGGCTCATGGCCGCCTATTACGTCAAGGGGGGCCTTCTGCAGGAACTGAAGCTATATCAGGAAGCCGTTGATTGTTATGACAAGGCCATTGCCGTTGATTCCAAACATGCCGAAAGCTGGTACGATAAGGCCATAACGCTTGAAAAACTGGGGCGGTCAGAGGAGGCTCGCTTCTGCTTCCGCGAGGCCGTGAGGTTGAACCCGGCGCTGGACGACGGGCGTTTCGGCAAGGGCAGGCTGCAGACAGCCAGGGCATCCTTCATGAAGGACCAGGCCCCGCCGCCGGCAAAACCAGCCCCGGCCCCCGTTGAAGTGGCGCAGGCAGAGGTTCTTCAGACCGATATTATCGAAGGTGAAATTGTCCAGGGAGAGGTTATCGAGGCCGAAGTCATGGATGACGGAGGCGATGTTGCGCCGGTGATGGTAATCGAGGATGGCGCAGCCCCTCAGATGGTCCAGCCCCTCGAACCGGTGGAAGATACGGCTCCATCCCCGCCGAGCGGACGATACAGGATTCCGCAGATACCGGCCAATCCCACTGCGGTTGAAAAGGAGAAGGCGCAGCCTGCCGCGCTGGCGCCGATTCCAGCAATCGCGGCAGAACCGGGGAAAAAGCCCCGGCAGGCATGGGAAGAGGAGCCGACGGCGGTGGTCCAGCAGCCGCAGGACGATTATTCGATCGCGCCGCAGAAGGGGCAATGGCTCACGCGGGAAACCACGACCCCGCCAAAAGGCCAGGTCCTCGATTTCAACCCGCGGGCCGCCAAGGTCAGGGTGGACAAGGGAATCAAGTTCATAGCCCTCAGGCAATATGAAGTTGCGCTCTTCTGCTTTGAAGAAGCATTGTCCGTCAATCCGAAGTACGCTCCGGCGCTGATGAATAAAGGGGTCGTGCTGAGCAGGATGGGCAAGTTCGAAGAGGCATCGGAATTCATAGAAAAGGCAATCGAGTCGAACCCGAACTCCCCCGACGCCTGGTATCAGAAGGGCGCGATTCTGGCGCTGTTCGGGGTCAAGGCCGAAGCGCACCGCTGCTTCCAGAAGGCGCACGAATTGTCACAAGTCTGATTTCATCCCGCCGCTGCATCTCCCCGCTTCCATTCTTGAAATTGTTATGTTCCGCCAGTCCGGACGAATATAATGTTTGAATAAGTAATGCGAATCTCAAACGGCAGCCCGGAAGGAACACCCGATGCGGGATAAACTTACACCAATGGCGGTCGGCCTTCTGGCGGCGCTGGCGGTTTCAGCGGGAGTCTTCTACGCAGTCAACCATCCGACAGAATGCCGCAACCGCGTCTTCGTCATCGGGATTGACGGAATCACCTTCGATCTCGTGAAGCCCTGGGTGGAGTCCGGAGAGCTTCCCAACTTCGCCAGGATCATGAAGGAGGGGGCGCAAGGCCCGCTCGCCTCCACGCTCCCGCCCATAAGTCCTACCGCCTGGACTGCCGCAGGCACGGGCGTCAACCCGGGCAAGAATAACGTTTTCGGATTTTTCGCCGGCTGGCATTGGACGGGATCGCGATACGCCAATACACCCGTCAATTCCGGCGAGCGCAAGTGCAAGGCGGTCTGGCAGTTGGCTTCGGAGGCCGGCCTGCCGGTCGTAGTGGTCAACATGCCGGTCACGTCCCCGGCGGAAACGGTCAACGGGCTGATGATCAGCGGGTTCCCGATCATCAAGGACCAACCCTGGGTATATCCGCCGTCGCGCGCGGCCGAATTTGCGGACTGGCCGCTTGATGCGCACACCCCCGGCATGAGGCCGGGCGAAGAGGCGCAGACGTTTGCCAAGCTGACGGATGAAGAGTCACGAAGATGGCGAACAGGCCTCCGCCTGATGGATTCCGAGCGCTACAAGCTCTTCTGGCACGTATTGACCATCACGGACAGAATTCAGCATCACTACTGGCGCTTCATGGACAAGAACCACATTCTCCACGATCCCGACATGGCGAAGACGCTTGGCAGCGCGGTGCTGGATACATACAAACGCATGGACGCCGCGCTCGGAGACGTCATGACCCGAATGAGGGATGATGACGTTCTGGTAGTGCTCAGCGATCATGGTTTCGGCCCTCTGCACACAACGATAAGCGGTCCCGGTTTCCTTAAGGCCAACTTTCCCGACGGGAAGCTCAAGGTCAGGCCGATTGACGGGATATACGCATGCTTCAAGATCAGGCCGGCCGAGTATCTTGATGACGGCGAAGACATGCAGCCATTGATCACGCAGACGCGGGAAAGGCTGGCCAAGGAACTGCGGGAACTGAAGGACCCGACCAGCGGCAAACCCGTGATGCAGAGCGTCTGGGTCAACTCGGAAATATACAAAGGGCCGTATGCCCAGGAGGGGCCAGACGTCATCGGTCTTGAGGAGCCGGGGTATCTCACAGTGAACGGATGGGATTACAGCGGTCCGGGCTTCATGCGTCGGGTCGCCGTGACGGACCACATGTATTCCGCCGATCATCGGCCTTACGGCGTGTTGCTGCTCTACGGCAGAGGAATTGCGCCCGGAAGTCATGCCGCCAACGCCGCAATCATTGACGTCGCCCCGACGGTTCTTCACCTGCTTGGATTGCCGATACCGGAACAGATTGACGGGAGAGTATTGACCGAATGCCTGCGGACGGACTATCTTGCAGCAGCGCCGATCCGGAAAACGGATCGGGAAATAGTGCAGAAACACTGGAAGGACGGAGCATCCGCCGAAGAGATTGACAAGCAGCTTCGCGGCCTCGGCTACGTCCAGCACTGATTGGCGGGGAACCGGAACAGTGGATTCCACGGAACGCCACCTGTTGCGCGTTGCGTATTCTATCTTTACGCTCGTTCTCTTATTCAATCGCCATCTTCCCGCCGCCCAGGATGCCGACCTCACGGAAAAGGAAATGACCATCCGCGTCTGGGGTCTGCCGATTCCTACGGCGACCGACGCGGACGCGCAGTCAACCCGCAAGGTCATTTCCGCGTTCTATAGGAAACATCCCCGGATCCGGTGCGAGCCGGGGACGGGCATGAAGATCGAGAATAAGGACTTCGATATCATCCCCCTGATGCAGATCGCCGGGGACATCAGCCCCGAAGTCATTTACGTCAACTTCCGCCAGTCGCACACTTACATAAGCCAGGGCTTCCTCCAACCGCTGGACGAATGGTTCTACAAGCTTCCGGAAGAAGAGCGCAATCGCCGCGTCCCGCCGCCCGCATGGCCGGTCATCAAGCGCAAGGGGCCGGACGGGCAGGAGCACGTCTGGGCGCTGCCGGTCAGGGGGCTTGTCATGGGCCTTTTCTACAGGCGCGACCTCTTCCAGGAGGCCGGATTGCCCGACCGGGCGCCGGAGGATTGGAATGAGCTTCTGGAATTCGCCCGCAAACTCACCAACCCCGAAAAGAACATAACCGGGCTTGGCGTGGTCGGCGGGGAGGAATGCTCCTGGCAGTTCATGAGCTTCCTTTGGTCGGCCGGCGCGGAGGCCGTCGTGCAGGATGAGAAGGGCGACTGGCGCTGCGCCTTCGATTCGGACGAGGCGGCGACTGCGGCGCTGATGTATGCGCGCCTGCTCAACGAACCCTTCCAGAAAGACGGCAGGACAATCAACGGTTGCGCTTACGGCGACACATGGGCCGGCCTCTATACCATGAAATGGGACCGCGGACAGGTCGGCATGGTCTTCAACTACCTGGACGAGCAGGTCATCGCCAAGGACGACCCGGAGATGGTCGGTTTCGGCCCCGTGCCACGCGGGCCGACCTCGATTGACGAGAACGGGGTCTACGACTGCCGCAACGGCATCAGGGGAAGCGAATACAACTGCGCCATGCTCGGCATGTTTGCCGGCATCAAGGACCCCGCGCGGCGACAGGCGGCGTGGGATTACATCCACTGGTTCGACGGCGAGGAGGCGCGCGGCATCCGCACGAAGGCGATGGTCGAAAGCGGATTCGGCCAGTTCGTCAATCCCAAATTCCTCCGACAGTTCGGCTACACGGAATACCTTCGCCTGGTGCCGAAGGGATGGGAGGATATCTGGAACGAGGCGCAGCACAACGGAAAGCCGGAACCCTACGGAAAGAACTGCCAGCAGGTTTATCGCTACATGGCCCGCCCGCTGGGGCAGGTGATAAACGACAGCGAAGTCAGGCGCAACATCGCCGACAAGCGCTACGACCTGGCCCAGAAGCGAATCAGGGAGATTCTCAAGGCCGGAGTCGCCGAAGCCAACGAGCGCATGATCGGCATCCTCACCCCGGAGGAACGCAGCCTGCGCAATCGCGTCGCGATGGGGGCCGTCATCTTCATCTCGGTCGTCTTTGTCCTCATGATGCGTCGCGTGATGAAGACGTTCGCCCCCCCGGAGATGGTCATTGGCGGGCGCGGGAGATGGCAGTTCCGCCGTTACCGCTGGGCCTACGTCATTCTGTTCCCCGCGGTCGGCAGCATCGCGCTCTGGCGATACTACCCGCTGGTCAGCGGCATGATCATCGCGTTCCAGGACTATCGCGTCATGGGCGATTCGCCGTGGATTGGTCTTGATAACTTCGCCGCCGTTCTCTGGGACGCCCAGTTCTGGTATTCCATGTGGATCAGCGTCAAGTGGGTCGTCCTTTTCATGCTGTCCGCCTTTATCGCCCCGATCATCCTGGCAGTCCTACTGCACGAAGTCCCGCGCGGTAAAATCATTTATCGCACGATCTACTACCTCCCCGCCGTCATCACCGGTCTGATTGCCATGTTTCTCTGGAAGAGCTTCTACGCTCCAGAGGGGCTTATGAGCCAGGCCGTCTGGGTCGTCAACAAGGTCTTCGGAACGTCCTTCAACGCAAGCCGCAACTGGCTTCAGGACCCCAACTGGGCGCTCGTCTGCTGCATCCTGCCAGTCGTCTGGTTCAGCGCCGGACCGGGCTGCCTTATCTACCTGGCCGCGCTCAAAACCGTCCCGGAGGACATCTACGAGGCGGGCGACATTGACGGGGCTGGCCCGCTGCACAAGCTCTTCCACATCACGCTCCCTTCGCTAAAGGCGCTCATTATCATCCAGTTCATAGGGACGTTCGTCGGAGCGTTCCAGACCTCGGAGTTCATGTTCATCATGACAGGCGGCGGACCGTATTCCCCCAACGGCGCCACGGAGGTCGCCGCGCTTCAGATTTTCTACACCGCTTTCATGTACCTGAAATTCGGGCTGGCCACGGCCATGGCCTGGATGATGGCCGCCCTCCTGATAGGTTTCACCGTAATGCAGCTCCAGCGCCTCAGAAACATGGAATTCAAGGCCGAAGGCTCAAAACTCTGACATGCCCATCATCAGCGCGATAGGAAGACGCGACCTGAAGGTGAGGCTCCTCATATGGAGCGTCTACGCCGTCCTCACCCTGGGCGCGCTCTCAATGATCTATCCCTTCCTGCTGATGGTTTCCGGCTCCTTCAAGGGCGAGACGGACATCTACACCATGACGCCCGTCCCGGAATTCCTCCATGACGACGACTGGCTGTTCCGCCGCTACCTCGAATCGAAATACAACGTAAGCATCCAGACATTGCAGATCGTTCATCACGCCGAACACCTGACGTGGCGCGGACCGACGCTGCCGCCGGCCTGCTCGGACGAGGAACTGCTGAAACTCTACGCCAGATTCCGCGAGGAGGCGGGCATCCCGGAAACATGGCAATACCTCGGCCACCTACATGACCTGAACGACCGTTTTTTCCTTCCAAATGCCCGGCGCTTTCGCGAGCGCCTGCGCGAGCGATTCGACTCCCTGGATGAGCTGAACCGGGCGATGAACGCCTCCTACGAAAGCTGGAGCCTCATCCTAATGCCGGTCGAGAAGGTCGAAAACCGCCGTTATCGCCCCTCCCGCGAGGATCCGTTCTTCCAGGAATTCACGCGCTTCAAAATGACCCGCCCGGCGTCCGAGCGCTATCTCTGCGACCTGGACAGCGTCTATCGCCAGTTGATGCTCTATCCCAAATTCTCCCGCAACGTCGCAAAATACAACGAGGCGCACGGCACGGCCTACGCGTCCTACGAGGAAGTACTCCTGCCCTCGACGGCCCCGGGCAACCGGCTGGAGCGCGAAGACTGGGAGGCGTACGTCCGCAACGAGCTTAATCTGAACTTCGTGCGCATGGACAAGTCACAGGCAGAGCCCTTCGCGGAGTTTCTGCGCGGGAAATACCTTGACCGCATCGAACTGCTCAACAAAGCCTACGGAACAAGTTATGCGAGCTTCAGCGAAATTCCCTTCCGCGAATCAGTTCCGGAAAACGAGATGGAGATTGTGGACTGGGAATTGTGGCTCAGGGACAAGGTTCCAGGAGAGGCTATTCGCGTCGAAGGCCCGCGCCAGGCCTTTGAGCGCTTCGCCGCCGCCAACGCGCCGGCGGTTCTCGCCTCCCGCGGACCGCTCTCGCTGAAAACGCTCGATCTTGACCGTTACGACTTCGAGAACGCGCGCTCATGGTTCATGCGGGAATGCCTCACGCGCAACTACATCCACGTCCTCGATTACGTCCTTCTGCACGGACGCGGCGTCCTGAACACGATCATCTACTGCGGGCTGGCGATCGGGACGGCGCTGATCGTCAATCCGCTGGCCGCCTACGCGCTCTCCCGCTTCAAACTCCCCAGCACATACAAGATATTGCTGTTCTGCATGGCGACGATGGCCTTCCCGGACGCCGTCATCATGATCCCGGAGTTCCTGCTGCTGAAGAACCTCAGGCTGCTTAACACGTTCTCCGCCCTCGTCCTGCCCGGCGCGGCCAACGGCATGGCCATATTCCTGCTCAAGGGATTCTTCGACAGCCTGCCGAAGGAGCTGTTCGAGGCGGCGGACCTTGACGGCGCGGGAGAATGGACGAAATTCTGGTCAATCACGATGAGCCTCTCCAAGCCCATCCTGGCCGTCGTCGCGCTCGGCGCTTTCACCGCCGCCTACCGCGCCTTCATGTTCGCGCTGATCATCATCCCTGATCAGGAGATGTGGACGATCATGGTCTGGCTTTATCAGCTTCAGCAGATGACCCACCAGTCCGTCACCTACGCCGCCCTCATAATCGCTGCCGTGCCGACCTTCCTCGTGTTCGTCTTCTGCCAGAACATCATCATGCGCGGCATCGTCGTCCCGACGGAGAAATAATCGCGCGTGAATCCGGGCGGGAAAAAGACACAAGCACAGCGGGCGCAGAGATAATCAAATAAAACGCCCCGCCCGATGATGACCGGAGATCACGTCCAGCGGGCCGTTTCCTCAGCGTCCGGCGGCATTGCGCCGGCAACGTAAGTGATTACGGCCAGCCAGCCGCTGTCCGGAACGGGAGAGAACTTAATGTCCAATACGCGGCAGTTGTCCATCCTGGCCAGGCGGGAGTTGACGAGCTTGGTCAGGCTCTGATGATCGTCGGCAATAAGCGTCGTCACGCGCGTCTGACGTTTGCGCGGGTGGGCGCTCAGATGGGAAAGCTCCTGCGCGATGTGCTGAAGAACGAAGAGCCGCGTGACATATTTGTCCCGCAGCTCCTCAAGCTTCAGACTGTATGAATGCGGATCGAACAGGAACTCAAGGTCGTCCTCGCTCTGTGAAAGCTCGTCAAGCAGCTCCTTCCTGAGCTGGCTCTGAATCCTGCCGAGGGATTTGGCGATTCGATACACTTCGTCCGACATCTGACAGTCCTCTTTGAAATCCGCTGAAACCCGATGAAGTTTAATTATAATCCAGAAGGCTGGGGACGTCAACATGCCGCGAGCGGAAAAGCATAGCGGGATTGCCGATCCCGGCGTCATGCGGCAGGGGGATCGCAAGCAGCTCCCGCCGCCCATAACAAGGCCGCGCTTTTATCTTGCATAGCCGGAATGGCGGATGTTTAATTGATTTTTTGCAAAGGAGAAAATCATCATGAGCAGACACGGAGTTACCAGACGCACGTTCGTCTTCGGCAGCGCGCTTTTCCTTTCGGGTTGCGCCTCTTCCAGGGGCAGAATGACCCCGAAGCCAATCTCCCCCAATGAGAAGCTGAACATAGCCGGCATCGGATGCGGCGGAAAAGGCTCCAGCGACGTTGACGGCGCGGCGGAGGGCAACAACATCGTCGCCCTTTGCGACGTTGACGACCGGCAGGCTGGCGGGACCTATGAGAGGTACCCGAACGCCAGAAAATACAAGGACTTCCGCGTCATGCTGGAGAAGGAGGGCGCGAATATTGACGCCGTGACCATCTCCACCCCCGATCACATGCACGCGCCGGCGGCTGCGCTGGCCATGAAGCTGGGCAAGCACGTCTATGTCCAGAAGCCGCTCACCCACAGCGTCTGGGAGGCGAGGAACCTGCTGAAACTGGCGAAGGAAACGAAAGTCGCCACGCAGATGGGCAATCAGGGAACGGCAGGCCCGCACATCCGCCGCCTGTGCGAGTGGATATGGTCCGGCTGCATCGGCCACGTGCGCGAGGCCCACATCTGGACCAACCGCCCCATCTGGCCGCAGGACATCGCGCGCCCGACGGAGATCGAACAGGTTCCGCCGGAGCTGGATTGGGATCTCTGGCAGGGCGTAGCCCCCGCCCGCTCCTATAATAAAGCGTACCTGCCCTTCGCATGGCGCGGATGGTGGGATTACGGTTGCGGAGCCTTGGGCGACATGGGCTGCCACAACATGAATCCCGCCTACAAGGCCCTCAAACTCGGTTATCCGACATCCGTCGAGGCTGTCTCCGAGGGCGGCAACGAGGAGTCTTTCCCGAAGTGGTCAATCATCACATATCAGTTCCCGGCCCGCGAAGACATGCCGCCCTGCAAAGTCGTCTGGTATGACGGCGGCAAGATGCCCGACCGTCCGGAAGGTTTGCTGGCGGATGAGACCTTTGGCGGCGGCGACAACGGGACGTTGTTCATCGGCGACAAGGGCAAGATGTGCTGCGGAGTCAACGCAGAAGGCTTCTCCTTGATCCCGAAGGCCCTGATGAAGGATTATCCGCATCCGGCGCGAACGATTCCGGATTCCGCAGGCCACTACGAGGAATGGATCAACGCCTGCAAGGGCATAGAGGTTCCCGCCGGCGGCTTCCGCGGGCGGTTCGAATACGCCTGCCCGTTCACGGAGATGGTGCTTCTGGGCAACGTCGCCGTGCGCTGCGGCAAGAAGATCGAATACGACGCCGATAAGATGAAGATCACGAACATCCCGGAGGCGAACAAGCACCTCCGGCGCGAATACAGGGAGGGTTGGAGGGATCTGATCTAACCTTGCAATCGTAGCAAGGCCCCACAACACGATGCGCGCAGGACTTGGCGAGGCTGCGCGCATCGTTTCATTTCCGGTTCGGACCTTGAAATCGCGGCGTTTCCTTTGTCAAACCCGCGTTGAAAGGAGAAGGTCCGCTTTGGGATTTCATTCCAATGAACGTCCGTTTTGCATCCCGTGTCGTTCCCTTCGTTTTTGCTGTTTTCCTTTCCGCCGCGTCCGCCGACCAGAACCTGACCGCCCGCCAGGGGCCTTACGACCTCTGCAAGGCGAACTGGATGGGCGCGAACTACCTTCAGGCGCTCATCAACCCGCGATGGAACGCCGTCGCCTTCGCCCACAACACGTTCGGGGACAAGGACGGCGTCGGCGGGCTTTATTTCATTGACGATCAGGGCCGCGTAATACGTTGTCTGGTCGAGGAAGCCGAGAACGGCCCGGTCGCCCGAGTCGAGGCTGTCGCGGCGATGGCGCGCGGCATCATGGCCGCCCGCATTCCAGGTTCCGCCGGCAGGTATTTCTTCACAATCGAGGGGCGGCACGGCATCCAGTGGACCGCCGACGGCGAGAAACTTGTCCTGAACTGGCTCCAGGATTCACTGACCCCCGTCTGCGCGTTCCGCCTGGAACTGCGCGTCGGGGATGAATGGCGGGCCGTCCGCTTCAACCCCTCCGGCAACGGCCACGGCGCGGCTGTAAGCGAGATTGCCTTCATCGGCGACGCGGCGGAGCGCCGTGTCTGCGCGCGGAGCTTTTCCTCCGTTCTGGGCAAGGCTCCGTTCATCGAGGTCGAAACCGAAAAACCGCTGGATGTCAGGCTGACTGTCTCCGATTTTCTTCCGGCCCACAGCATCCGCCTCGGCGCGGATAACATCATCAAGGCCGAGGGGGAGGCAATCACAAATCCAAGCGTTGTCGAGAGCTTCCTGCTGCTACACAGGTACGGGCCGGCGGCGGCGCAGTCAAGCGAGAAAAATGGGTGGGAGCATCCGTCCCTCTGGAACACGCTTGACAGCATGGTCATGATCGCATGGGACAGTCCGGGGCCGCAGCTTGCCGCCTCCGTGGAGAAGACCGTCACAGGCCTGCAACTTGAATGGATTCAGACGGAAGGCCTTAAAGTCTTCGCCGCCCCGTTCCTTGAGCTTGATCCCGCCGACTGCCAGTTCGTAGTAGGAGCGGCGGAGCGGGTCGCTCAGGACGGAACTTTCGGGCTTAAGCCATACATGCCGGTTCGCGGCAGCAACGCATTTTCCGGAGCGGTGGCGGGGCTTGCCGCCGCCGCATTCCTGCTGGAGAGGCACGGCCACGCCGACGCCGCTGCGACGCGCGCAGCGGCGATCGAGGCGTTCCGCGCGTCCGTCGGCAGCGAGGAGCGCGGATACCGCGGGGAATACGGCTACAACCTCATATCCGCCGCGAAATACCTAAGCCGGATCGCTCCGGGGGAATTCGAATACGCCCGCCTGACCGCCAGGTGGGCCGACCGCGAGATCGAGCGCTGCCCAGCGGGAATGGTCGCTCCGCCCTGGCCTGATACGGCGCTGCGCGCCGTCCGCGCATGGGAGGACGCCGCGATAATCACCGGAGACGCGAAGTATGCCGAGGCCGCAAAGAGAGCGCTTGCCGAATTTGACATCCGCCCGGACGGCCCGCTTGATTCCTTCATCTGGAGGGGCGAACCGCGCCCGTTCGAGGGGGCCAATTGCACGGCCGCAGCAATGCTTCCGGGGCAGTGGGGAAACAGGGCCGATCCGCGGGCGGAGGCGATCATCTCCCGCGCGGCCCCCGGGTTCGTCTGCGATTACGGATTCAGTCCGCTGCGGACGTGGACCTGCGACGATCTTCCGCCCTATTACGTCGGTTGCTCGCTTCCCGCCGCGTCCGGGGACAAATGCCAGAACGGAGCGAAGCGGATGGTCGGCCTGTCGGAATTCGTCGCCTACGACAAGGACTGGAAGGTCTGGAACGTTCAACGCCCGGACTTTCCTCCCCCCCCCTAACCATCCGGCCCGCGCCGGCGATATAATTCCGCATTCGTCCGACCTTTGATTGACGCCGGACGGCGCAGGCACTACAATCCCCGCTTCCTGCAACCGACATGAGCTTCCATGACTGGAAGCCGTAATTGACGCCTTCGGGGGATCTGGCGCCCCGCCGGCGAAACAGTTCAATGAGCATGATCTACCTGGACAACAACCGGACGACGACGCTGGCCCCGGAAGCCGCCGAGGCCATGCGGAAATTCACCGAGGAAGTCCTGGCGTCCGCGCCGGACGATGAAGTCATTCGCGGCGCGATCGAAGACGCGCGATCAGCGACAGCCAGGGCGCTGCTGGTAAGGACGGACGAGATAGTATTCACATCCGGAGGCACTGAGGCCAACTGCCTTGCCATCCTGGGCGCGGTCATGGCGAGCAGTCCGCGCCGGCGACACGTCGTGATGTCCCGCATCGAGCATGAGTCCGCGACTTTCTGCGCGGCAGCGCTTGAGGCGGAAGGCGCAGAAATCAGTTTCGTGCCTTCCTCTCCGGACGGGACGATATCCCCCGTGGCGGTTCAGAACGCCATCACGCCGCACACTTGCCTGGTCAGCGTCCAGTGGGCCAACCATGAAACGGGCGTGATTCAACCGATTGAGGAGATTGCGCGGGTGGCGCATACGGCGGGGGCGCTTTGCCATTCCGACGCCGCGCAAGCCGTCGGTCGGATTCCCTGCGATCCCAGAGAGTCTGTTGATCTGGCGTCCCTCTCAGCGCACAAATTCCACGGCCCCGCAGGGGTCGGGGCGCTGTGGGTCAGGGAGAAGGTTCCGCTCAGCCCGGCGTTCTTCGGCATCGGAGGCGAGGGACGGCGGCGCCCCGGAACGCGCAATGCTCTGGGCATCGTGGGAATGGCGGCCGCCATTCGCGCGGCAGGCGACGCTCTGTTCCGCGAGATGGGCCGCGTGCGCTCGCTGCGCGTTCTCATGGAGCAGACGCTTATTGACGAAGTCCCCGGCGCGCGCATCAACGGCAACCCGGACCTGCGCCTGCCGAACACGTCCAGCCTCCGCTTTGAGGGAACGGACGGGCGCGCGCTAGCCGATCGCCTTGCGCAGCAGGGCATCATCGCAGGCGGCATCCCCCCGGCGACCGAGGATAAAGTCGTGGCGTCCCGATCGCTTCTGGCCATGGGCCTTACGCTGCCGGAGGTCAGGGCGAGCATCAGATTCAGCCTTTCGCGCTTCAACACCGAAGATGAAGTCCGCCGCGCGGTCGAGGCCGTGAAGGAAGCCGTGCTGTCGCAAAAGCAGGCATAAGCGATCAGCGTGCGCAAATCCCATGCGGGATACGCACACCCACATCAAACGAGGATTCAATCAAGTGAAGAAGAACGTCCCATCCGTCAGAGTAAGCGAATTCAAACAGGAAACCTGCAAGTTTTTCCGCTGCGGCCCCGACCTTCAATGCAGAGGCGTCACGGCGCTGGCGATGGACGGAGACGATCTCTACGTCGGCAACGATCACGGGATGGGACTCTTCGACGGACGGCGATGGCGCAGGCTGGATGAGCCGAACGGGCCGAAGGACGCGACCGTGCTGAAGATTCATTTTGACTCAAAGGGCAACCTCTGGGTCGCCACGGTCTACGGCCTCTACGTCCGCCGCGGCGCGGAGTGGACGCGCTACGCCCCGGACGACGGGGTGTTTTGGAAGCGCGAACCGGTCGCCGCAAAGATGCCGCATGAGGTTTGCACCGGCATCGCCGAGGCGAAGGACGGAGCGATCTACGTTTCGACGCTCGGCGGTCTGGTCCGCTTCAAGGACGGCAGGCCGGAAACTGTCAAAACCCCGGGGACAGGCAGTTTGAGCGCCGTCGCGATAGACCGGAAGGGGCGCGTATGGATCGGTTCCAACGAAGGCGTCTGCCGCCTGGACGGGAAGAAGGCGACCCGTTTCGCGCGGAAGAAGGACGGCGGGGGAGAGTTGCAAAGCAACGACGTCCGCTGCATAGCCGTCAGCCCGGATGGAGACGTGTGGGTCGGCACCCGGCGCGGGATCAGCGTCTGCTCGGAGTCCGGCAAGTGGCGTCCGGTCACGGGCGAAGAGGGGCTTCCCTTCGAGAACGTGAACGCAATCAGTTTTACGCCCGGCGGGGACGCATGGATCGGCACGATGATGGGCGCCTGCCGATGGGACGGCGGGCGATGGCACTACTACTTCGGTCAGCGCTGGCTGATCTCGAACGTCGTAACGACCGTCTGCAACGGCAAACCGGGGAGCGTCTGGCTGGGCAGTCCGGCGGGCTTGGTCAGGATTGACCAGGTTCCAATGACGCTGGAGAAGAAGGCGGCGCTTTTCGATGACATAACCCAGGCCCGCCACAACCGCATGGACTGGATTGCGGACTCGCATCTGGCGCGCCCCGGCGATCTGTCGTCAAACCGGAACCACGACACCGACAACGACGGCCTCTGGACCGCGCTCTACGTGGCGGCGGAAAGCTTCCGCTACGCGGTGACCGGCGACATCGAGGCGCAGCGCAACGCGAAGAACTCCTTCCACGCGATGCTGCGCCTGGAGGAAATGTCCGACATTGACGGCTTCCCGACCAAGGCCATCATCCACTGGACGCAAGCCGTCAACGCCGGGCCGCTGTGGGTTCGCTGCAAGCGATATCCTGAGTTCGCATGGAAGGGCGATTGCAGCTCCGACGAGATTGACGGCCACATGTTCGGCTATTCGATCTACTACGATCTGGCGGCTGACGAGCGGGAGAAGGAATTGGTTCGCGAGATCACGCGCAAGATCATGGACCATATCATTGACAACGGCTACATCCTCCGCTACCTGGACGGCAAGCACACGCGATGGGGCGTCTGGGGGCCGCAGTATCTCTCCACGCCGGAATGGGCGGAGCAGCTCGGGCTGAACTCGCTGGAAATCCTGTCCCATCTGAAGGCCGCCTATCACATCACCGGCGACGAGAAGTATCAGCGGGAGTACCTGAAGCTGGCGCTGGACCACAACTACGCGCAGAACACCGTGGACCAGAAGATCGTCACGCCGACCAACTGCGTCAACCACTCCGACGACGAACTGGCCTCCATTTCGTATTACCCGCTGATGATATACGAGACCGATCCGAAGCTGATGAAGCTCTATCGGGCGAGCATGGAGCGGACGTATGAAGTCCTGCGTTCTGAGGAAAGCCCGTTCAACGGGTTCATATACACTGCCACTACCGGCAACGACTGCGGCATGATCGAGTGCGTGCGGCACTTGCAGGAAGTTCCCCTCGACCTGGTCCGCTGGACGGCGCAGAACAGCCATCGGTCGGACATTGAGGTGAATCCCGCGTGCGGCAGATTCGGCGGATTGCAGGGGCTGAAGGTCATCCCGCCGGACGAGCGGGCGATGAGCAAGTGGAACTCAAACCCGTTCTCGCTTGACGGCGGCGCGGGCGGGCACGCCGAAGAGGACGGCGCGTTCTACCTCCTGCCATACTGGATGGGGCGGTACCATGGGTTTATAAAAGAGAGGAGTTGAATCCAGTCGCATTCGGGGAGTAACTCATGAATGAAGACGACACGCCAGTCAAGCATTCCGAAGCTGGAACCGGTGTATTGTTGTGCTTGTCAGTCTTGATCCTGACAGTTGTGATCGTCTTTGTTCATGCATTCAAGCACGTTCAATCGAAGGCAGATGCGGATTCGCTGAAACCGAAGACACTCACAAAAGCGCCGCGGGTGGAAGACGCTAAACTCGATACAAGTTGGCGGATTGCAGAACCGTTGCCCGGGAAGCCTCACAAGAGTCATTTCAGAGAACGACCGAGCCAGTATTACAATCCTCTAAGGGCATCCTGCCAAGTCGAAGCTGCGGGGAAGATTGCGCGTAGAATCACCATTCCAAAGGGAGGTTATGCAATTGAATTCGATGGCAGGCAAGGACCGACATTCAGCAGTATCGGACTGATGATTTTAAGTGCTGATGGAAAACATCTTGCATATGAAGTTGAAATAGGCAACGGCGAGGCAGTTGTTGTTGACGGAAGGCAAGGACCTGTTTTTGCCAGTGTCGGATGGGACCGCTGGTTCGGACATCAGCGTGAGCTTGTTGTCTTCAGCCCCGACGGCAACCGTTACGCCTATGCGGCGGAGGTTGGCGGAAAGTCATTTGCTGTAATTGACGGAATGCCGGATTTTACTTTTCACTGGGTACGCGGACTCAAATTCAGCCCTGACGGAAACCGGATCGGTTATATCGGGTGTATCAAAGGCCCACCTGCTCTTGACGTGATAATGCGGCCAGAATACCCGGTGGTGGACGGCGTTGTCTATCCCGGCGGGGACATAATCCTTGATTTCGCATTCAGCCCGGACAGTTCCAGATTCGCCTACATCGCCGGGAAGGGAGTTCGCGGCGCAGAAGGCCCATTCGCTGGAACTCCATTCATATGCATTGATGGAAAAGTGGCGCATGTTCACAGCGAGCACCACTCGCAGTCCCACTTCTACTGGTCGCCTGAACTCCATTTTATTGATGATAACACATTGACCTACAAACTCGACATAGGAGACATAACCAGGGAATTCATGCTTTCACGGATTCCGCCTGGCGAGCAGATACAGTCCGAATGATCCCTGAGGCATTTGGCGATTGTTGCGGAACGCACCGCGATGTATTGGCAAGGATGACAGCCATCGCCTCATGTTTCCCCTCATCCGTCATTCGCCGGGGCGAATGCCACCTTCTCCCCAGGGAGAAGGCGCTTTGTGTTTTTCGCGCGGCGCAGGTTTCCCTTGGCGCGCGTATTTCTCTACTCTCTCATTCCCCGGTAACTCTCATCCCCTCGCCCTTTGTGTCTCCGTGTCTTTGTGGTACCATTATCCGCGTGTCGCAAGATGCCTGACAATGAAAGGGCGGGTGATTATGAGCGTTATGAACAGGTCGGCGTCATCCCTGTTGGCAATCTCGGCGTTTCTCATTCTCAGCGAGGCGGCCATGGCCAAAGAACCAGCGGTCTTCAAGGCGTTGAACGATGATCCCAACCCCGGCCCGGTCGGCGAAATGCCCTACGAAATGGCCGGACGGGAGGAGGAGCGCGCCCCGCTCGTGGATTTCCAGAACCTCGACGGCTGGATCGCCGAGGGATGGGACGCCGAGGGCAAGTTGTTCGGCAGCCGGGAGCAGCGGCTCTACCGCGACAAGTCCGCGAAACTTGTCTACAAGGGGACCAGCCCGCTGGCGACGCTGCTGGTCCGACCGGAGAAACCCATCCCCATCCCGGAGCCGTGGGACTGCGTGAACTTCTGGAACTACGGCAACGCATGGTGCTGGGTGCAGGAAAGCCAACCCTGGCTGCTGGTCAGCGTCGTCGTGCGCGACGCCGCAGGCAAACAATACGACCTGCCGATGGGCGTCGTGGATTACGAATACTGGCACCTTATGCACTCGCGCTTCCGCGGCTCTGCTGACGCGGTCAAGCGTCCGCTTGAGTTCGTCGGCGTTCGCCTGACCAACGCCGGGGGGGGGAGAGAGAGAAAATTCTTCTTAGGGCCGATTTGTTTCTACAAGGAGGAACTCAAGCCGCTGACCTTCGAACCCTGGCCGGAGAAACTTCCCTTCCCGACGCGGGAGGAGACCATCCTGCCATCCAACAAGGTCGCGGACTTCAAGAATTCCGCGAGCAAGGAAGACGCGACGACGGTCTTCCGCTACGAGGGGAGCGACTGTGTTCTCGAATACGCCTACGCGCCGAAGGACGGAACGCTGGGCGACATCGAGACGCGCTTCAACGGGAAGCGCGTCAGGCCCTGCGCCGGCGGCGGAGCGGCCCTGCCTGGTTCGCATCCCGGCGATCCCTCAATCAGCCGCAGGCTGAAATCGCAGTCCCTCGACAACAATGTCCTGAAAGCCGTTTGGGAATTGAAGAAGGATGACATCTCGGTCAATCTGGAATACTGCATCCGAATCAGGCAGAAATCGCTGATTGTGGAGATTGCGGCAGACAATCCGGCCGTCGAGGCGATGCGGCTGGGCCGGGCGGAAGGCGTCGCCAGCCCGAAGATTTTCAAGATTCCCTATCTGACCTACGGAGGCAACGATGCCTATTCGCTTTACGCGGACGGGTTGTTCTACTTCTGCCAGTTCGACTGGTACGTCTCCGACGCCTCGGAGCTTTACGGCGGCGGCTCGGTTGGGAAGGATTGGGCCGTCTACAACGGCGGGGCGGCGTACAACCGGAAGACCGACGGCATGCGCAATCCCGTCCGCGAACGACTTTTCATCAACGTCTCGCCGGATTTTCAGGAGACGCTGCCGACAATCGCCAATCCGCCCTCGCCGATGAAGGAGGCGCAGGGCGACCGGCTCTGGCGCGTCAAGGGCGGCAACAACTACGCCGCCGAACTGGCCGAGGTCCGACAGCGCCGCAACTACGGCTGCGAGAAGGTCAGCATACGCTACCATGAGGACTTCTGGCGCGACGGGGGGGAGAGCTTCACGTTCAGGCTGAACGCCGCGCCGAAGGCCGGGGGAGACGAGGCGGTCAGGCGATTCGTCGCGGACGTCAAGGACCTGGGCTGGCGCGTCGGGCTTTACACGAACTACACGGATTTCTCCCCGGTCAACAGCTTCTGGAGCGAGGACTGGGTGTCGCGCAGTTCCGATGGCGACTGGATGCGCGCGTGGTGCAGGTGCTACGCGCCCAAACCGATGATATCCGTCAAGATGGAGGCGGAGCTTGCCCCGAAGATTCAGGAGAAGTTCGGCGAGAATCACAGCTACTGCGACGTGCATACGGCGGTCTCGCCGTTTTCGCGCGTTGACTATGACGCCCGCGTCCCGGAGGCCGGGAAGTTCCGCCGCACCTTCGAGTGCTACGGGCGGCTTCTGTATAACGAGAAGTTCGCGCACAACGGCCCGGTCTACTCCGAGGGCAACAATCACTGGTGGTACGCCGGCCTGACGGACGGCAACTACGCGCAGATCATCAGCAACGCCCCGCCGAAGGAGCCGATGCTCGTTGACTTCGACCTTCTGAAAATGCACCCGTTGAACATGGACGCGGGGATGGGCGCGCCGGGCATGTTCTTCCGCAGCGGGCCATACGATCTCGACCAGTTCATCGCGACGACCATCGCCTACGGGCATATCGGCTACCTGGACTGGTCTGACTTCGCAAGCGAGCTGAAGATTTATTACATGATCCAGCAGATCCAGAAGCGTTACGCGATGGTCCCGGTCAGCCAAATCGAATACGAGCACAACGGCGAGATGCTGGACACGTCCCGCGCGCTGGCGTCCGGCGCGTATCGCAAGGGACGGATTCATGTGACCTATGAGAACGGAACCGAGGTCTTCGTGAACGGGTCGGACGAATCATGGAAGATCGCAGGACCGGAGCAGAAATTCGAATTGCCGAAATGGGGCTACGCCGCATGGCGGAAGGAGGACGGGCTTCTAGCGTATTCGGCCATAGTTCCGGCGGGCGGGGCGGAGGCGGAGTCGGGCGCGCGGCGAAGGATGGACTTCTGCGCTGGAACCGACCAATTCTACGCCGACAGCCGGGGCGGTTTTGCGTTCCTCGGCCCGCTGGCCGTCGAGGGCAGCGGCGCGCTCAAGAAGGACGGCGATACGTGGCGGGTGATACCGACCGTGAAGTTCGCCGAGTTCGCCTTCGACCCCGCGCTCGCCGGGATTGACCCCGACCGCGACGTTGACCTTATGGGCGTTGACGCGGACGGCAATTCGGTTGACGCCCCGAAGCTTCGCTGGAGCCGCGGGCTTCTGCATGTCATCCCCTCCGCCCGCGACAACGTGCTGAAATACAATGTCAGACCTCTTTCCCGCAGGAGGCCGGCCCATGCGCATTGCCCGGAAGTCTTCGCCGCGCCCGGCGGGGAAGTAACGGTCGGCATGCCGCCCGGATGTTCGTTGCTCGGAAATACGGCGGTCTGGACCTGCGGCGGCAAGGAATGGATCAGCGATGTTTCCCTCAACGGCGACGCCCTTTCGTGCAGGCTGCCGTCGGGCGCGGCGGAGGGGGAGCACGTCTGGCTCCGCATCCCGGCGCAGCCCGCGACGTTATGGATTGACTTCATCGCGCGCAACGCTTTCGAGACCTCAATCGTCGCCCCTGCCGAGGCGTATGCCGGCCCCGGGAAGACAGTGAAGATCGTTGTAAAAATCAGGTCGAATCTCCAGTCAACCAGCGCTGTGCGCATGAGGTTGAAGGCGACCGGCGGAGCGGCCTGCCTGCCGCACGGCGCCGACCTTCACATCGAGGCGATGAAGCGCAAGGAGATTGTGATTGACCTTGCGCCCCCTGAAAAGCCGGGCGACTTCTCCGTCACCGCAGTCGTTCAGAGCGAAAATCACGAATCCGTCGCAAAGGCCGATTTCTCATCGCTTACGGCGCAGCGCGCGATTGCGGACCTGATGTCTCCGGAAGTTCCGCTCTCGTCGGGGCGATGCGTTCGCGGCGGGGCGGAGATTGAAGGATTTGCCGAAACCACGGACGGCAGTTTCGAGCGTTCCCGGGGCAGTTCCGGCGGGGTCGAGCTTGACTGCCTGTTCTCCCACCCGCCATACGCCCCAGGCGGGGTGGGCTACAGTTTCGGAGTCTTCAAGGTTGATCTGCCGAAGGACGTTCCCGCCGCGCTGACGTTCAAGATGGGAATGCGCGACGGGCTGAATCCGAGCGACGGCGTGACGTTCAAGGTCGTAGCGCTGGAGGATGACGGGCGGGAGACTGCGCTCTTTGAGCGACATTACAAGGACGTGAAATGGACGCCGGCTGAGGCGGACCTTTCGGCTTTTGCCGGGAAGAGCGTCAGGCTAAAACTGATCGCCGACTGCGGCCCGAATGACGACACGACCGCCGATCACGCGCTCTGGGGAGAGCCTGCGATACGTTCAAAAGAGAAATGCGCGCTGGTGAGAAGGAAGTAGTTTCACGCGCCGCCGTTCGCTACGCGCCTGATGTCTTTTCCGAGATGGCCCGGGTCAGCGCTTCCATGATCTGCTGCAGACGCAGGGGTTTGGCGATAAGCATATCGGCGCCGCGCGCGGCGGCTTTATCCGGGGGAACCTGCTCCTGCGCGGTGGCGGCGGCGATTATCGCGGCATCGGGGAAAGCGGCCCTCAGTCTTGCGATGGCTCCCCACAAGTCGCGTCCGGCGTCGTTCAGGTCAAGGAGGATCGCGTCGGTTCTCCTCTCTCCGCGTAATTGAACGGCCTGTTCGACCGATCCGGCGGCGACAACCCGGAAACCTTCACGCGCCAGCAGGCGTTCAAGCAGGGCGGCCGCGTCTCTGCGGTCCTCGATCACAAGCGCCGTCCTGCCCAGGCCGCTGGACTCCGCACCATCCCTCTCCGGGCGTTCGCGCTCCGCAATCGGAAGCCTGACGGCGATGGACATGCCCGTGCCCGTGCCCGCGCCCGATTCGGCCGATATGGCGCCGCCGAGTCTTCTGATCGCGCCCCGCACTACGCTCAGGCTCAATCCGGACTGCCGGTTTCCTCGTGCCATGTGAAGGGGATCGAACGTCTTTCCGCTGGAGCCGGGCATTCCTATTCCAGTGTCGGATATCCTAATCTCCGCCAGTAATTCGCGCCTTGTGAGCGCAATCCGCAACTCCCCCCCGCCCGGCATTGCCTCTATCGAGTTCAGTACGATGCGCGAGAGCGCGTCGGTCAGCAGCGATTCGTCTGCCATAACCCAGATTCCGGTATCGCTGCTGCGCCGGATTGCGACGCTCTCCGCGGCGTCCAGATTCATCGCCTTCGCGGAAGCGAACGCCCCGTCAACCGCGGCGGAAAGGACCTTTCCGAGGTCGCATCGCCGCATGGGGACCGGTTCGGTATCGCCGTAAAGTCGTTCTGTATCGTCCACTAAGCGCATGGCGGCGTTGGCGATCCTGGCGATCTGGTCCAAATCCGCGCCCAGGGCAACGATGTCCCCGGCGCGGGTTTCGCGCGCGCGGAGCCTTCCTATGTTGTCCATGATTTCGCGCAACGCCCATTTCAGGTTCTGCGCTATGCCTGCGGCGACGTCTGCCCGACCGTCAGCGAGCGCCGAGCGGGCGGCGTCCCCGTCCTGAAGGCGTATCTGCGACATGAGTTCCGCGTCGCGGCTCAACTGCCGGAACAGGCGGGCATTCTCGACGGCGGCAGCCGCGTGGTTCGCCGCTATCCGGCACATTCGTTCGTCGGAGGCGTCGAACCGTTCGGGCTGCGTCGGGGCGTCAAGATAGATCGCGCCGATTGTCTCGTCCCGGTTCAGCATCGGGACGCACATCACGGACTGAAGCTCCAGCTTCCTGACGCTGCTTTTGTCTCCGAAGGTTGGGTGTTCGGTCGCCCGGGGGATCAGAATGGATTCGCCGGTTTCGCAGACTTCGTTGACTACGGAAAAGCTGATCTTCGATTCGGGATCGGACAAGGTTTTCCCGCGCGAGTCCCGCGCCACCGCGAATCGGAAGCCGCCTTCAACTCTGAGCAACAGGAAACCGCGCTCCGCGCAGAAAAACTCCACGAGGCTGTCCACGGTGAAGACGAGCAGATCGTCAAGCTCAATGGTCGAGCTGATCGCCCTGCTCAGTTCCACGGCTTTGAGCAGTCTTGCCTCGTCCAGGTTGATCGCGCCTTTCCCCCCCAAAGCGAGCCTGGCCTCCGCAAGGGGACCGATGGATTCCTCGGCTTCCCGCCGTCCCATATCATCCATGATGCCGGTTCTTTCGAGTTAAAGTTAATCCCGAAGTGAAGGTTACCACTTTGTGTTCCTTTATGCAAGGAAGCGTTGAAATCGTTTTAAGGAGGTAAAGAGTGGCGGAAATCGCCATGATTGATGATTTGAATGTTTAGCCGGAAATGGCGGCGGCGATATAATTACGCGCGCGACGATCATCGCAACCGGATGCCGTATAATCTTCTTTCCGAGTGGACGCATGGCTGTCTGCAAAGATTCCGCATCATGCCCGTAAGAGGACCGTCTTGTTCGCCTTCCTGCTTCAGGCGATTGCCGTCTCGCTGTCAGGCGTCATGGCCCCCGGCCCGATGACTGCCACGGCGCTGGCCGCCGGCGTCAGGCGGCGTCACGCCGGGCTGTACATGGCGCTGGGGCACGCTGTCATCGAGTTTCCGCTTATGCTCGTCATCGTCTCCGGGGCGGGGCGAATGCTGGAATACCGGGGCGCGCGGGCGGCGATCGGAATAACCGGGGGAGCATTCCTGATCTTCATGGGCGCGCAGCTTCTCAGGGATATCAGGAAGGCCGCAACGGCCGAATCCAAGACCGAGCAGACGCATCCCTTCGTCGCCGGAATCCTGCTGAGCGGGGGAAATCCATATTTCCTGCTCTGGTGGGCTACAATCGGGCTGGCGCTTGCCGGCGGGGCGGCGGAACTCGGCGCTGGCGCATTCGCTCTTTTCGCAGCAGCGCATTGGCTCTGCGACCTGTTCTGGCTTGAGGCCCTGACGATGGCCAGCTTCAAGGGCAGAGAGCTTGTCGGCGGCAGGGCGCAGAAGGTCGTCATGCTTGTCTGCGCCGTGACGGTATTATTGTTCGGAGTAAAATTCATCGCGGATGGCGTAATGAACCTGATTGGATAACTCCGCTCCCCGCCGCGCATCCCGACCGACAGGTTTATGAATCCAGAATGTGAACCTTGATGCCGTCGTGATATATGACCAGCACCTGATCGAATCCGTTTATGAACTCCCCTTTCATCGTCAGTATCATTTTAAATAAATGCGTCTTATCCGGGCGCAAGTCGCCTTTCTGAACGCGGGCATACCAGGCGTTCGACGCGAATATTCGCTGCGCCTCCAGCCCGTGAATTTGATCGAAGCCGAGCGTGTAGCTTATCGTCTGCATTTCATACGAGTATCTGCCGGACCGTTTGACCGCGATCGTGTTCGGCTTGTTCAGAATTGGGAACCAGTCGCAGATAGCGCCGCATACGCCCGTCGCCCGCCCATCGGTCCAGAACGGCGCGGCGGCGGCGGCGGAATTATAGAAAAGGTCGAACCGGTCATGGACGTCGTTGGGCAGCGCAAGGAAGACGACCAAGGGGTGTTTCGCGTCCGGGCGCACGCCTCCGACAACCGCCGCGCGTACCTCGCGCCTTATCTGTTCGGCCCGCTGCGCGACATCCCTCGGAATCGCATCCCCCCAGCGAGCGATGCCTGAACCCGCAATGTAAAGCCCCAGAAGCGGGGCGCACGCCGCGATCCATAAACGCCTGTCAACCGCAGCCGCAAGGCTTGCGCGGGACGCGAGAAGCGCCACCGCCGTGATTATGCAGGCCGACGGGAGAAGCAGGTAATGATTGCTCATGCCGATTAGCACGCCGGGGCCATAAAACAATCCCGCCAGGACGGCCAGCGTCAGTATCCGGCGCCCCTCCAGTATCGCGACGCCTGTGCGCCTGGTCAGCAGAAAGAGAGCGCCCCCGGTCAACGTCGCGCAGACCACGACGTAACCGACGTGCATCGGCCCGAATGAAAAACGCGCGATGAGCATCGAATCGCGCACTATGCGGTGTTCGCTGTAAATCTGCTTCACCGTCGCTAAGACGTCCCCGCCGGAGCGGATGTCGCCGTAAGCCCCTATCTCGCCTCCGTAATAGGTGTAACGGGCTGCAATGTAGGCCGCGCAGATGCCGGCGTAGAACCCGTACGCGATCATTGCGCGGCGATTCTGCCGCCCCAGCGCCCAGTCAATCAGCGGCGCGGCGAGGACAATTGCCAGCGCATTCTCGCGCGAGCAAAGCCCGAAGACCAGCCCCGCGCACCCTAGAACAAGCGAACGCGACAGGCCCTCCACAACCCATTTATTATGCATCGCGACGCAGATGAGAACGCCGGCCATCATTGCGTAGGTCTCGAACGTGTTGACCTCGCGGACCATGACCCACTGATTGTTGAAATTGACGGCGAACATCGCCGACGCGGCGGCCGCCCATAGTCTGAGCGCGTCATCCTCGCGCCTGCCGCAGCCTGAAGACGGTTTCAGAAATTCCAGAGCCACCGGATAAAGAAGCAGCGAGCAGGATACGAGCAGCAGCAATTTCATCAACCGGTACCCCGGCTCCCATTTCCCGAAGAATAGCTGTCCGACCTTGTAATACCACACCAGAACCGGGCGGAATATATCGCTCTTCTTTACGATAACGCCGGAAACCCAGTTCTGCGTCGGGAGGACGTTTTTCAGTGTGTCCCGCCCGATGAAAAGCGTATAGAACGGCCCGGAGCGGTCGCGCGCAAGCTCCCAGCACGGAAAATCGTCCGATGCGAAGCTGTAGGTCAGCGTGTCGCCGTATAGGACCAGCGCGATGATGACGACGCAGCCCAGCGCCGCCGCAGTCCGCCCTCTTCCGGTGGAAGATGATGTCATCATGCGCCCTTTGTATCGCCGTACTTCTCCCGCAGCCGTGTCAATTCGTCCTTGAGTTCCTTCACAGTCCCGGCATATGCCGGATCGGCATATACGCTCTTCATCTGGAGCGGGTCCTTCTCAAGATCGAAAAGTTCCCATTCGTCGGTCATGTAGAAATGCGCCATCGTGAACCGTTCCGTTCGTAGACCGTAATGCGGCGCGACGTTATGGACGCCGCGCTCGCAGTAATGGTAATAAATGCTTTTTCGCCAGTCCGCCGGATGCTCTCCGGCCATCAGCGATTTCATGCTGACGCCCTGGAATCCATCCGACGGCTTCACCCCGGCGACCTCGCAGAACGTAGGAGCATAATCAAGGTTCTGGACCATTTCCTTAACACGCGTTCCCGCCTTTATGACCTCCGGCCAGCGGATCATCAGGGGCATCCGCAGCGACTCCTCGTATATCCAGCGCTTGTCGAACCAGCCGTGCTCGCCCAGGTAGAAACCCTGATCGGAGCAGTAGATGACGATCGTGTTTTTCGCAAGGCCGCTTTCGTCAAGATACGCAAGCAGCCGCCCGACCCCGTCGTCAACCGACGCGATGCAACCCAGGTAGTCCTGCATGTATCGGCGATACTTCCAGCGGACAAGATCGTCGCCCTGGGGGTTCTCTTTGCGGAACGCCTCGTTCTTCGGAACGTATGCAGCATCCCAGAGCTTGCGCTGCCGCTCATTCATGCGGCGGTACTGCTCGATGGCCAGCGGACCGGAAAGCGGATTTCCGGTCAGAGGGGGCGTCACCTTCAGGTCCACCGGCAGGTTCATGTGCCGGGCGATGCCCATCTCGTGATTTCGCGCCGGCGATGCGCGGTCGGCGTAATCATCGAACAGCGTCGAAGGTTCAGGTATTTCCGCGTCATCGTAGGTCGTCAGGTGCGTCGGGCCGGGCATCCAGCTTCTGTGCGGGGCCTTGTGCCAGCAGTGGAGCAGGAAGGGCTTGCCGGGATCGCGGCTCTTCATCCATTCCAGCGAGAGATCGGTGATGATGTCGGTGGCGTAGCCCTCCCGCCGCACCTTTCCCTTTGGGGTCATGAAGTCTGGATTGTAGTATTCGCCCTGGCCGGGCAGGACATTCCAGAAGTCGAACCCGGTCGGGTCGGACTTCAAGTGCCACTTGCCGATAGTGGCGGTTTGATAACCGGCGGCGCGAAGAATCTGCGGATAGGTCGGCTGCGAACCGTCGAAGGCCTCCGCGTTCGTCATTACGCCGTTGAGGTGGCTGTAGCGCCCGGTGAGGACGACGGCGCGGCTGGGGGCGCAGATCGAATTCGTGCAGAAGCTGTTTTCGAAAAGAGCGCCTTCGGACGCGATGCGGTCAATGTTCGGGGTTTTATTGACCTTCGATCCGTAAGCCCCGATCGCCCGGCAGGCGTGGTCATCGGCGAAAATGAACAGGATATTCGGGCGTTCCCCTGCCGTCTGCGCGGCGGCTATCATCGAGGTCAGATTCGGAAACCCGGAAAGCGCGACCGCTCCGGACGCGTACCTGAGAAGTTCACGCCTTGAAACAATATTTCCCGGCATTTGAGTCTCCTTCCATCCGTTAGGAATTCAGGTGATCAATACGGCAGCAGGCATGTGCACTTATACGAATGATATCTGAAATCATGTTCCGGTAAAAACCTTCCTTATGCTCTCGCAACATGGCAACGTCATGTCCGTGAAATCGCGCTTTCCGGCTGTTTCGAGGGCCGGATGTGCGTTATGCCTTGAGCCAACACCATCAGGTATCCTGTTGACGCCTCGGACGCGCACTGAATATAATTTGAAGATATGGCGCATTGGACAGCAAGCAGATTAGCGCGGCGCATGGCGATAGTGGCCATGTTATGGGTGGCTACGGCATCCCACCCGTTGCATGGTTTGTTGCACCACGGGGAGCGCCAGTGCGAATGCTCTTGTGAGCGCCAATCCATAACCGCCGAATTATGTGTTATCTCAGGCGCAACCGACAGCCATAACCACGGTTGCAGTCTCTGTGATTTCCTGGCCAACGCGAAATCGCCGCCGGCAGCCAGAAGTGTTTTCCCGGCCCCGGCTTGTGTTTACCAGCGCCCCCCCTTGGAAGCCGTATCTCAACCCAGGCTTCCGTGCTGTTATCAGAATTCCAGCCGTGCTCCTCCGCTTGATTTCACCTTCCCACCCAACGAAGGCTGATTTCAAAGAACGCGATCCTTTCCCTCATAATTAACAAGGGAAATGACCATCTCATACGCAATACGGAGGACAAAACCTTGTACACCAGCACATATTCAAGCCTGTCCAGCAGGCTTCGACGCGCTTTCACCTTGATAGAGTTGCTTGTCGTAATCGCCATCATAGCAATCCTCGCCGGTTTGCTGCTTCCCGCGCTTTCCAACGCTAGGGAAATGGCGCGCAGAACGAAGTGTCTAAACAATGAGAAGCAGGTCGGGATTGCCATGATTCTTTACTGCGACGCATGGAACGGCTTCTTCCCGGTCACACACCCGGTCGGGGAATATGAACACGAACATGAAGACGATGACCACGAGCACGAAGAAGGCGCTGAATGGTGGGAGATGCTTCTCGAATTCGAACTGAAACGCGAGCATATGCATTGCGCCAGCGATCCCCTTAAAGACACTAAAAACGACGAAGGCAAGATGATCGAGAGCTACATTTTCAACGGGATGCTGGCGAACGGCAAGAAATACGACCAGATCCGCAATCCAGCCGCAAAAATCATGGTCTCAGAAAGGGCGGACACGCCCGATGCGATTGAACATCAATGCTACCACGCATGGGAGGGTTTGGAAGAATGGGAAGACATCATAGCCAAGGAAAGGCATGGAAGGCTCTCAAACTATCTTTTTGTTGACGGACACACCGATTCGCTTGTTTTCGAGTTGACGGTTGGCAATGAGATTATTGACGAGGAAACAGATGAGAGCGATGAACGATGCAATGATTCCAATGCTCACTATTACGCGGAGTTCGTCCCGGAAGGACATCATCACCATGATGATGATGATGATTGAAAACGCTTTCGGGTAGCATGATTGTCAAAGATATGATGCAGGAAAACTGGCTACTGAACGCCGGTAAGAACCAGAAGATGCCGCGATCGGAGGAATGGGGCGCAGAATTGTATACCTTTCTGCGCCCCATTCCTCCGAAGGTCATTTTCCATCCGGGCGGGCGCGCTGTATAATATCGCCGGACGAGAGGGAGGCGCGACAGGCGATTCTGTAGTATGAGGGACTCGAACATGGAAAGCGCGCTGAGCAGGAACCTGTTCCTGGTCAAGGAACATCTGGGCATCTTCAAGGCTGCCAACAACTTCGATATTCACGATCCGGAGACGGGCGACATCCTCCTGGAATGCCGCGAGGAAAAACTTGGCCCCATAACGAAGATTCTCCGGTTCACAAAGTACAAGGTCATGACCCCGTTTGACGTTGAAATCCGAACTCCGGACAAGCGCCCGGTCGTGCGCGTCAAGCGCGGCGTCACCTTCATCCGGTCAAAGGTCCAGGTCTTTGACGCCACCGGGCAGGCGATCGGCATGTTCCGGCAGAAACTGTTCACGCTTGGCGGCGGGTTCACCGTAATGGACCCGGACGGCCAGCCGCTCTTTGACGTTAAGGGCAAGTGGACCGGCTTCGATTACCGCCTGATGAAGGGCGAGGTCGAGTTCGCCCACGTGACCAAGAAATGGGGCGGCATCGGCAAAGAGCTTTTCACGTCCGCCGACAACTACATCATCCAGATATCGGATGCCGTGCCACCGAACAACCCGGTGCGGCTGCTGATCATCGCGGCGGTGATGTGCATTGACATGGTGCTCAAGGAGCGTTGATTCGAAATGCCTGAAGTCAAGACATGGGTTCAAGCCGCGCGCCTTTACGCCGCTCCCGCGTCGGTTCTGCCGGTGCTTCTCGGGACCGCCTGCGCCGCCCCCATCGGTGAATGGAAATGGGCGATCCTGATCGCCGAGGTCCTTGCCGTGCTGGCCATACACACGGGCGGCAACATCCTGAATGACTATTTCGACAAACTCAGCGGGGTTGACGGCCCGCCTGAGAATGAACCCCCTGAATACGCTTATCGCGCGAAGCTGACGGCGCGGCAGATCGGGGGGGAGGGGATTGGCTTCCTTGCCTTCGCCCTCATCCCCGGCGCATACCTCGTCTGGAAAGGCGGCGCGGTCGCGCTGGGGCTTGGCGCGTGCGGCATGCTGGCGGCGTACCTTTACACGGGCAAGCCTTTCCACCTGAAGTACCGCGCGCTGGGCGATCCGCTGATCTTCCTGAGCTTCGGCGTCCTGCCGACCCTCGGCGCGGCCTACATGCAGGTCGGGCATTTCCCCCGCGAGGCGTTCATCACGTCCGTCCCCGCCGCGCTCCTCATCGTCGCCATCCTGCACGGCAACAACATACGGGACCTGGCTACCGACGGCGCATCAGGCATCAGGACGCTGGCGCACCTCATCGGTTACGGCCCGTCGCGGATCTACTACGCGCTGCTCATCGTCATACCGACGCTGCTTGTGTGCGGGCTTGTCGTCGCCGGGAGCCTGGGGTTGTGGTGTCTGGGCGTGCTGGTTGCCGCGCCGGTCGGCTTCAAGCTCATCTCCTCAGGCTTCAAGCCCGGGCGCGTCGAGAAGATTGACGTGATGACCGCGCAATACATGGGCATGTTCTCAACGCTCTTCCTCTTGGGACTTACCATTGGCGGATGGCGCTGAGCGAAATCGCAGCGTAAAGCCGAGCCTATCCGGAGGCCTTATATTGAAGGCCATGCTGCATATGTTCATTGCGCCACTGCTTCTCATCCATGCCTCCTGCGCTTCAAACCGCCTCGAAAAACCCCTGCCGCAGCGGAGAAGCCCTGCAACCGGCATCGAATGGGCCGAGACAACACTGACCCTTGTCCGCGAGCGCGGCATTTACGCCCGCATGATCCGCCTTGCCGATGGCGGCATCCTCTGCTCCTACGATTGCGGCGGGAAGATCTACGTCAGCCGCAGCGACGACAACGGACGGACCTGGGGCGAAGAGACGCCGGCAGCATCCGCGATCCACGGCGGCGCGACGAACGCGGAACTGCTACAGCTCGAAGACGGATGGATTCTCCTTTCCTTCAACGAGCGCCCCGGCGACAAGCTGCATCCATATGCCATCAAGCTCTGCATCAGCCGGGACAACGCCCGGACATGGTCCGCGCCGGAGACGCTGTTCGAGGCCGGCATCCTTTTTGAAGACGGTTGCTGGGAGCCGGCGCAGATTCAACTTCCGAGCGGGGAGGTTCAGCTCTACTTCGCCAACGAAAGCCCCTACAGGAAAAGCAACGAGCAGGAAATCTCCATGATGCGCTCCTTCGACAACGGGTTGACGTGGAGCGCGCCGGAGCGGGTGATTTTCAGGATCGGCGGGCGCGACGGCATGCCCTCCCCCCTGTGCCTTCTGAACGGCAAAGGGATAGCCGTGGCCGTCGAGGACACCGCCTTCGGGCTTCCGTTCAAACCGTCAATCGCGCATACGAGCCTGGAGGCGAACTGGCGAGACGGCTTCGTGGCTTGGGACAGCCCGCGACGCCGCCCGGGGCTTGCGCAGCAGCTTCCTCCGCTGGTCTACGGCGGCGCGCCGTGTCTTCGCCAACTGCCGACGGGCGAGACCGTCCTGTCTTTCCAGTGCAATGAGGGGCGGGAGCATCCGCAGATGGTCGTCTGCCTGGGCGACTCCAGCGCCGCCAACTTCGGCAGTCTCTCGGTTCCATTCAAGCTGCCGACAAACGTCGCCGGCCTCTGGAATTCCCTGCTGATCAAGGACGCCGATACGGTGACGGCCGTTTCAGGCACAACGATCAACGGGAAATGGGGGATTTGGGCGATTGACGGGCACATCGTCCGTAATGCGCCGGCGACAGCCGAACATTGACATTCCCGCACACCTCAAAATCCCTTCCCTACTGTTATCTCTCTTCCCCCCCCCTCCCCCCCTTTTTTTTCCTCTTAGTATTCCGATCATATCCGTGTCCATCTGTGGCACAGTTAACGCTGTTTCTTTTCCGCCAGCACCGCCGCCGCGTGTCGCGAATGAAGCCCGCTGAGGTCGCGCGCGTATTCCTTGAGTATCCTCTCGCCGACGCCCTCCCAATCTCCGCATCGGTAGAGAGCGCGCGCCAGCGTCAACTCCCGGAGCGCCCTGTCCCGCGCCTCGTTGGGATTCGCGGGGATTGACGATAATTCCTTCGCAATGTCTCCGGAGGCGTATCCGGTCATCCCCGGCTTTCCCAAAAGCTCCGCAAGCGACTGCGCGGCGCGCGGGTCGCCGAGCGTTTCCAGCGCAATCGCGCCCGCCCTGTGATGCGAGAACTCGCTCTCCGGCGTCAGCTTCCCGACCTTCTCAACAATGACGGGCACGGCGCGCGGGTCGCGCGTATAGCCAAGCGCCATTATGTAACTGTCCAGCGGGCTGACGCTGGCGCCGAACTGCCCGCCGCCCGTGAACGACCATCCCTTGTCCCATTCCGAGCCTGCGACATGGGCCAGCAACGCGTCCGCGCCAGTCGCATCGCCCATCATGCCGAGCACATGAGCGTATGCCAGCCGCGCCGCGTCATCGCCCGCCTTTGAGTAAGCCTCTCGAAGCATAGGCAGCGCTTCATCCGGATGGGCAAGGACGATTGCCGCGCTCTTGTAACCGTCCAGTATGTTCGCGACAGCCGCTTTGATCTCATCGGCCTTCATCGGGAGCGAGTCGCCGTCCGTCAGAACGCCTTGCGGCAGGCATCCCTTTTCGACCAGGCGCTTTTGCAGGGCCTTGATGTCAATCTCGCGCAACCCTTTGCCTTCGCGCGCAGAGGCGGCAGCCGCAAGACCAGCGGCGTAACCCTGGTTCTGAATGTCCGGCTGCATGCGCAGAATCGGCATGGCGTCCCTGTGCGCGCTGATACCCAAACCGATGACGAGAACGCCCTCGATCCCCTTCGGCAGCAGGCAGCGGTACGGCGTGAAGGCCGTCACGCTGTTCTTGTCCGGCGGGCGCAAAGTGAACAGCGGATGGACCGTGAAACCGTGCGTGTCGAAATTGCTTTTTGACATGACGACCGTGTCAGGGAAGGTCCTGCCCAGGAAGACGTCAAGCGGCGATATGACGAAGTCTCCGACGATTCGGCGGCGCTCGCGCGTGTCAATGATCTGGGAAAGGTCGTAGGCGCTCTCGAATTTCGCCCTGCCGATCAGGAACGTGCGCCAGCGGTCGAGCATGTCCGTCTCGTCGGTGATCGTGTAATCCGTGTTGGTGTAGTGCGCGCCGGGCGTCCAGGGCGGCATCCCGGTCCCCTGCACCGCGACGTCCGAGGCGTCCGTATAGATGCACTGCGCCCCGGCGGCTGCGGCGAAGTCCGAATTCCCCGTCGCGTCAATCACTGTCTTTGCCAGAACCACGCCGCGCCCGTATGGCGTCACGACGACAACGCCGCGCGCCCGGTTGCCCTCGACGAAGGCTCCGCAGCCGATGGCTCCGAACCAGATGTCCCCCCCGGCCTTTCTTATCTCCCGCCGGAACCATTCCATCTTCCACTCGATGTTCCAGTCGGACGCGACTTTTCCATCGCCCCCCCCCATTGCGGCGACGCCCTTGTCAATCTCGGCTGTGAAGCCGCCGCGATAACCGTAGTAGTAATTTCCGATCAGCCCGATCGTGCCGACCCCGCCGAGGCCGTAGAGATTCTCGATCACAAGCGTCTTCGCGCCGCTGCGGGCCGCTGAAATCGCGGCAGGCGCCCCGCCCGTCCCGCCACCAACTATTACAACATCATACTCGCCGATCACGGGGATCGCCCGCGCGGGGGATTGGACCGACTCCTTCGCCGGGGCTGATTCTCTGAGACCGGAGAGATTCTCGCGGATGTCGCCCGCGGCGTCCGCCTTCGCCGCCTTGCCCGCGACTGAAACGCCGGACGGCGCGGGCAGCGACGCCGCGATCAATGCCGCCGCCCTGCCGATGCGCGCCCCCAGCCGGATAAACTCAAGAGGACGAAGCAACATTGCGGCGGACGGACGCGACGCGTCCGCGCATGCGCCAAGAACAAAGAACCGCTCCGTCCCGCCGGGTCGGAACATGTCGAGATTCGCTTTCCCGGCTCCCGGCCAGTCCACGTCAAGCGACTTCACGCTCTTGATGCAATCCTGCGGAACCTCGAAAAGGAATTCCGACGCGGCCACCTGCCCGGGATGCCACGTCGCGTCCCGCGCTTTCTGTTCCGCCTCGGCAAGCGCGGCAAAGGTATCGTCCTTACCCGTCATGGAGAACGTGTATTCGAACGCCCGCGCGTTTGCCGCAGCCCTGCCCCCCCTGCCGATGTTGACCGGTGAGGGCATTTCCCGCGCGGAGAATCCATCGCCCGTCCGCATCTCGCCGCCGACTACGACCCGCGTAACTTTTCTTGCTGCTAAAGACGCCGGGCGGAACTCCGCGCCGCACATCCTCGCAACAACCGCCCTGTCCGTCGCGTCAATGACGACTTTGGCCCTGACCGCCTGCCTTCCGGAGCGGTTCGCCATGACGATGCCCGCAAGGTTGCCGCTCCCGTCCCGTAACGTGTCCGTCGCGTAGCAGCCGTAAAGGAAACTCACGCCGGCATCGAGTAGCGCCTTGTCCAGCGTCCGCTTCACCTGCATCTGCGTCGGCGGCACGCGCGCGCCTATGTCAGCGGCATTAGAGACGGACTTCTCAGCCAATTCCCTGGACTGGATGACAATCTCGCCCAGCAGTTGCCGCTTCACGCGATCCGTCTTCTTCGCCTGAAATCTGACGTATCTTGCCTCTGCGGCAACGTCGGCTGACAGCGCTATTGCGAAGTCAATAGCTTCAAAGCTGAGGTCCGGGTTCTTCAGAGCAATCGGCGGCGACCACTCTTTCCCGTCCGCGCTTGTCGAAACCGCGACCTCGCCAGTTTCGATGTCGCCCGGACGCTGGAAGATCAGGACATTAACGCGCGCAAGTGTCGCGGTCTTTCCCAGGTCCGCCGTGATCGTCGCGTCGCCGTCGTACTGGACGCTCTCGTTGACTGCGCTGGCCCAGCGTCCATCGGCAAGCTTCGCCGGAGGATCGGAGTCCCTGTGCGCCGCCGCGGATGCAACGTCGGCACTGTAAGTGAAAGGAAGCCCCGGCCCCACCTCCGGAGCCGGCGCGGGTTCACGGAAGAGTTCCTGTTCGAAAGCAGACTCCGGCGTTTCTCCAGGCTCTAACCAGAGGCGATACGTTCCGCAGACGTCCTCGCCAAGGTAATGCCGCGGCGCGGCAAGGAACACCTTCGCACCTCCCTTCGCCGCCTCCACGGCCGCCGCCACGGCTCCGGTAGAACCGCCGACCACCACAACGTCAACGTCGTATGCGACCGGCACGTTCCGCGCCGATTCAGTCACGAACCTTCCGCCTTCCGCAGCGGTCATGCAGAACGGAAACAGCAGCGCTCCGATTCCGCCGGCAAGCAGGTGTCTCATCTTTGCTTTCCTCGAAAACATCTCATCGCGTATCCCGAAATCCAATTATTGATCTTACCATAACTACGCTGTGGCGCGAAACGGCCGTATCCCGCGCAACCTTCGGCAGAAACGCAATGAAAAGCGGCGCGGCTGTCGAACCGCGATTTCGTTGACCGGCGCGGGGGGATGCCCTAACATGTTTGCTGCGTTTCGCGATTCGATGCTTCACCATCTACGATTCTCAGGAGGACTCATGATGTTCACCCCAGCCATCGCCCTGCTGACCGCCATCCCCTGCGGGAGCGAAAGCGTTCCTAACAACCTTGACCTTACAAACGCGGCGATCGTCTGGAACAACCCCGACGCCTCCGAAGCCGAGAAGACCGCCGTCAAGGTTCTCATCGAGGAGGTCGGGAAGCGGACGGGATTGATGTGGAAGGCTGCGGCGAAATGGCGCTCCGAAGGCCCCGTCATAGCAATCGCTTCCGGCGCTCAGACCGAACTCGCGGGACGCGCCGTCCCGGAATCTCTTCGCATAACAAAACCGCAGGGCTACGGCATCGCAACGCTTTCCGAAGGCAAACAAATCATAGTCTGGATCGTCGGCGCGGATGGGCGCGGGGTCCTCTTCGGCGTCGGAAAGCTCCTGCGATCCCTCGATTGGGCGAAAGGCAGCGCAAAGCTCGTCCGCGCGGTCAATGAAATCTCCGCCCCGGTCTATCCTCTACGGGGACATCAGCTCGGTTATCGCCCGACGGCCAACACCTACGACGCATGGGACGTCGCGCAGTACGAACTCTACATCCGAGAACTCGGCGTCTTCGGCATGAACGCGGTGGAGAGCATCCCGATTCAGGAGCAGACCTGCGCGCTGATGAAGGTTCCGCGTGATGAGATGAACTCGGCCGTCGCCGACATCTGCCGCCGTTACGAGATGGAGCACTGGGCATGGCTGCCGGTGGACGTTGACCTGAACGACGCAGCCCTCGGGGATTCCCATCTCGAAAGAACACGCGCGGCGATCAGGAACATGGCCCGACTTGACGCGCTTTTCGTTCCCGGCGGCGACCCCGGAAACAACCCGCCGCGCCTCCTGCTTCCGTACATGGCCCGGCTGGCCGCCATGCAGAACGAGTATCATCCCGCATCGAAAATCTGGCTATCCCTTCAGGGATTCAACGCCGAGGCCGTTGACGAGACGTTCGAATGGATCAAGCGCGAAATGCCGGACTGGTTCGGCGGCCTGGTCCACGGCCCGTCAAGCCCCCCGGTCGAGCAGCAGCGCAGGCGCCTGCCCGCGAAGTACGCCATCCGCCATTATCCGGACATCACGCACACCATCCGGGCGCAGTATCCGGTCCAATGGTGGGACCCGGCCTTCGCCTTCACGCTCGGGCGCGAGCCGGTCAACCCCCAGCCACTGTATTATCGAATAATACACAACGCCTTCGCCCCTTGCACGAACGGATTCATCACCTACTCCGACGGCTCTCACGACGACGTCAACAAGGTCGTCTGGAACGCGATGGGCTGGAACCCGGGCGCCGACGTCCGCGAGGTTCTAATCGAATACTGCCGTTTCTTCTTCAAGCCAAGCCTGGCTGAAAGGGCGGCGGACGGCATCCTCGCGCTTGAAAAGAACTGGGAGGGCGCGCTTGCGCCCAACGGCGGCGTGGGCGCGACTCTCGAATACTGGCGGCTTCTTGAAAAGGAGGCGACGGAGCTTGCCGACGGCAACTGGCGGTGGCAGATGCTGCTCCTGCGTGCTTACTATGATGCCTACACGCGGCATCGCCTGATATATGAATCCGGCCTGGAGGCCAAGGCCACCGACTGCATGCGAAACGCCGGAATAATCGGGGCCGATTCCGCGATTGACGCGGCTCTGGAATTTCTCAAGAAGGCCGAGTCCGAGAGGGTCAGACCGGAACTGCGCCAGAGGATTTTCGATCTCTGCGAGGCCATGTTCAAGTCAATCGGCTTCCAGACAAGCGTCCCGAAGTATCAGGCTAAAGGCCCTGAGCGCGGCGCGGTGCTAGATTACGTGGATTACCCCCTCAACAACCGGTTCTGGCTGGAGGAGGAGCTTGCGAAGGTCCGAAAGCTCGAATCGGAAGCCGCAAAGGCCGCCCGACTGCTGGAGATCGCCAACTGGGAAACGCCCGGCCCCGGCAGTTTCTACGACGAGGTCGGCAGCATCGCCAAGTCGCCCAACGTCATTCGGGGGGAGGGGTTGAACACCGATCCCCTGATGCTGCGCAATCCGAATCCAGACTGCATGTGGTGGGAGTCCGGCTACGCGAAGGTGCGGCAGTCGTGGATGACCAAGATGGACTGGCCCATCGGGCTGCGCTATTCGGATATTGATCCGAACGCCGAATACGTTGTCCGCACGACGGGTTACAAGGACTGCCTCGTCAGCGCCAACGGCGTGAAGCTGAAACCGACGATTGACGGAAAGGAGATCGGGCAGATAAAGGAATTCCCCGTCCCGCGCGGAATTTATCCGGACGGCGTCATCATTCTGACCTTCGAAACACCCCACGAGCCGGGCGTCAACTGGAGATACCAGTCGAGGTTGAATGAGGTTTGGCTTATTAAGCGGTAACAAAAGGCGGCAGGGACAATTCCGGATACTCAACGGCGCAAGGGAGCCGTGTAGCTTTTCATCATGAATACGCTGTCATCCCCCCCGCCGCTTCAACGACTGAGACAACACTTCCACCGCGTTGCGCGCATGGGATAGGAGTGAATATTTCCTGCGAGGAGGTTCACCCGCGTTTGCCGTCCGCTCCCCCGCCCTCTTTCTTCTTCCCGCCGTCCGTTATCCCCGCCCTGTTTTGTTCGCCGGAGAACGGGCTTGCGGGCAGATTCTTCCCGTCAATGAAAATCTCCGTGTTGACGTCCATCTCCCACGGCTTTTCCTGGGCAAGGTATTTCAGGTGCGGATCAATAAACTCATAAAAGATGATCTTGATGGCGCACGCGATAGGTATCGCCACGATGACGCCTATGGCCCCGAGCAACTTCGCGCCGATCGTGAAGGCAAGGAGGATGGTGACCGGGTGAAGGTCAACCTCCTTGGCCAGCAGCAGCGGATTCAGGACGAGGTTCTCAAACGTCTGCGTGGACACGAACACGGCCAGCACGCCGACAGCGTACCACACGTTCCCGCTGTGGTCGAAATACGCGATAAGCGCGGACGGAATGAAGGTGATGATGACGCCGGCTATCGGGATCAGCGCCGTGAAACCGGTCCCGAATCCCAGCAGCAGGGCGAAACGCACGTCGCAGAGGAACAGGCCGATGCTGGTCAGTATCCCCGTGATGCAGCAGATGAGCAGCCTGCCGCGCACGAAGCTTGCGATTGACCTGTCAATGTTGCGGAATACGCGCAGGAGCTGTTCCTTGTGCCGCCCGGGGATGTATTCCGCCGCCCCGCTTTTCATACGCTGCATGCCCAGCATGAAGAAAAACGAATAGACAAACGTCAGCGATACGGCGAAGACAAGCGATATCACGGTGCCGATGCCGACCACGACGTTCTGCGCGATCCACTTGGCGGCGTTCACGCCGTTTTTGGCCAGGTCGTCGGTATTGCCGCGTATCGAGTTTGGCATCCGCTTCCACAGCCGGGCGAGCTTCTGCGCGAGGGCTGGATCCTTCTTCTGCGGCTCCTGCGCCGGGACGGTTTCCGGCTCCGGCAGTGGAGGGATCGCCGGCTGTTCCTGAACGGACGCGTCCGGAGCAGGAGCGGCGTCTTCCTGCTTCGGCGGCGCGCCTTCAACGGTTCGCGCCTGTCCGGATTCCTCCTCAAGCGCCACGATGAAGGCCCGCAGCTTTTCAAGAATCCCCTCCTCGCCGTTCTGCTTCCTTTCTGCAAGCTCGACCGCCTGCCGTATTTCCGTGTAGACGATCGGAATGGTCACTGCCAGCCCGGCGGCGCAGACGAGGAAGATCATCAGATAGACGAGGCAGACCGCATAGAAGCGTTTGATGTTCCGCCTTGTGATCCAGTTGACAATCGGCTCGAATACATAAGCTATCGTGATACCGACCAGGACGGGGGTCAGCGCGCTCTTGAGATAGGTGCAAAGCGCGATGAACAGGAACAGCAGGACGATTGCGAGGATTATCTTGTTGCGCCTCTTTGAGAGGTCGAACAGGAGTTCGTCGCGCGATTCCTGCGTCATGCTTCACCCCCTTTGCGGGACGTCATTTCGGCTCGGCCGGCTTCGTATCCTCTGGAGCGGCAGGCTCGTCCGGTTTGGCGCCTTCCGGAGCGGCGGTTTCAGGCGCAGCGGGCGCCGGGGCTTCCTCGGTCTTTTTCTCAGGCTCGGCGGCCGGTTGAGCCGGGGCTGTATCAACGGGCTGGGGCGCTGCCGGTTCTTCAGCCTTCGGGACCTCCGGGGCGACTGTCTCAGCAGCGGGGGCCGTCGCGTCATACTTTTTCTCCGCAAACTCCAAAGCCATCGCTTCGACACACGCCTTTATTGCGCCGTCAACGTCATTAGCCTTGAAGCGCGGAAGAAAAACCTCTTTCAGAATCTTGCCCGCAGCCTCGTCGCAGGACGCCGGAAAATAACGCCCGAACAGCACATAACACTCCTTGTCCCGCGCAGACACGATCAGCAGTACGCCGTTGTCCTTCGGCTGGTTGCCGACACCCCATGTGTCATAGACCCCGCGGGCAAAGGAGTTAAGCGAGAAATGTCCGGTAGCGGCGTAATCCTGCACGGAGCGCACGGTGAGAACAGCGATCTCCACCGAGGTGTCCTTCTCAACCTGGCGCAGGCGGGAGTCAAGCGCGTGGATGGTTCCGGCGTTCATCAGGCCGCCAAGGTCGGTCACGTAGCCTATAGCCGGTTTCGGGTAATCCCCGTAATCCTTGCTCGTTGAACCGATGCCGGGGGAAGCGGATTTATCAGCTATCGCCTGTGGGACGGACTGCGTAGCAGCCGCATCTTCGACCGCAGACGGCGCGGCAGGCTCTGTCGCTGCGGCTGATTTCTTCGGCGATTTCGCCGCGGACGGCGCTTCATCGCCGGACTTTTTGGAACTGAGCCTTGAATCCTGTTCATTCGCGCACGATGCAAGCATTAGCGCGGCGCAGCAGCAGAAGACGCGTATCACAGTCACAACCTGCCTGTTTCTCACAGGTTTCCTCCCAAGCGCGGGCGCATCCTGCGGGGGCGTTCATGCCCTGTCTCTTCCGCAGGGACTCCCTTCCGGGCTGAAGCGGGGATTTCCGCCCCACCCGAGCTTATCATGTATGGTGTTGTAAAAGGTTCTGACGCCGGCCCTGATGAGCTTGAGACGCGCGTCTGAAATGGAAATCTCGATCCTGTCCGAACATTGCAGATCGGCGTAGACCTGCCCGTCCACTGTCAAGCCGACTCCCGGCGCCTCGCTTGCGATGACAAGCACGATCTTTTCGTGCGGCGGGATCAGGATCGGGCGCATCGTCAGCGTGTGCGGACAGATCGGACAGACCTGGAAGCTGTCAAGCGCCGGATGAACGATCGGCCCGCCGGCGGCCAGCGCGTGCGCGGTCGAACCTGTGGGAGTAGAGACTATCACGCCGTCGCCCCGGAATACAGACACTTCCCCGCCCGAAACCAGCATGGCGACATCAAAAAGCCGCGACAATGCCCCCCGGCTTATGACGGCGTCGTTCAATCCCAGCGATTCAAGAATAACCTTGTTGAGCCTCAGGGCGCGGCAGAGCAGCATCATGCGCTCCTCGATCTCGAAATCGCCGGCCAGTATCTTCTCAAGGCAGGCTTCGGATTCCGTCATCTTCAACTCCGCGAGGAAGCCGAACTTGCCCAGGTTCACGCCGAGCATGGGAATCTGCTTGCGGCCCAGCTGCCGCGCAGCCCTAAGAATCGCGCCGTCGCCGCCCAGGACGATTCCCATGTCCGCGTCGGGGAGTTCATCGCCCTTCTGGAAGTCGAACCACTGCGCGTCGCACCGGGCTTCAATCCAGGGAAGTATCCTATCCGCGCCCTCACGGACGCGGGGTTTGTTTCCGTCCCCAAGCAATATGACTTTCAACCTTGCCATTTGAACGCGACCTTTTCCGGGCCGTATTTGAGGCGGATTAGAAATCCTCCCCCTCCGTCTCCGCAAACGGTTCCTCTCGAATTCCCCCGTCATCGCTTTCAATGAGTTTCTTCACGCGCACCTCCGCCTCCTCCAGCAGCTTGTAGCAGAGCTTGCACGCCTCCATGCCGGACTCGCAGCGCGCGAGCGCGTCATCCAGGGAAAGATCGCCGCCTTCAAGCTCGCGGACCACGTCCTCAAGCTTCTTCAGCGCATCCTCGAAGCTTTGACGGCCTTCCGGTTGCTTTTTTACTGGTTCCTGCTCTTTCTGTTTTCCGGCCATGTCATTCCCCGGCAATGAACGTCCAGTTCTCCACAATGTTACGACAACCTGCGCCCTCGGCCGCGTGCGCGGGTTCATTCCCTCTGCCGCAATTTGCGCTAGACGGGTGTCGCGCTTTCCGGGTTGAAGGACGCTCCGGGCATCACGAACTCGTGTTCCTTGATCTTGACCGTCAGAACCGGACACTCGGCAATCCGGAGGGTTTTTTCCGCAACGCTGCCAAGCAGGACGTGCCTCAGGCCGGTCCTGCCGTGAGTTCCCATGACGATCATGTCCGCGCCAAGTTTCGCGGCCGTCCGGGCAATGGTCTCGCTTACCTCGCCCCGCGCAAGCTCGGCCTCGACTTGAACGCCATAGGATCGGCATCTTTCGGCCAGTTCGGAGAGTTTGGCGACTGAGTTGTCCGCCTCCTGCCCTATGATTTCCGAATGCGACGACGCCAGTTCTTCAAGGTACTGCGGCATGGAAACCGGCGCAACCACTTTGAGCAGGAATAACTGCGCTCCGAAATCCTGCGCCAGCGCAACTGCGTAATCAAGGGCGTGTTCGGAGAACCGGGAGAAATCCACCGGCACGAGAATCTTCTTCAACTGCATGGAGAGATGCTCCGACGTAAGACGTTGCCGATCATTGACTTATGGCCGACAGTTACAGGGCTGAATCCGGGATCCGCAATACGCGGCAACACAGAGAAGTATATCATCTGTCCCGGTAAAAGCAAGCGGACGCGACGTGCGCCATTTGCGATATAATCACTTGCAAGAGCGCGTTGCAACCCGTCCCTGCCACTTTCCAACTTTAACGTCGCATCTCTGCGTCCGGCAACCATTTTTCACCCGATTTCGCCCAACGCGTTGCTGCATTCATGAAGCCTTTCGCCCTGTCTGCACGGCCGTTGGCCTGCAAAATGACTGAAAAATGATATGCCTGTTCCGGCTCGGTCCATATATTGGCAGCGTGTTTATCCAGGACATTCATGGCTTTCCTGTCGCGTCCTGTTTTGAGCAGCGCCCATGCATATGCGTCGGCGACGACCGGCAGGTCGGGCGCAAGCAGCCACGCCCGACCGGCAAAGTCAACCGCGCCTTTGAAATCCCCCCGCTCAACGAGAATCCGGGACATGACCGTCATCAGCCGGACGCCGCCAGGGAAGCGGCTCAATCCCTTTCTGCAAAGGCCTTCCGCAATCTCCGTGTCGCCTCGTTTGAGTGCGATTTCGGACTTCCAAGCGATAAACGCCTCCTCGTCTCCGGTCAGATTCTTCCAGCATACAAAGGCCGTTTCCGCCTGCTCGAACTTCCCCGAGTCAATGAGCGCCAAACCTAGAGCAAGGTGTCCGTTGGCCCACTTCGGGAACCGCTCCAACGCGTCGGAAAGCAGCGTTGCGGCCTCTCCGCTTCTGCCGCGATCCATGAGGCTCTTCGCTTCAACGAAGACCATGTCCAGCGCGATCTCGGCCCGGACGGTCTCGTCCCGGATTTCAGTTTTTGCGCGTATTGCGACTCCCCGCGCCAAAGATACGGCGGCGTCTCCCGCCTTCTGCGCGGCAAGCAGCCTTGCGGCCTCGCGCTGAAGCGAAAGGGCGTCCGCGCCGGGATATGATAGAGACATGTGTTTCATCGCCGCATCCCGGGCGAGTGGTTCGTTGCCCAGAAAGCTCTCTATCCTGCACAGGTGGAACCACGGGCGCGGATCGCGCGGGTATGCGCCGGCGGACTTGAGCATCGGCTCCCGGGCCTCTGCGAATCTGCCGTTTTCGATAAGCGCGAGGCCGTAACTGCCGAAGGCGATCTGGTCAGAGGCGTTCTTCGCGATTGCGTCGCCCCAGAGCGAGACGGAATCGCGCCAGACCCCGAGTCTGTCCGCGCACGGCATGCCTGAGATCGCACACAGGATTATGGCGGCGGGCCATGAGACGACCACACGCAGTTTCTCCGGGATGAAATCGAGAGAGCGGCAGAAGGCTGATCCGAAATAAGCGAAAAGGGCGATGCTCGGAAGGTACGTGTAACGGTCGGCAAGCGGACGCGGGGTCGGGATCAACTGCGCCAGAGGCGACATCCCGACCATGAAAAATATGAGTGAGAACGAAAGCCAGGGACGGCGTTTGAACAAAAACACGGTCAGGGCGATTAACGCGACTGTAAAGGCGACACCGGACAGATAGGGCCGGCACGAGGCCAGATTCGCGCCGGGGAAAAACGGGGAGTAAGGAATGGGGGACGGCAAGGTGTATAGCGCGCTCAGGCTGGTTGGCAGGATAAGCTTCGCAAGATGAAACGCCATGCTGTAACAGGCGACGACGAGGTTGACGGCCCATGCGCCGGGCGCGCGGCCGTCCAGCGGCGGGGCGATGGTCTGATGATGAATCATCACCAGACCGAACAGGACGCTCATCGCGCACATGGGGGCAAGCCGGCGCGCGATATGTTTGGCCATGTCATTTGCAGGGGCGCGTTGCAATGCGTCCCTGCCGCGCATTGAGAAGAAATCATAAAGCATCAGGAGCACGGGCCAGATCGCCACCGTAGGCTTGGTCCCAAGCGCGGCAAGGAAGAAAGCAAGCGATGCATAATAAGCGCGGGAGTCGGTCACGCCGTTTTGAATATTGCCGGATTCCGAATCACGCGAAGTCGCCTTGAGATAGAAGATTGAGCAGAGCAGACAGAAACAACCGCTCAGGACGTCTTTCAGCTCTGTTATCCAGGCGACGGATTCCGCGCGAAGGGGATGGAGCGCCCACAATCCCGCCGCGAGAAAAGCGGCAATCGGCTTCACGCCGACCTTGCGCAAAAGACAGATCAGCAGGATGGCATTGACGCTGTGAAGCAGGATGTTGACGGCGTGAAATCCCGCCGGATCAGGCCCCCAGGCGGCATATTGAATCCGGAATGCCCACCATAAAACAGGCGCATAATAAGCCGCCTGCGCCTGTGTGAGGGCATTCATTGTCCAACCGAGACCGGGCATGGTTACAAGGGGGTTGTCGCGGACGAAGGAGTTGTCGTCCCAGTTGAGGAACTCGAAGGAGACTGCGCGGGCGAAGACGATCCAGACGAGCGCGGCGGCCAGGGCGCAGTGGATGAGGATTCCGGTCCGGTTTTCCCGCGTCGGGGCGTTCACCTCATGGCCTCCAGCATCCGTTTTGCTTCGGGGAGCCACGGCGCGTCGGGAGACGCCCGATTCACGGCATCCTTCAGCCATGCCGCCGCCTCAACGAGGCCCCCCCCCCCGGCGAGGATCAACGCCTGTTTATAAGCTGTCACCGGATCGGTCGTTCCGGGGCCGGGGCATGCCGCCAGAAGACTTATAGCCTCTTGATGCCGTCCAGCCTTATGTAGAACCCACGCGGACGAGCGTTTGACAGAAACATCATCCGGCGCCTGGCGCAATGCCTCGCGACTAAGTTTTAAGGCTTCATCAAACCTTCCCGAATCGGCAAGCAACGCGGCAAGGCGCGCCGCCAGCGGCGGGCAGTGGCATCTCAAAAGCGTTGCCCGGCAGAGCGAGACGGCCTCCTTGCCGCGCCCCTGGCGATCCAACAACTCGACTTTCAGCAGGGCGTAATTTGGCTCATCCTCGGCGGTCTCCCCCCAGAGGTTCAGCCACTCGCCGGCCTGGGCGTAATCCCCGGAGTTCATGGCGGCATGGAATTGCAACATCTGACCCTCGACAAGCTCCGGCCAGTCGCGAGTAAGCGCATCGAGCAGGGGTTTCGCAGCTTTCATGTCTCCGCTCCTGACGGTTTCCCTTGCCTTCAGGTACTGCTGTATCAATTTGTCGAGATCGCCTGTCGGAAGACCGATTTTGCGGCAAATTTGGAACGCCTCGGCTCCGATTGCAGATGGTTCCATCCCGCGGCCTTCCAGGATTGTGGCCCACCGGAAGATCGCCATTGTCGCTTTCTTTTCTTGTCCGTTGCGCATATATGCCCGGACGAGGGAATGGAGTACGGCAGGCTCGTTCCCGCATCGAAGCGCGGCATATTCAAGGTTCGGAAGGGCTTCCCGGGGGTAATCGGCCTGCGCCAGCGCCTCGCCGAGTTTATACCTGACGACCCAGCTTTCGGGGGCTTTCCGCGCAGCGTCCGTCCATAGACTGACAGAGTCATGCCAGACAGGCATCCGCCGCCACGTGAGAAGGACCAGGAAGAATCCGATGATGGACAAGGCGGCGGTAGAGAACGGCACGCGGAGACTGATTTCGCATCTGGATCGGATAAATGCGTGCAGTTCCGCAGTCAGAACTGCGATCCCGACAGCCGGAAGGTAACTGTAACGTTCTGCGATGACCTGTCCTGCCGGGATGATCTGAAGCGAGGGCAGGAGGCAAAGCGCATAGACCGCCATGCCTGCTGCAGCGCCCCTGTTGCGTTTGAGGGCCGCGATGAAAGCAATCGCGCATGCCGCGACGCAGACAAGGCTCAGGATAAAGACTGGGCGCGATAATTCAACCGGCCAGGGCGCTACGTGAAAAGCGCTCAAACCTATTGGAAGCAGCGTCTTGACGACGTGGAAGGAGAGGAGATACGCGCTCAGCAGCAATGTGTGCGCCGGGCGGCCTATGAGCGAGGAGTCCACGCTGCCGAGCGATTCATGCGCCTGAAAGATTCCGCCGACAAACGGGACTGCCATGCAGAGCATGACAATGCACGGGATTGCGCGCTTGAACAATTTTCCGGGTTGTGATTTCCACGCGCCAAGTCCTGACGCCGGGGTAAAGAACGCCAGATCAAAGGCAAGCAAAGCAAAGGGCCATGCCGCTACGGAAGGCTTCGAGGCGAGCGCCAGGAGGAAGTATCCGGTTGTTCTGAGCGGGCGCCCCGCCCTGATGATTTTTTCACCGATGATCCGGTTGTTATAACCATCGGGACAATCCCTGATCGGGAAGAACTCTCGCGCCGCAAGCAGGCAGAAGAGCGCGCTGAAAAGGTCCTTCTGAGCCGTCACCCATGCGACGGACTCAACGCGGAGGGGATGCGCCGCCCATAGAAGCGCTCCGACGGCCGCCTCCCGCCTGCCATATCCGAGCTGCCTGAGCAGTGACAGAACCAACGCGCAGTTTGCAGCGTGAACAGCAACGCTGACCAGATGGAAACCCCAACCGCTGAAACCGAACACGCTGTATTCAACCTTGAGAATCCACCAGAACACCGGGCCGTAAAATCCCTCGAAAGCTTCTGTGAGGGGTATGGCCCAGGTCTGCGCGCCGCCCCTGGTGATGAAGGTGTTGGAGATTATGTAGCTGTCATCGTCCCAGTTGACGAAGCGATAACGGACCGTTGGCAGGAAGATCAGAGCGCATACTACGGCTGCGGCAAACGGCAGCCGGCTGCGGCTGGCGGGCGCGGCCTGTCCGGTCTCTGTCGTCACGGCGGGATTAATTCCTCTGATTGAAAATCGGGGCGCTGTCAAGGAGGCGCTGGGCCTCTTGCTTCCATGCGGGTTCGCCCCACGCCCTTTCGATGGCCGTCTCAATGAACCAGCGCGAGTTGGTTTCCATGCCGAGCGCCGCCCGGATAGCGCCGAGGCGATAAAGATATTCCGGCTTCGCGCAGACGGCTGGGGCGTTGCGCGTGAGCCAGGGCAGGGCCTCGGCATCCAGCCCCGCCCTGTGTAATGCCCATGCAAGCGTGGCATCGTAATCAATGTGCTCACGACGCCAGACCACGGCCATTCTCGCCCAGTGAAGGGCAGTTTCAACATCCAGTCCGCGATCAAGGACAGAGGCAGCCACGGCGTCGGCTATCTCAGCCTTATGATTCGGCGTCAGTTCCTCGATTTGAGGCAGCCTGTTCATCGCTTCCTTCGCCAGCTTATCCGGCGGAACGCGCAAAAGTTCAACGAGCAGCGCGTCAGCCTTCGCAGAATCAGTCTCGGGTTCTTCAAGAAGCGCGCGGAGAGCCTGTCTTGGCATATTGTTTTCCAGCAGAAAAGCCGCCCGTTCGAGTCGTTCCATGATGAGGGCGGGTTTCTGCGCGACGGCATCCGATATCAACCCGCAGGCTCCATCCGTCTGCGCCATTTCAATCAGAGAGGCGACCGTGACAAGCGTGGCGTATTCGGTCACCTCCCTCGGAGCCTTCTGAGAGGTCAACGCTGAGGAAAGGTCTGCGGCGTGTTTTGGAAGTCCGCCGTCCAGGAACATGACGGCGCAGTCGAGAACCTTCGCCGGATCGGTCTCGGATATCGCTTTCTGGCCCAGTCTCAAGATGCGATAGTTTGCCGCGCTCGCGTCAGCCCCATGGCTTAAAGACGATGCTGTGATCTTCGCCTGGATATACTTGGGTTGTTTTCCCGCGTATGCGGCAAAGAAGGCGTAACCCTCCGCCTCGTTAATGTTGCCCATCGCCATCTGTGAAGAAACGTAGTAGTAGGTTGGTATCTGGCTGTCCGGTCGGTACTTCATTACCCACTGCCAGAGCGACGCGCTGCTGCTCCATATCCATTCCAGTTTCAGAGTCAGTATCCCCAGCAAGCCGACCATGAGAAAGATCGCGGCCGCCGGAAAGGCGCGCTTGAAAGCGGAGTTGGAACCAACAAAATGCCCGGCGGAGGACACAAGGAAAGCAACCGCCATAGTCATGGGTATGCAAGGCAGGTAGCTGTAACGATCCGCCATTGGCCTTGCTGTGGGGATTATCTGGAGCGTCGGAAGCATTCCGACAAGAAAGGCAATAAGGGAAAATGCCGCCCAGGGACGGCGCTTCAGAAGCCGGAGAATCGCCGCCATGTAGACTGCGGCCCCCGCTAATCCCAGAATGTAGCGCGGATTGGAAAGGCTTTCAGGAAAGGGAAGGATGTAAAGGGGGCTTAGCCTGACGGGAACGAACAACCTGACGGCATGGAAGGAAAGGCTGTAAGCTGCGATCATCACATTGCGCCCGACGGACCATACGTTGTGCTCGTCAATCGCGCCAATGTCAGTCTGAGCGCGGAACTGCGCGGCCATCACGACAGCGCCGATGACCAGAATCGGCGCGGCGCGGAAAATCACGGCCTTTGCTTCAGTTCCAAGACCTCGTGAAGCCTGAGATTGGCTTCCGCTCTCCCTCCCTTGCGATAACATCCCGATGGGCGGCCCGAACCGAATCAGGAAGAATTCCGCCAGAATCATGACAAGAAACCACGACAGGCACGTCGGCTTCGACAGGAACGCCGCCCCGAATGCCGGAATGCTGAAGTGATATTTCAGGCCTTTGCGGACGGGAATCAGTCCGCCGCCCGCAAGATATAACAGCGCGCCGATCATACAGAACGCCCCGCTCAGGCAATCCTTTAATTCTGTTATCCAGACAACCGACTCGACGCGCAGCGGATGCGCCGCCCACATGAGCGCCGCCCCGACGGACGCGGCAACGCCGAACCCCAGGCGCCTGCACAGGATCATAAGCATCACTGCGCTTGCAGCGTGCAGCGCGATATTGAGCGCATGAAAGACTGCCGGATCCATTCCCCCGATGGCGTAGACAATCCTCCACGTCCACCAGAGAACAGGAGCGAAATAACCCTCCGGCGTCATCGTGAAAGCGCGCCACCACCATTCCGAACCGGGGAACACAACCAGAGGGTTGGTCTGAACAAACACATCATCGTCCCAGTTCGTGAAGTCAAACCAGATCGCAGGTAAAAATGCAAGGAACGTCAAACAGAAAACAATAACAACAGCCGCGAACGGCGTTGATGCCGGGCTGCCTGGTTTCATTTCGGCATTATGGTTGACTGTCTGGTCCATTCGACTGGAGGGGACTGGTTCGTTGGATTGCCGGACGCTTATTGCTCACAGCAATTATGCCTCAACGCGAATATCTTACTATCCGCGCCGACCTGCCGCCAGCGGACGCAGTCGCCTTCGCAGCCTGAGCCGGACGGGGCATGGCCGTTGCAGGTCGGCGGGGATTAAGTCATAATATCCAAAGTTTTTGAGGAATTTCGCGATGAAAAGAACGGACTCACGCCTTCGCGCTTCACAATGTGGATGGAGACAAGACAGATGACCATTTACACGAAAATCCGCGTCCCGTCCCTGTTTGCCGTCGTGTTTCTCATCCTTTTTTCAGCCGGACTGCGCGCCCAGGAGGGGGGCGTCGCCTATCGCTGCATCAGAATGCAGATGAAGGTGAGCAACGGCCTCCCGCCCTCGAAATTCAGCAACCTTGAGGCTGACCTGGTTCGCATATACTCCGACAAGGCGTACGCGGCGAAAGTCGTCGAGTTCACCCAGCTCCTCGGCGCCATAAAAGTTACGACGGACGGCGGAGGCAAGGAATGGCGGGCGCGGCGGCTGGACGTCGCCTTTGTCAAAAGAGGCGAAAACGGTATCGAGGAAAAGGCGCTCATGGACGGGCAGGTTGTCCACGACCGCAACCTGAACCAGCAGGCCGCAGACAAATACAGGATCATAATCGAGACGGAGGCGGATACCTTCCTCTACGTCACCCAGATGGACTCGACCGGAAAAATTGACGTGATTTTCCCCAATCCGGTCCTTTCCGACGTTCGCAATCCAATCACGTCGGGATCATCGCTTCGCATCCCGGACGGCGAACAGGGCTTCACGCTGGACACAAACAGGGGGATTGAGAAGGTCTATTTCATCGCGTCCCCGAAGGCCGTTCCGGAGCTTGAGGCGCTGCTCGAATACTTCGTGAAGGCCACGCCGCAACTGCCGAAGCCGAAGGGTGTGCTGAATGTCGAGAAGGAAGGCTGCCACCTGGCCGTTGACACCGGATACAAAGACGTGGAGAACAAGGTGAAGTCGCGCGGAATCTCCGGCGTTCAGCCGGTTGACTCGCTGCCGCTGGCCGCGTCGGTTCCCTCTGCGGAGCCATATGCGTCAACCGGCGACGCGATGGTCATAACGCGCTTCTTCACCCATGAGGAGTAACGCGAACGTGAAAACAAAATACAACGCCGACCATCCGTCTCGGCCAATCGCAGTGTTGGCAGTCTCAATCATTCTGTGCGCCGGTTGCGCTTCGTCGCCCGCGACGTCAGCGAACGCCGCGCCCGCAGTTGTCGCCGGGACAGATTCCGCGAAGCCCGCCGCGCAGAAATCCGAACCGTCCAACGGAAACGGCGGCGAGGCCACGGCGGCTGCCATGGTTGCCGCGTCCGCGGCCGGCGCAACCGCTCCCGATCCGGAGGAGGAACTGACCGAGGCCGTCGTTGACCTGATAGACAAGACGATGGCCGGGAAGAATCCCCCCCTGAAACTGGCCGTCTATTCCTTCGAGTGCGAGCAGGACCCCGGCTCGATACTCGGGCCATATATCGCCTCGATACTTCCCGCGCTGGTCTGCGAACGCTATCCGGCGGGCAAACTCCACCTGGTGGAACGCAAGGAGTTCGACAAGGTGAAGGCGGAACTCGGCATCGCTGCTTCCGCCCTGGTCGAGGACGGAGACAGGCCGGAGATCGGGCGTCTGCTGGGCGTCAGCCACATGCTGACCGGCACGGTCTACGTTCTGGGCGGTGGTAAGCTGCGGATGGCCTTCCGCCTGATTGACATCGAGACCGGCGGCGTCTCCCCCGGCCTGCTCAAGCTCCAGGCCCCGGAACTGGCCGACATGGCGAAGCAGAAGGCCGATTTCAAAGCGCCTCCCCCCGCCAACACCCAGCCCGCGTCGGCCCCCGCCATGCCCAGCAAGGACCCGGAGGTTGAAAAACTCGTCCAGACGGCCGACCTCGACTTCGACATGGGACGCTATGACGACGCCGAGAAGAAATACGAACAAGCGTTCGCAAAGGAAAAATCATCCCGCATTGCGCTTCAGCTTGGTCTGTTGAAACAGGCCCGGGGGAGGATGGATGAGGCGGAAGGTCTTTACGCCCAGGCGACGGAGCTTGACGAGAAGAACGCCGCCGCATGGGTGAACCTCGGATGCGCAAGGCTGGAGAAGGGCGACGCCGACAAGGCGCGGGAATGCCTCAAGAAGGCGCTGGAGATTGACCCGAACAACCGCGACGCGCGGGAGGACATGGGCGTCCTGCACTACAGTTGTGCGGAAGACGCCGAAGCCGAGGACGCATTCAGGGGATTGCTGCGCGACTATCCGCAGGTTCTCCGCTATCGCCGCCGCCTGGCAAAGGTTCTGACCTCGAAGGCCATGCAGCTTGAGCGCGGCTCGAACGAGATCAAGACGGTCCTGGCCGAGGCTGACGAACTGCTCAGGCCGCTCGTCCAGAAGACGCCGTCAGATCCGTTCTTTCACGAGGTACGGGGCGTGGTCCATCACCTTCGCGGGGACTACGCCGGGGCGATCAGGGAACTGCAACTCGCCATCGGGCTGTTCGCGCAATACGGAGAGGCCTTTGTTCCGATGGAATCGTACTACAACCTTGCCTGCGCCCAGGCTTTGTCGGGGGATAAGGCCGGCGCGATCAAGTCTCTTAAGAAGGCGGTCGCCAAGGGCGGATTGCCGGACGGGTGGAAAGAGGACAAGGACCTGAGCGGGTTGAAGGGGATGGCGGAGTTTGAGGGGCTGTAGAGTAGAGGGTAGAGGTGTCTTTGTAGCTAGAATAGATCCAGATTGTCATGGAAACCGCCTGCTACACAGTCCCTGTCCCATGAATCCTGCCCCATGATCGCCGACCTTCACGTCCACACCTCTCACAGCGGCTGCGCCAGGCGCGACTGGACGCCTGAGACCGTTGTGCGCTCGGCCATTGAGTCCGGACTCGACGCCATCGGCGTGACGGACCATCTCTGGAGTCCCGACGCCTTCGACGCCCTGTTCGAGGTCGCCGTTCGGACGCGCGAGATCGGACAGCGTGAGGGCCTGACGGTTTTCCTCGGCGCGGAGGTGGAGACCTTCGGCGTCGAGGGCGACCTGGCGATCCTGCCGGAACAGGCCGCGCGGCTGGATTACGTTCTGGCCGCGTCGGGCCATCTGCACCTTGACCACGTCAGGAAGCCGCCGGGAAGGACGAAGGGCGACCTCATTGACTTCATCCACCGAATGAATCAAAACCTCTGCCTGAACCCGCTCGTCAACGCCGTGGCGCACCCCTGGCAGGCCGGCTCGGCGCGATATGAGCGCTTCGGCTTCCCGCCGACCGCGGCGGAGGATTACCCGTTGGACATGCTCGCAGAGCTTGGCGAGACTGCGGCCCGGACGGGGACGGCCATCGAACTCAACTGCAGCGGTGTCAACAGGATCGAGGGACAATCGCTTCCGGCGTGCGCGGGGGGGGTATTGCGCCTGGCCGAGGGGCTTGCGCCGACGCAGGCGCTCTTCACGCTCGGCAGCGACACGCATGGGCCGAGCGGGCTTTGCCGCGTCCCCATGATGATGGAACTGCTGCCGCATATCGGCATCGAACCAGGGCGATTGACGGTTCCGGGAAAACGAGGCGGCTGACGGGCTGTTCGTTGGATTAATCGCTGAGCCGCTCTCTTTATATCCCCCCCCCTGCTCAGTCGCGCCCCCTGCGCGTCACGCCCCCGGCAGCGACCCGAGCCAGACGAGCGCCTGCAGCACGAAGAACCCGTATGCCAGCGCCGCGACTATTCCGACTGCTGTTCCCGCCAACAGGCGCGGAACCTGACGGGCCAGGATTTTCCGCTCGATCCGATCCGTCCCCGCGCAGAACAGGCAGAATAGCGCGATGGGGGAGACGATGACTTCCGGAACGCAGAGCGCGGCGGAGGTGTGCGGGGATCGCTCGGCGTAGTACCCCTTTGGCGTTATGCGCGGAGCGACCTCGCGTTTGTGCCAGGTCTCGGCGACGTATGGGCTGATATAGATGACAAGCCAGTGAGCGCCGCCGATCAGTCCCGCCCCCAGCAACAGCCCCAGCACCCACGCCTTGACGGGCGGGGCGGTTTCCACTCTCGAGGGTAGTTCGGCTTGAGCGGCGATTGGGGCGTCAGTCTGATCCATCGCGGTTCTTCATGCCTCCGAGCGCGGACCGGACATTTCCTCTCCGCGCAACCGACAGGATACATAAAACCGTGCCGGATCGCAAGCGCGCCCGGACGGCTGAACACAGAACGCGTCAACCGCCGGGCGTTTCGCCTTTCAGCTCGTCAATATCGCGCGCTCATCCCCGGCGGGACTGCGCCCTGCGCCTCCTGAGCAGCAGGACTCCGGCCCCGACGCCCAGCAGAATCGCCGTCCCAGGCTCCGGCAGGACGCCGAACCGATAAATCCCGGCGTCTCCGATCGTGTAAAGATCGCTGCCCAACGCCGGAGAGCTTCCGGTATTGAGATAGCTGTCCACCAGGAATCCGGGCATCTGCGGATCAAGGCTCGTGTCGAGAACCTGCAATTCGCTTGCCGGGTCGAAGGACCAGCCGGTCTCCCCGACGCCGACGTAGAGCAGACCGTCCGCGTAGAGCAACTGCTGCGTCCATCCGCCGGCCTGATCGTATGTCCAGAGCGGCGTGCCGGTCGCGTCATCAAGGAACGCCTGCACATAGTTCCCATCGTATCCGCCGGAGACGAAGACCTTGCCGTCCGCGACGACGGGCATCGTGTCGCCTCTGATGCACGGCTGGCTCCATATGGTCGCGCCAGTTGTCCGATTCACCTTGTAAAGAACGGCGGATGTGTCGTTGGCGAATGTGTAGGACTGCGCATAGATGGCGTCCGCCGTGACCGTCAGGCCGCCCCAGAACCCGCCGCCGGTCGTGTCAACCTGTTGATTCAACCCCGGCGTTCCCGTCACGGCATTGAAGCCGCGAATCCGACCGCTGAACGAATCATCCGTGTCGGCAACGTAGACCGTGCTGCCGTCCGGGGAGGCGGCGACGGTTGTGCCCGTCTGCGTTCCGATGGGTTGGGACCACGCTATGCTGCCGTCCGTCATGTCCACGGCATAGACGTAGCTCTGGAAACTGTTCGACCACCCGCTGTCGGTAACGTAGGCGTAACCGCCGATGACGAGCGGGGAACTGTTGACCACGTCGTTGTTGAAGGTTGGGCCGGAGACCCACTTATTAGCGCCGGTGACGGCGTCCACTGCCATCATGGTGTTGCCCGCTGCCAGCAGGACGCTGCCGGAAGCCGCGTCAACCGCCGGGGAGGCCCAGGAATCCCACCAGTCCATGCCGACAGGGGCGGCCCAAAGTTGCGCGCCCGTGCCCGCGTCGAAGGCATAAATGGCGTTTGCGCCGTCAGAACTGCGGACGCCGTGGGCATAGACCCTTCCGCCGTAGACCATCGGGCTTGCGCAGCCGACGAGCGCTCCGCCTGTCGGGGTCATGATCGCTCCCGGGGCGGAAAGGTCAATTCCAGCCGGTTCGGAGCCGACGCTGTTTCTCTGCGGATTTCCCGCGTAATGCGTCCAGTCCGCCGCCAGCGGCGTCGCCGCGATTGCCAGGCAGACCGTAACAACGTAGAACCAGAACCTTCCGATACTCATGCGAACCTCCTTTTCCGATCCGGGCGAGAACGGCTTCCGCGTCGCCCGGAAGGGCCAGACGAAAACGCCCCAGCCTCTCCGGGAGGGAGCGGCTGGGGCGCGATGGCTCGTTCTTAAACGAAGCCGCCGACCGGCAGGGTCGGCGCGTTTCCCGCGCCACAGACCTCAAATCCCGAAGGGACTGATGGCACCAATACCGTCGGACAGGTCTTCTGGCTTCCGGGTCTTCCTACTTGCCGCCCCTTCCCGGGCGCATTTGCGCTCAGTGGGCCTGACGCGGCTTTCGTCACCGGTTACAGCGGCGGGACCGCGCCGGTATTTCACCGGCTTCCCTTGGACCGACGGCAACCGTTTGCTACTGACAGCCTTGTACGCCCGCGCTACGGGATGTGTCAAGCGAAAAGCGCGGATTACTCCAGCCTGGCGGACCGCATCTTCAGTCTTTCAACAGGCGCCGTAACATCTGGCGAAAAGCAGGCAACGAAAGTAAAATGCCCTCATGTTGAATCTGCCTGCAACATTCCGATTGATCCTGGCGGCGGTTCTCCTGCTGTATGCGCGGGCGTATGGCGCGTCCGCCCCGCGCGATGGCGACTATGACCGTGAGATCGAGGCGGACTGGGCGAGGCAGGAGGCGCGCATGGGGAGGATTCCCGGCGAGCGGTCCGCGACAGAAGCGGCCGTCTCGCGCTGCCGAAGCCTTCTGGAACGCCTTCAGGCCGAGAATCCCAACCTTTCTCTCGACGCAGAATCGGGCGAAATGCGGCGTCTTGAGCAGAAATTCGCCGGATTTGCGGCGATGAACGACTCCGACCGCCAGACTCTTTACCTTGACGCCAGACGCCTTGCCCGGGGCATTGCGCTTTCCGGCTCCGGTATCGGGGGGCAGCCGATCGTCTTTATGAAACGCAGGCGTTTCATATGCCAGATGTTGCATGAATACATGGGCTACTTCTGCGATTACGGCGGCGTGGAGGGCGGCGGAGTTTTCCGTCTCGAAAAACCGGGACGCTCCATGGCGATCCGTAACCTGATCGCTGACCGCCTGCCGCGCGGCAACTTTGTCACACTCTCCCTTTCATACGACGCAACGAACGTCTACTTTGCCTTCGCCCCAAGAGCGGAAAAGAAGCCCGATTATTATTCCTCCGACAGGCGATGCTTCCACATTTATGCCTGCGACCCCGACGGCGGGAACTTTCGGCAACTCACCGACGGTCAGGAAGACGACTTCGACCCATGCCCACTGCCCGACGGCGGGATAGCGTTCATGTCCTCCCGCAGGGGCGGGTTCATCCGGTGCAGCAATCCGTGGGAACCCATCCCGGCCTACACGCTTCACAGGATGGACGCCGACGGCGGGAACGTCTCCATCCTGTCAGTCCACGAGACAAACGAGTGGCATCCCAGCGTTCTGAACGACGGGCGCATCGTCTACACGCGATGGGATTACGTGGACCGCTCTGCGGCGCATTTCCACGGCATATGGGCGACGAATCCGGACGGAACCGACCCGACGGCTCTCTTCGGCAATTACACGCAGAATATTAATGCGTGTTATCAGCCGAGGGCGATCCCCGGCTCGCGCAGAATCGTTTTCGTCGCCGGCGCGCATCACGCGGACGTCGGCGGATCGCTTGTGCTTCTCGATCCTGCGCGGGCAAGCCTTGATCCCGCGTCCGGCCAGGATGATTTCAGTTCGCTGGAAGTCCTCACGCCGGAAGTATGTTTTGCGGAGGCGCCTGGCTGGCCGAAGAGCTATTTCCACAGCCCGTGGCCGCTCAACGAAACCTTTTTCCTTGTGGCTTTCAGTTTCGATCCGTTGCCGGGCATGGGGCCGAAGGTCGAAAAGGATACAATGACCGGCATTTATCTTTTCGACAGGTTCGGCGGGCTTGAACTGCTCTATCGCGATCCGGATTTCTCGTCAATGTATCCGATTCCGCTGGCGGCAAGGAGCAGGCCGCCCGTTCTGATCGCGCCGTCCGATCCGGGATTGGGCGATGAAGGCGAGTTCATCCTTGCCGACGTGAACCGGGGGCTTTATCCCATGCCGGAGGGGCGAGCGATCCGCGAGATTCGCGTCTTCCAGATTCTGCCCAAGAGCGAAACCCACATAGCCAACCAGCCGCGCATCGGCCACGCGAATGCGGAGTCCGGGCGCATGTTCCTGGGCGCGGCGCCGGTGGAGTCGGACGGATCGGCGTCTTTCCGCGTCCCTGCCCGCAAGCCTCTCTATTTCCAGGCCGTTGACGCCGAGGGCAAGGCCGTCCAGGGGATGCGAAGCGCGACCTACCTTCAGCCGGGCGAGCGGCGCGGATGCGTCGGATGCCATGAACAGCGCGGAACCGCCCCGGCCTCACTCCCGACAATCGCCGCGCGCCGCGCGCCGTCGCGATTGACGCCCGGCCCGGACGGCAGCGCGCCGTGGAGCTACCCGCGCCTCGTCCAGACGGTATTGGACAGGCATTGCGTCCGCTGCCACGACGGATCGAAGGATGGACGCCCCGTCCTTACCGGCAAACGCGACGGGGAATTCACGGCGTCCTACAACTCGCTGAAACCCTACGCCGCATGGTACGAGTGGGGAAGCGGAATCGAGGGATTCGTGACCCGACCGGGCAGGATGCCGGCGGACATGAGCCGTCTTGCCGGGATATTGGACGCGCCGCACCATCGCGAAGCATTCAAGCTTACGGATGACGAGCAGCGACGGATCTATCTCTGGCTGGACGGCAACGCGGCCTTTTACGGGACTTTCGAAAAAGAGGCGCGCCTGGCGCAACTGCGCGGCGAGATTGCGCCGCCTCAGAAGCAACAGTAATTCGCATTTCTGATTTCATGGAGGACATGCGCGTGAAAGCGACGGCGGGATTGGTTTGCGCAGCGTTTTTCTGCATCTCGGTCGCGGCGATTTCCTCGCGCGCGGCGGAGGATGCGGTAGTCACATCAGGAAACGGGGATAAAGCGATGAACAGCGTCAGTCTGGAAGGCGTTCACAACGCGAAGAATTTCGGAGCGGCCGGCGACGGCAAGAGCGACGACACGGCAGCCATCCAGTCCGCCATTGACAAGGCGGCCGAAGGCGGCGGGCGAGTATACCTCCCCCCCGGACGTTACCTCGTCTCCGGGAGCCTGCGGGTCCGGACGGGCGTCGCCGTCACAGGGGCGGCCGTCGCGCCGCAGTACATTACCCCTCTGATAGGGACGGTCGTTCTGGCCACGGGTGGGAGGGATGACGAGAACGCTCCAGCCCTCTTCGAGCTTGGCGACTCCAGCGCGGTGCAGGGGCTTACCGTCCACTATCCGGATCAGAAACCGGACGACATTCATCCCTACGCATGGACGTTCCACCTTCAGGGGGGGGACAACACGGTCGAGAACGTCACCCTCATCAATAGCTACAACGCGATCAGGGTCGGGCCGGAGCCGAACGTGCGCCACCGCATACGGAGCGTGTCCGGCTGCGCGCTCAGGCGCGGCGTCTTCGTGGACAACTGCACCGACATCGGCAGGGTCGAGAACGTCCAACTGCACTGCCACTGGTGGTCGGCCAAGGAAGTCGGCGGCAACTGGGAGCCGGTTTTCGAGTACATGTGGAAAAACCTGGAGGCGTTCGTATTCGGGCGCACGGACTGGGAATACGTCACCAACAACTTCGTCTTCCCGACCAACATCGGCTACCGCTTCATCAAAACCGACAAGGGCGAGTGCAACGGGCACTTCAGCGGCAACGGGAGCGACGCGTCGCAGGTCTGCGTGCAGGTGGATTCGATACAGCCGATGGGACTGCTGATAACGAACGGGCAATTCGTTTCCTTCAACGGCGACAATCCGACCGGCCTGGTCGTGGGGCCGGAATGCAACGGGCAGGTGCGCCTTGTCAACTGCAATTTCTGGGGCGCGTTCCAGAGCATCGCCGTCCTGCGCGGCGGGTCCTATGTCGGCTTTTCGGACTGCTGGTTCAGCGCATGGGACAAGGATAAGAAGGGATTGCCAGCGATTGACGCCCAGGACGGGCGGCTTCAGGTAGGCTCCTGCACGTTCCATCACGCTTCCGCGACGGCCGTCCGCGTCGGCAAGGACGTCAAACATGCGATAATCAAAGACAACAATGGGGTCGGCGGAGTGAAGGTGCAGGACGAAAGCGGGAAGTGCGTCATGCACGACAACGAGTAACCCGCCGACAGGCAGTTTCCGGACTGTGACAATGCGACTGCAAATCAGGAGACAGACATGCTGAGCGATAATGCCATACTTTGGGAGCGGTACAGGAATCTCTACTGGGAGGTTGACGGTTTCGGCCTCGATGTTTCGCGGATGATTTTCTCGGAGCGCGCCGTCAATAAAATGCGAAAGGCCATCAACAATGCCTTCGCTGAGATGGACGCGCTTGAGGCCGGCGCGATTGCGAACAAGGATGAGAATCGCCAGGTGGGACACTACTGGCTGCGGAATTCGGCCCTTGCCCCGAAGGGCCTCGGCCGGCAGATTGACGACGCCCGCGCGAGGATCACGAAGTTCGTGAAGGCCAAGGCGGGACGCTTCGACAACTTCCTCCTCATAGGCATCGGCGGATCGGCGCTGGGGCCGCAGTTCGTGGCCGACGCGCTCGGCGTCCAAGGGCGCGGGCTGACGCCTTTCTTCTTCGACAATACCGATCCCGACGGCATGGACCGCGTCATGCAGGCGATCCGAAGCACGGGGGGGGGGATGAAAAAAACCCTCGTGATCGTCGTCTCAAAGGGCGGCGGAACGCAGGAGACCCGGAACGGAATGATCGAGGCTCAGGCGGTTCTGGGCAGGCGGTTCCCGAAGCAGGCCGTCGCAATAACCGGCGAGGGCAGCGAACTGGAGATGCTGGCGAAGGCCGGTGGCTGGCTTGAAACTTTCCCGATGTGGGACTGGGTCGGCGGGCGAACGTCCGTGACCAGCGCCGTCGGGCTTTTGCCCGCCGCGCTTCAAGGGGTGGACACAGACGCCCTTCTAAGAGGGGCGGCTCGGATGGACGAACTGACCCGGGAAAAAACCGCGATGAAAAACCCCGCCATGCTCCTGGCCCTGATGTGGCGCTTCGCGGGAGGCGGGAAGGGGGATAAGGCCATGGTGGTTTTGCCCTACAAGGACCGCCTCGCCCTGTTCAGCAAATATCTTCAGCAGCTCGTGATGGAGTCGCTGGGCAAGAAAAAAGATCGGAACGAAAAGGTCGTCAACCAAGGGCTGACCGTCTACGGCAACAAGGGGTCAACCGACCAGCACGCGTACGTCCAGCAGTTGCGCGACGGGCGGAACGATTTCTTCGCAACGTTCATTGAGGTTCTCAAGGACCGCGACGGCAAGTCGCCGCACGTCGGCAAATCGCAGAATGAACAGACTCCGTCGCCGCATGATCTTGTGACATCCGGCGACTGCCTGGGCGGTTTCCTGAGCGGCACGCGGGAGGCCTTGTTCGGAAGCGGCCGGGAGTCCATAACGATCACGATCCCGGAAGTTGACGCCGCAAACGTGGGGATGCTCATAGCCCTCTTTGAACGCGCCGTCGGGTTCTACGCCTCGCTCATAAACGTCAACGCGTATCACCAACCGGGCGTCGAGGCCGGCAAGAAGGCCGCCGCCGCCGTCCTCGCGTTGCAGGGAAAGGCGCTTGCGCACATGGCGGCGAACAAGGGCGCGATGTTCGACGTCGAGGGGCTGGCATCCGCCATCGGACAGCCGGACGACGTCGAAGCTCTGTTCAAGATTCTACGGCATCTGGCCGCGAATGGGCGTGTTTCCTGCGAACATGGCGCATCGCCGGCTGACGCGAAGTACAGCATGTGAACGCGGCGCGCATTCTTCGGTTGATCAGCGCCGCCCGGATGCAAAAGGCGTTACGGAGGAATGCGTATGAAGATCATTCATTATGCGGCATTGCTCGCCGGCCCCGCGCTTTTTGCCGTCTGCGTCACGTCCCGGGCGGACGGGGAAGGAAATGTTGCCGGGTATTCATGGAACGCGAGGAATCCCGCAGCGGGGCAGGGACTCGATCCGCTTTCCGCCGCGCCCCTTGAGGCGCAGCGCGACAAGACCTCCTGCCCGGAACGGAAAGCTGACGGACTGGCCTTCAACCGGGAGCGCATGACCTTCATCAACCTCGGGCAGGGGGAAAACGGCGCGTTGCGCGTCACCGGCCCGCTCACGATCAAGTTCGTCGCGCAGATGTCCGCCGAACAGAAGGGCCGGGCAGCAATCGTATCCAAGTGGAAACTTGCGGACGGCGCGCGCTCATACGAAATCGGAATTGACCACCCGCAGGCACTCTTCTTCACGGTCACGGCCTCCGGCAAGTGGGACCAGGAAGGCCAGCAGATCGTCGCCGACCGCCCCCTCAAACCCGGCGTAATGTATGCCGTCGCCGCTGTCTTCGATCCGGGCAGGCGCATGGCCTTCTACATCAACGGGCGCCCGAGCGGCGAAACGACAATCGCCGTGCCGAAGGCCATCCGCGACAGCGACACCCCCGTCGTGATCGGCAACCGCCCCGGCGGCGAGACGTACTGCGGATTCGACGGCGTAATCGCCTGCGTCGAGTTCAGCCCGGTTGCGGAGAGCGCGGAACAGATCGCGAAATGGGCCGGCGAGCGGGGGCTGACCGCCGAACCGGAGCCGGCCTTCGCCGCCGCTTATCCCCAACTGACGCCGCCATACGATCTGGACGTTTTCCGCGATGTCGTCCGCAAATGGCACGGCGAACTACAGAATCCGGGCGGCCCGTATGGCGCCTATCGCATGACGCCGCATCATAAACCGGACATGTACGCATCGGCGGACCTTGCGTGGATCCGCTGGATGATGGACGACCTCGACCTGACCGGCGCGCAGCGCCGCGAGTGGATCGGCTTCATCCAGGACCAGCAGAATCCGGACGGAACCTACCGTAACATCACGGACCACTGCCCGACGCACGCCTTCTGCCACGCGACCGGCGCGCTCAACATGCTCGGCGGGCGGCAGCGATACGCCCCCGCTTTTCTTAATAAGTATTACGACATCGGCGCGATGCCAGCGTGGCTGGACGGGATTGACTGGAAGCATCAGTGGGGCGCGTCTCACGACATCTGGGGCGCGGGCGTGCCCATCGCCTGCTCCCCCGAAACTCCGGACGAATGGCGCAACGCGCTGTTCGCGTGGCTTGACCGCGAGATTGACCCGAATACGGGCTTCTGGCGCAAGGGCATTGAATGCCCGACGCCGATGACCTACGTCGGCGGCGCGTTCCACATCTGGCCGATCTACGCCGCGCTGGACCGCCCGATCCTTTACCCGGAGCGCGTCATTGACTCGATCCTCGCCATGCGGCATCCGGACGGATACCTCGACGCGCGATTCGGCTACGGCGGTATGGATTGCGTCTGGGCGCTGCAGTACCTGAGCGAGAGGACGCAGCATCGTCGGGGGGAGGTGATGGAGGCTCTCGAATCGAACCTGCGCGCGATGATGGCGTTCTACAACGCCTCGCCGCACCGTTTCCTGACAGACGCGCACGGGGCGGAATCCCGCATTGCCACGCTTGCGATAACGCAGGCCGCGCTGCCGAAACTCCTGAAATCGGACAAACCCTGGCGCAACCCGTGGCATAAGCGGGAGAATTTTGTCATAGTGGTGGAGGAGGGCAAGGAAAAGTAAAGCGAGAGAAAGAAGAACGGGGCATATTCTTTCCGCATCCCGCTCCACCCTTTTCGCATTATTGGTTGTCGCCCCTCCTCCTCCCATCCGCGTCAATGTGCCACCAGTCATCCGCAAACGCCTTCTTCCCCCTGCCCGCCGGGCCGGCCAGTTCGCTCTGCCCCTTGCCGGTGACGGCCTCCTTCGTCCCGTCCAGCCTCGGGTCGCTGTAGCGGACGAACCACTCGTCCAGCCTGCCCTTCATCTCCTCGATAATCCCCCGGCGTACCGTGTCGTCAATGCGGTTGATGCGCTCGTCGGGATCATCCGTGAGATTGTAAAGCTCGTTCGGGCCGTAGGGATAACGGTGGACGTACTTCCACTCGCGCGAGCGGATCATGCGCGTCGGGCCGTATTCGTCATACGCGACGACGCCCTCGCTCTCAGGCATCGCCTCACCGCGCAGTATCGGCGCGTAACTCCGCCCGGGAAGTCTTCCGGCCTCCGGATTCTCCATGCCGAGATAGTCCAGCAGCGTCGGCATGAAGTCGTAATGGCTCAGCATGTTCTCGCAGACCGCGCCGGAAGGAACCCGCCCCGGCAGCGCAAGGATGAACGGGACCTTGACCGACGAGTCATACATGTTCGGCGGGAAGGTGGCGTTGCCCTTGCCGAACAATCCGTGATGCCCCATGTTCATGCCGTTGTCGCTAGTGAATACGACGAGCGTGTTCCCGGTCAGGCCCATGCCTTCAATTTTATCGAGAATCCGTCCGATCCCCGAATCCATGCCCGTTATTGCGGCGTAATACCCCTTTAGAATGTCGCGTCTGGCCTGCCCGGTTCCGCGCGGGGCGGAGTTGATCTGCCACTTGTGTACCGGCTCATCCGGGCACATCTCGAACTGGCAATCGTCATATGAGTCGTAGATGTCCTTCGGGTGGCTGTCCCTGTCCCACGGACTATGCGGGGCGGTGTAATGGACGCTCAGGTAAAAGGGCTTGTCCGAACCGCGTCGCGCTTCCAGGAAGCCGAGCGCGTCGTCAGTGATGGCATCGGAAATGTAGCGCGGCTCGATGTGGATTTTACCGTCACGGATCATGGTGGAGCCGTAATAAGGCCCGCCGCCACGAACGTGGACGTACCAGTGCGTAAAGCCCTTCTGCGGGCGCTCGCTGTCGCCCATGTGCCATTTCCCGCTGAATCCGCATGCGTAGCCGTTCGCCGCAAGGATGTCGGTATAGGTCGTCTGCCCCTTCAGGTATTCGATGCCGCGGTCGCCCTCGTAATTCACGTTTCCGTCGCGCAGCCAGTCGTGGATTCCGTGCTGCGACGGGATGCGCCCGGTGAGGATGGAGGCGCGCGCTGGGGAGCAGACGGGCGACGCGCAGAACATGCTGCTGAAGCGGATGCCTGAGGCGGCAAGGCGGTCGAGGTTGGGCGTCCTGATCTCGCGGTTCCCGGCGCAGCCCAGCGCCCACGCGCCCTGATCGTCGGACAGGATGAATATTACGTTTGGACGACACGGATCATTGCAGGCCATCATCTGCCTCCGGTTGCTCGCAATCAGATTCAAGCACTTCCGCAATTCCCTCAAAACGGACGAATGAGAGTATATCCCCGACCGTCCAGCGCGTGGTATGATTTCTTCGGCGATGCGAGGCGGAACGCGTTGATCCGCCGCGCGAAGATCAGAAAGGGGCCTGGCATGAGAAGACGCGATTTCCTGAAGGGCGCTGGAATCGGAGCGCTGTCGGTTGGAATGGCTATGGCAGGCGCCGAACGCGCCGATGCTCAGAACAGTTCTCAACCTGAGGCAGGTAAATCCACCGGAGGCATAGAGGGCAATACCGTGGAACCGAAGCGAGTCGCGGAAGGGATGAAATGGTTCGACGTGAGCGCGTGGGGCGTCGAGGGCAAGGGCTGGGACGACACAGAAAGATATTATGACCGCTTCCCGGCGAGGGCGAAGGGCAGGATACGCGACGTAGTATGGAGCATCAGCCGCAATTCGGCCGGAATGTGCGCAAGGTTCTCCACAAACGCCAAAGCCATCTCCGGACATTGGATACTGCTTTCCAGCAATCTCGCCATGCCGCACATGCCGGCCACGGGCGTCAGCGGGCTGGACCTCTACGCGAAGGACAAGGCGGGCTGCTGGCGCTGGGCCGGCCTCGGCAAGCCCGCCGGCAACGTTGACGCCGCCGATCCGCTGATTGCGGGTCTTCCCGGCGAGATGACGGAGTTCAAGCTGTACCTCCCCCTCTACAACGGGGTGGAACTGGTCGAGGTGGGAGTTCCTGAGGAGGCCGAGTTCGCACCGATCAAGCCACGCCGCGACAACCTGATCGTCTTCTACGGAACCTCCATCATGCAGGGCGGCTGCGCCTCGCGCCCCGGCATGGCGCACGCCTCCATTCTGGGAAGGCGGCTGGACCGCCCGATAATCAACCTAGGCTTCTCCGGCAACGGAACGATGGACATCGAGATCGGCGAGCTGATTGCGGAGCTTGACGCGCGCCTCTACTTCATTGACTGCCTGCCGAACATGGGCGACAAGCTGGTTGAGGAACGCACGGTTCCTCTCGTGAAGAAGATCCGCGAAGGCCGACCCGAAACGCCCATCGCGCTGGTCGAGGACAGGACCTATTCCCACGCGCCGCTCGCGCCGGGAACTCGCCAGAGCAACGACTCCCGCCGCGCCGCGCTGAGGAAGGCATACGAACAGTTACAGCAGGAAGGCGTCCCGAACCTGCACTACATCGAGGGCGAGCCGATGCTGGGCGGCGACGGCGACGGAACGGTTGACGGCTCGCACCCGACCGACCTCGGATTCGTCCGCATGGCCGACTACCTTGAACCTATTCTCAGGAAGCTGAACTGATGCAACCAGCGCCGGACAATCCTGCTGGACTTGTGCGGACCGTCGTCATGGCGATTGTTCTTTTATTCGTGGCAGGCCCGGCGGCGCAACTTGTCCCGGCACAGGCGGAACAGGGGGAGGGCAATGTGAGAATTGACCCGCTGACGCGTTACATTCACATTTCCTATGCCGTCCCAGCGTCCGCTCCGGATGCCGTCGGCATACGGTGCTCATGGTCCCCCGCCGGCAGGGGCGAATGGCATCCGGCGAAGGTTACGCCTCTGCTTTCGGATACCGCGCTTGATCTCGTTCCGGCGGACGAATGGAAGCGATGGACGAACGAGGGCAGGATCACCGAACGCCGCGCGTCCGGTCTTATCCGGACCGTCGTCTTCAATCCGTATCCCGAAGCGCAATCTGATGGCAAGGTCAGCATTGACTTCCGCGTCATTGTCAGCGATGCGGACGGGAAGTCGCTTGCCCGCAAAGAGACGCGAATCGAAGCCGACAACAGCGACGTTTTCTACGTTGAAGACTGGACAAGAGTTTTTCAACGCTCCGCAGTCGCCTTGAAATCCGCCGGCGAGGACGCGGCAGGAAAATGGGAACTTCTGGAAGGTCTGAAGGAATCTGAGGGCGCGAGCTTCGGCAGTCGGCTTTCCTGCAACTCGGAAAATGCCGTCCCGCAACTGACATATCCGCTTGATCTCAAAGGCAATTTCGCAATCTTCGTTCATGGAGCAAGCGGGGTCGAGTTGCGACTGACCGGTGATGAACGAGCCGACCGCGCCTGGCTGGGCGAACCGGGGCGCGAAACGCTCTGGCGCTGGACGCGGATGGACCGCCAGCACCTCGTCGTCAAACAGGGACACGCATACACCGGGCGGGTTTCCGGCCGCATTGACTACGTAAGATTCGTGCCGTTGTCCGACGAACTGGTCGCGCACCTTGACGCCCAATTCGGCCAACCGGACAAGTTCGTAGCCGGTTACTGGGAACCTTATTCGTGGGCCTTCAGCGATAACGTCCAAAGTCCTCTCAAGCATCGCGAACCGCTCTCCGCGTTCGCCGAGGCGCGGATATCGCTTGTTGATACCCAGCTCGGTCGTTTCGGGATGAAGTCCGTCTTCGAAACCCGACTGACAGACCAGTTGATTTACTCGACCATCGGCGATCCCATCGGCAAGGTCTCGCGCCCAACCACCGACAACGTCGGGCGCATGCAGCAGTATTCCAACACGCTGGACGCGACGCTGAGGTATTGCCGCGAACTTGGCCTGACGGCGCACGCAAACTTCGGCGCCAGCAACTGCTACCCCGGAAGCCCGCTTCAGGGAGACTTCTCGAAACAACATCCGGAATGGATGCGCGGCCACGCCCTACGCTTCGAGGTCCCGGAGGTCAGGCAGTACGTCCTAAGCCTATACCGTGAATCGCTCGAAATCGGCGCGCGCGGCATCTCGATTGACTTCTGCCGATACCCGGAAACGGTTGACGCCGTTGAGACAGGCAACGCGACCATGCGGGACATTCGGAAGCTGGCCGACGAATTCGGAGCAAAGATTGGCGCGCGCGTCCCCGTGCTCGTGAGATTTCCGGGAAATGGCGTCCGCCGCAGCGAGTTCTTCGATTATCGGACGTGGGCGAAGGAGGAGCTTGTTGACTACCTCTGCCCAAGCAACATCCAGGGGCGGCACATGAACATTGACGTCGCGCCCTATCTCGAAGCTGTTAAAGGGACGCGATGCAAGCTGCTCCCCTGCGTTGACGCGCTGAGCTGGGGGCTGCCCTTCGCCGGGCCGTTCCTGTGGCGCGTTCAGAAAATCTACGAAGCCGGATGCCCAGGCATTTACATCTATCAGGCCGACGGGCGAATCCTGAGCCACCCCCACGAGCGGCGCGTCATGCGCATGCTCTGCAGCAGCAACGCCGTGAGGCGATTCTGGGAGGACGACGCGAAGCAGCGCCCCCTGCGCAGCAAGGGCATCTTCATCACCGGAGCGCACGAACTGCCCGGTTATCACGGCTGGGAGCGGATACGAATCTGGACCGAGGGCGTCCCGATGGGCGAACTAGAGGTCTACCTTGACGGACGGCTCGTCAATCGCCGCGACGGTCCGCCTTACATGGTCGGCACCGAGGATTACGAGTCTGACAAGGTAATATCCCCGGGCGAGCATGAACTGAAAATCCGCGTTCGGGACGGCGAAGGCTGGCTTGAGCAGGTCTTCAAAATCACCGGCGCGTGAAAAGTAATGCTGAAGATTTTCAATGAGCGAACTCGATGGAAAAACCGGACATTCGCGCAGGGATTTTCTGAAGGCCGGGGCGGCTGCGCTTGGCGCGGCGGCGACCGGTCGCGCGGCCCTCGCGCAGGAAGGAGCGACGAAAGTGGGCGGCAAGAAGATTCGCGTCGGCGTGGTGGGCGGCGGTTTCGGAACCTCGTTCCAGTGGCACGAGCACCCGGACAGCACGGTCGAGGCCGTCAGCGACCTCATAGAAGAGCGTCGCAAGCGGCTCATGAGCGTCTTCAAGTGTTCGAAGTCCTACAACTCGCTTGAGGAACTTATCCGCGATCCGAACGTTGACGCCGTCGCCGTATTCACCGGCGCGCCGGACCACGTGCGCCACTGCGTCGCCTGCATGAAGGCCGGAAAGCACGTCATCAGCGCCGTCCCGGCGGCGATCAGCATCGAACAGGCCGAGGAGCTTCTCGATACCGTCCGTAAGACCGGCCTGACATACATGATGGCTGAGACCAGCTACTACCAGCAGCCCGCCATCTCCGCGCGCAAATTCTGGAACGAAGGCAAGTTCGGAAACATCTTCTACACCGAGTCGGAATACCACCACGCGGGGCTTGAAACCCTCTGGTACAACGGAGACGGGTCGCAGACGTGGCGTCACAGCTATCCCCCCATGCTTTACCCCACGCACTGCACGGCCTTCCTCGTCGGCACGACAGGCGAACGGCTTGTCGAGGTCTCCTGCATCGGCTGGGGCAACGGCGCGGAGATCATGAAGAACAACCAGTACAACAACCCGTTCTGGAACGAGACGGCGTTCTTCAAGACGGACAAGGGCCACGCCTTCCGAGTGGGAATCTATTGGTACGGGGCGCACCGGGGCATCGAGCGCGCGCAGTGGTACGGGGATAAGATGAGCTTCTTCTGCCCCACGCCGAACGGACTAGGCGCGATCATCGTCAGGTCCGGCAATCAGACCGAAAAGGATGACGCTGGATTCACGCGGCAGCTCTCGCCATTCGAGCAGTACGAACAGCCGATGTGGTGGAAGACGGACATGCTGCCGGAACCGCTGCGCCACGACAGCGGGCATTACGGCTCGCACACCTTCCTGACGCACGAGTTTGTTGACGCGCTGATTCACGGACGCAAGCCAGCCATTGACGTCTACGAGGCGCTGGCCTACACCGTTCCCGGCATCATCGCGCACAAGTCCGCCCTTGAAGGCGGCATTCAGTTGAAGGTCCCGGTCTACGCCCCAAAGACGTAATGCGGGGGGGGGGCTTATCGAAGAGAGAATCCACCACAGAAAACATTATCCCGGATTTCTCATTGGGAGGGATGGGGTTCGATCCGGCAGGCGTGACGGTTGGGCTTTGAGCTTTGCGTGTAACGATTACGATCCGGTCCGACGCGTTCAGAAGTCGGCAGGAGCGCGCGGCGGGCACATCGCGCCGGGAACGCGCCAGAGCAATGACTCCCGCCGCGACGCGCCGCCTTCCCCCCCACGCTACGCGCTGGGGAAGGAAGGTTTCTCGGTGAAATATTCTGCGCCAAACACATGCCGCAGCATACTGCGCCCTCCCGACTGATGGCGTATTTCGCATTACATCCGATGGTTCGTCATCTCATTTCGGCGGATGGCATTGCCACAAGTAGATGGCGATGATGGGGGATGATGATGGACACTTTGATAACCTGATAGCCAGCGAGACAGGCTCGTTCTCAGGATTATCGGCGAGTATCATACGATTTTGGCGATACCCAGCTTCTTACCCCACTTCCCCAACTGCCTCTCAACCTCCCGCCTTCCGCTCGAGCCGCGCGATTTGTACGCCTTCGCGCAACCCGCAGGCCCGAGGCGTTTGAGGACGCCGGCGTCGAAGCGGCCAGAGAGTTCCCGAAGCTCACCGATGCTCATCTGCGAGAGGCGGGGGCGGCCGGACTTGACGCATAACGCCACCGCGCGGCCCACGATCCCGTGCGCTTCGCGGAAGGGGACGCCCTTCTCCACAAGATACTCCGCCAGAATCGTCGCGTCCGGATAACCCGCCGAGGCGGCGTCAAGCATCCGCTCCGCCTTGAACTCCGCGCTCATCACGAGCGGCTCAAGGACGGACAGGCAGGCGCGGAGCGTCGAGGCGGAATCGAAAAGCGGCGGCTTGTCCTCCTGCATGTCGCGGTTGTAGGCCAACGGAAGGCCCTTCATCAGGACCAGCAGGGACATCAGGTCGCCGTAGACGCGGGCCGTTTTGCCGCGGATGAGTTCCAGAACGTCCGGATTCTTCTTCTGCGGCATGATGCTGGAGCCGGTGCAGAACGCGTCATCAAGCTCGATGAAGCCGAATATCGGCGAGCACCAGAGAATCCATTCCTCGGACAGCCGGGAAAGGTGCATGGCGCAGAGGGCGGCGTCGAAGGCGAACTCGATGGCGAAGTCGCGGTCGGAGACGGCGTCAATGCTGTTATCGAAGACGGCGTCGAGGGCGAGGCGTTTCGCCGTATCTTGAGGGTCGGTCGGGAGGGATGTTCCGGCCAGGGCGCAGGCGCCGAGGGGGGAGACGAGGCAGCGTTTGCGGCACTCGCCGAAGCGCGCGGCGTCGCGGTCAAGCATTTCGACGTACGCCAGCAGTTGATGGGCGAGCAGGACGGGCTGGGCGGGCTGCATGTGCGTAAAGCCTGGGCAGATGGCGTCGCGCTGCTCCCCGGCGCGGCGGACCAACGCGCTCTGCAAGGCCCTCAACAGTTCAATGGCGCCCTCCGCCTGGGCGGCGGTCCAGAGGCGAAGGTCGAGGGCGACCTGATCGTTGCGGCTGCGGGCGGTGTGGAGCCGCTTGCCCGCGTCGCCGATGCGGTTGGTAAGCTCCGCCTCGATGTTCATGTGGACGTCTTCGAGTTCGCGGCGGAATTTGAATTTCCCGTTTTCGATGTCTGCCAGGATGCCGGAGAGTCCCTTGCGGATGCGGGCGCATTCGGCGCGGGAGATCAGCCCGGCGCCGGCCAGCATCTCCGCATGGGCGAGGCTCCCGCAGATGTCCTGGCGGTAAAGCTCGCGGTCGAAGGAGATGGATTCGGTGAAGTCCTCGACGCGCTTGTCCGTGCCCTTTGTGAATCTTCCGCCCCAGGATTTGTTCATTTTCGGCTTCTCCGAAGTGGCTTATGGACTCCTTCCGCTCGCGTTTGCCGCGAGACGCGGCGCGGGGAATCGGCCCCGCGCCGTCCGATCTCTTTCATCAGGGAACATGGGTAACACATTTACGCCGTCCGGACAAGGATTTTGAGCGGCGGGTTTTAGCGCAGGATCCTTTCTTTGCCGAGAGGAATTACTGCCCTGGAGAGGCGAATTGATTAAGGGGCGCGCACGTGTTTAGCCTTCACGACGCGCAACTCCGGAATGCGCGAGCAAAGGCAACGGCCTTATCTTCCGCGCTGAAACCGACGGCTCCAACTTTGTTGTGGAACATAACTCGCCGCCGGACCTGACGATGGAGCTTTTCCGAAAGGCCCGTTACAATCCTGCTCGAAACATGGCTTCCATTAATCTGAAACGGATCGAGGAGCTCGCCGCATCCCCCAAGTTCCTCGTCATACTCTTCCTGATAGCATGGCTTCCGCGGCTGGGATTGGCCGTGGCGATGAATCCGCGCAATCCCCACCCCTACGACCCCCTTTACGAGCAGATGGCATCCAATTATGCCGCCGGAAAGGGACTGGTTGCATATGAGAAATTCGGCCCGCATCCGCCATTCGAGTTGCGATCCTTCCGCCCGCCGATGTTCCCGCTGGCATGGGGTCTGCTCTACGGGATTACAGGCGGGGCGTACATGCCGATCCGCGTTCTGCACTCGTTTCTCAGCGCATTTGTTCCCGTCATCGCCTTCCTTCTGGCGACGATGTTGTTCGACCGCCGCAGCGGGCTGATTGCGTGGCTGGGTTGCGCCGCATATCCGCCGCTTGTCTGGCACAGTGTCCACTTGATGACCGAACCGCTCTTCATCCTCTTCCATACGCTGGCCTTCTACTGCCTTCTCACGCTGAAACTCGCTGATATCTCACCCGCGGCAAGGGCGCATCATGCTGTGCCCTTACAGCTTGAACGCGGCCTGCTGGCCGGCGTGTTCGCCGGGCTGGCGACGCTGAGCCGCTCCGTCCTCCTCGGATTTGCGCCGGTTGCGACGCTCTGGATTCTCCTGCGCTCCCGCGAGACGAGGAAGAACGCAACCCTGGCCGTGCTTTTTGCCTCAGGCTTCACAGTTGTCATGCTCCCGTGGTGGATCAGGAACTATAACGTCCACGGCTGTTTTGTTGCCTCCACAACTGACGGCGGGCACGGTTTCTACGGCGGCAACAATGAAGCGGCGTTGAAAAGAGCGACGGGTTTCGGCTGGCCCCCGGACTGGAAGGCGCTGGACGGCGTCAGGACTGAAGTCGGCATGGATAAGGCGCTCTACGCGGCCGGCCTCAGGTTCTGGAGGGAGAATCCCGGCGTCGTCCCGAAACTCATGTTCGACCGGTTCTGCCGCCTCTGGCGTCCGATGCCGCACCTGCGCCTCACACAGGTATGGGAGGACGGGGAGGATGACGCTCTCCCGCCGCTGACGGCGCGATCCATTATCATGGGCGGAGTCTACCTGGCCTCGTTCCTTGCCACGCTGCCGATAATGATCTACGGTTTCATTATCGCATGGAAACGCTTTCCCGCGCGGAGAGCCGAGTGGGTTCTCGTTCTGCTTCTGGTATCATACACGACTGCGATTCACATGGTTTTCCAGGCTACCATCCGATACCGCGAGCCGATGTGGCCCCTGCTGTTCGCATTCTGGGCTTTCGCAATCGCAGAGCGGATGACGAAGATAGAGGTCAAGCTTGTCCCGCAAGAGAAAACATAAAACCAGGGGAGAAACATCCCCCGCCGGCGCGGAGTCTGTTCCTGAAGACATCGCTGGCGAGAATAAGGAAGTCGCGCAACCGGACGCGCCGCGGGCGATTCGCCTGGCGCGCTTCATCGTCATGCCGGTACTGTTCGCCGTCCTGATGGTCCTGTCCTTCCCCCCCTATGACGTCAGGACGCTGGGCCTCTGGGCGATGATCCCGCTCTTCTACGCGTCCTTGTCGGCACGGACGGGGCGCGCCGCTGCGAAGGCAGCCTTCGCGTCGGGATTCCTCTTCTGGATTGTCGGGATATCGTGGCTCTTCCACGTCGGGTTCCTCGGCCTTGTGCATCCGGCGTGGGTGGTGGTCGGAGTCGCCGCGCTTGCCGCGTACATGGCCGCATACATGTTATTCGGCGCGCTGGCGTATCGCTTCTTCACGCTGCGTTTCGGCGGATGGGGAAGTTATCCGGCTGCCGCCGCATGGGTGGCGCTGGAATGGATTCGCGCCCACGCAATGACGGGCTTCCCCTGGTTCATCCAGGGCCATTCGCTCCATTCCTCGCCCGCACTCATTCAGGTCGCTGAGCTTGCCGGAGCCTACGGTGTAAGCTTCCTCTGCTGCGTCTGTTCTGGAACTGCCGCGTATGCCGCGCAGCTTGCCGCCGGAAGCGGGCGCGACGCGGACGCGAATGAGGGCCGGGCCGCCCTGGGGCCGCGAAACGTAATCCCGCGCCTTGCTCCGCTTGGGACTGCGCTGATTCTCGTGGTTGCGGCGTATCTCTGGGGTGTGAACGCGCGCGACGGTCTGCGGATCAGGACCGGCCCGAAGCTTGCCATGATCCAGGGCAATATCCCCCAACTCTCGAAAGACCCCCGCGATCTCACCCCCGAGGAGTCCGCCGCCCAGCAGACCGAAAACCTTGAAAAACACATCCGCCTCAGCCGGAGCATCGGCGGAGATGGCGGGACGGCTGCCGAAGCCGGCATTGACATGCTCGTCTGGTCGGAAACAATGATGCCGGGGCTTATGACGGTCCAGCCGGACGTACTGAAGGAGCCGTACAGAACCCTTGAAATCAAATGCCGCCGGGCCGTAGCGGAACTTGCGAAGGAATTCGACTGCCATTTCCTCGTCGGCGTCCCGGCGTGGGGGCGAAAGTCGCCGAACCTCTACAGCCTTGACGACCTCAACAGGCTCCGCGACGAGAACAACGGAAAAACCCCGAACTACAACAGCGTCATCCTCTACTCGCCTGAAGGACGTTACATTGACCGTTACGACAAAATCGCCCTCGTGCCGTTCGGGGAATACGCGCCCCTGGCGGACTACATCCCGCTGATCGGCCGGATCGTCCCGATGTCCGTCTCGTTCGGACGGGAAACGACGATCTTCGAGTTACCGCTCAAGAACGGCGGCGGGATTGCGCGGTTCGGCGTGCCGATATGTTATGAGGACACAGTGGCGGAGCTTTGCCGCAAGTTCCGCCTTGCCGGAGCGCAGTTCCTCGTCAACATCTCCAACGATGCGTGGTTCGCGACAAGCAACGAGTATGAGCAGCATCTCTGCGCCAGCGTCTTCCGCGCGGTTGAGAACCGCGTCGGCGTCGCCCGCTGCGGCAACACGGGCATAACAGCGTTCATTGATCCCGCGGGCCGCGTCCATCCCATACTGGAGGACAAGGACGGCAGGCGAAAGGGCGTTGAGGGAACGCTGGCGGCAAACGTCAAAATCGCCGACTGCTCACCGGGGTTCTACACGAAACACGGAGACGTTTTTGTGCTCGCCTGCTCGGCGGCAGTTGTAGTGGCGTGGGGTTTTGCGTTGTATGGCCGAAAACCGGCATGAAAGTATCCGGCATCGGGTCCGGCATTGACTTTCTGCCGCCAGGCGGTGGCGGCGCGACACGGCAGGATCTAACCGCAAAGCAAGGTCGGCAAGGGCACAAACATCACGTTTGAACTGCCGCGACGCACGCCAAGGGGGTGGTTAAAAGGCATTCCTACCATATTCTGAAAATACCGGCGTTGTCCTCCTCGGCCTGGGATTCGGAGCAGTCCTGCTGTCCCGCCGTCGCGCAAGGCGCTGAAACTAACCTTCTCACAAATCAGATTGTCCATAATCGCAAGCGCAACGGAATCCTAACAAAAAAAGCGTCTGCCCCCTCGCGTGGAGAGCGCAGACGCTTTTTCTGCCGGCTCACTGAAACTGATTGTCTTCCTACGAACGCTTCCGCCTGTAGATGGCCGCGCCTATCGCGCCCATACACAGCAGAACAGCCGTTCCAGGTTCCGGGACAGCCGCCCCGACGTACATGTGGTCCACCGCCGGGAAGTTTGGGTATGTTCCGTCAATCCCATCAATCGTGACCGAAGCGATGGGCAGGTCAGTCGTGAATCCGACCCATCCCGAGCCGTTAAGTGTGTAATTCGTGCCGTTGCTGAGTGTCACCACAATGTCTTGAGGTATCGTCGCGCCGGACAACTCAGTGCTTGTGAATATCCCGCCGAAGGCGGTCACGGGAGCACCGGTGAATGTTATCACCAAGTTAACCGCATTCGATGTAGACAGCCCCTGATCTACTGCGAAGAGACCGCCGGAGTCTGACGCAGACGCCTGCCAGGAATAGCCGTTGACCGGCCCGCCGTCAAGTGTCGCGCCCAGCCCCGGCGAAGCGTACGCATAACCTGGGAAATCCTCCAGGTAGCTGGTCCCAAGTTGAGCCAGGAAACTTCCCTCGTCGGTGTAGATCGCGTCGCAATATGCCCGCGCCGAGAGAAACAAACACAGCATTACAAGGATTGCCTTCTTCATGATGCGCCTTCCTTCAACCAGGCAAGAAACCTACAACCGGAACCATTCCGGCAAATCAGACTCCAGAAGTGAGGAATGGTATCTAAGTGGAAATCGCGTGTCAATAGAAAACAGGAACCTGAAGTACGGCGTCAGTCACGGGCGCGTGGCAGCGTAGGGGCGGGTTTCAAACCCGCCCCTATCAAGTGGCTGGCATATAAACGCTCCCTTCACTGACCGGATACAACCTGAAGTAATCCGTCAGTAGATGGCGCGTTTGTCGTAGCGCAGTTCTGCGCTCGCACAGCCGTCACGGCTGCAGAAAAACCGGGCAGGCGAGGCGCCTGCGCTACAATTCGAGCCTGTCAGTGACCATTACATCTTGAAATGCCTCTCCCAATGCATAAGGTAAACGCTGGAAGCTATTCATGGATACGCGTTTTTTTCCCCGTCGGTTTATTGCCTTGCCCCGCCGGATTGTTATCATACATCTCTGTCGCCCACCTTGACATGATAGAGAGGATCAGCCATGACTCCACGATATCTTCTCGCCGTCCTGTCGCTGGCCTTCGTTTCCGCCTGCGTCTCGAAAACTGATAAGGCCCCCGCGCCGCCCCCCCCAGCGCCCCCGATCCCCCTTCCGCAGGGCGCGACCCTCTGGACCAATGCCCGCGTCGTCATCGCGTGGGAGTTCGACAAGGATGGCGACTCCCAAGGATGGAACCATAACGAACAGTTGAAGGACGTCAAGGTTGCCGAGGGCTTCCATCACTCCCGCGCCATCGGGCAGGACCCCATCCTCTCCGGCCCGCTCTTTGAGATTCCGGCGTCCCCCTGGCAGTGGATCGAGGTCCGCGCCCGTTGCGACCGCGCCGGTCAGGTACAGATTTTCTGGACCGAGACTACTGAGGGCAAATACGAAGGCTTCTCCGAGAACAAGCTGTTGACCTTCAGCGTCAAGGGCAACAACGAGTGGAACACCTACCGCCTGCTGCCCTTCTGGCACCGGTTCGGCAAGATCGTCCGCATCCGTTTCGACAGCTTCTCCGACGCGAAGATGGACGTTGATTACATCCGCGTCATGGAGGGCGCTCCCGCGGTTCCGCCGTCGCCCGTAGCCGAGTGGGATTTCTCCGCGCCCGGCGCATTCCCGGGCTGGTTCGCCGATCCGCAGTCGCGCAACCTGCGCCTGGAAAACGGCGCGATGAAGATGGACTCATCCGCCTCCGGCGCAACGGCGCTCTGCGCCACCGGCGGCGTTGACGTCGCCGGGAAGTTCTTCGTCAACGTCCGGATGAAGGCCGGAAGATGCGAGCACGCGAACATCATCTGGGCGTCGGACGAGGCAACCGGCCTTGCCGAGAGGGCGTTCAAACTTGTGAATGACGGGCGCTGGCACTGGTACAACCTGGACATGAGTTCCGCGTCCGAATGGACCGGCAAGGTCCTCGCCATCGGACTCGACCTGCCGCAGATCGGAGGCCCCGGCGGAGCCGAGATTTCGCGCCTTGCGATCTCCAGCGATCCGGTCGGCGAGCCGGAGATCGAAGTCTCCTACTTCGGCCCCGGCGACGCCGTCTCCCGCGCAGGCCGCCGGACGGAACTCCTCCTCGTCCTCAACAACCGCAGCGGGATGACCGCCGGCGACATCCGCGCCGACCTTGAACTTCCCGAAGGCTGGCGCATGGCAGAGGGAGAGCCGGCGCTCAAGGTCCCGGAGCTTGAGTTCTCCGAACGGATCGGCGCGACATGGAAGGTCGTCGGAGACAGGCCGGGCGTCGGCGAATTCAAGCTGCGCCTGAAGGGGACCGGCGTCCCGGACGGCGTTTTCACGGCGAGGCTCGAACTCACCCCGGCGCCGGAAGTCGCAGGCTGCGACTATATTCCCCCCCCTGTGCCGGCGAAGAGCAAGTATGAGGTCGGGGCGTTCTACTTCCCCGGCTGGCCGACTGCCAACAAGTGGAGTCCCATTCTCGACGTCGCCCCGGAGCGCAAGCCCGTCCTGGGCTGGTATGACGAGGCCAACCCCGAATGCGCCGACTGGCAGATCAAGTGGAGCGTCGAGAACGGGATCAAGTTCTACCTCGTGGACTGGTACTGGCACAAAGGCGGACGCCACCTGGAACACTGGCTGCACGACGCCTACGGCAAGGCGCGATACCGCAGCTACCTGAAGTTCGCCCTCATGTGGGCCAATCACAATCCGCCCGACTCGCACTCAGCCGAGGACTGGCGCGCCGTCACCCAATACTGGATTGACCACTATTTCAGTATGCCGGAGTATTACTGCATTGACGGCAAGCCCGCCGTCTTCATCTGGGCCCCAGGCAACATCCGCCGCGACGCGGGCGGAACGGAGCAGGCGAAGAAGCTTTACGACATGAGCCAGGAAATGGCCCGCGCCGCGGGCTTAAAGGGCATTTACTTCGCCGCCATGAGCGCGCACGAGGACAAAGCCGCCTGCGAACTCCTCAAGACCGAAGGCTACGAAGGCTTCACCGAATACCACACCTTCCCCGCCGCGATCAGCCAGGCAGAGAACCCGAAGCGCTTCCCCTACCAGCTCGTCGTTGACGCCGCGCCGAAGTTCTGGGAGGACAAACGCTCCCGCTCGGACATGCTCTACTTCCCTCTGGCCGACACCGGCTGGGCGTCCGAACCCTGGCACGGCTACAGCGCGCTGACCATCTTCGGCAGGACCCCCGAACTCTTCAAGGACCTCTGCCTCAAGTCCCGCGCCTACCTGGACAAGCACGACAAGAAGATTGTCATCCTCGGCCCGACCAACGAATGGGGGGAGGGCAGTTACATCGAGCCGTGCGCCGAATACGGATTCAAAATGTTCGACGCCGTGCGCGAGGCGTTCTGCGAACCCGGCCCGCCGCCGCAGAACCTGATCCCGTCGGACGTCGGACGCGGGCCGTATGATCTGCCGATGGTCCCCGCCCTGAAGGAAACATCCTGGCGTTTCGACAAGGACGGAGATTCGCGCGGGTGGAACCCGATGATGGGCCTGAGCGATTTTGCCGTCAAGGACGGCAGACTCCGCGCAGTCTGCGCCAACGGCGATCCCGCCCTTTCCAGCCCGATCCTCAGGCTTAACGCCCGCAAACTGCCGTATCTGATAATCAGGATGCGGACCGAGCCGTGCGACGCCGGCTCCGACGTGCAGGTCTTCTGGTCAACCTCTTTCGCGGGAAGCACGTCCGAGGCCAACAGCGCCAAGCTCTCTCTCGACCGGAACGGCAAGATGCGCGATTACGCCTTCGACCTCGCCTCGAACCCCCGCTGGCGCGGCCTCATCCGGGGCCTGCGCCTTGACACAGGCTCCACGTCCGGCGCGGTAGTCGAAATCGAGGAAATCCGCTTCGCAGACAAACCGTAGGGCGGGCGCTCTGCGCCCACGCGGTCATCTTTTCATGCGACTTTCCCTCTCCCCGAGGAGAGGGTGACGTTGCGCAGCAACGACGGGGGGGGGGGACGCTCTGGTCGTCATCATCCGCCCTCATCCGCCGCGCTGTCCTCTCCCGCGCCCTTATCCTCCCCATTCAACCGTAGTGTGGTCGCTCCGGGCTTACGGTGACACTTACCCCCCCCCTCTTCGTCTCGCTTCAGCGCAAGGCACAGGCGCGTCAGCTCCGCGGTCTGCTTCAGCCGCGCCGTCACCGCCTCCGGACTCATATCAACCTTCATCAATGGCCCTCCGCAGCGCGACGATGTCGTCCGCGTCCTGCCCGCTGCCGCGCAGGGATTTCAACTCGATAAGCCCCTGCGGCGAAACGACCGGCAGGTCGCCCTTCAGCCATCGGACCTTCTGCCGCGATTCCCAGACGCCCCTGATCAGAGGGGTGACCAGCAGCATGTCCAACATCAGATGACTGCCGGATTCGGGGGCAAGTTTGGTCATGCGATGAATGCGGATCGCGCCGCCCTTGAACGTCATCAGCCCCGCGTCAACTGCGAAGCCCAACCCGCGCGCGATCTCCTTTGCGCGGTCCAGCGACTCCGGCTCGATCATGACGTCAATGTCCAGCGTCGCGCGCGGGAAGGCATGGACGGCCATGGCCAGCCCGCCGCAGAGCGCGAAGTCCACGCCCCCCGCCGTCAGCCCTTCGCACAGCGCTTCAAGTTCCGCAATCAGGTCCATTTCGTCACCGTCCGCCCGTCACTCCGCGAAGCGGAATTTCCGTCCGGGCGCGTCCGGCTTGCAGCCCAGCCGCGCAAGCTCCCACGCCGAAAGCAGCCCGGCCGGCGCTTCCGCTACTGACGGAATGAGGTTCACGAGAATCCCCGCCGTCGCCGTGTCCCCAAAATACCCCCCGTTCACGACAACGTCCACCGCGGGATCGGAATCCAGGGTCAGCCGGTCGTACTGCCTCGGCTCTCCCAGCGCCATGACGAGGCGGAGGTCGGCCCGGAGATCGTCGCCCTCGAAGGCCAGCGCTTTGTGGTCAATGCCCCGCACCTGCCCCGGCAGAACGCGGACGTGCTCGGTCGTGATCTCGGCCTCCGCCACTGCCGGGCCGAGGTTCTCCTCGATCCGGTCAATGCGCCATCCGAACGCCTCGGCGATGAACGCCGCGGACTCCACCAGCCCAACGTGGCCTATCATGCCCCGCTGCGCCAGTTGCTCGAACTCGTCGGGCGTCATCCCGGAGCCGATCTTCTTCTGCAGCGGGCCGCGCCGCCTCCCCGCGTCCAGAATCCGCTCCGCCTTCACGGACTTCACAGAGACACATGGCAGCGAGAGCAGCGCCGGCAGCAGGTCCAGCACCCAGCCGGGGTTGATCCCCGTGCCGACGACGGTTCTGTCCGCCGCCCTCGCCTTCGCGTCAATGCGCGCCGCAAGGTCGGGGCGGCGCAGCCACGGCTCGGAAAGCTCCTCGGAGGACGACACAACGTCGTATCCGGCGTCCAGGAGCGACTCTATCTGGTCGCAGATTCCAGGCAGGTGGCTTGACGTCGTATGCACGGCGACCGCGCCGGGCTTCGCCCTCTCAAGCTTGTCCCGGATGACGACCCCGCTTGCGCATCCCCCGCCGAGAACCTCCCCGACGGTCTTCCCGATGATGTCGGGCCTGACGTCAACGACGCCGTCCAGCCTCAGCGACGGGCGTTTCAGAACCTGCTCGCATGCCATCATGCCGATCGGGCCGAATCCGAAGACGACCGCGCCGAGCACGCGGGATTCCTGTTTTCTCAGTTCGTCGAGCCTGATTGTCCGCTTCAAGTCCGCGCTCCGTTTCATGAAAACAGATGGAAGAAGTTGGTTCCGCCGACGCCGGGATTATAGACCGTCGCCGGGGTTTGAGGGAAACGGAAACGGGAGGCGGATTTCGAGGGCCGGGACGACTTCTCCTCCGCCTCTTGCGCGTTTCTCCGCTCGAGTTCCACGGCTTCCTTGTCAATTTATTCAAGGACTGCGCTAAGGCAGGCTATTTGCCCCTGCCCTTCGTCTTCCGCCATTCGTTCCTTGCCTTCGCCACGCAATGCGTCTCATGTCGGCATCGTAATGACATCACGCCGCCATGCCAGGCAGAGCGTCCCCCAATACTTATCTTAGCGCCATACGCGACTGTTCCCGGTTATTCCGAATACTATAGCCCGGCGCATTCGCGGTAACACTGGAGCGTCTGCCGCGCCTTCTCCTTCCAGGAGAAGAGTCTGGCCCGCTCAAGCCCCCGCAAACGCATACGCTGCGCCAGTTCCGGCTCGGAGAGAACCCTCGCCATGCAATGCGCCATCTGTTCCGGTTCATTTGGGGAGAAGTAGAGCGCGGCGTCGCCGCCGACCTCCGGAATCGCGGCGTTGTTGGAGCCTATGACCGGCGTGCCGCACGCCATAGCCTCGACAGCCGTCAGGCCGAACGCCTCATACAGCGACGGAATTATCAGCAGCATCGCTCCGTTGTAGAGGGAGACCAGGTCTTCGTCGGAGGCGTAACCCAGGAACAGGATGTCCTCCCTGTTCCTTGCGCCCGCGACGATCGAGTCCGGCTTGGTGGCAATGTTGCCCATCGCCTTGCGGGCTTCGCCGACGACGACCAGCAGGGGATTGTAGTTTGTCTCATCCCGGAAGATGTCAAAAGCCTTCACAAGGGTCTTCAGGTTCTTCCGCGCGTCAAGCCCGCCGACGTAAAGCAGGTAAGGGCGGGAACCAACGCCGATGCCGACCAGTTGGCTTTTCAGCCCTTCCTTATCGAGGGGTCTGAACCTTTCATCCACGCCCAGGTGGACGACGCGCACGCGAGATTCCTGCACCTCCATGTAGGCGCATATGTCGCGCCGGCTGGCCTCGGAATCGGTGATCAGCAGATCGGCCTTGTCGCGCATCCGCCATAGAAGGAGCCTTGTATAAGCCTTCGTGTAGAAAGGCATGAAGGCCACCTCATTGCGGAGCATGAAGCTGATATCGTGAAGCGTAACGACGGTCTTGACGCCGGAGGCGAACCACGTGTTGCTGCTGGGGAAGTGGAAGACGTCTATTCCGTCCTCCCTGGCAATCCGGGGCAAAGCCCTGTTCGTCCAGAGAAGGGAATGCGCGCCGGATGGAATCACTTTTGCGCGATAATTGCTCCTTGCAAGGATGTCGTCGTCAACCGGATGATCAATGTAGAGGACGAACTCATCGTCAGGAGCGACCTCGTGAAGGCGCTTGAGCAGACCGCGCGCGTAGGCCTCGAAGCCCCTGCGGTTTCTGCCCAGCACGCGTATGTCAATCCCTATGCGCATTGAATTGTTGGACGTCTGTAGACGAATTCGCTGCAACCGTTGCGCCTTGTCAGGTTTTCTGAGACCGGCTCGAAACCCAGGCCCGCCATGAATGAGCGGACTTCATCAGGGGACGCATATTCGTAAGGAAGCCCGCCCAGCCAGTCAACAGCGTCTCGCCGGACGGACATGCCGCGCTTTTCCCGGAAGGGATGCTTCAGCCTGAGCAGCCTGACGCATGCCCTGGCCGAGAATAGGGCAGCAACCATCATTTTCTGCGCGAATGTCCCGCTGCGATTGTAGAGGATTTTGATCTTCAGCCACAGCGCGGAATTCCAAACGCGGTTGTAAATCGCAATGGCGAACAGGCCGCCCGGGGCGGTTTTTCCGGCGGCGGCGGCGATGGCGTCCCACATCCGCCCGGTATGGTGCAGGACGCCCCAACTATAGACGATATCGCAGTCGGGCAGGGAGGACAGGAAATCCTGATCCAGGACCGATCCGGCCCGGATGTTCCAGTCGGCGTTTTGAGGCGCGAACCTCTGCTTGAGCATCCGCGAAGCTTCAACGCTCTTCGGATCAACGTCAATCCCAACTATTCCGGATGCCCCGCAGCGCAGGGCGGCAAGGCAGAAAAGTCCTGAGCCGCAACCGATGTCAAGGAACGATTTCCCCCGCAGGACTTCCCCGGAGCCGAAGAGTCGTTCCAGCGAAGCTTCCGCATCCCGGACGTCGTCATCGCCGACGCCGATTACGAAGGCTTTCCAGTTCTCGCCGAACTCGAACCGCAAGGTCAAATCCCCTCCGCCATGAGGTATCCGCGCCGAAGCGCCAATCAGCGCAAAGGGGCGGGTTCAAAACCCGCCCCCCGCATTTCCGAATGCCTTATCCGGCCTGATTATTAACCGGACGCAAAGTCCCTTATCCCGCGCAACCGCAGAATTTATCTTACGCCGAGATCGTCAAGCGACCTGCGGATCAGGGCGATGGTCTTGGCCGCGGCGCCGATCTCGTCCCCGTCGCTCGGGACGCTCTCGACTCCCCACGGGCCGTCATAGCCCGCCTCGACCAGCAGTTCCACGGCCCGCCTGACGTCCACGTTCTTCTCCTCGCCCTCCTCGTCGAATTCGAACGTCTTGAAGTGCGTGGCGACGGCGTACTTCGCGCACATGTCCCACGCCTCGTCCTGGCGTTCCTTGAGCCAGTTGTTCGTATCGAAAAGGAACCCCAGACCGTCAATGTTCTCAAGCAGCTTGACGACGTTTTCCGGCACTACGCTGGGACCCCAGTGATTCTCCGTGATGATCCGCACTCCGCAGTCGAACCCGCGTTCGATAAGGTCGGCGTAGCCTTCGCAGATGATTTTGAAGACGTCGTCGGGCATGTCCTGCGGGCCACCGGCGTCAACGCGCATTGACTCCGCGCCAAGTTTTTCTGCAACCTCAAGCCAGAGGCACGCCAGCTTCCTGTTCTCGTTTCGCTGCGCTTCAGTCGGCTCGAAGATGTGCGCGCGGTCAACGGCGATGCACTCGAAGGGCAGGCCCGCGTCATCGGCGGCGGCGCGTATGTCCGCGATGTATGCGTCATCATCGGGGGGGAGGCACCACGTCGGCATGCCGGGGAGGCCCGGATTGCGCCCGAGCTTGTTGACCTCCTCCTTGGAGGTCGAGCGGGCGAAATGCGCGTTCCAGGGCTGAAGGTGGGTGCAGCCGAGGTCCTTGCAATCCTTGATGTACTGGAAAATGTCCTGCTTGCCGTCGCCCAGCAGACGGTGGAAGCTGAACGAGCCGATGCTGAACTTTATCATGCCTTTTCTCCTGTCTTGAGGCCGTTGCGGCGACGCCATCGCGCCGGAAAGGAATCGCTGCGAATGAGGGACTTATAGCAGCCGGCGTCCCGTCCGGTCAACATCGCCGGACTCGCCGGCGACAGTCTAATCCACGACGCTGAATTCGATGGCCGACGGGCGTGTTTTGTCGAAGAAAACCGTGTTGACCGCCTTCCTCGCGGCGCTGCCGAACCCGCACCTCTCGCTGGTGTTCAGGTTCCGAGCGAAGCGGGGGAAGTTGGACGAACTCAAATGCACGGCAAGGCGGTGGCCCTTCTTGAAGCAATGCGCCGCGCTCCAGAGGTCAATCTCGATTTCGACAATCTCCCCGGGTTTGACAAAATCCTCCCTGCCAAGACCCTTCCTGAAGCGCAGCATCGTCACGCCGTCGCAGACGTTCCCGCGGTAGGCCTCCTTGCCCGCCTCAGCCGGATAGACATCCAGAAGCATCGCGGTGAAGTCCGTGTCCGGAGCGTCGGTCTTGATGAACAGGCGCGCCTTCACGCGGCCGGCGACGATCATGTCGCGCTCAAGCGGCGGGCCGTCAAAGACCAACACATCCGGACGATTGACAAGCCTGGCGTGGTTGCGCATCCCGTTGTCTATCGTCAGTGTGCAACCGCCCAGCGTCGGGCACGGGTCGGACGGGTCGTAGACGAACGAGCGCGACATTTCATCAGACTTCTGCGCATCGGGGGAGAGGCCGTCCTCGGTCAGGTAGAGCTTCGACGGCTTCGCTCCGACGGGCGGCCATGAGTCGGTCTGCATCTCGCGATCGGTCCCGCCGATGATGAGCCTGAGCTTGGGCCATTTGTCAACCTCATTCGGACGTCCCGTTGTCCAGCGTTCGCGCCAGAGCTTTGAACTGTCGGCCATGATTTTCCAGGGATCGGGCGTCGGGAGGTCGCCGCACGGAGCGCCTCCGTGGCGGAACGGGCCGAGGATGAGGTAGGTGTTCTCCCGCGCCTTCGGGCCGCCGCGCTCGCGGATCGCGCGCCAAAGCTCGATATCCTCCTGACCGAAGATGTCGAACGTTCCGGCGAAGATGAGGCACGGGACGTTGAACTTGTCGGCGTTCCTGATGGCGCTGTAGGCGTCCCACAGTTCCGGGTGATACCAAGTGTCCATCATCAGGCCGACGGTCTCGATGTAGCTCCGCCCGCCGACGCGCAGCGGGCCGGGATCGCGCAGCGGGAGCCGCTTGCGCCATTCCGCAGCAAGGCGTTCGCCCTCGCGCTGAAGCCCGCCGGGGGCCAGCAGGTCCAGCGGACGGACTCCGCGCGTAACCTGCATCCATTCGGCCATCCCCACCTCCCGGTTCAGCACGCGCCGGCTCGACAAGGCCATAAGCGCCATCCATGTCTGGACCATCTCAAGCCGCGCCTGCCCGCCGGGGAAAAAGGTCAGTTCCGGATGGACGGTCGGCGCGACGGCCATCGCCACCGCCGTCAGGTGCGGGGGATTCGCCATGGCCGCCTGAACCTGCGTCACGGCGTCATAACTCTCCCCGGACATGAAGACCTTGCCGTCGGACCATGGCTGCGCGGCCAGCCATTCCACAGCGTCGTAGCCGTCCGGCCCCTCGTTCTTCATCGGACTGAACTCGCCCTCGCTGTCGAAGCGACCTCGGCAGTCCTGAAGCGCGACCACCCAGCCCTCGGCGGCAAGCGCCGACCCTCCTGCGCGGCTCTTCATATATGGCGTTCGCTTGAGCATTACCGGATATTTACCGTCGCCGGCCGGACGATAAATGTCCGTAGCCAGCCGCACTCCGTCGCGCATGGGGACCATGACGTTGCGCTGGACGGTGATCTGCGGCCTTGCGTCCTCCGCGCGCAAGGCGAGCGGGAGGGCGATTGCGGCGACAAGAACGCTCAATATCGCTGCGGACAACGCGCGTTTCTGCGGCAGTTTCTTCATTGCATTCCTCCCCGATTGCCTTTAAACGGTACACATCATCGTCATTGTCGCACGAGCCGGCGACGGACGCCACACTCATTCCGACGAACCGGCATCATCAGGCGCCGGGGCAAGTCCTGCCACAAGTTCCGCCACTGTCTTGCCGAGCAAGGGATGCGCCATATCCGGGGCGATTTCCGCCAGCGGCATGAGCACGAAGGCTCTTTCGTGCATGAGCGGATGGGGAACGGTCAATCCCGGCGAATACAGAACGTCCTCGCCGTAAAGCAGTATATCAAGATCAATCGCGCGAGGCCCCCAGCGGACGGTTCGCCGCCTGCCAAGATCGTCCTCGATTTTCTGAAGCTCAAGCAGCAGATCATGGGGCGGCAGATCAGTCTCGATCAGGGCTGCGGCGTTGAGATATCGCGGCTGGGGAGGGCCGACCGGCTCGGTTTCGTGATATGAGCTGACGGCGACGACCCGGGCGCCGCGTATTCCGTCAATCCTCAGAACCGCGGCGTCAAGCGCGGCTTTCCGGTCGCCCAGGTTGCTCCCAAGACCAATGCAGCAGCGTTTCAACATGCCATCAGCGCCGCGTCAGAATGTCAGCTTCCGGCTCCCCAGCCTCTCCCTTACGGAAGAGATGTCCGCCCGGGCGCTCAGGTCCAGAACCGTGCCGGAGGCTACATGGACCCTGTATGAGTCCAGTTTGTGGTCAATGATGTATTGGACGGTTGATGTAATCTCGTATTCGCCGCGAACGGGATGAGGTTCGATCTTTCTGCAAGCCTCGAAGACGATCGGGCTGAAGCGGAAGAGGTTCATGCTGACGTAGACAACCCCGTTGACAGCGTAGTCCTCCGGGCGGGGGGGTTTCTCGACGATGCGTTCGAGGTTCATTGCCGCGTCCATCTGCACACAGGCCATGCGGGCGACCTTCTCCACCGCAAGGTTGCCGCGCACCGTGAGGGCATCCTTCGTGTAACCCACGACCCAGCATCCGTCGTCCGCAGTGCGCAACGCCGCCAAGTCCTCGGTCGAATAGATGTTGTCCGCGTTGACCATGACGATGCCTTCTTTTCCGGCGAAGTCTTCCGCCGGGGCCAGCGCGTCGGAAGTTCCGCGCGGCAGTTCCTGCACGGCAAAGCAGATGGATGCCTTTCCGGCGAGTCTTTGACCGACTTCGGAGTAGTATGATTTGAATGGCGTTTCGCCGGGCGGGACTATGAGGCAGATTTCGGTGAATCCGGCGTCAAGCAGGTTCTGAAGCCCGTAATCGAGGAACGGTCTTCCCGCGACCTGTATGAGGGCCTTCAATCCCTGCTGTGCGATGCGGGCGGTTTCCGGATCGAGTTCGGCTCCGTCGGATTTCTGCATCCTCGTGCCGAGTCCCCTTGCCAGGATCACGGCTTTGGTTATGGGTTTGCTCATTCTTCGCTCCATGAGTTCAAAACCGGTAAGTTTCCAGCGGGCGGTATTTTAATCAAAGACGGGTTGTATTGCATGGAGAAAGCTGGGACACGAATTGGGGCGGCGGCGGCTTAAGTTGTTGCGCTGGCGTATTGCCTGCCACTTTATTCTGCGGCCGGGACGGCTGCGCTACAACGGCGCACTCTCTCCCCTCATGCTTTCTTGACCTGTCTTTACGCCGCGGACTAGAATGGCTGACGATGAGACCGACAGGATCAATAATTGCGTATTGGATGCTGGCCATATTTCCGGCCCTGATGACGGACGCCGCTCATGCCGAGCCGCAGCTCTTCCGCGTCTCAACGTCCAATTACGACGTAGCCACCGACGTCAGCATGGACCTGACCCGGCGGGTGGCGGCGGAAATGGAGGGCATCCACGCCGAATACATGCGGCGCTTCGGGCGCTTCGCCAATCCGGCCGGAGCGAGGTCGCTCGTCTACGTCTTCGCGCACGAGGAGGAATATCTGAATCTGGGCGGATACGCCCTGAAGGGCACAGGCGGATTCTTCAACGCCGGACGCGGCCACCTGGCCGCATATATCGGGGACCGAACCCTGCCACAGCTTTTCCGCATCCTTTATCATGAAGGATTCCACCAGTTCATGCATGCCCGCGTCAGCCGCGATTGCCCGCTCTGGCTGAATGAAGGGATGGCTGAGTATTACGGAGCCGCGCTGCCAACGTCAAAAGGCTACGAAACAGGAGACGTCGCGCCCTATCGGATCGAAGAGTTGAAGGAATGCCTCAAGGGGGACAAATTCGCCAACTGGAGCCGTTTCCTGTTGATAACAAGCGAGGAATGGCACGCGGCGAGAGAGACGCCGGGCCAGGCAGGGGTCAACTACCTTCAGGCATGGAGCATGGTCCATTTCCTCATACACGGCAGGAATGGAAAACTTACCCCGGTGCTGGACAGATATATTGACTCGTTAAAACGCGGGGCATCCAAGGGCGAGTCCATGCGGAATGCCTTCGGTTCCGACATGCTCAGGATCGAGGACGAATGGAAGGATTTCATCGAGGGCATGGAGACCTCCCCCCGGTACGTCTGCTGGGACAACCTGGAATTCGTCGCAACAATCCTGTCGGTCAGAACCAGGGCAGGCGGCAGGCCGAAGACATTCGAAGAGATGATTGACGGGGTCCCGATCGAGAGGCTTGAAGGTCCGTTGAAGTTGACGACCTGCTATGGAACCGAGATGAGCGCGTCCACGCGAGCAGAGCTTGAAGCAATCTGCCGATGTCCTCTGGACAAGAATGCCGGCAAGGAGAAGGCCCGGGGAAAATACAGTTACATCTTCTCTTTTGAGGACGGACCGGACAAGCCGCCGGCGATCGTCTGCCCGTGTCATGGGCTGATCACATATGAGGCAAAGCTTAACGCCAGGGAAGACGGCAGTTTCTATGTTGTCGTCAGCGAAGGATCCGGCAAGGCCAGGGCCATCCCATTCGAAAAGGCGCAGGGCGGGAAACCCGGGCGCAAGTAGGTATTCGCTAAATGCCAGACGCATCACATCCCACCAGCGCGCCCGAATTCACAAGACCGGAGATCGTCGCAACGATTATCCTGGCGCTCGCGATGCTTGGTTCGATGTTCTGGTATTATCGCGTCCATTCCAGGCCCGCCTCCGTGGAAGTGGTCCGGGCCAACGGCGGAAGACCGACTGCCGCAATCGCGCGGGATGATAAACTCGATATCAACCGCGCCGAGTGGCAGCACTTCGCGTTGTTGCCGAGGATCGGCGAAAAACTGGGCAGGCGAATCGTCGAGTTCAGAGCGGCGAATGGCCCGTTTGAAAGCGTTGACGACCTCACGCGGGTGCCCGGCATCGGCCAGACTGTGATTGACGCGATCAGGCCGTTCGTTAAAGTCGCCGGACAGACCTCCGAACCCGTCAAAGGCGCGCCCGACAGCGCCGCTCACTGACCCGGAACACACGATGAGCGGATTTCAACTGGCAAGCAAATACAAACCCGCCGGCGACCAGCCGGAGGCGATCCGCCAGCTTGTCGAGGCCTTCCGCGCCGGCGCAAAATACCAGACGCTGCTGGGCGCGACTGGAACCGGCAAGACGTTCACGATGGCCCACGTCATCGTGGAACTCGACGCGCCTGTCCTGGTCCTCTCCCACAATAAAACGCTCGCCGCGCAGCTTTTCGGCGAATTCCGCGAATTCTTCCCGAACAACGCCGTCGGATACTTCGTCAGTTTCTACGACTACTACCAGCCGGAGGCCTACCTTCCCGGACGCGATCTCTACATCGCCAAGGAAACGAGCATCAACGCGGACATTGACCTGCTGCGTCTGGCCGCGACAAGCCGCCTGATGGAGCGCAGAGACGTCATCATCGTGGCCACCGTCTCAAGCATCTACGGACTGGGCGCCCCGGAAGACTACAAGGAGATGTACGTCCACCTGACCGTGGGCGAGCAGGCGAACAGAGACGAGCTTCTGGGCAGGCTGGTTGACATCCGCTACGTCCGGTCCGACGCCGGGCTTTCGCGCGGGACGTTCCGCGTCAGGGGCGACCTTGTCGAGGTCCATCCTGCCTACGAAGAGATCGCTTTCCGGTTCGAGTTTTTTGGCGACGTCGTCGAGGCCATAACCGTCATCAATCCCGTGGACGGGCGCGTCATCGAGCGGACGCAGCAGGCGAACGTCTACCCCGCCAAGCACTTCATCACGAGGGAGGGCAGGATCGAGAGCATAATCGAGGGCATCGGCCTGGAGCTTGAGGAGCGGCTCGAGGAACTGCGCGGGCGGGGCAAGCTCGGAGAGGCGCAGAGGCTTGAGGCCAGAACCCGGTATGACATCGAATTACTCAGGGAGGTCGGCTTCTGCCCGGGCATCGAGAACTACAGCCGCTATCTCTCCGGGCGAGCGCCGGGCCAGCGTCCCTTTTGCCTGCTGGATTATTTTCCGGAGGATTACCTGACCATCGTTGACGAATCGCACGTCACCGTTCCGCAACTGGGCGGGATGTACCACGGCGACCGCAGCCGCAAGGAGACGCTGGTCGAGTACGGCTTCCGCCTTCCCAGCGCGCTGGACAACCGCCCGCTGCGTTTCGCCGAGTGGGAGGAGATGACAAAGCGCGTCGTCTTCGTCTCCGCCACCCCCGCGGACTACGAACTGAAGAAGTGCAACGGCGTGGTCGTCCAGCAGATCATCAGGCCGACGGGCCTGGTTGACCCGCTGGTGATCGTGAAGCCGGCGAAGGGGCAGATTCTCGACCTTGTGGACCAGATCAAGACTCGGTCAGAGAAGAGCGAGCGCGTGCTCGTCACCACGCTAACGAAACGGCTGGCCGAGGACATCAGTGAATACCTGCGCGAAGAAGGCATAAAGTGCCGCTATCTGCACTCGGAGATCAAGACGCTGGAGCGCGTCGAAATCCTCAACGCCCTGCGCCGGGGGGACTATGACGTGATTGTCGGCGTGAACCTGCTGCGGGAGGGGCTGGACCTGCCCGAGGTTTCGCTGGTCGCCATCCTTGACGCCGACCGCGAGGGGTTCCTGCGCTCGGAAACGTCGCTGATTCAGATGATCGGACGCTGCGCCCGGAACGTCAACGCGGAGGTGATCCTTTACGCCGACGCGGAGACGGACTCCATGCGACGGGCCGTCGGGGAGACGAACCGCCGCCGCGCGATTCAGCTCAAGTACAATGAGGAACACAATATAACACCGGAGACGATACGCAAGGAGATCCGCACGGCGCTGGAGGACGACATCCGGCGCTTCAAACCGGACGACCCGGAGCTTGGGGATTCCTCAATAGCCGAGACGGAGGGGGAATACTGGGTGGCGGCGACGCGGGAAGAACTGGAACTCAAAATGCAGCGCGCCGCGGCGGAATTGAACTTCGAGTTGGCGGCGATAATCAGGGATAAGCTGAGGGAGATGAAGTTACAGCCCCCTACGAAGCAACGAGGAAGAAGATAGACGCCAGATGTAAGGAGAGGAGTTTTCCGATGACGACGATCATCTTCTTCTGCTAACATGACGGCGGCGTCTTGGGACAGGTTGACTTTGGCTTCCATATGTGTGAAGCCATCAACAAAGTAAAAGCTTCTACTGACCGGCAATGAAAACGACCGACTACAGCGACATTCGGCGAATCACTCGCGCGATGATGATCCGCGAAGAGGAAGCCGTGTACCATGCTCGCTCCCACGGTGCCCTCTCCAAGAGACGTGAACGCCCAAGGCTCATTGATCTTTTCTGCGGAGCGGGTGGAATGACCTTGGGCTTCACGAAGCTTTGCGGACATTGTTTCGAGCCGGTATGGGCGAACGATAATAACCGCTATGCCGTGGAAACTTACAACGCCAACTTCGGCGGTCATTGCGTCGGGGGGGACATCATCGACATTCTCGACGATGATGGCATCGAGATTCCACAAGCTGATGTGTGTATTGGTGGTCCCCCATGCCAGGGATTCAGCTTACTTAACAAGAAACGTGACGGTGATCCACGGAAGCAACTGTGGCGTCCATTCATGAATGTAGTGAACAGAAGTGGAGCCTGCATTTTTGTCATGGAAAATGTCCCGCAACTGCTTCGGACATTCGAACATGGAGAAATAGTGGAGGCAGCACAGCAGATGGGTTTTACAACTGTTGACGCCGTTCTCTGCGCTGCCGACTACGGTGTCCCGCAAACACGAAAACGTGCTTTCATCTTGGGCTGTAACTTCAAGGATCCAGCGTCGGTTTTCCCCCCAAAGAGAACACACTTCCCACCTAAGATGAAACTCTCTCATGCCTTCTCGGAAGAAATGGACAACTATGTGTCAAATCCCGGAGTATGGCGAACAGTACGAGATGCCATCAGCGATTTGGATGAGCCGGATGGAACAGAGGTACGAAATGTCGCCTCTCCCTACGACCTCCATTTTGGCAGGACACCGACTGAACTCTCAAAAAAGCGTTACAGCGCAATACCAAGGGAAGGCATGAACCGATTTGACTTACAGCGACGTGCTCCCAAACTGATGCCTCCCTGTTGGATCAGAAAAACCAAGGGAGGAACGGACCTCTTCGGACGACTCTGGTGGGACCGGCCAGCTTTCACGATCAGAACTGAGTTCTACAAGCCAGAGAAGGGACGGTACCTCCATCCCGTCCAACACAGGCCGATTACACATCGGGAAGCGGCTCGCTTTCAGAGTTTTCCGGATGATTTTCGGTTTACCGGAACGAAGATCGAAATAGCAAGACAGATTGGTAACGCGGTTCCCCCGCTCCTTGCTGCTAGAGTAGCGGACGCCGTCTTCTCATTGTGGTTAGCGAGACCGACGTAGCGTGACGGATGTTTTTTCGAAAAACAAGCGAAGTGAGATAATGGCTCGTGTGAAGGGGAAGAACACCAAGCCTGAGAAAGTTGTTCGTTCCCTTCTGCACAAAATGGGCTATCGCTTTCGCCTTCACGTCTCCAGTCTCCCCGGAAATCCAGACATTGTCCTGCCGCGGCATAGAAAGATAGTCTTCGTCAACGGGTGTTTCTGGCACGGACACAAGAAGTGCAGAAAGGGGGCTTTGCCAAAGAGTAATCCCGAGTTTTGGGCGAAAAAACTTGCCCAAAACGTAAAGCGCGATGTCCGAGTAAGACGACAATTGAGAGGAAACGGATGGAGAATCCTCACGCTCTGGGAATGTGAAGTGAGCGATCGGGTAAGGACCATATCAAGGCTCGAGTCATTCATCCGCTCTTGAGGGTTGAACCAATGCCCCGAAGACCTGACAGAAGAATGCCGGAAGCTATCAACAAAGAACTCAGGGAACTCCTTGAGGATTTCCAGCAAAAACTCGCCCTTGACGACCTACGGGAGAGGGTTCTAGCACTTGTTCCCGCATACCATCTTCTGAGAGATCTCGGCAGTTCTCTGATGCTAGCTGAAGATGTATCCGCAGCAAGGGACAGGATTCTACTATACTTCCAGAAGTACCCCATCACTGTCATACATGGCGACGAACTGATGGTTGTCTCAGGGATTCAAGACTGGCCGCGCAGAACGAGGGAATTGAGGCGCGAGTATGGATGGGCAATAGCTTCTGGCGTAACACTCAAGGAGATGTCTGTTGAGGGAGAAATCTCTATTGAGGGAGTGAACTCCAGTTCGCTGAGGCCGGAAGAGTATATACTCTTGAGTAAGACTCAAGACAGAGAGGCGGCACTGCGGTGGAAAATAGCCAATGACATACGAAGAACGAAGCAGGCCGTAAGGGACAAAATACTTGAGTTCCTACGGAAAAATGCCGGGTCTGCCGTCACAGGCGAAGAACTCCGCTATGTGGGAAACGACAAGACCGAATGGGCGCGACGGGTGCGCGAACTTAGGACCGAACAGGGATGGCCCATCGCTACGCACAATACGGGACGTCCTGATTTGCCGATTGGCGTCTACATACTTGAAAAGGACAGGCAAAGCCCTGTCCATGATCGCAACATACCGGACCCAGTGAGGCGTGCTGTTCTCGTCCGCGACGGTTACGCTTGTAGAATGTGCGGCTGGAACCATAATCAGTGGGATCGCTCCGATCCTCGAAATCTTGAGTTGCACCACGTCAAGGAACACGCCAAGGGCGGTGAAAATACCGAAGAAAACCTAATCAGCCTGTGCAACGTATGCCACGACAAAGTTCATAGTCGCTAAGCCGGAACGGTACCCCGCTCCCCGCATGCATTCCGCATCGCCCCCGCACAAGACCGCCCATGAATCTTATTCGGGCAATCCCGCGATATACTCCTGATCCTTCTTCCGCCACTTCTGCACGCACTCCCGCGCCATGATTCTCCAGCCCAGCCGGCGCATTGTCGGCGGTCTGCGCATGAAGCCGATCTTGCGCATGACCGTCTCATAAGGGAGGCTGATCGCGTCCCGGGCGATGGCTCCCACCGAGGTGAGCGCGCTCCATGATTCGAGCATCGAGAGTTGCAGTTGCGCCGGGGTCATGTTCGCCGGGCGGAAGACGACGTGCCGCCCGTCGTAAAGGCTCCAGTCGTTGCTGAAGACCCGCCCCTCCGCGACCAGCTTCTCCCGCAGCCGCGTGCCCGGGTGCGGGGTCACGATGCCGGGATGCACCCGCTCGATGCGGTTCTTCATGCAGAAGTCAATCGTGTATCGGATGCTCTCAACGGTGTCCGTGTCCCACCCCAGCACGAGGAATGCAAGGATTGAAATCCCGTTCTCGTGAAAGACGCGGATTGAGTGGACGATGTCCTCGATCTTCTGCCGCTTGCCGACCTGCTTGAGGGATTCCGGCGTGAGGGCCTCGAAGCCCATGTAGACGAACTGGCAGCCGGAGCGCGCCATGCGCTTGACGAGTTCCTCGTCCTTGTCAACCCCCGCCGTGACCTGGCACTCCCAGATGATGCCCCGGTCGCGTTTCAGGAAGCCGTCAACAATCGCGTTGACGCGCTTGCGGTCGCAGGCGAAGTCGTCCTCAAGAAATACAATCTTGCGATAGTCGAACTGGTCAATCTCCTCAAGCACGCGCTCCGCCGAAACTGCGCGGAATTGGCCGAACATGGCCGCCGGGGCGCAGAACCAGCACTGCCGGGGGCAGCCGCGGGAGGTGATCATTATGCGCGACGGGTTGATCTTCTGCCCTTCCAGCAGCGACATGTCCGGGAACGGGAGCGAGTCCAGGTCCTCGATGATACCGCCCTGGATGACGCGGTCCTTGCCGGGGTTCTTCATCAGGTCAACGATGGCGTTCTCCGCCTCGCCGGTGATGATGTAGTCAACGTGCTGAAGGACCTCCTCGGTCATGAAGGTCGCGTGCATGCCACCGGCTACGATCTTTCCGTTCGGGCGCGCCTCGCGGTACATCTTCGCGATCTCGTATCCGCGCGGGGCCATGCAGGTCTTGAGGGACAGGCAGAGCCAGTCCGCGTCCAGATCGCGCTTATCCACCGGGCGCCCGTAGATATGCTCGTATATGAGACGGACCTTGAACCCGGCCTGCTTGAGGATGGTTGCAAGCAGGATGGGGCCGGACGCCGTCGTGCCCCGGAAATCGGGGTAGATGTTGTCCAGGGACGTCCAGGGCATGATGAAGACTACGGATTCAGCCATGATTCAAAATCCGGGGGCTGCCGGAGAAGATGAGACGCGCCGATCCAGTGGAGCGCGCACAACGCGCTCCTGTCAGGGAATCTTAGGCGGCGGGCGGCGGGTTTTCAATGTCCGATTGTCGAAGCCCGCGCCAGGTTCTACTTCTGAAGCTTTCCGCCCTCATGCGTTTTCAGGAGCAGGAAGAACGTATACGGGTCAACAAACTTCAATTTTTCCTCTCCCGCCTGCTTCAGCGCATTCGCCATCACGTCCCTGTGCCATGACGGGGATTTCAATATTGTCCGGATGAACATGAAATGCGGCAGGTCCTTCCCGCAGTTGTCTGCGATCCACTTTCCGGCCTCCGGGGGATTGCCGTGCAGGTCGGTCCTCATCCGGATGAAGGGCATCGTGCTCTTGTAGACCCCCTGGGCCGGCATTTTCTGCCCGACGATGCCGTCAGGGGAGAAGGCCATGTAGGCGTCCCATCCGGCCTCCGGCATCCCCGGCGCGTGCCCGTCAATGATAAAACCCGTTATCGTGAGATCATATTTGCGGTAGTAGTCCGAGTTGTGGCGAGTCCACGCCTCCCATCCGGCGGGGATGCCCTTCTCGCGCTGGTCGTCCGCCAGCATGCCGGGATTCAGGTATCCGGCCCCGTTGTCGCCGGAGATGAACCAGTCGGTCGGCGCAGCATGCCTTCTGGCGTAGTCCATTGCCTGCGGCGCGCGTTTGTCAAGATTCGCGTTGAATGCCCACATGCAAGGCGTTTTCCCATGCGCCTCATCCTGCCACCATAGCGGGACGTGATAGTTCAGCCACGCAGCGGAATCGTAATCGCCCATGTAGAATGTCGCGTAAGTCGCCGGGAGGACGCTTCCATCCTCGCGAATGAGACCTTGCGCCTTCAAGTCGGCGATGGTCGGTCTGGCCTGTTGGGGGTATCGCTCCTTCATCGGGAAATGCTGATAGAAGGAGGCGTTGGCCATGCCTGAATAGCCCAATGCGTCGGCGTCCATGATCCCGTTGTATGAGCTTATGGTCATGGCATACTTCCATTCCGTGTCCACGCCGCCGTGTTTCGATCCGGCGCGGCCGTGGTCGGTATACTTCCACGCCCAGGGAGTGAACCCGCCGATGTGGAATATCCGCCCTGCCGCCCGGTCATGCATCGAGCGCATCAGCGCCCTGAGGGTGCGGAGGTCCGTGCCCGGCTTCTGCCCTGGATCGTCAACGGGCGACTCCTCCTCCCAGACGTGCAAGTCAAAGAAGAGCGACTTGTTGGCGATGAAGAAATCGTGGTTGGTCAGCGTGCAGTTCGACAGTCCGCTTATCGCCGGGTCGGTCAGCCAATAAGCGTCAATGTAATAGGCCATGTAATAATCCGACGTCTTCCCGGCGTCGAGGTAGTTCGCCTTCAGCCACAGGTGGGCGTCGCACTTTGCGCTGCCGGTCGAGGGGATGTCCGTCCCCGGGATCAGCGTTCCTGCCTTCCCGCTGAACATGGGCGAACCATCATCGTTGTAGAGGCGTTTGACGTCCCGCGTGAAAAGCAGGTCAGAATTAATGACCGCCGAATAGATGGAATCGGGGCTGTCGTCGAAGCGCAAGCAGAGCCGGTCCTCAACGCCCGCGATTGTGCTTGCCAGGTTGGACGTCGCCCAATGCTCCCCCTTATAGACGACCACGCCCTTGAAGCGTCCGGCAAACCTTCGCAGGACTTCATGCGCGTCGGCAAGTGGAACCGTCTCCCGATCGGCCAGCCAGTTGCCGTCCTGACGAAGATAATCGAACCAGAAGTCGTCCGGATGCTTCATGAAGCGGAAGAACAGGCGGGGGGCGTCGCGATTGACGATGCCCTGGGCTGAGGCGGCAAGATGAAGCGTATCCCACGCCAGCCTGGCGTTCTTCGGCTCCTTGAGATCAAGATCGTTCAGCGCGGTCAGGTCAAGGACGCAGATCGGCTCGATGGGCATGGCGGTTTCTTTTTCCTGAGTAGCGGCGCATGAGGTCAGGACGAGGCATGCCGTTGCGGCGGCGAACAGACGTAGCGTGAACATCGGAATGACGGCTCCTTACGCATAGGGGCACTTTACACCGCGCCCCTGCCGGTGGTCATATCGCAAATACCACAAATGCCGCGCGTCAAAACTCGAATCCGATCGTCAGAGTCAGGCGATGGTCGGTGTGCTTCGTATCCGGCGGCGGCATGTTTTCGTATTGGACTTCGTAGGCTATCCTTCCGAACAGGCTTTTCGACAGTTTGCGCTTCACGCCGACGGAGCCTTCCGCGCGCCACCCGTCGAAATCCTCCAGGTTGGCATAATGCGTTGCGATGGCGTTCAGGGACGCCTCCTCGCTGAACTTGTGGTCAAGTTGCGCCGACGTCTTCCAGCCTATGAAGTACCTGTCCTCGCCGGTGCGGCGGATTTCAATAGTGTAGCTGGGGCCGGTCTCTCCCTTAAGTTCTGTCATGTCGTCCTTCATGAAATAATAACCGGGACCTACGGATTGCACGTTCCTTATTCGTATCTGCGCGGGATAGTTGTGCTCAACAAGGTCGTCGAAGAAGAGGTACGTCCGTTCGGTCAGGTTGTATTCATACCGCAGATATGCTTTCAGATACTGTTCGATAAGGTCGCCCTCGCTCTCGCCATAAGCGCCCTTGAGTTCAAAGAGGGCAACGCCGCCCGGGTCCTTTCTTTTGACTTTGAATATACCATAAATAGTTTTGCTGCGCGTGTTGCCCTCGGTGAAGACGCCGCCCAGTTCGCCGCTGCCGTTCCATTTGACTTCAGCGGCCTCCTTTGTGAGGTTGCGGTCCGGCGGGCTCATGTTAACGATGTCGGCCAGGGGGACGTTTCGCGTCGCACCTTCGGGAAGGTTCAGGCGGATGCGCCCATCAGCGTCGGACGGGCTGACGGAACACGCGATCTGCTCGCCGTTGGCGAAATAGAGCATGATCTGCCGCTCGATGGAAACGGATTTCACAAGCTCCTTCTTTGTGGAAACCTCGCCCGAATGCTCCGTCTTTACCTTGACGCTGCCGCCGTCAATCACCGTCACTTCGCCGATGATGACTGAGCCATCGTTGGTCCGCACCTCGTCGGCATTTCCGGCAGATAATCCCCAGATCGCCATCGCAGCAGCCAGCACAAGCAACGTTCGCGTCGTCTTCATGCCTGAGCACCTCGGTACGCGCGTGTTTGGAGACGTTCGGCGCATGGGCGCGCAAACCCAGCGCCGCGCACTGGCAGAAGTCATCTCACGCCGCCCTCCGAATACGACGGCATTCTTGGAGATGCGATGGCGGGTGTCAAGCATATTCATCATGGACATTATGCGGCATTGCATTGCCGCATTGCAGCTTCGCGCTTGATTCCAAACCTCTGATGTCTTAGCATCTCGGCTTCAAGCGCTGCACCAGCATGGCTTACCGGCGCGGGAGGCGTCCCCTCTCCCGGCACGAGAGGGGAATTGGTTCCGCCTGCCCGCCTTCTTTCTGCACGGTCTGTCAAGGAGTTCGCTCATGGGCGGTTTCTTCGGCATAGCTTCCAAGCAGGACTGTATCGCCGATCTTTTTTACGGCACGGATTATCATTCCCACCTGGGCACGAAGCGCGGCGGGCTTGCCGCGCTAGGCGAGAGGGGTTTCACCCGCGTCATCCACAACATTGAGAACGCGCAATTCCGCTCGAAATTTGAGGACGATCTGCCGCGGATGCGCGGCAACACGGGCATCGGCGTCATCAGCGACACCGACGATCAGCCGCTCATCATCGGCTCCCACCTGGGCACCTACGCGATCGTCACCGTGGGAATTGTCAAGAACATCCAGGAACTGGCCAATGCCGCGTTCAGAAACCGGACCACGCACTTCTGCGAGATGAGCCAGGGCGAACTCAACCAGACCGAACTGGTCGCCACGCTCATCAACAAGGGCGCGACCTTCGAGGAGGGGATCGCGCTGGCACAGAACACCATAAAAGGGTCCTGTTCGATGATGCTTTTGACGGACAGGGGAGTCTACACGGCCAGAGACAAGCTCGGTCGCACTCCCGTCATAATCGGGCGCTGTGCGGGGGCGTTCGTCGCCACGATGGAGACCTGCGCGTTTCCTAACCTGGATATCGAAACAGTCCGCGATCTCGGCCCCGGAGAGATTGTCCTAATCACCCCGGAAGGCGTCGAGCAGCGCAAGTCGCCGGGCAACAGGATGCAGATATGCTCCTTCCTCTGGGTTTATTACGGATACCCATCGTCCGCGTATGAGGGCATCGGCGTGGAGCCGTGCAGAAATCGCTGCGGCGCGGCGCTGGCCCGAAACGACAACGTCGAGGTTGACATAGTCGCGGGCATACCGGACTCCGGCACCGCGCACGCCATCGGCTACGCCCGCGAGAGCGGCGTGCCGTACAGACGCCCGTTCGTGAAATACACGCCGACGTGGCCGCGCAGCTTCATGCCGCAGGACCAGCGCATACGCGACCTTGTGGCGAGAATGAAACTGACCCCGGTCAGCGAACTGATAAAAGGCTCGCGCATTCTGTTCTGCGAGGACTCGATCGTGCGCGGCACGCAACTCAGGAACACAGTCCAGAGACTCAAATATTTCGGCGCGAAAGAGGTCCACATGCGGCCCGCCTGCCCGCCGCTGGTCCACGGATGCCAGTTCCTGAACTTCTCCAGGTCAAGGTCGGAGCTTGACCTTGCGGGACGCCGCGCAATCCATGCGATTGAAGGCTCCCATGACAATGTGCCGCAGGAATACACGGATTGCAGCACGAAGAAATTCGCCGAGATGGTCGAATGGATCAGGAGTGAACTCGGACTGACAACCTTGAAGTATCAGAGGCTTGAGGACCTTGTCGAAGCCATCGGTCTGCCCAAGGAGCGGCTTTGCACGCACTGCTGGGACGGATCCAGTTTCTTTTAGCGTCTCAGGCAGCCCTGAACGCCTGCGTCCGCGCTGCCATTTGCGCCGTTCCTGCCCTCCATGAAAGATCATTCAATCAGGCCGGCAGGTTTCATCTTATTCATTCTGTACGAGTTGGCCGGTCACTGAGAGAAGGGATTTTTGCGCCGATTTGCGGGGTCGTATTGAACGCATCTTCCATGTCTGCTAACCTGCCGACTGCCAAGAAAACCGACCGAGCGAACGCCTGATGTTCCTCGCGCCTGACACTTTGTTTTACCAATCGGAGGCATATCGGCCATGCTTGAATCGCCCCTGACTCATTTGCATGCATTTGACCTGCAATGCGCCATGCGTCTTGTTCTGCCCGTCGCGCTGTCGCTTGTGTGCGCGGCGGCGGTAGGTTGCCGCTCGGTCGAGGTTGCTCAGGAAACTTCCGACTCTTTGACGCTCCATGTCAGTCCCGACGGCGACGATTCAAACAGCGGGATGAATCCAACGGCGAATGGCAAGGACGGCCCTCTGGCCTCGCTTGCCGGGGCGCGGGACGCGATAAGGCGCATAAGAGCGCAGGGCGGGACGCGGAAGCCGACGCGCGTCATCTGCGCGGGGGGGAGTTACAGCCTGAGCGAACCTCTGCTACTGACCCCGGAGGACGGCGGCACGGCTGAATCCCCGGTCGTCTACGAGGCCGCGTCGGGCGCGAAACCGGTCTTCTCCGGCGGGCGCATGATCGCGGGCTGGAAGCCGAACGCGGACGGGACATGGAGCGCGTTTATCTCCGACGTGAAGGACGGAAAATGGTATTTCGAGCAGTTGTTTGTCAACGGACGCCGCGCGACGCGCGCAAGGACGCCGAACAAGTTCTATCACTACACGACCGGCAAGGTCCGTTACGCGACAGACCCGCTGACCGGCAAGATCGAGAATCTTTCAAACCGCGCCTTCAGGTTCCAGCCCGGGGACATCAGGCAATGGCCCAATTTGAAGGACGCCACGCTGGTCGTTTATCACTCATGGGCTTCGTCCCGTCTTCGGATCGCCTCGGTGGATACGGCGGCGAAAACGGTCGTGACAACCGGACCGGCAAGATGGCCGTTCATGGAGTGGGGGGCGCGCCAGCGGTACCATGTTGAAAATTTCCGCGAGGCGCTGGACGAGCCGGGCGAGTGGTTCCTTGACCGCGACGGGACGCTGACATACATGCCGCTGCCCGGCGAGGATATGAACAAGGCCGAGACTGTCGCGCCCGCGGTTGAACAATTCGTTCTCTTCAAGGGCGAATCGGCTCTCGGAATGCCCGTCGAGCATATCGCGCTTCGCGGATTGACCTTCCTGCACGGGCAATACATCCTGCCTGAGCAGGGACTGAGCGACGCGCAGGCGGCCTTCACCATTCCGGCGGTGGTCATGGCCGATGGCGCGCGCAACATCTCAATCGAGGACTGCGAGATCGGCCATGCCGGCATCTATGCGATATGGTTCAGACGCGGCTGCCGCGACTGCGCCGTCAGGCGAAGCTATCTCCATGACCTCGGCGCGGGCGGGGTCCGGATCGGCGAGGGCGAAATACGCCCGGACGAGGCCGAGAGGACAAGCCACGTCACAGCCGACAACAACATCATGAACGGAATGGGCCGCATCTTCCCTGAAGCCGTGGGAGTCTGGATCGGGCACAGCGGCGACAACGAGATCACGCATAACGAGATTTCGGACCTTTTTTACACCGGCATTTCGGTCGGTTGGCGCTGGGGTTACGCGGAAAGCCTGGCCGTCCGCAACAGGATCAGCTTCAACAACGTCCATCACATCGGCTGGGGAATCCTGAGCGATATGGGCGGCATCTACACCCTCGGCCCGTCCGCCGGGACCGTCATCAGCAACAACGTTTTCCACGACGTCTACTCCTACGACCTTTACGGGCGCGGCGGCTGGGGGATGTACAACGACGAGGGAAGCTCCGACATCGTCCTTGAGAACAACCTTGTCTACAACGTCAAGACCGGCGGGTATCACCAGCACTACGGAAAAGAGAACATCATCCGCAACAACATCTTCGCCTTCAGCATGGACGGGCAGTTGCAGCGCTCGCGCGTCGAGCCGCATCTTTCCTTTACGTTCAAGAACAATATCGTCTACTGGAAGGAGAGCGGGCTGTTCACCGGCAGTTGGAGGGACGACAAGGTTGCGACTGAAAGCAACCTTTACTGGAACGCCTCCGGCGCGCCGGTGAAGTTCCACGACATGGACCTTGAAGCATGGCAGAAGACGGGCAAGGACCGAGGCTCGATCATCGCCGACCCGATGTTTGTTGACGCGGAGCGCGGCGATTTCAGGCTCAAGCCCGATTCGCCTGCCGCAAAGATCGGGTTCGTTCCCTTCGATTACACTAAGGCCGGCGTCTACGGCGACGCGAAATGGGTGGAGCTTGCGAAGTCATTCACGTTCCCGCCGGTTGAATTCGCCCCGCCGGCGCCGCCCCCGCCGCCGGTGACGGTGAATGACGATTTTGAGATGACGCCCCCGGGCGCTGAACCCGTGGACGCGACCGTCCACACCGAGGGCAAGGGCGACAGCGTGATGGTCACGGAGGAATGCGCGGCATCCGGCAATATATCGTTGAAGATAGTTGACGCGCCGGGATTGAAGCACGAATACAACCCGCATTTCTATTTCAACCCGAACCACCGCGAAGGCGTCTCAACCTTCAGTTTCGACATGCGGATGGATGCCAATGCGCGCATGTATCACGAGTGGCGCGAATACAGGGGCAATGACTACAAAGTCGGCCCCAGCATGACAATTGACAAGGGCAGGCTGATCATCGGCGGGCAGGAGCGGCTGTCCCTGCCGGCCGGGGAGTGGATTCATTTCGAGGCGAGCGCCGGACTTGGCGGAAAAAGCAGCGGAACATGGAATCTGAAGGTCGTCCTCCCCGGCGGAAAGATCGAGGAATTCAAGAGACTGAAGAACGGGAGCGCCGACTGGAAGGAGCTGCACTGGCTCGGTTTCTCAAGCACGGCAACGTGGAATACGAGTTATTACCTTGATAATCTGAAGCTGTCTTCCGGGGACGGCGAATGACCGGCGGCGCATCAGCGGACGCCGGACGGAGGATGCAGGCATGAAAGAGCGAATGGCGATCTTCACTGTTGTCATGGCTGCGGTGTTCTTGCAGCTCATTCCAACGAGCGCAATTGCGGCGCAGAATGCAGACGCAAACGACGGCACTGCGAAGGGTGAAATCAATCCTCGCGATTTCGCTGTCGCGCCGGGCGGAGGCGTCCCAGTCTCCATCCCCGCCGTCAATGCCGCCGGCAGCGGGAACGCCGCGATCCTGGCCTTCAACAAGGCATCCGGCGAGAGGCGCTCCGTCTGGTTCGAATATCGCGGCGCAATGCCGATTCCGGAGCCGCAGAGCGTGGCGATCCGTTATCGCCTCGAACTCGCGTCCGGAGAGAAACCGCGCCCGGCGATCGCCTTCTCGGACAAGGCCGGCAACTGCTGGTTCAAGGTGGACGCCTACCCGTGCGAAACCGGCAAAGAGGCAGCAGTTTCGCTGCCGGTGACGTCCCTCCGCGCAGCGGGCTTCAACTCCGATCCGGCGAAAAACGCCTGCTGGCCGGAGATGACTCGCTTCCGTTTCGGGCTGGTCATTGACGCCCCGGCGGCGGGAACATTGAGCCTGCTTGGCGCGACGTTCTCGAATCATCCTTATACTGCGACTCGTCCTCTGCGCGTCACCGGCGACGGTCCGGGGGCATGGAGCCTGTCCCATGATCCGGCGGTAGCCGCCGCGGTGACAACGCCGAATGAAGGCCCGGACGGGCGTCCATGCATGAAGACGGAATTCAGATTCCCGGGGGGGAGGCACATGTACCTCATCCCGAGCGTCCCCATACCGGCCACTGACCTTGAGGGTTTCAAATCTCTCAGACTCACTTACAAGGCAACGCTTCCAAAAGGCATAGCAGGACTCCTAGTCATGCTCCAGGAGGATTCCGGCTGCCAGTACATGGCGGTTCCCATGCCCCCGGCGTCCGAGGAATGGCGGACGCTGATCATCCCGCTGAAGGATTTCAAGCTGGGCGACTGGTCGCGCGACGCCAACAACCGGCTCGACCCGGCGCAGGCAAGGAGCATCATGGTAGGCGCGCACGGCACGGCTGCCGCGGCAGGCGACGGCGCGATACGGGTGATTGACGTCGAGTTCCTCCCGTAGGTCGCGCATCTACCTGACGCTCCGTAACATCAGCAAATACAGGATTCGCAAAAATGACCCGGGCATCTTCACACGGCCTTGCAGAGCGCATACGGCGCTGGCATGACTTCTTCGACCGGGGTAAGCCTCCGTCGCACTTATTCCGCATCAATTACGCCCCGGACGCGCTTCCTTTTCCAAAGGCATGGCCGGACCGCAGGGAAGAGCGCATCGAATGGGCGAAGGCGCAATATGGAAAGGACGTCGCCCGCATGGAATGGCTGCGCGACGATTCGATACCGTGCCTGTATCCCTTCACGGGAACGGAAATCTTCGCCGAGGCGTTCGGCTGCCGCGTAGCCCGTCCGGACGACAACATGCCGTTCGCCCTTCCGTTGATTTCCAAACCGTCGGAAGTCGCCAGGCTCAGGACGCCGCGCTTCGACGCGCCGCCGCTGGGGATGCTGTTCGAGATCGCGGACGCGCTCCGCGCATGGGCCGGAAGGGACGCCGTAATGCGCGTCGTTGACATCCAGAGTCCGATGGATATCGCATCGCTTATCTGGGACAAGAACACATTCTTCATGGCGATGATAGAGGAACCGCAGGCGGTCAAAGACCTGGCCGCCATGGTGCGGGAACTGCTGACCGCGTTCCTTGACGAATGGTTCGCGCGTTACGGGACGGAATTCGTCGCTCATTATCCGGCATATTACATGCCCGGCGGCATCACGCTTTCGGAGGACGACATCGGAACGGTGGGGGTTGACGCATTCGAGGAGTTCTACCTGCCGGAGCTGGTTGAGCTTTCCAGGCGCTACGGCGCGATAGGGATTCACTGCTGCGCCCATGCTCGTCATCAGTGGGACGGATTGATGAAAACGCCCAACCTCCGATTGCTCAACCTGAATCAGCCGGTCGAGGTAATCAGGGAGGCATATTCCCGCTTTGCGAGCCACTGCGCGCAGATGCACCTCTGGTACGGCGAAGGGGATCCGTGGACGTGGCCGGCTCAGTTGCCGGCCAACTCAAGGGTTGTGATCGAGGCCGGCGCGGATTCTCGGGAGCGGGCGATCGAGATTTCGGAGAAACTGCGGGCGGCATGCGGAAGGAAGTGAGTTGTCCGGCAGGTTGTGTTCCAATGTCCATATCCATGTTTTCCAAACCAGTCACAAGCTGTGCCGGTTCCCTATCCCGCCCCGGCGCGACGGGATTGAACGGAGCCTTCCGGTTGTCAGACGCCGGATTTGGCCGTATCATCAAATGTTGAAATGATTGTCCCGAACCTGGACAGTAACAGTCTCAGCCATGCCCGTGGTGGAAAGCGGCGAATGGCGTTGTCGCTGCTGATCGGTCTTGCATGTTTTGCATTAAACGGTTTCACGGATGAGGAAAAGAAGATGAGTCTTGATTTAACGAACGCTGTGGTGGTCGCCCCGAAAGGGCTTTCCGCGCGCGAGCGCAAAGCGGTTGACATGCTTCTCGACGAGGCGGAGAGGCGATCCCGCATACGGTGGAGCCTGACGTATGAATGGCCCGCCGGCGCCGCCGCGGTCGTGGCCGTCGGCAGCAGGGCTTCGCTTCTGGAACTCACCGGAGCGCCGTTGGCCGGCATGATCCCCGCATCCGCGCCCGCCGTCGCCGAGGGGTTCAGCCTCAGCGTTCGGCGCGGCGAAGGCGGACGCCCAATCGCTGTCGCCGCCGGCAATGACGAGCGCGGCGTCCTTTTCGGCATCGGACGCCTGTTACGGGAGTTTCGCATGTCGCGCGACAGGATCGAAGCGCCGCGCGAGATCAACATCTCAACCGCGCCGAAATACCGAATCCGCGGGCATCAGCTTGGATATCGCCCGAAGACAAACTCATACGACGCCTGGACCGCCGCCATGTGGGAACAGTATTTCCGGGACCTGGCAGTATTCGGCGCCAACGCCATTGAACTCATCCCGCCGCGAAGCGACGACGACGCGGACAGCCCCCACTTCCCGCTGCCGCCGATCGAGATGATGAAGCAAATGTCCCGACTGGCCGACGAATACGGGCTGGACGTCTGGGTCTGGTATCCCGCGATGGACAGGGACTACGGCAATCCGGACACGGTCGCGTTCGCGTTGAAGGAATGGGGCGCTGTGTTCGAGCAGCTTCCGCGCATCAACGCCGTCTTTGTGCCGGGCGGCGATCCGGGCCACACGCAGCCAAAGCACATGTTCGCGCTCCTCGAGAAGCAGACGGAGGTCCTTCATCGGACGCACCCCGACGCGCAGATGTGGATGTCCCCGCAGAGCTTCAACGGGGCGTGGATGGACGAGTTCCACGAAATCCTGTCGCGGGAGCAGCCGAAGTGGCTGTCCGGCATCGTGTTCGGGCCGCAGAATAGGACCTCGCTCGAAGAACTCCGGGCGAAGGTTCCGGCGCAGTATCCGATACGCCACTACCCCGACATCACGCACACCTTCAAGTGCCAGTTTCCCGCGCCGGACTGGGACATCGCCTTTGCGTTCACCGAGGATCGCGAACCGATCAATCCCCGCCCTGCCGACTACGCGAACGCAATCCGCCTCACGGCGGAATACACTGATGGTTTCATAACGTATTCGGAAGGCTGCAACGACGACGTGAACAAGGCGGTGTGGGCCTGCCTGGGATGGGACCCGGACATGCCCTTGATTGACGCGCTGCGGCAGTACTCGCGTTACTTCATTGGACCGCAGTTCGAGGACGATTTCGCGCAGGGCCTTCTGGCGCTTGAGCGCAACTGGCAGGGGCCGATACTGACCAATCGGGGCATCTTTGCGACCCTTGCGCTGTTCCAGGACATGGAGCGCCGCGCGGGGCCGCAGGAATTGCTCAAGTGGCGCTTCCAGCAGGCGCTCTATCGCGCGTACTATGACACCTACGTCGCGCGTCGGTTCGCGCATGAGGCCGAACTGGAGCGCCGCGCGATGGACGCGCTTGGACGGGAGGAAAAGATCGGTTCTATCTCTGCGATGCGGGAAGCGGAGACGATTCTCGACCAGGCCGTCCTTGCCCCGGTTGCGGGGGAGCTGCGGGCGCGGGTGTTCGAGTTGGCCGAGGCATTGTTCCAGAGCGCGCGGATGCAGCTCAGCGTGCCGCGCTACAAGGCGATTGACGCGGGGCGAGGGGCCAATCTCGATTTCATTGATTCCCCCCTGAATGACGCTGCCTGGCTAAAGGCGCGCTTCGCAGAAATCAGGGCGCTTCCAGAGGAGAGGGAGCGCCGCGCGGCGATCGAGAAGATTCTCAACTGGACCGATCCCGGTCCCGGCGGGTTCTACGACGATCTCGGCGATGCGACGCGACAGCCCCACCTGGTCCGCGATCCGCAGGCGGCGGCAGGGCAGGCCGTTCCCTGGCGGGACGATCCTGAGTTCCGGCGGGTCTCGCTCGTCGGGTTTCAGCGCAATTCCGCCTGGAGGATGTCATGGCGTCGCCACGCCGAGGCGCGCTATGACTCGCCGCTCGTGATGCGCTATGACAATCTTGATCCGGCGGAGCGGTACAGGGTGCGCGTGGTCTACGCCGGGGACGAATTCCGCTTCAAAGTGCGGCTCTGCGCCGGCGACGGGATCGAGATTCACCCGTACATGATCAAGCCGATGCCGATCGCTCCGCTGGAGTTCGACATCCCGCGCGAGGCCGTGTCCGGCGGCAGTCTCACGCTGACGTGGACTGGTGAGCCGGGGCGCGGCGGCAACGGGCGATGCTGCCAGGTGGCCGAGGTGTGGCTGATCAAAACCAGGTAGAAGCACCGCCGTTTCGGGAGGATGACGCCGATGCCGATTCGCAGGCACGCAAGACAGGTTGTTCCAGCCGTTGCCCTGATTCTTATGCTTTCCGCCCTGGTAGCGGCGCAGGACGCCAGACGCAGGGAGCAAACCTCGGAGAACAATCCGAAGCTCAAGCACGAGCTTGAACGCTTTCCGGAGGCTGACAAGAACAAGGACGGTATCCTGACGCTGCAGGAGGCCAGGAAGTTCCGCGAGGCGGCAACCGGAGGGGAAACCGGTCAACAAGGCGCAAAAGGCGCGGCGGCAGTCAAACCGACTTTCGCAGACGTTCGTTACGGCGAGCATCCGCGAAACGTCATGGACTTCTGGCGGGCGAAATCGGAAAAGCCCGCGCCGGTCCTCATCTGCATCCACGGAGGCGGTTTCCGAGCGGGGGACAAGTCCAAATTCGCCTCGTCAATTCCCGGATGGCTCAAGGAGGGCATCTCTGTCGTCGCGATCAATTATCGCTTCGTGGACGGTCCGAATTCCGAGCCGTTCCCCGGCCCGATGCTGGACGGCGCGCGCGCCATCCAATTCGTCCGGACGAAGGCGGCGGAGTGGAATATTGACCCGAAGCGCATTGCGCTGACCGGCGGATCAGCCGGCGGTTGCATGAGCGTCTGGCTTGCCCTGCATGACGACATGGCCGATCCGAAAAGCGACGATCCGGTCAAGCGGGAGTCCACGCGCGTCTCCTGCGTCATCGGCCAGGGGGCGCAGACCTGCCTGGACCCGAAGATCATGTTCGCAAAGATCGGCGGCAACCCGGCGATGCATCCCATGCTGCTCCCCTTCTACGGCGCGAAGACGATGGAAGACCTTGAAAAACCGGAATTCCGGAAACTGATAGAAGAGGCCAGCGCGACAAACTTTGCGAGCGCGGACGACCCGCCACTGATGCTCTGCTATAAAGGGCGCATTGACAACGTCCCCCTCCCCCCCGACGCTTCTACGGGCGTTTCCATCCACCATGCCATGTTCGGGAAAGTAATGCAGGAGAAACTGGAGCCGCTGGGAGTCGAGTGCGGCGTATACTATGAAGGCAACCCCGCGACGCCGGAGATGCAGATGGCCTTCCTGAAGAAACACCTCGGACTGGAGCGGCAATGATGAAGTCTGCCTTGATTGTCATATGCGCGGCGATTCTGACCGCCTTGCCGGTCCCGGCGGCGGAGGGGGCGGGCGCGATACCGGTCTTTGTCAGCATTCCCCCGCAGGCGCAGTTCGCAAAGAAGGTCGGCGGCGCGCGAGTGTCGGTATCAGTCCTTGTCGGGCCGGGGCAGAATCCGCACGTTTTCGAGCCGAAGCCTCAACAGATAGCAGCGCTTGGCAAGGCCCGGCTTTATTTCACAGTCGGCGTCCCGTTCGAAAGGACGCTCGTTGAGCGGATCAGCAAGAGCATGCCCGGCCTGAAAATCACGCCGACCGACAGGGGGATCAAGAAACTCGCCATGACGGAATGCGACCATCATGAAGAGGGCAGTCATGAAGAGCATGAGGCGGATGAGGAGGGGCTGGACCCGCACGTCTGGCTTGCCCCCCTCCTGATCAAGGTTCAGGCCAAGAACATGGCGGATGCCCTGATCGAGAGCGATCCGGCGAACGCGGCGGAATACAGGAAGAACCTTGAAATCTTCGGGAATGAGCTTGATGAACTGCACGCCCGGATTGCCAAAACGCTTGCGCCGCACAAGGGACAGGCGTTCTACGTCTTCCATCCGGCGTTCGGCTACTTCGCCGACGCATACGGCCTGCGTCAGAAGGCAGTCGAGGCGGGGGGCAGGCAGCCGACGCCGAAGCAGTTATCCGCGCTCATCAAGCAGGCGCGCGAAGACGGCGCGAAGGTTGTCTTCGTCCAGCCGCAGTTTGACAAGCGCAGCGCGGAAACGATAGCCCAGGCGATAGGCGGCGCTGTTGTCCCGCTTGACTCGCTTGCAGAGGACGCCACGGGAAATCTGGAACTGATGGCCGACCAGATCGCTAAAACTATGGACAAGGGCAAGTAATCCCACGGACTCGGACTGGACGCGGCGTTGGATTCACTCATTGAATGACCGCGAAATATGCAGCGGGGCTTTACCATCCCAGTCACGATGAGAATTCCGGACATCCCGGTCAGGCTTGATTCCCCCCCGAATCGCATATAGACTCAACCACTAAGGCGAATTCGCGTGCCGCCGCATTTTCCGGAGGAGACGCATGAACGACTGCATTTTCTGCAGGATAGCGCGCGGGGAAATTCCCGCGCATAAACTAATGGAGGACGGCTTGACGCTGTCTTTCCTCGACATCAATCCCGTCAATCCCGGCCATGCGCTAGTTATAACGAAGAACCATTACGCCGCGCTGACCGATATCCCGCCCGACGAAATGCGCGCGCTGGCGGAGCACCTTCAGCGTCTGGCCTGCGCCGTCTCGACCGCAACCGGAGCGGAGGGTTACAACATCATCCTCAACAACGGCGTCTGCGCCGGGCAGGTCGTCCCGCACGCGCATTTCCACGTCATACCGAGGACATCGTCGGACGGCTACCGCCTGGGCTGGCGGCAGGGGAAATACGGCCAGGGCGAAGCCGAGGCGATCTGTCGGAAGATACGGGACAACTTCTGAATCGCGTATTCGATGGCGGGTTTCAAACCCGTTACAACGGATTCGCGCGCAGAAAACCTTGTTCAGGAATGAAGCGATGACCGACGGCGCGACAGGAGTGGAGGATTTCCACGGACCGGTCCGCGTGAGCGAACCGCCGGGAACCGCATCGCTAGCATGGGGGGAGATTCTGCGCGACGTGATCGGCTCGCGCGAGATCGCCTGGGCGCTGGCCGCGCGCGAGATCAAGGTCCGATACAAGCACAGCATCCTCGGCATCGGCTGGGCGCTCTTCGCCCCGCTTGTGGCGACGGTCATCTTCACGCTGGTCTTCACCCGAGCGATCAACCTCGATACCGGCGACGTTCCATACCCGCTCTTCGCCTACATCGGCCTCGTGCCGTGGACGTTCTTCGCAACCGGGCTGCTGAAGGCGACCGAAAGCCTGAGGCAGCATTCAAACCTTGTCACGCGGGTCTACTTTCCGCGCGAGGCTCTTCCGATTTCCTGCATTCTGAGTTCTCTTGTGGACTGCGTCGTAGCCGCGTTCCTGGTCGCCTGCATGATGGCCTTCTACGGCCGCGCTCCGCGCGTCGGCGTGATCGCCTTGCCGCTCGTCTTCGCGGCGCAACTTGCGCTGATGACCGGGCTTGGCCTCCTGTTCGCCGCCGGGAACATGTTTTTTCGCGACGTTGGATTGATAATCCAGGTGATAATCCCCCTCTGGATGTGGGCTTCGAGCGTCGCATACCCCATCCCCGACACCGGGATGTTCCGCTGGCTGAATCTAATCAACCCCATGACGCCGATCCTTAACGCCTACAGAGACCTGATTCTGCGGGGGACGCTTTCAGCTCCATGGAGCCTGCTGACCGCCGCCGCCATTTCGTTCCTGATCGCAGGGCTTGCGCTGAGGCTGTTCCACTCCTGGGAATTCAAGTTCGGGGAGCTTACCTGATGCGCCGCGCACCATCGGAGGGGAGGGCGCGACCGTGAGCGACCATAAACCGGTCCACCTGATAGGACCATATCCCCCCCCCTATGGCGGAGTGGCGGTCCACGTGGAGGGACTGCTCGGTTGCATCCCGCCGGACGAGCGCCGGATGAGGCTGATGGGATACGGGGATTGGGCGAAGCCGCCCGATGGCGGGAAGCGTCTCGGCGCGCGCGTAAGCCCCGCCGCAATCGGCAGACTCGCCGCGTCGGCCCCGTCAGGCGCGCTGCTCCACGACCACAGCACGCTGCCCGTCACCCCCAGTCCGCAGTCGGCGGCGGCCTTCGAGGCGGCGCATCGCCTGAAGCGTTGGCGTTGGATTGCGACGATCCATGACGGCACATGGCCGGAGCGATTTGCGAAATACGAAGGCTGGCGCAGGAAGCTGGTCCTGCGGCTGGCCGAGCGGGCGGAGAGATTCATCTTTGTCAGCGAGGAATTGCGCGATTTCGCGGAATCCGAGCTTGGGCTGAAGGGCGGCTCAGTGATCCCGCCCCTGCTGCCGCTTCCGCGCAACGCGGCTGCTAAGGAATTGCCCGCCGGAATCGAGCGAATCTTCTCAAGTCACGACCGCGTCTGGATCGCCTGCGGGGCGATGATCCCGAATTACGATTTCCCGACAATAGCCAGCGCAATATTGGAGGAGAAGCAGGATGGGGCAAATGTCGCTCTGATCCTCTTCGACGGCGGATTCGAGAGCGACGCCGCCACAACCGGGACAGTGGCCAGGACTCTATCCTGTCTAGGCGAGAGCGCGGTCGTGTTGAAGAGCGCGCCGCGCGCGGTCGTTCTAGGCGCGATGCTGCGAAGCGGACTTTGCATTCGCGGCGTTCGGGAGGAGTCGTTCGGCCTGTCGCGCATCGAAGCGCTCTGGGCCGGCTGCCGACTCGTTGCCACGCCAACGGGCCTGAGAATCGGCGCGGTCGAATACGCGTTCGGCGACGCGCAGAGCCTTCGAGCGGCCATGAAGAAGGCGATTAAAACCCCGATTGATTTCTTCTCAAAAGCCGCAGAGGAAATGACGCGGCAGGCCGCGCGGAACATGGAGAGCATCAAGGCGCTCTATGCCGAACTTGATTAGGGAATTTCTGAGCGGCGCAAGAACCGTGAAGTTCGACGCGGTCCGCATCGGCGTCTGCCAGATAGCCGCCCTCGGGGTCAGCATCCTGACGGGGGCCGTCCTGGCGCGCTCACTCAACGTCGGGGACATGGGCAAGGTTGACCTTTTTGTCAATCTGAGCGGGTTGCTTGGCGAGATTGCCTTTCTTGGCGTCGGCAGCGGACTGCTCTACCATCTCGCCAACCGCAAGGTCGAGTTGTCGCGCATTCACGCCACCGGCTTGCTGCTGGTGGCGCTCCTCAGCGTCGGCGCGCTTGCGCTCGGAGCGGCGACCATGCCGCTCTGGGCCGGTCGTTTCGCGGGGCTTTCGCGGGGCTTCGTCATCGCGGCGCTGGCCCTGACGCCGTTCCTGCTTTACCAATCCCTCTGGCAGAACCTCATGCCGGGAATCAACGAGGCCCCGCGCTTCTACCTCGTCAACCTTGCCGTTGCGGCCGCCGGGCTTGGCGCCCTGATCATCCTCGTCTTCGGCGGCCCGTTCGACGCGGGCAGGGCCATGATCTGGCGCGCCGGGATCTGTCTGGCCGGCCCGCTCGTCGGCTTCTTCATAATCGCCTCGAAACACAAGGGCTGGCGCATTGACGCGGGCCTGGCCAAGAACGTCCTGCGCTACGGCATATTCATCTACGTCGGGACCTTTGCAAACGCCTTTCATATGCGCCTTGACCAGTTGATGATAAACGCCCGTTTCGGTCCGGCGGACGGAAACGCGCAGGTGGCCCTTTACACGCGCGGACTCCGCGTCGCAGAAATGATCCTCATCGTAACAGGCGCGATGGCCGTCGCCGCTCTGCACAAGATCGCGTCGCAGAACCCCGACGAGGCGCGCCGCCTTGCGCACAAGCTTTTCTGGCCTCTGCTCGGCCTGCTCATCCTCGGCGCGGCTCCCCTGGCGCTGATCGCTCCCTGGCTCATGGGCCTGATCTACGGAAAGGCATACGTCGTCTCCGGCGAGGTATTGCGCAGCCTGCTGCCGGGGATGCTTCTCTGGGGGACGTGCCAGATCATGTCCAACGTGCTGGCATACAATCTTGGCAAGCCGCACCTTTGCGCGACTGCCGCCGTCATCGGTCTTCTGGTCAACTACGCGGTGAATTCGCTGTTGATCCCGTCCGGTGGCATAATAGGTGCGGCTTGGGCGCGGACAATATCCTTCGCCGTCGTGACCGTTTTCATCATCGCCTGCGTGGAATGGCTTGGCCACAGGCGTGGAACGGGCGTTCCAAACCCATCCGCCGACAGAGTAACATCCTCAGGCCATGACGATGGGAAAACCTAATGAGCGATAATCCGCGCATCTATGACGACTGGAGCGAGGTTGAACGCCTTGCCGTAGAGATAGGCGAGAAGGCGGCGCGCGACCGCATCCTGTCCAACTTTGAAAAAGCGCGCGCGCAGCTCGATTCGTCCGACGTCATCAAGGTCTACGACGCCGAATACCTCAAGCATCTCGACGCCCTGCCGGTATGGCGCAAGGTGAAAGACGTTTTCCCGGTCAAGATGACGCAGAAGCCGACCTTCAGCCGAATCGAGGCGATGCCGTCCGGCGCGCGCGTTCTCGACGTCGGCTGCGGAGCGGGGGATTTCGTTCTGGCCCTCGCCGCGCTGGGCCATTCCTGCGCCGGGCTTGACACTGACGCGAACGCCGTGCGGGAGGCCCTCAGAAGGCGCGACGAAAATGCTGGTTTATTCCGCGTCAAGCCGGAATTCTTCGTCGGGCGCATGGACTCTTTCGAATACGAAGGCCGCGCAGACGCAATCACCCTGAACGACGTCGTGGAGCACGTCAGCGTCCGCGAACTCAGGCCGGCCCTCGCTCACATACGGTCGCTGCTCGCGGGGGGGGGGGAGCTTCTGATCCACACGCCCAATGGCAACGCGCAGTGGTGCCTGACCGAGCGCAACTGGAAGGTTTCGCTCTGGGAAATCGTCCAGAGGCTTCGCGGCATCGCTCCGCCTGAGAAATCCCTGAAGCAGGTCTACTACGAGCAGACGCACATCAACGTCATGAGCTTCCGGGCGTTACGCGAACTTCTTTCCGAAACCGGATTCGACGCGGAGGTCCGCTACGACGAGCGCGACGGCGCTCCGATAATCCGCGAGGTCGCAAGCTCGAACATGATGGTCATCGCAAGACCGAGGAAAGCACTCGTCTAGGAAGGCACGTAGTTCTGTCCAAAAGGAGTACCTAAAATGAGATTGACACGTCTGACAATCCACAATTTCCGTGGCATCCATGATGCATCTGTTAATCTTTTCGGATACAGCCTGCTCGTCGGGCCAAACAATGCTGGCAAGAGTACCGTCATTGACGCCATCCGCGTATTCTACGAGAAGGACGGGTTCAAGTTCAAACCCGACCGGGACATGCCCTTCATAAAGGGTGCTGATCAGGAATCATGGCTGGAGTTAGTTTTCAGCCTTTCAGATGCTGAGAATTCGTCGCTAGCCGGTAATTACCAGCATCAGGATAGGACACTTCGGGTTCGGAAGTTCCTAAAAACTGGCGACAAGGATAGAGACGGTGCGATCTTCGGCTACCAGCCGGACGGAAGCCTATCCACTGAACGTTTCTACGGAGCCAAGAATGTCCAAGACGGCAAGTTCGGCGACATCGTCTTCGTACCTGCCATCAGCAAGGTTGATGAGCACACGAAATTGAGCGGACCATCCGCCCTGCGCGACCTGCTGACGAATATCCTTGAAGCAGTCGTGGAATCAAGCCCGTCATACGAAAAGTTCTCTAAGGACTTCGATGCATTTGCCCAAGGGGTCAAGACGGAGAAGACCGAAGATGGTAGATCGCTGGCCGGACTGGAGTCGGAATTGGGTGCTCTGCTAGAGTCTTGGGGAACGGGCTTCCAACTCGATATGAAGTCTCCGTCAATTACTGAGATCATAAAGACTCTCTTATCCTACGATTGCATAGACAAGGCCCACGGCAGAGCTATGACGGCGGATCAATTTGGATCGGGCTTCCAGCGGCATTTTATCTACTCACTCATCCAGATTGGGGCAAAGTACGTCGGAAAGAAGCCTTCGAAGAAGGCCAAGGACTTCACCCCCTCCATGTCGCTGATACTGTTTGAAGAACCTGAGGCATTCCTGCATCCGCCCCAGCAGGAAATCCTTGCACAAGGCCTCAGGACGCTCTCGAACAATCCTGACCGACAGGTGATATGTTCGACGCATTCTGCACACTTTGTCAGCCGTAACGCTGAACACATTCCCGCTATGGCACTTCTGAAACGGGACAACGGACGCATCACTATCCGCCAGATAGATGGCACAGCTTGGATTCAGATTGTGGACGCCAACCAAACCATAAATGGAATCGCCGTCAAGTGGCCCAAGCTCAAGGCCCGACTTGAACAGGATGACTTGAAGCCGGAGATGGAAGCTGTGAAGTATTTTCTCTGGCTTAATCCTGACCGATGCGGAATGTTCTTTGCCAATCACGTCCTGATCGTGGAAGGTCCTAGCGAGCAGGCGTTCATTAACAAACTACTCGGTGACGGCAAGATAACTCGTCCTTCGGATGGGTTGTATGTGCTGGATACCATCGGTAAGTTCAACATTCACCGTTTCATGAACTTATTGGCTACTCTGGGTATTCGGCATTCAGTGATCCATGATGATGATAACAACAGCAACGAACACGCGGATGTGAACCAACTCATCCAAGATTCAAAGAGCCAATTCACTGTCGCCGTGAGTGCTGTCCCTAGTGATGTGGAGGCATTCCTCGGCGTACCCAAGCCAAAGTCGGACCACAGGAAACCGCAACACCTGTTGTATCTGCATGAAACCGGACAGATCGCCCCAGAGAAACTGCGAGCGTTCTGCGAGCTTGTTGAAAAATGTCTGGCACGGCCATCCACGCCCTAATGCAGAACCGACTCATGAACGATGGCGAATTCGTGTCGCTCGATCTTCTGGAACTGGCGCGGATCGGCATCCTCGGCGGCGAACAGCGAGGTCGCGAAGTTATTTATGTGCATCCCGCGCTGGTCGAGGTGTTGACCACATGAGTCGAGGATCCGCTGGACGTGTTCGCGCCGACGTGTCGAAAATCCGGCGGATATGCGACACGTCCGGGAGCATATGTCGAAGGCGTAAACATGTCTCGGGACCCTTTCGCTGAATAAGGACTCAAGCCAATGTCTAAACCCAACTTCATAATCTTCCTTACCGACGATCAGGGCTACGGCGATCTCTCCTGCATGGGCGCGACGGATTTCAGCACGCCGAACCTTGACCGCGTCGCAGCCTCCGGCTGCCGGTTCACGGACTGGTATTCCAACTCGCCCGTCTGCTCCCCCTCGCGAGCGTCTCTGATGACGGGGCGGTACCCCGGCAACGCTGGCGTGCGCTCCATCCTCGCGGGGCACAGGATGACGACCGGCCTGCCGAAGAAGGTTCCGACGCTGGCGACCGCGTTGAAGGAGCTTGGCTACGCCACCGGCATGTTCGGCAAGTGGCATCTCGGGCTGGCCGACGGCAGCCGCCCGAGCGATCACGGTTTCGACGAATGGTTCGGCTTCCTGGCCGGGTGCATTGACTACTACTCGCACATCTTCTACTGGGGCATGAACCACGGCGGCCCCGGCAACGATCCGACGCACGACCTCTGGGACAACAATCGGGAGATTTTCGAGAACGGACGCTACTTCACGGAACTCATCACGGAGAGGGCCGTCGCCTTTATCCGGCGCATGGCGCAGCGCGGCGAACCGTTCTTCCTTTACGTCCCGTATAACGCGCCGCATTACCCCATGCACGCCCCGCGCAAATATCTCGACCGCTTTCCCAATCTCCCCCCCGACAGACGCATCATGGCCGCAATGATCAGCGCCGTTGACGACAGCGTCGGGGCGATCATGGCCGAGGTCGCAAAGCGCGGCATGACGGATAACACGCTCGTTTTCTTCCAATCGGACAACGGCCCCTCCCGCGAAACGCGAAACTGGCTGGACGGGCGGCAGGACCCCTATTACGGCGGAACCGCCGGCAAGCTGAAAGGGCACAAGTTCAGCCTCTACGAGGGCGGCATTCGGATGCCCGCGCTGATGAGCTGGCCGGATAAGATTCCGCCGGGGCAGGTGATCAAAGAGGCCGGCGCAGCGATGGACATCTTCCCGACCTGCCTGAAGGCGGCGGGCGGCAATCCGTCGGAGTATGAGCTTGACGGGCGCGACGTTCTGCCGATGGTCTCCAGCGGTGCGCCGTCGCCCCATGGGGAGATCTTCTGGGAGATGGGCAACCAGAACGCCATGCGGCGGGGGAAATGGAAGCTCGTCCTGAACGGACAACTTGTCGAGGGCGCCCCGCCCGAGGACGCCGTCTTCCTGAGCGATCTGGAGGCGGACATGGGCGAGCGACGCAACCTTGCCGACGAGCATAAGGACGTCGTCGAGGAGATGGTGGCGGACACGGAGCGATGGCGGGCGGGGATTGAGAAAAGGTGGCGGGAGGAATGGCAGGGGAAGTAAAGCGGAGTTTCATCTTCCTCAAATAATGCAACCCAGTGCCGTTCTTTCCCTGCTGCAATCTATCAAAAGTCATATGCCAATCTTGACATTCGCCTGCTCTGGCGATATAAAATTGTTTGTCCAGCCAAACATTTTTGGCCCTGGAGATAAAAACATGCCTGACCAAACAGCCCTCAGCCCCAGCCAGGAGGACTACCTGGAGACCATCTTCCTGCTCGTCAGGGAGAAAAGCGTGGCGCGCGTGAAGGACATTGCGACGCGCATGGGCGTTCACGTCTCGTCGGTCACCGGCGCGCTCAAAGGGCTTTCCGCCAAGGGACTCATCAACTACGACCCGTACAGCTACGTCACGCTGACGGACGATGGCGAGCTTCTCGGCAAGGGTCTGGCCCGCAAGCACGAGGTACTGCGCGACTTCCTGATCAAGGTGCTGAGCGTCGAGCCGGAGACCGCGGAGCGCAACGCCTGCCACATGGAGCACGCGGTGGAGCCGGATGTGATGGAGCGGCTCGTGCATTTTGTCGAGTTCGTTGACCGCTGCCCGCGCGCCGGGTTCGAGTGGCGAAAGGACATCGAGGATTTCTGCTCCCGGGGCGGCGAACCGGAGGACTGCGCGGAATGCGTGGCCGCCTGCCTGAAGTCCACGCGAAGCGCCGCGCGAAAGGCCGTGGCCGGCGACGGGCCGAAGCGCCTCTGGGAGCTTGAGGCGGGGGACAAGGCGCGCGTGACCCGCGTGAAAACAGGCGGCCCCGCCATGGACCGGCTTTCAGAGGGAGGAGTGGAGAGGGGGGCGACACTGGAGGTTGAAAGCGTCGCCCCGACCGAGAGCTTCATGATGATCAAGGCGCGCGGATATCACCTTAGGGTTCCGAGGCACGCGGCAGAGCGCATCCGCGTCAACGTCGAAAGGACTCGCGATGACAACCGCTAGCCCGCACAAAGGACACGCGCCAGACGCCTTCTCCCTGAGCGACGCCACGCCGGGACACAAGGTTCGCCTGGCAAGCGTTGACGAGCATCCGGGACTCAGAATGCGGCTGGCGGCGATGGGCATGTTGCCCGGGGTAGAGATGCTGGTCGTTCGCAATTCCGGGCGCGGGCCGTGTGTGGTGGAGGTCCGCGGCGCGCGCATCATGCTCGGACGAGGCATGGCGCTGAAAATGATGGTCCGTCCTCTCCGGGCCGCAAAGGTCCCGCCGGCATGAATCCTCCAGCAAGGAAAGTTATCGCGGCGCTGGCCGGGAATCCCAACGCCGGAAAGACGACCATATTCAACAATCTCACCGGCTCGCGGCAGAAGGTCGGAAATTATCCCGGCGTCACAGTCGAAAAGAAGTTCGGAGCGCTGCGCAGAGGCGACGTCGAGATCACGGTCGTGGACCTTCCGGGAACCTATGCCCTGACGGCCTTCTCGCAGGAGGAGGTTGTCGCCCGCAATTTCGTCGTGGATGAGAGGCCGGACGTAGTCGTGGACATTGTTGACGCCTCGAACCTTGAGCGAAACCTTTATCTGACAACGCAGTTTATGGAACTTGAAGCGCCGCTCGTTCTGGCCCTTAACATGAGCGACGTCGCCGCCCGCAAGGGCTACTGCATTGACTGCGAAAAGCTCGCTTCGCTGCTTGGAACGCGCGTGGTCCGCACCGTTGGCAACAAGGCGGAGGGAATGGACGCGCTGCTTGACGAGATCGCACATGCCGCTGAATCGCCCTCCCCCGCGCCGGTCAGGCTGGATTATGGACGCGAGATCGAAGAGGAATTGGCGAAACTATCCGGACTGATTGGTGACAGACCGGAAGCGTTGCGCCGATACCCCTCCCGCTGGCTCGCGCTCAAGCTCCTCGAGGGCGACCAACCGGCCATGGAACTTGTCGCAGCTCATCTGGCAAGCTCCTCCGAAGTTCTGGCGGCCGCCGAGGCATCCAGACGCCACCTGAAGACCATCTTCGGAGACGAGCCGGAAATCATAGTGGCCGACCGGCGATACGGCTTCATCTCAGGGGCCTGCCAGGAGGCAGTCCGAAGCACTGTCGAGTCCCGCCACAGCATGTCCGACAGCATTGACGGCATTATCCTTCATCCCGCCCTCGGCCTCCCGATTTTCCTTATTACGATGTATATCGTCTTTCAGATGACATTCGCGCTTGCCGAGGCCCCCATGCGATGGCTGGAGTCCGCATTTGCGCTCGCGGCGGAAGCAGTCTCCCGGAACTGGCCGGCCGGGGCGCCTGACGCTCTAAGGGCGCTGCTCACCGAGGGCGTCATCGGCGGCGTGGGCGGCGTAATCGCCTTCCTGCCCAACATTCTCCTGCTCTTCCTGGCCATCGCCGTCCTGGAAGACACCGGCTACATGGCCCGCGCCGCATTCGTGACGGACAGGCTCATGCATAAAATCGGACTGCACGGCAAGAGTTTCATACCGATGCTCATCGGCTTCGGCTGCTCAGTTCCGGCTATTCTGGCAACGCGGACGCTCGACACGCGGCGCGACCGGCTTACGACTATGCTCGTAGTGCCCCTGATGAGCTGCGGCGCGCGGCTGACGATCTACGCGCTCTTCATTCCGGCCTTCTTCAGCGACGACGTCCTGGTAAATCTCGGCGTGATTAAGATCACGACTCACGCGCTTATCCTTTGGCTCATGTACCTGATCGGGATCGCCCTTGCAGCGCTGCTGGCCCAGTTGCTCAGGAAAACCCTTTTTGCTGGGGAAACGGCGCAGTTCGTCATGGAACTCCCGCCCTACAGGATGCCGACATTCGCGGGATGCGTGGTGCATACGTGGGAGCGCGGGAAACTCTATCTCTGGAAGGCCGGGACCGTAATACTTGGTATCTCCATCATCCTGTGGGCGCTGACCAGCTACCCAAAGAACGACGATGCGCGAATGGAGTATGACGCGAGGCTGGCCGATGCCGCGCATAAGTATGAAAGCCGCGCCGCCGAGGTTGCGGCCATGATCGGCGCAGGACAGGCAGCCGCGGGAGTTCTGGCGTCCGGCGAAATCTTCGACGAAAACTACTTCATGGCGCCCACCGGCGACGAGGACAGAAAGAAACTGGCGAACCTTTTCGGCGTCGCTCAGAAAATCGCCCTAATCTGCAGCCACTATGAAAACGGAGACGACGGCTTCCCGGGATGGAGCCAGCACTACGACGTCGCGGAAATTCATCGCAACGCAGCGCTTGCCGAGCTTCGCCGCGCTGACACCGCGCTCTTCGACGCGGCAGCCAGGTACCTGGAGAATGTGCGCGGACCTATGATGGAGGAGAAACAGACGCTTGCGAATGAACGGCGGGCCGCGGAGTTGCGCCATTCCATCGCCGGGCGCATCGGCGGGGCGCTGGAAAAACCGCTGAACCTGATCGGGTTCGACTGGCGGATCGCCACGGCCCTCATCGGCGCGTTCGCGGCAAAGGAGGTCTTCGTCGCCCAGATGGGCATTGTCTTCTCGGTCGGCGAGACGGGCGAGAACTCGAAGGCCCTGCGCGAGAAAATCCGCGCGGCATATTCACCTTTGGCCGGCTTCTGCGTCATGCTGTTCTGCCTGATCGGCTTCCCCTGCATGGCGACCGCCGCTGCCACGTGGCGCGAAAGCGGAAGCTGGAAATGGGCCGCCCTTCAGTTCGGGGGCTTGACTTTGACGGCCTACGTCGTCACCCTCATTGTCTATCAGGTCGGCAGCAGGCTGGGCATCGGAATCTGAGACAGGAAATGGAGCCGGCAATGCCAAAGCGCAGGATGGGCACACCACACCCGGGCAGTGCTCGAAACCGGAAAACCGCCGCTTGCGCTTCGGGGCATCCCGGCGGAAATGATCCGTCCGTGGCGCGTTGCAGCGCGCCCCCGCGTGATAACGTATCCCGGTTGTTAGGCACTGAAGGCCCCGGCATCGTCAAGGCCGCGTCAAAGGCTGACGCCTTCCTGCGCGACACGCCGAAGGCAAAACTCCTCCGGCAGATCGGCCAAACCCTGGACTGCGTTCCCTGCGTCCGGCACATCAACAAAGATTTCTTCCAGGACTCCTACGGCGGCGCGAAGCCCGATCGGCGCGACGACCTTCTTGCTGGTCGCGGACTTTTCTATGTGAACGAGGGCAGGCGTCTGTTCCTCGACTGCACCGCCGGCCATTACCAGATGACGTGGGGATACAACGATCCGGAGCTTCTTGGCGTCCTGGAGGAGGCGACGCGGCTCGGCGTCGTCTGGGACGATCACAGCAACCTGCCAGGGAACCCCGTCAAGGCCCTCTCACGCAAACTCGTTGAGTTGGCCAATGTTGACAATCCCATTCTGAAGGAGGAAGGCCCCTACGCGCTGACGGCATCCCCCGAAAATCTGAACACCGTCCTTCTCGGCGTCTGCACCGGCACGGTCGCGTGCTCAACCGCGCTGAAGATCATGCTTGAGCGCTGCCGCCGCGAGCGAAAGCCCGGCCCGCCGGTCATCGTCACCATCGAAGGCAATTACCATGGGACGGACTTCCTGGCGCAGCATCTGCGCGGAATGTGGCCAAGGTTGTTCGACGGCCTTTTCAGCGCGCGTGTCGAGCCGAACGACTATTCCGCGCTTGAGGCCGTCTTCGCTAAACACGGGGAGCGGATCGCGGGTTTCATGTGCGAGCCGATCCTGATGAACCGCGAGTGCATCCTGATCGAGAAGGATTTTCTGAAACTTGCCGGCGACCTGTGCCGCGCAAACGGCGCGCTTATTGCGATAGACGAGATACAGACCGGCTTCTGGGCGCCGCGCGTTTTCCGCTCGGTTGACCTCGGATTCGCGCCGGACTTCATAATCTGCGGCAAAGGCATGACCGCCGGCTTCCATCCGCTTTCAGCCGTGATTTACAAGAGCGGACTGGACGTGCTGGAGATGTATGACTCGATCAGCACGAACGGCAACGCCCCGATGGCGTCGCTGATCGCCCTCCAGAGCATCGCCATGATGGAGCGGGACCTTGCCCGCGTTGCGAAGACCGGCGATGACTTCTTCACAAAGATGAGCGGACTGGCTGAGGAGTTCCCGAAGATACTGATGGCGGCCCGCGGAGACGGCTATCTTGCGGGACTGAAATTTCACAGGGTCGCCGACGCGATCGCATTCCACAAGCGCTGCATGGAGCGCGGGCTTTGGCTGCGCGTTCACGCATACCACGAGGGGCACAGCACGATACTTGTGAAGTTCGCGCTGGCGCTGGACGGGGAGACTACGGAATTCTTTATTGACGCCCTGCGGGAGCTACTCGCCAAGATGCGCGGCTAACCGGGACTTACCCCTCCCCCTGGGATGCGTCGCAGGCGCATTGCCCGCCGAAGGTCTGCGCCATCAGAGCTTCCGCGCCGCCCAGCGAATCCCCCTCAGCAGAGCCTCCCTGAACGACGGGTGTTCCCATGCGCGGTGGTCGTGCCCAGGCTGGAAGCAGAAGACTCTCGCGCTGTTATAATCCCGCGCCCAGCCGACCGTTTTCATGCTCTTCGGGTTGTCGGCAGTGAAAAGCTTCAAGCAACCCTCGCCCGCATCAGCCATGGTGTAAGTCTCGTCGCGCATCGTCCACGGCTTCAACCCCCGCGTGATCGGATGATCGCCGGGGGCTATCTCGATTGTGATATCCTGCTCGACGTCGTAGCCGAAGGAGCGGTCGGGAAAGCCGACGGCCTCGTGCCAGACCGGGCTGTCCGGGTAGGCGAGGATGGCGTGGTGAAGGATGACGAGGCCCTGCGCGGTGTGTCCGAAATCGGCGATGGCTTTTTCGATGGCGTCCTTGAACGGGCCGTCGAGTTTCATGTTCATGTTATAGAAGAGCAGCGCATCGTAATCGCGCCGGCATCCGGCGCAGTCAACCGCCCAGTTTTCGATGGTCTGGAAGTAAGGAGTCACGCCTTCCATCGAAAGGAAAAGTTCGTTCCATTGTGGAATCTCAAAGGGGTGGAAGCCCTCGATAACCGCGAGATTGATGTTATCGCCGCGTTTCTCCAGCGCCATTTCTGTTGCTCCCAAAAAGACATTGCCAGCCTTCCATTGTCAAATCGCGCAGCCGGCATTTTACACGAAATCCCGGGCGAAACAGTACTTACTCTCGCGTTCGAACCTCGAGTTTGCGCAACGCTTCGCAGGGGAACAAATGCGGCGGACCTGTCGCCACGCCGATCCTGGCCGTAGTTGCTGCGCGGAGCCGACATGCCGGGGCGCCATTGCGAGCGCCTCGCCGATTTGGAACAATATATCCGGATGCGCGTAATGAATTCCCGCATCCCTTTCCGGGAGGCTGCCGCCATGCCAACGCATTTGACAAGCGTCTGTCAACCGCATCGTCTTGTGTTGCCGATCTTGTGCGTCTCGCTCTGTTGCTTTGCGTTGGGAGCCGGGGAAGTCGTCCGCCCGCTCGACGAGTGGACTGACGCGAAGACCGGGCGCCGCGTCGTCCGCCTCACCCGCCGCGAAGGTCACAATCGGACCTTCTACTTCCACCAGAACAACTTCACGGAATCCGGCGACAAGATGATCTTCATCGGCTCGGCGCCGGACGGCAACCGCGCATTCGCCGTTGACGTGAATACGCTGGCGACGGAAACGCTGACTGACCGCAGCGTGGGCTTCGAGGTCGTGGACGCGAAAAGACGCAAACTGTATTACCTGAGCGGGGACGCGGCTTTCTCCACATGCATTGACACAAAGGAAACGCGCGAGATCGCAAAGCTCCCCCCGCATTACAAGTTCGGCAGGGGCCTCTCTGTCAGCGCGGACGGGAAGACGCTTCTGGGCTGTTATGCGCTCGGAGAGGAAAAGATATCCGCCGGCTCAAAGGATGAGTTCATAGCGAAGGTGTTTGCGGCCAATCTGCCCAACGCGCTCTACACGATTGACATCGAGACGGGAAAAATGACCGAGATTCTGCGCGAAAACACGTGGTTCGGACACACACAGTTTTCCCCGACGGACCCGCAGTTGATCGAGTTCTGCCACGAAGGGCCGGAAGACAAGCTTGACAGAATGTGGTTGATCCGCGCCGACGGCTCGGGGTTGCGAAACCTGCGTCCAAGATCCGTTCCGGGAGAATGGGTGTCCCACGAGTTCTGGGCCCCGGATGGAAAGAGCGTCTGGTTCGACCTGTTGATACGCGGAAGGGATGCTCGCCCAAGCCAGAAGGTTGCCTCTCTCCTGGCGCTGGAAGAAATGTATGTAGCGAAGGTTGATATAGCGACGGGAACGACGACCCGTTATGGAATCCCAAACTGGTCACACTGTTGGCATTATAACGTCTCAGCGGACGGACTACGAATATGCGGCGATGGAGACCATTTCTGGGGAAACTCGAGCCGTTGGATTTTTCTTTACGATCCGGACGGCGCGAAGATGAAGATCACGAAGCTCTGCTCCCTGGCAGAGAATAGCTATCGAGAGGCGCCCAACGCCCGCTTCACGCCGGACGGAAAACGGGTAGTATTCCAGGCAGACATGGGGGGAAGCATGAACGTGTATGCGGTTGAGGCTGAATGAAGCAGGAGAATACAAATAATTGGTCGTCGCGCCATCCTTTTACGGACTCTGCTCGAGTAACTTCTCACAAAACACAACAAAGAGTTTTGCGTAAGCCGCTGCATTTCGCGCCCTCTCCTCGGTTACCGGTGGAGGAACGGTGTAATCCGACTCCGAACGCAAACTGAAAGCATCCAGCAGGTACTTCTGCAACTGCCTGTCCGCAAGTCCGGGCTTGACGACAAACTCCCCGAAGGTCCCGATCACGGCATGATGCGAACTGCGCTCCACGTCCATTTCGTTCAATACGGACTTGGCCGCGTGGAACATTGCGTAATAACTGCGACTTGCGGCTGCCGCCCAATATGAGCCTGACAGGAGATACTCAGCCTCCTCCAGAATTGCCCTTGCGCGAGCAATGGCATCTGCGCTCTCCGGCTTCAAACCAGAATCCCCTCTTTTTTTATATTCCTGTGAAAGAGCATTCGCCCGTCGGCAATGTCATCCTCAGCGACCGGAACTATTATTACTGGCGGGCCGTATTTCAGCGTGAGGTCGCATTGCAGATCGCTTACTCTGTCGCGCTCTGCAAGCCGGTCGTCCACGCGATCAAGCACCACGGCAAGGTCCACGTCGGAATCAGCGTCTCCGTCGTCGCGGGCGTAAGAACCGTATAGATACACGCCCTTCAGGCGTGTACCGTAGATGTGCAACAGTGCCTCGCTGGCCTCTGTTGCAATCTCAAGAGCAACATCTTTTCTCAGCACTCTCATCACTATTATCATACGGACTGGCAAGGATGATATCAATTGCAAGAATTACTTATACCAAATCCCAATGCAAGGTCTTCAAGCGACATCTGAGAACATCCTCCGGAATACCCGCATCCCTGAGAAAGAGGGCTACCGCGAGTCTGGTTAATGAATTGGATATCGCCAAGATCTTCGGAAGGTCTGAATACGATGTCCCGCCGTCATTCGGACAATGAACCATGTCATTCCTGATGTCTACAACGTCATTCACCAGGGCTTGGGGATCATTAGCAATTACCATTTGAGTTTGTTCTTCAAAAGTCTCCATCATATAACGCAGACGTTTTCTCAATGAATAATCGTTCCCATATCTTATCCTTGAACGTAGGCTTTCGCGTAGGTCCGATTGTACGTCATTGGGAATGGCATTCTTCAGTGCGTCGGCTATTCGCACGTAATCATCGGGAGGGATATAGGTCCCTCCATATCGCTTTGCGTGATATCCTTCCAAAGCAAAAACCAAGAACAGGAAACCTGATTCACGCGGAATCGGACGCTTCTGTGTCATGCTATGAATGACAAGGTTATGAATTAAATGATATTGAAAGCAATCACTAAACCACTTTTGAAGGCAATGGGGAAATCCGTCTTTGACATCCTGTAATCCTACGAGCGGAGTATATGTCGTAAAGACATCTGCCTTTCCGTAGCGGGCAGGATCATTCCGTTTCTCGAATCGAGCAAGAAAATCTATCTCAATCTCTGTGAAATGCATTTCGTCTGGTAGACTGACTTTTGAGATAGGCATTGCATGTCCCATCATGAAGACCAGTAGATTCTGCAAGTGGATAATTGCCGGCATATAGTCATCAAGATTACATCCATTATGCACATGTAACTCGAAACATACATCCGATTCGAAATGTATGGTCCATGTATCGCCTCTCACTGTGGTCGTGCCCGTCGAAATCAGCCATATTGATATTTTCCCACAATCAACAATAATAGGCTCTCGAGGCGCAGTATCTATCCGGAAGACAGTCTTTTCGTTTTGAATATCTAATGCTCCCTGACCATACCAACTTTTTAGATCTTCAAAGTTGATGCGCAATACTTTAATCTGCTTTAGCTGCTCACCGCTGAAATGTTCTCCCTTTACAATATACTTTGGTATGGCATGCCACCTTTCAACAGCATGGTAACCTGATTTCGTGATACTGAATGGCATGTGCTGTTTATATTCGGCATTTTGGAACAGTGTTATTAATTCACCACTGGAAGAAACCCCGCAAATCACATCTACTTTATGTGGAGCGAGTCCATCATCAACGATAGACCCTGACAAAATAAGGCGCATATCAGTGCCTGGACGAAATTCCAACTTGCCACTGACACGCCTATCCTTGGCGTCGGGAACCCACCATTCACCTTCCATGTCATAACTGTCAATCATTGTGATGGCTCTCGGAGTCGTCCTTATTCAAGATATCCTAATTTTATCCCACTTCAAACACAATCTCCCCATTCCTCATCGTCGCCTTTATTCCCCCCCCCTCTCCGAACCGTCCGTCCAGGATCGCCATCGAAAGCGGGTTTTCAAGCTGTTTCTGGATCGCGCGCTTCAACGGGCGCGCGCCGTAATCCGGATCGTAGCCTTCCTCGGCAAGGCGCTCGATGACCTGCGGCTCGACCTCCAGTCTGTGCCCCGCGTCGGCCAGACGTTTCTGCAGCAGCGCGATCTGAATCTCCGCGATACGTCCCATCAGGTCCTTGGACAGACTGTTGAAGATCACGACCTCGTCAATGCGGTTCAGCAGCTCCGGCCTGAACGTGCCGCGCAGCCCCTCCATGACGTGCGCCTCGATGATGTCCCGCTCCTTCACGGCGTCGTAGCGCTGGAAGTACTCCCCCCCGATATTGCTGGTCATGACGATGAGCGTGTTGCGGAAGTCCACGGTCCTTCCATGCCCGTCGGTCAGCCGCCCGTCGTCAAGAATCTGAAGCAGCACGTTGAAGACATCCCTGTGCGCCTTCTCGATCTCGTCGAAAAGGATCACGGCATACGGACGCCGCCTGACGGCCTCCGTCAGCCTGCCGCCCTCCTCGTATCCGACGTAGCCGGGCGGCGCTCCGATGAGCCGCGCAACGCTGTGCTGCTCCATGAACTCGCTCATGTCCAACCGCACCATCGCGTTCTCGTCGTCGAACAGGAACTCCGCCAGCGCCTTGCACAATTCCGTCTTGCCCACGCCAGTCGGGCCGAGGAACACGAAGGAGCCGATCGGGCGGTGAGGGTCCTGAAGCCCCGCCCGGGAGCGCCTGACCGCGTTGGACGTCGCCGCGATCGCCGAGTCCTGGCCGACCACCCGCTGCCGCAGCTTGTCCTCCATCTTCAGCAGCTTCTCCCGCTCGCCTTCCAGCATCCTGCTCACCGGGATTCCGGTCCACTTCGCCACGACCTCCGCAATGTCGTCCGGGCCGACCTCCTCCTTCAGAAGCCCGCCGTCGGCCTGAACCCCGGCAAGCTTTCTGTTCGCCTCGGCAAGTTGCGCGTCCAGCTCAGGAAGGCGCCCGTAGCGCAGTTGAGCCAGCTTCTCGAGCTTTCCCTCGCGCTGGAGTTTTTGCGCTTCAACGTTCGCCTGATCAATCTGTTCCTTGATCTCTTGTATCCGCTTAATGAGCGCCTTTTCGTTCTGCCATTGCGCGGTCAGGGACGATTTCTTCTCTCCGAGGTCGGCCAATTCCTTTTCAAGCTTCTCCAATCGTTCCTTGCTGGCTTTGTCCTTCTCCTTGCGCAGGGCCTCGCGCTCGACCTCAAGTTGCAGCATCCGCCGCTGCGTGACGTCGAGTTCCGTCGGCAGGCTGTCAATCTCCATCCGCAGGCGGCTGCCCGCCTCGTCCACAAGGTCAATCGCCTTGTCCGGCAGGAACCGACCGCTGATGTAGCGGTGCGAAAGTGTCACGGCGGCCACGAGCGCGCTGTCCTGGATGCGCACTCCATGATGTACCTCGTAGCGTTCCTTCAGCCCGCGCAGGATTGCGATCGAGTCCTCGACGCTCGGCTCCGAAACATAGACGGGCTGGAAGCGCCGCTCAAGGGCCGCATCCTTCTCTATGTGCTTGCGATACTCGTCCAGCGTCGTCGCGCCGACGCAGCGCAACTCGCCCCTGGCAAGCGCCGGCTTGAGCAGGTTCGACGCGTCCACGGCCCCTTCCGCCGCGCCCGCGCCGACGACCGTGTGAAGCTCGTCAATGAAAAGTATTACCGTTCCCTGCGCGCGCTCGATCTCGCGCAGGATGGCCTTCATGCGATCCTCGAACTCGCCCCGGAACTTCGTCCCCGCCAGCAGCGCGCCCATGTCCAGCGCGAGCACGCTCTTGTTCTTAAGACCTTCGGGGACGTCGCCGTTCACGATCCTCTGCGCAAGGCCCTCGACTATGGCCGTCTTGCCGACGCCCGGCTCGCCGATCAGAACGGGGTTGTTCTTCGTGCGGCGCGAGAGAACCTGCACGACGCGGCGGATTTCGTCGTCCCGCCCTATCACCGGATCAAGCTTGCCCTGCCGCGCCAGCTTGACGAGGTCGCGCGTATATCGCTCAAGGGTCTGATACTTCTCCTCGGGGTTCTGGTCTGTCACGCGCTGGCCGCCGCGAACCTGCTCCAGCGCGGCAAGAACGGCCTCCCGCGCGACGTTGTTTTCCTTCAGGATGCGCCCGGCGGCCCCATCGTTCTCAAGCAGGGCAAGCAGCAGATGTTCCACGCTGACGTAATCGTCCTTGAGCCTGTCCGCCTCGGCGAACGCCTTGGTAAGAACCTGTTGCAATTCCGGACTGACGCCGGCCTGCCCGCTCCCGCCGCTCACCTTCGGCAGACGTTGTAACTGCGCCTCGACAGCCCTGAGTAATTTCTCCGAAGGGATACCGAGCTTTTGCAGGATGGGCACGACCACGCCGTCCTTCTGCTGGAGCAGCGCGGCAAGGGCATGAAGCGGATCAATCTGCGGATGCCCTGAGGACTCGGCCAGTTGCTGCGCGGCTTGAATCGCCTCCTGAGCCTTTATCGTCAGCTTGTCGAATCTCATCGTCATGGACTTCTGCCTCCTCATGTGAAACGGGCCGGCTGAGATGACCTCTCAACCGGCCCGTTCATGTTTCACAGAACTGGTGTCGCGAGGTCTTTTCTTTCCTTCTCGCGGACAGCCTTTATCCCGCGCCGATAACCTTTCCGCTATTCCTTGACCGTGTAATCGGCGTCAATCACGTCATCGTCGCCCTTTGCTTCGCCTTGCGGCTGAGGTCCGGCCTGGAAACCCGGCCCGCCGGGTTGCGGCCCCGGTCCGGCGCCCGGTCTTTGCGCTCCGGCCTGATCGTACATCGTCCGGGCGAGGTTGTGACATGCGTGGTTGAGATCATCAATCGCTTTCTCAATCGCCTTCGGATCGTCTCCCTTGGAGACCTTCTTCAGTTCTTCAAGCGCAGCGTTGATCGCGTTCTTGTCCGCCTCGGTCACCTTGGCCTCGTATTCCTTCAGCATGTTCTGCGTGCCGTAGATGACCTGATCGGCCTTGTTCTGGGCCTCAATAACCTCCTTGCGCTTCACGTCCTCGTCGGCGTGCTCCTCGGCCTCCTTGCGCATCTTTTCAATGTCGCCCTTGGAAAGTCCGGAGGATGACTGGACGGTTATCTGCTGCTCCTTCGCGGTGGCGACGTCTCTTGCCTTTACGGAGAGGATGCCGTTCGCGTCAATGTCGAACGAAACCTCGATCTGCGGGATTCCGCGCGGGGCGGGCGGGATTCCGGCCAACTGGAACCTTGCCAGTGTCCGGTTATCCCGCGCCATCGGCCTCTCGCCCTGAAGAACGTGTATGTCAACCGCCGGTTGATTGTCCGCCGCGGTGGAGAACATCTCCTTCTTGCTGGTCGGGATCGTTGTGTTGCGCGGGATCAGCGTCGTCATCACGCCGCCCAGCGTCTCAATTCCCAGCGACAGGGGGGTCACGTCCAGCAGAAGTATGTCCTGAACCGATCCGGCCAGGACGCCCGCCTGGATCGCCGCGCCGAGGGCTACAACCTCGTCCGGGTTGACGCCCTTGTGCGGGTCCTTGCCGAAGATCTCCTTCACAAGCTGCTGCACGCGCGGAGCGCGGGTGGAGCCGCCGACGAGCACAACTTCGTCAATATCGCTGGGCTTCAGCTTCGCGTCCTCAAGCGCCTGATAGACAGGCTTGCGGCAGCGCTCGATGAGGTGTTCGGTCAACTGCTCCAGCTTCGCGCGGGTTATCTGAATCCTCAGGTGCTTCGGCCCGCTCTGGTCGGCGGTGATGAACGGCAGGTTGACCTCGGTGGTCATCGAGCCGGATAGGTCGCACTTGGCCTTCTCGCACGCCTCTTTCAGACGTTGCAAGGCCATCGGATCGTTGCGCAGATCAATGCCCTGATCCCGTTTGAACTCGTCGGCGACGTAATCCATCAAAACCTGGTCGAAGTTGTCGCCGCCCAGGTGCGTGTCGCCGTTGGTGGCCTTTACCTCGAACACGCCTTCGCCCACGTCAAGCACGGAGATGTCGAACGTGCCGCCGCCGAGGTCGAAGACTGCGATCCTCTTTGCTGTTTTCGTCTTGTCTAGCCCGTAGGCCAGACTGGCGGCGGTCGGCTCGTTGATGATTCGCTTGACGTCAAGACCGGCTATGACCCCGGCATCCTTGGTGGCCTGACGCTGGCTGTCATTGAAGTAAGCGGGGACAGTGATCACCGCAGCATCCACCTTCTCGCCCAGATAGTCTTCCGCTGTCTTTTTAAGGTCTTGCAGGATCATGGCCGAGATTTCCGGCGGCGTATAGTTCTTGCCGTCAATCTCCACCTTCACAAGCTGGTCCTGGCTCCCGACGATCTTGTAGGGAACCATCTTCTCCTCTTCGCCCACCTCGCCATGCCGCCGTCCCATGAATCGCTTGATAGATGAAACGGTCCGGTGAGGATTCAGAACCGCCTGTGCGCGCGCCTTTGACCCGATCAACCTCTCGCCCTTGTCGGTAAAACCCACGACCGACGGCGTCAGACGATTCCCGTCGGCGTTGTGCAGCACCTTCGGCTCATTGCCTTCCATGACGGCCACCACGGAGTTTGTCGTTCCGAGGTCAATGCCGATTATTTTCTTGCTCATCGCAGTCTCCCCTTGTCATCCGGCTTATTGTCTTCGCTTTGTCCCGAGGGCTTCAACCCGCAGGCGCAATGTTGATTGATGGAATCGCAAATACCGTGCCAGTCCCGGATGGTTCATTCTAAAGCGCTGATTATAAATCACTTGTGACAATACAATGCCGCCGCACGGCGCGTATATGCCGTTGAAAACATGGCTTTCTGTCAGAATGGCAGTCGGGATAACGGTTTATGGCAGCAGACGTTACCCACGGATTTCCAATTAAATAGCGATAATTAAACAGTGAACGGCCGAGTCGCTACGGGCAACCCGGCCGTCCTTTGTATGCGAGACTCCCGGCGGTGACCGGGGTCTCGCGCGGGGAATCGTCGCTCCTTATTCTCCCGGCATCGGAGGCCTTCCGCCTCGATCCTCAGGACGATCAGGATCGCCTCCCTTGCCTTTGCGGGCGCGTTTGTCCATGCGATCTTCACGTCCTTCGGGTCCTCTGCCTTCAGGACCGCGTCCTCTCGCCCCGCGATCATCATTTCCACGCCCGACGCCACGTCCCTCGGGACCACGTCCCTCGGGACCGCGTCTCTGGGGGCCACGGTCATCTGGGCCGCGACCGGGTCTTATATCTTCGCCCTGCGGCATTGGGGCTGGTCCCGGCATGTCATCCCGGTTGATGACCCCGTCCCCGTTGCGGTCGAGGAATTTGAACATCTCCTCTGCCGGCAGCATCTCTTCCGGCGTGACGTTTCCGTCCCGGTTCTTGTCAAGTTTCGAGAAGAGCATGTGAACCATCGGCGGGACGCCCGGAGGCGGGGCCATCTGACGCCCGGCCTCCAGTTCCTCCATGTTCAATCCGCCGCTCCCGTCCTTGTCAAGCCTGTCGAAGGCGTCGGCGGGGCCTTTGAATTCCTCGCGTGTTATCTGCCCGTCGCCGTTGGCGTCCATATCCTTCATTACCTGGGCGGGATCTCTATGGCCGTAGCGCAGCTTCATCATTTCGTTGAAGCCTTCCCGGGCCGCGGTCAGTTCTTCCATGTTAACGCTGCCATCCCCGTTACGGTCGGCAAGCTTGAAAATCCCGGGCGCGCCTTCAAATTCGTCCGCTGTAATGGCGCCATCGCCGTTTTTGTCCATCTTCTTCATTAACTCTTCCGGTTCAGGCAGAACCTTTCCATTTTCAATTCTCTCCCTGAAAACCTTTCCTGCGGCCTCGATCTCCTGCATATCAACAAGGCCGTCCTTGTTCGCATCTGCTTTGTCGAAAAGCTTTGTCCGGGGGTTCTCAATCTCGTCCCGGGCGATCATTCCGTCGCCGTTCTTGTCCCACCGCTTCAGGATTTCATCCGTCGGCGGAAGCGGCACGTCCGGGGCGTTCTGACGGGCCAGATCAAGCTCGTTCTTGTCAACCGTTCCGTCCTTGTTCGCGTCAAGCCGGTCAAAGACGGGCCTGTAGTCCTCGACCTCCTGGCGGTCAATGACGCCGTCGCCGTTCTTGTCAAACTTCTCCATGATCTCCTGCGGGCTGGGCAGCTCCGGCCTTCCCTGCGGGGCATTGCCGCGCCCTTGGCCCATCCCCTGCCCTCTGCCCCGGCCTTCTTCCCCCCCCCTGCCGCGCCCCTCTCCGCGCATCTCGCGGCCCTGGCCGCGCATTTTCTCGGCCTTCACCGCCTTCCCTTTGCCCTTCCCCTGGCCCTGTTGCGCGGCCGCAATCTGCGGCCAGGCCATGGCGACCGCCAGGATCGCCGCCAGCATGACTGCCGGTCTCATGAATTTCTTTGTGTTCATTGCTGTGTCTCCTTTCGCGCTGTGTTCAGTCATCGTAATTCCTTTTCCGGGTAAATTCTCAAGTGAATCGTCGGAATTACTATTTGCAATTGCCGGGCCACGCGCCGGCATTTTACAATAATAGTCATATAGCGCTCTAAGCCAATATGTTGCGACGCGCGTATCTTTCAGAACTTCTGCAAAACCTGACGCATGGATTTTCCAACACTGTGGGGTGGAATGTTGTTAAAGCCGACGTTTGCGACAGGAAACCATCTTCGGACGGGCGTTAAAAAAAGAACCCCGGTTCATCCCAACCGGGGTTCTTCTTTTCTTCGGCTTATTCCGGACTATTCCGACTTTTTAGTGGTCGTGACTACCGGTTCTTCATCGCCAGCCGCCTTTGCGCCTTCCTGTACCAGCTCGAAAACGACTCGCACTCCATTGTCTCCGAGGCGGTTGCCGATGGCCTTCATCGTCCGCTCATGCCCGGCCAGCGTGTAATGGAACTTTGGAACCTCGCCGACAGACGACCCGGTAACCTGACCCAGGCGACTGCCGCCGATGCGCAGGATGCGGGTGTATCCGCCCGGACGCTCCGCGTAGCGCGCAGCCAGCGCGCCGCTCTCGCGATACTCGCCCTCGCCGAACAGCTTCCGGGTGAGCTTCTTGTCCTGAAGCTCGCTCAGAACCTGACGGTAACAGTGAAGGTAACGGGCCTTGGCGCCGGCGTTGTCTTCCTTAAGCGCCTGAAGTCCCTTTTTGGCCGTGGTAATGAGCTTCTCGACGTAGCCCCGGGCGAACTTCGCCTTCTGGAGCGTCGTGATGATTCTCTCGTGCTCTATGATGGCCTTTGCAAGATTCCTCCTGAGCGCGCTTCTATGTGTGTAGGTGCGGCCCAGGTGTTTTATGCTCTTTCGGTGTCTCATTGTCAGCATCCTCCGCGCCGGGGGGAGGCTCCGGTTTCTACTCCTCTGCAGCCAGGGAAAGCCCCATGTCTGTCAGCCTCTGCTGGACTTCCTTCAACGATGTCTTTCCGAAGTTCCTGAGCGCCAGCAGTTCGCTGCCCGTCTTGGCGACAAGCTCCGCGACCGTTCGGATTCCGGCGCTGTCCAGGCAGTTGGATGCCCTGACGGACAATTGCAGTTCCGTCAGCGCCATCTTCAGCTTCGGATCATCAGGTTCGGACGGTGGTTGCTCCAGCTCCTCCATTGGTCTGCCAAGTTCGGCCGGTTTCTGAGCCGGCATTTCCGCGCCAAGCTCGAAGTAACCGACGAACGGATTGAGGTGCTTGCGCAGAATCTTAGCGGATTCAACCAGCGCGTCCTCGGGCTTGACCGCGCCGTTTGTCCAGATTTCCATCACGAGCCTGTCGTAATTGGTCACCTGTCCGACGCGCGTCGCCTCGACGCTGTAGGCCACGCGGCGGACAGGGCTGAACAGGCTGTCCACCGCTATCGTGCCGATCTCCTGCTCTTCCAGCTTCCGCTCAGACGCGGGCATGTAGCCCCGGCCGCGCTCAACCTGCATGTCAATCCTGATATCCACATTGCTTGTGAGCGTCGCTATGTGATGTTCCGGATTGACGATCCTGACCTCGGTGTTGGGCTGTATGTCCGCCGCCGTGATCTTGCCGGCCTTGTGGACTTCCAGCCGGAGATTCTGCGGCCCGTCGCCTTCCATGACGACGACAATGCCCTTGATGTTGAGGATGATGTCGCACACATCCTCGACGACGCCGGGGATCGAACTGTATTCCTGCTCCACGCCGGCGATCCTGACAAAGCTGATTGCGCTGCCCTCAAGGGATGAGAGGAGCACGCGCCTCAGGCTGTTGCCGATCGTGTGCCCGAACCCCTTCACGAAGGGTTCCGCCATGAATCTGCCGTATGTCGGCTGCAGCGGCTTTTCGGGATCGGGTATGACGCTGTACGGGAGTTCCAGATTACGCCAGCGAACTCGCTTCTGATGCATTGAGCATGCCTCCGGGAGATGTCCCAGCCGCGGCAAGCGCGGCCCGAAGTTGCTAACGCGATTCAATCTCGACGACCAACTGCTCGTCCACCTCGGCGGAGACTTCCTCTCGGGTGGGAAGTCGCAGTATCGTCATCTCCGGCGGGTCTTCCTTGACGCTTATCCATTCCGGCTGGACCGGTTTGTGCTCATTGGCCGCGTAGGCGACCTTCAGGGCCTCCTGGTCCTTCTGACGGGGCCTGGCCGACACGACATCGTTGACGTCCACTAGCGTGGACGGCTTGTCCACCTTGTGGCCGTTCACGAACACGCGTCCGTGGATGATAACCTGCCTGGCCTCGGCGCGGGAGGCTGCGAACCCGCAGATCGTAAGGACATTATCCAACCGGCGCTCCAGGAGTACCAGCAGGTTTGCGCCGGTGTTGCCGGCCTGCCTTTCGGCTATGTGGAACGTCCTGGCGAACTGCCTCTCGCCGACGCCGTAGTAATCCTTCAGCTTCTGCTTTCCGCGCAGGTGTATCGCGTAGTCTGATGGTTTGCCGCGGCGGAACCTGTGCATTCCGGGGGGTCTGGGCGCCCGGTCGGACTTCTCGAACGGGCACTTGGCCGTATGGCACCGGATGCCTTTCAGGAATATCTTCTCGCCCGCCTTTCGGCAGATTTTACACTTTGGTCCTCTTGGATCCGCCATGTCTGCTTCCCTTTCAGCGTTTCCTACACCCTGCGTCTCTTGCGCGGCCTGCAGCCGTTATGCGGCAGGGGGGTGACGTCTTCAATTGACCTGATTGCCAGGCCGGCCTGCTGTAGCGAGGTGATGGCCGATTCGCGGCCCGATCCGGGGCCTTTGACCAGAACCTCCACCTCCTTGACGCCCATCTTCACGGCTTTTTCAGCCGCTTGGGCGGCTGCGCGCTGCGCCGCAAAGGGCGTGCTCTTGCGGCTGCCCTTGAACTGGCATGTCCCGGCGCTTGCCCAGCAGAGCACGTCGCCGTTCATGTCCGTTATGGCGATCTGCGTGTTGTTAAAAGTGGCTTTCACGTGCGCTACCGCGCGGGAAACCTGCCTTCTCGTCTTCTTTTTCCCACGGCTCTTCGCCATGCGAAGTTCTCCTTCGCCGGGCTATTCCCGGCCCGGGTCCTTGACCAGCGTCACGGGACTGAAATCCTCGATCCGGGGATGAACCCCGAACATGTCCCGCAGACGGACGTAATTCTCGAATCTCGGCGCAACCCTTCTCTTCACGCGCCTGCCGGAGATCATCAGGTTCTTCGGCGTCACCCGGGGCGACGTTATCTCCTGAAACTCCACGGCGTAGCCGGCTCCCCAGAGGAACTGCGCCCTCAGCCCGTCCGTCAACAGGTTTGAAAACCTGTAGAGCAGGGGGCCGAAGTCCGTCAGTCCCGTGAGCGGATGCCCGCCCTTCAACTGCCCTCTGATCTGGTTCTGGCAGCACGGAACCGCCATCACGCGGCGGCATCCGAGCCGTATCGCCAGAGCAATCGCCTCGTCTGTCGCCGTGTCGCAGGCGTGCAGAGCGAGAAGCAAATCCACCCGCCGGTCCGGCTCGAAGCTCAGCGACCGGCAGGCGGTGAAACTCATGTTGTCGAACGCCAGTCTCCCGGCGATCTCGCGGCAGCGCTCGATGAGCCTGGGATTAAAGTCAACTCCCAGAAACTCGGCCTCTTGCCCCAGCTTCGCCCGCAACATGTAATTGAGCGCGAAGCACAGGTACGACTTGCCGCAGGAACACTCCAGTATGACTGGCCGTTCAACCTCCGAAAACGTCACATCGAGCGCCTTTAGTATGTGCTCGATGAATCCAGCCACTTCGTCCAGCTTCTTGGTCCGCCTGCCGTCGGTCTGGCCTTCAGGGCCTTGCAGGCCGACCGCCTGCATGAAATCCGACGCGGCTTTCAACTCCCTGGCGATCTGGTCGGCGTCCATGATCCGTCAGGCTCCGCGCCAGCCGGGAAGGCCCGCCTAGCTGAGTTCCTTGACGGACTTCTTGCCGGCCACAGTCTTGCGCTTGCCCTTGCGGGTGCGCGCATTCGTGTGTGTGCGCTGGCCGCGCACGGGCAGTCCCATGCGATGCCGCAGGCCGCGATAGCAGTTGATCTCGCGGAGCCGGGCGATGTTTTGCGCCTCCAGCCGCCGCAGCGCGCCTTCCGTCGTGTAGACGCGCTCAATGTGGCCGGCCAGTTCGCTCAACTCGTCATCGTTAAGATCGCTGGCGCGCCGGTTGGGATCAATCCCGCAGGCCTCCAGCGCCTCAAGGGACGTCTTCGGCCCTATGCCGTAGATGTAACGAAGGGCTATGCAGATGCGCTTATTGTTGGGTATGTCTACTCCGGCGATTCTCGGCACGGCTTTCGCCTCCTATCCCTGGCGCTGTTTGTGTCTCGGGTTTTTGCAGATGACGCGGACGATGCCTTTCCGCTTGACCACCTTGCAATCCTCGCAAATTCTTTTGACGGACGCCCTGACCTTCATGGTCGCGCTCCTTATGCCTGCTTGATCCCGGTGGGCGGTTGCTTCACCGCTCCCGGTAGACTATTCGTCCCTTGCTCAGATCGTACGGAGATATCTCCAGGCTGACCTTGTCCCCGGCAAGAATCTTGATGAAGTGCATCCGCATCTTGCCTGAAACGTGGGCCAACACTCGGTGACCGTTCTCCAGTTCGACCTTGAACATGGCGTTGGGCAGCGCCTCTCTGACGACGCCTTCCACGCGAAGCGGTTCTTCCTTTGGCATGTTCCCTTCGCCTACAAAACGGTCAGCACTTCAGGTCCGTGCGGCTGAACAGCCACCGTATGCTCAAAATGGCTGGAAAGCCGGCCGTCTGCGGTCACCACCGTCCATCCGTTCGACAAAACCTTCGTCCTCCAGGTTCCCTCGTTGACCATCGGCTCTATCGCCAGCGTCGCTCCGCAAGCGAGCGCTTCATCTCGCGATGCCGTCTGCCCGTCAACGTAATTCGGGATCTGGGGATCCTCGTGTAACCGGCTTCCGATTCCGTGGCCCGTATACGTCCGGACCACGCTGAAGCCTTTCTTTTCAACCGTCGTCTGTATCGCTCTGGAGATGTCCGAAACCCGTCTTCCGGGCCGGGCCTCCAGTATGGCCGCGTCCAGCGCTTCCCTTGCCGCGTCCATCAGGCGGGTAGCCTGAGCGGAAATCCGCCCTATCGGGATCGTCACGGCGGCGTCGGCGTAGTAACCATCCAGCACCGCGCCGACATCCAACCCCAGAATCCCGCCTTCCTTCAGCCTGCGGGAGTCCGGTATCCCGTGAACCACTTCCTCGTCAACCGACGCGCAAATCGTCGCCGGATATCCCCGGTATCCCTTGAACGCAGGGATCGCATCCGCGCCGAGAATCAACTCCTCTATCGCAGCGTCCAGATCGCAGATTCTCAGTCCCGGCTTGGCCATGCGATTGCCGAGATCAAGCGCCAAGGCCACTATCCTTCCGGCCCGTCGCATTTTGCCGATCTCATCTTCGCTCTTGACCTTGATCACAGCAACAAATCGCTTCGGGCGCTTCGCGCGGGCGTCTGCGCCCTTGCGGCGCTAACCCTTCATCAGCGCGTCAAGGCGCGAATCCACCTCGGCGGCCACCTTCTCAGGCGCCTTGTCCGCTTCGATTTCGATCAAGACGCCCTTCTTGCGGTAGTACTCGATCAGGTCCGCGGTCTGGCTGTGGTAGACAGCAAGCCTGTTGCGGATGGTCGCTTCCTTGTCGTCGTCGCGCTGGTAAAGTTCCTTGCCGCACTTGTCGCAGACGCCGTCCTTTTTCGGGGGCATGTATTTGACGTGAAAGTTCACGCCGCAGCCCCTGCACGTGCGCCGTCCGCTCAGACGCTCCACAACCGTCTCATCCGGAACGCTGAAGCAGAAGACGCCGTCAATCTTGCGTCCGCTCTTGCTCAACGCTTTGCCGAGGCCGTCCGCCTGGGGCATCGTGCGGGGGAAACCGTCAAGCAGGAATCCCTGCTTGCCCTTCCCGGCGGTGAGAACCTGCTCGACGACCTCAAGGACGAGCTTGTCCGGGACGAGTTCGCCCTTGTCCATGTAGCTCTTGAGCTGCTTTGCAAGGTCTCCGCCGGTTTTGATGATCTCGCGGAACATGTCGCCGGTTGAAATGTGCGGCACGTTACAGCGGTCGGAAATCGCCTTTGCCTGCGTGCCTTTGCCCGCTCCGGGAGGGCCTAAGAGGATCAGGTTCATGTTATCTCCTTCCTCTGATTCTGCGCCGTCTCACCGCGGATGAGCCGCCCGCGCCGAATCCGCCGTAACGATGCATCACGAGGTACGATTCAATGCGCTGGACTGCGTCCAGGGCGACGCCAACAACGATCAGAAGGCTTGTGCCGCCGTAAAAGCCGGCGATGTTGAACTGCACCTTGAACGCTGAGGCCACTATCTGCGGCAGCACGGCGACGATGATCAGAAAGACTGATCCGGCCAGCGTCACGCGCATCATCACGTCTTCCAGGTACTCCGCGGTGCGCCGCCCTGGGCGTATGCCGGGTATGAAGCTGCCCATGTTCTTCATGTTGTCCGCCATTTCCTGCGGGTTGAAGGTTATGGCGGTCCAGAAGTAACAGAACAGCAGGATCAGCAGGCTGTAAAGGAAAATGTATGAGAGCGTAAGCCCGCCGGAACTGACGGATACGGCATCAGAGATGAAACTCAACACGTTGCTCAGGAACGATCCGGCGACGACCTTCTGATGCAGCGCCGTGGCCATCAGGGCGGGAATCGTCAGAAGGGCCTGGGCGAAAATGATGGGCATGACGCCAGCCTGGTTCACGCGCAGTGGCAGGAATTGCTTCTGCCCGCCGTAGACGCGCGGGCCGCGCACGTGCTTGGCCTGCTGGACGGGGATGCGCCTTTGCCCCAGCGTTATGTAGACGATCACCACCACCACTCCGATGAAGAGGGCCATCAGGAACGCAACCTTCAGGAATGCGCTCTGCTGATCCTCGGCCATGGTTATGGAGTCGTACATTTCCGTGAGGGCCGCGGGCAGGCGGTCCATGATGCCTATCATGATGATAAGGGAAATGCCGTTGCCGATGCCGTGCTCGTCAATCTGCTCCCCGATCCACATGAGCAGCACGGTCCCGCTGGTCATCATCAGCGCGGCCATCATCTGGAACCCGACGCCTTGAATATCAAGCGGCACGATGTGCCGCATGACGCCCGCGTCCGGATCCATGTAGCTGAACTTGTAGAGGGTGCTGGTCATGATGAAGGCCTGGAACAGGCAGAGGAAGACGGTGGCGATACGCGTGTACTGATTAATGCGCTTGCGCCCGGCTTCTCCCTCTTTCTGAAGCCGCTCCAGGGACGGAATGCTTGTGGCGAGGAGTTGGAAAATGATGCTGGCGGAAATATAGGGCATTATGCCGAGGCCGAATATCGCCCCCTGGCCCAGCGCACCGCCGGCAAAGAGGTTGACCATGCCGAGAACGCGGCCAAGCTCGTTGTGCGACAACTGCTGGAAGTAACCTTTCAGGGCTTGTGTGTCCACCCCCGGCAGGGGAACGTACACGCCGAGACGACAGAAGGCCAGAAGGCCCACCGTTATCAGAATCTTCCGCCTCAACTCCGCTATGCGGAAGATATTCCTGAACTGGTCGAACATCGGCATTGTTGGTCAGGCCCTTGAGAGGCTTGGGGTTTGCGCTACTTTGCGGCCTTCTTTTTACGGGGCCTTTTGAAAGGCTTTGGTCCCGGGATAAGTATGGTCTTGCCGCCTGCGGACTCGATTTTGGCCCGCGCGCTTTCGCTGAACTGGTGAGCTTCCACCGTCAGCGCCGCGCCCAACTCGCCTTCGCCGAGGATTTTTACCTTCGCGGATTTTTGTTTTATCAGTCCGGCCGCCAGCATTTTCTCCGGGTTGACGCGCGCGCCGGCGGGAAACACGGACAGTTGGGCAACGTTGACGGGGACGTATACGGTGGCGAAGTTGGCGTTATTGAAGCCCCGCTTGGGCACGCGCCTGAACAGGGGCATCTGCCCGCCGCTGAGCAATCGCCCTGACCATCCTGAGCGGCTTCCCGCGCCCTTGTTGCCCCTGCTGCTGGTCTTGCCGTTGCCGCTGCCACGGCCGCGGCCTTTGCGCATCGGCCTTTCGTGGGCGACGCAGCCTTCATGTGTTTGATGGAGCTTCATTGTTATTCCTGGCTGCCGGAGCCGGCGGTTTCGCCTTCCGGCCTGTCCGGCTGCTCCGCTTCCTCGTTTTTCATCCTGATTATCGGTTTCGGGCGCGCAACCGGGGCCTTCGGGGCCGCCTGAACATCCCTGCGCGCGATCTGCGGATGTCGCATCGTCAGCCTGATGCCGCGCAGCGCCTCTATGTCCTTGCGGTCCATGAGCTGGCGAAGCCCGTTCAGCGTTGCCTTGACGACGTTGATCGGGTTCGTCGAACCATGGCACTTGGTCAGAATGTTCTGAACGCCGGCGGACTCGACGACAGCCCTGACACTGCCGCCGGCCTTGATGCCGGTTCCCGGGGCGGCGGGCTTCATCACCACGCGGGTAGCTTCATATCTGCCCACAACGGGGTGAGGTATCGTGTCACCTATAAGGTTGACTCGCTTCATGCTGCGGCGGGCGTCCTTGGCGGCTTTCTCAATGGCTGCGGGAACCTCCCCCGCCTTGCCCAGCCCGACGCCGACCATGCCGGCCTTGTCGCCCGTGACCACCAAGGCGGCGTAACTGAAATTGCGTCCGCCCTTCGTGACCTTTGCGCAGCGGTTGATGTCAACCACGACTTCGGCCAGGCCGTGCGAATCTTCCTGGCTTTTCTCTTCATCACGTCTTGGCGATCTTCCGAATGATTTTCCCATTTTGGAATGGTTTCTCGCTGGCTCAACGTTTCCAGGACTTAGAACTCCAGTCCCGCCTTTCGGGCGGCCTCGGCCAGCGCCTTCACGCGGCCGTGGTACATGTATCCGCTCCGGTCGAAGACCACCTTCTTCAGCCCCAGGCCCAGGACCTTTTCGGCAATCTGGGTTCCGACCCTGCCGGCGGCGGCGCAGTTCCCTGTGCCTTTGGCGGGGCCGCGGGTGTCCGCGCACGCCAGCGTCCTGCCTGCGGAGTCGTCAATGACCTGGCAGTAGATGTGCATCGAGCTTCTGAAGACTGTGAGGCGCGGGCGTTCGGCGGTGCCCGAAACCTTCTTGCGCACCCTGAAGTGTCTTCTCTGACGCATCCTTCTTTTTCTTTTGATCCGGTCCATCGGTTCCTGAAACCCTCATGGGCTTTTTATCTGCCAAGCGCGCCGAAGGCCTTGCCCGCCTTGCGCCTGACGGCCTCGTTGGCGTAACGGATGCCCTTGCCCTGGTACGGCTCAACGGGCTTTATGTGTCTGACTTCCGCGGCGAACTGCCCGACAAGTTGCTTGTCGCAGCCGTCCACAATTATCCTGCCGGGGGCCGTGGGCTGCGTCACCTGCACTTTCAGGCCCTCCGGAACGGGTTTGCGCACCGGATGGTTGAATCCCACCAGCAGAACCAGATCCTTGCCTTCCATCTTGGCCTGGTAGCCGGTTCCGTGCACTTCAAGCCCTTTCTGGAAACCGTCCGAGACTCCCTTCACCATGTTGGCCAGCAACGCGCGGTTGAGGCCGTGCAGGGCGCGGTTCTGCTGAAGGTCGTCCGAACGGGTGAGTTTGAGCGCGCGGCCCTTGTCGTCCCATTCGACCTTGATTTCCTGATTCACCTGCCGCGTCAGCTTTCCCTTCGGGCCTTCAACAGCGACCGCCTGGCCGCTGACGCTGACCTTCACGCCTGCCGGCACTGGTATCGGGTTCTTTCCTATCCGAGACATTTCCATTCTCCCGGCGCGGGGCTTAGGCCCGCGCGCGCCGGCGCCTTTAGTAGACCGTGCAAAGGACCTCGCCGCCGATCTTGAGCTCGCGGCAGCGTCTGTCGCTCATGACCCCTTTGGACGTTGAGATTATTCTCACGCCCAGCCCGTTGAGGACGGGGGGCATTTTCTCGTTGCCGAGGTAAAACCGCCTGCCCGGCCTGCTTTCCCGCTTGACCACCTGTATCACGCTCTGGCCCAGCGGCCCGTATTTCAGGTAGACGCGCAGGGTTTTCCTGCCCTTCGGGTCGGCGCCGACGCTCCAGCTTTCAATGAAGCCTTCTTCGGCCAGCGCCTGGGCGATACGCTCCTTCATCTTGGAGCCGGGCATGTCAACCGAGCGTTTGCGCACGTCAATGGCGTTGCGCATTCGGGTCAGCATGTCGGCTATCGGATCGGTCATCGTCATCGTGAAATCACTCCGCCGGTCAAAGGGCTTCTACCAACTGGCCTTTCGCACGCCGGGCACTTCGCCCTTGCTGGCCAGCAGCCGGAAACAGCAGCGGCATATCTGGAACTTGCGGTAATAGGCCCTGGACCTCCCGCACAGCTTGCAGCGGTTGCGCTTGCGGACTTTGAACTTCTGCGCCTGGTTCGACTTGTTGATGAGCGCCTTGCGTGCCATTTCTCATCCCTGGGCCGGGTTCTCCGGCGCCTAGCTCTCCGCAAAAGGCATGCCGAACATCTTGAGCAGCCCGTGGGACATCTCGTCGGACTTGCCGCTCATGCAGATGGTGATGTGCATGCCCTGAATTGTCTCCACGTCGTCAAGGTCAATCTCGGGGAAAACAACCTGCTCTGAAATGCCGAGCGAGTAGTTCCCATGACCGTCAAAGGCGTTCGGGGGAACCCCGCGAAAGTCGCGTATTCTGGGCAGGGCGACGGATATCAGCCTGTCCAGGAATTCATACATGCGCTTGCCGCGCAGCGTGACCATGCATCCGACGGCCATGCCCTCGCGCAGCTTGAATCCCGACACGGACTTGCGGGCCTTGGTTACGACGGGCATCTGACCCGTTATCTGGGTCATGTGCTTTACGGCGTCGTCAAGGAACTTCCTGTTGCCGGTAGCCTTGCCGACTCCCATGTTGACGCAGATCTTCTGCAGGCGCGGCACGGCCATCCTGTTGGTCAGGGAGAACTGCTTCATCATTTCCGTCACGATGGTGTTCTTGTAGTAGTCTTGCAGCCTGGCCATGCTCACAGCACCTTCGGTATTTCGGCTCCGCATACGCGGCAAACCCTCTGCTTTGAACCGTCCCCGCCCGTCTTCGAGGCGACCCGCACGGTCTTCTCGAAGCGTTTGCACTCGCGGTTCGGGCACGTAAGCATCACGTTGGAGGCGTCAATGGGCAGTTCGATCTGTATGCGCCCGCCCCGTTGATTCTTCTGGCTGGGGCGCACGTGCTTCCACACCTGCCTGACGCCTTCAACGACCACTTTGTTCTTCGATTCCATCACCTGAAGGACGCGGCCTCGACGGCCTTTCTCCGCCCCGGTGACGATCTCGACGACGTCGTTGCGACGGATGTGCATGAGAATGCCTCTAAACCACTTCGGCGGCCAGGGAAATGATCTTCATGAAGTTGCGCTGGCGCAATTCCCGGGCCACGGCCCCGAAAATTCTGGTTCCGCGGGGATTGTTCGTCTTGTCAATGAGGACGATCGCGTTCCTGTCAAAACAGAGATACGATCCGTCCTCCCTGGGAATCTGAGACTTGGTACGCACGATGACGCCCTGCACGACTTCGCCCTTTTTGACTGCCGCGCCGGGCGTAGCCTTGCGAACGCTGCCGACGATGATGTCGCCGACGCTTGCGTAGCGCCTGCCCGTGCCGCCGAGGACCTTGAAGCACTTGACCTGCTTGGCCCCGGTGTTGTCGGCCACGTCCAGCATCGTCTGTTCCATTATCACGATCGTGTCTCCCGAAGGCGATGGGGCTTCTCAGCCCTGGTTTTTCTCCACAACGCGCACAAACCGCCAGCATTTCGTCTTGCTGATCGGGCGCGTCTCAGTTATTTCCACCCTGTCGCCGATCTCTACTCCGCCCTGTTCGCAGTGCGCCTTGTACTTGCGGTTGCGGTTGACGTATTTCCCGTAGAGCGGGTGCTTCGTCCTGGTGACCTTCTCGACGACCAGCGTCTTGGCCATTTTGTTGCTGGTGACGACGCCGATTACCGATCTGCGCGTGCCTCTGTCGCTCATTAGCTTCGTCCCTGCTGCCTGGTTCGCGCTTTGCGGCTCAACTTGGGCCGGCTCTGCGCCTTGCCGGAATCAATGCCCAGTTCCAGCTCTCTGATCATTGTGTTGTATTTTGCAATGTTCTTGCGGACCTTTCGCGGGCGAGTGACGTCCGGCTTCTCGCCCTCAAGACCGCGGAACTGGATGGCGAACAAATCCTTTTCGGTCTGCTTTAGCTCCTCGCGGAGGTCCTGTATCGTGCGTCCGCGAAGGGAGCCGGCCTTGATGATGTCCTTGCTCATACCGTCTGCTTCCTCTCGATGAAACGAGACTTTATGGGCAGCTTGCTGGCCATGCGGGAGAAGGCGGCCTTGGCCGAATCCTTCGGCACGCCGGCAACCTCGAACATGACCGTTCCCGGCTTGACCACGGCGCACCAGAATTCCGGCTCGCCCTTGCCCTTGCCCATGCGGGTCTCCGCCGGCTTGGCTGATACGGACTTGTGCGGGAATATCCGGATTGTGAGTTTGCCTTCCCTGCGCAGGTAGTGCGTGCAGGCCATCCGGGCGGCCTCGATGTGCTTTGCGCTTATCCAGGCCGGCTCCAGCGCCTGAAGCCCGAAATCGCCGAAGCATACGGTGTTGCCCTTTTGCGCCGTTCCCTTGACGTGACCGCGTTGATGCTTGCGGTACTTAACTCTTCGCGGCATCAGGGCCATTGTCCTGCTCCTCCGACGTTAGGTCCTTCAACCCCTTGAAAATCCAGCACTTGACCCCGATGTTTCCGTAGTTGGTGTGCGCCTCGGCAAGGCCGTAATCAACGTCCGCCCTGAGCGTGTGAAGCGGTATGCTACCCATGCTGAGAGCCTCGCTGCGGGCGATTTCCGCTCCGCCCAGCCGCCCGGAGATGATGAGCTTGACGCCCTTGGCGCCGCACTGCATCGTCATTTCCGCCGCGCGTTTCATCGTGCGCCGGAATGAGGCGCGGCGCTCAAGCTGCTCCGCCACGCCCTCGGCGACCAGTTGCGCCTCCAGCTCCGGCTTCTGGATTTCGACAATGCCTATGTCCACCTTGCGCCCGATGAGGGCCTCCAGCTCGCCGCGAAGCTTGTCCACCTCCGCGCCGCGCCGCCCGATGATCAGGCCGGGCTTTGCGACGTGAAGGATGACCTTCACCTGTTCGCGAGTGCGCTCGATCTCGATCTTGGAAAGCCCGGTGTAGTAGTAGTGCCTCTTTATGTAGCGCCGGAGTTTCTGATCCTCGACCAGCAGCGGACCAAATTCCTTCTTAGGCGCTATCCAGCGGCTTCTCCAGTTCTCCGTGATTCCCAGTCTCAGGCCCGTGGGTCTTACCTTCTGGCCCATTTTTCAGGCTCCGTTCATTTCGGCTCGTCGCAGAGCACGATTGTAAGATGACTCGAACGCTTCAGGACCATTCCGGCCTGTCCTCTGGATCGTGAGCGCCAGCGCTTGAGCGTCGGGCCGGTGTCCACTCTGGCGTCCTTGACGCGCAGGGATTCCATGTCCGCCTGAAGGCTTTCGTCCGCGTTGGCAATGGCCGAACGAAGCAGCTTGTCAATGTAGTACGCGCCCCTGTTGGGCGTCACTCGCAACACCTTCAGGGCGTCGTTGGCGGACCGGCCGCGCACGAGGTCCATTACGAGACGCGCCTTCTTCGGGCTGACGCGCGCGTAGCGATAAATCGCTTTGAATTCCATGTCAAGCCTTCTCGTCTATGTGTTTCCTGTTCCCGCGGAGGGCGTGCGCCTTGCCCTATTCTTCCGCGGCAGGCGTCGCCGCGGCGGCCGCCGCAGCCTTCCTGTTGCCGCTGTGTCCTCTGAACGTGCGCGTCGGGGCGAACTCCCCAAGCTTGTGGCCCACCATATCCTCGGTGATGAGGACTTTGATGAACGCGCGCCCGTTATGTATGGCAAACCAGTGTCCGACAAAATCGGGCGTCACCGTGCAGGACCGCGCCCACGTGCGCAACGGCTCCCGGTCCCCGGATTGTTTCTGCCGCACGACCTTCTTGAACAGCTTGTCAGCGACAAACGGGCCTTTCTTGATTGATCTTCCCACAGGGCGCTCCTATTACGTGCGGCGTCTGCGCAGGATGAACCGGCTGGACGGTTTGCGGCGTTGCCGCGTCTTGCCGCCCTTGGCCGGCACGCCCGTCGGGCTGCAGGGGTGCCTGCCGCCCTTCGTGCGGCCTTCGCCGCCGCCGTGCGGGTGTGAAACCGGGTTCATGGCCGTTCCGCGAACGTGGGGTCTGCGCCCCATATGGCGCTTGCGGCCGGCCTTGCCTATCCGGATGTTGGAATGATCCGCGTTGCCGATCTGTCCGATGGTCGCTCTGCACCGGCAGTTGACCATCCGTATCTCTCCGCTTGGCAGTTGAAGGTGCGCGTGCTCCCCCTCGCGGGAAAGCAGTATGGCGCACATCCCGGCGCTGCGCGCCATGCGTCCGCCCTGCCCGGGGCAAAGCTCGACATTATGAACCTGCAGGCCCAGCGGTATGTTTTCCAGCGGCATGGCGTTGCCGATCTCTGGCTCAACCTTCTCGCCGGAAACAACGCTCCGGCCTTGCTTTATGCCTTCCGGGGCGAGGATGTAACGTTTCTCCCCGTCCGCGTATTGAATCAGCGCTATGTTGCAAGTCCGGTTCGGGTCGTATTCGATCTCGAGAACCTTGGCAGAAACATTGTCCTTGTCGCGCTTGAAGTCAATCTTGCGGTATATCCTGTGATGTCCGCCGCCGCGGAAACGGCTTGTTATATGGCCCTGGTTGTTTCTTCCGGCGGTCTTCCTGATCGCCTTGGTGAGGGCTTTCTCCGGGCTGGTGCGGGTCAGTTCGGCGTAGTCCAACACGCCAGCCGACCTGCGTCCCGGCGTCGTCGGCCTGTATAGCTTCATCCCCACCTTGTGTATCTCCTCTTCAGGGGTTAGATGCCTGGCTAGATGCCTATGTCAATCGTGTCGCCGCGCCGCAGGGTGACGATCGCCTTCTTCCAGCTCGGCGTGCGGGAGGCGCTGTAGCGATAACGCCGGGGTTTGCCGGGCATCATGCACGTGCGCACGTTGGTGACTTTGACGTCGTTCTGGGCGAAGAGCGTCTCAATCGCTCTTTTCACGTCGTCCTTTCCGGCCTTCCTGTGAACTACCAGGTGATACGTGTTGTTTCCCTGCATGTCCGACACGCTCTTCTCAGTGTGTATCGGTCTTATTATCACCTGATGCGGTTTGAGCTTCATGGCCCTTACTCCGTATCCTCGGCAAGCAGTTGAGCGTCATCCTCCGCGTCCGTTTCCGCCCCTTCTCCCGCCTGTCCGACCGGGCAGAGCCGGGCCAGCGCTTCCTTTACGATGACAACGCGCCTGGCTCGAAGAATGTCGTAAGCGTTCACGGTATCGGCCGCTTGCACGACGGCGCCGCGGATGTTGCGGGCGGACTTCCAGACCTTCTCGTTCGGTTCCGGCAGGATGAGCAGGAAGTCGGATTTGACCCCGACGGCGGCGATGATATCGGCAACCAGCCTGGTCTTGATCTCGGGCAACTCGATGGAATCCAGTACGCTGACCTCGCCGTCAAGAATCTTGGCCAGCAGCGCGTTCCTGAGCGCAAGCTGGCGCGCTTTGCGGGGAATCTTGTAGCCGAAATCGCGGGGCTTGGGGCCGTGCGCCACGCCGCCGTGACGCCACAGGGGGGGGCGCTTCATGCCGGCCCTGGCGCGTCCCGTGTGCTTCTGCTTCCACGGCTTCTTGCCGGAACCGGCGACCTCTGACTTGGTCAGCGTGCTCGCGCTCCCGACGCGCTGATTGGCCTCGTACATCACGACGTAGTCATGCAGCAGGCGCGTCCGGGGCCTGGAACCCATCTGCTTCTCATCCAGACGCACCCGACCTACTTCCGAGCCGTCCTTGCCGATTACCGGGATTTCCAGCACTTTATCTCTCCTATGCGCCCTTGCCGCGTATGCCGACGGCCGCGCTCTTCCTTACCATCACGTAGGAACCTTTTGCTCCGGGGACGGCGCCCTTGAGCAGCAGAAGGTTCTGTTCCGGGTCAACGCGCATGACCTTCAGATTGCGCACCGTGCGCCTGCGGTCGCCCATGTGCCCGGGCATGCCCTTGTCCTTCAGGATGTGGCCGGGGTCCGAACCGGCGCCGATGCTGCCGGGCCTGCGGTGTGACGTGCTTCCGTGCGTCTCAGGGCCGCCGCCGAAGCCCCAGCGCTTCATCACGCCCTGGAAGCCTTTGCCCTTCGTGGTTCCTATCACGTCAACGAATTTCTGGTCGCCGAAGATGTCAACTTTCAGATCCTGACCCGTCTGGATTTCTGCGCCGTCGTCAATTGCGACTTCCTTTATCAGGCGCATCGGCTGCGAGCTTGACCTGGCGAAATGGCCCATCATGGGCTTGTTCGTGCGCTTCGGTTTCTTGGGGTCGAAGCCGATCTGCGCCGCCCGGTAGCCGTCTGCCTCCAGCGTCCTGACCTGCGTCACGCGGCAAGGCCCGACCTGGATCACGGTTACCGGAACCAGCACGCCGGCTTCCGTGTAGATCTGGGTCATGCCGAGTTTCTTGCCGAGCAAGGCCTTGACCATCGGAACTATTCTCCCCGCCAATGGAGGCGAAATTGCTTAAACCTTGATCTTGATCTCAACGCCGGCAGGCACCTTCAGGTTGTTGAGCGCGTCAACCGTCCTGCCCGTGGGGTTGACAATGTCAACCAGCCTCTTGTGCGTCCTGATTTCAAACTGCTCCCGGGACTTCTTGTCCACATGCGGAGACCTGAGCACGGTGTAGCGCTCGATCTTCGTCGGTAGCGGTATCGGGCCGAAAACCAGAGCGCCGGTGCTGCGAGCGGCCTCTACGATCTGCTTTGCCGACCGATCCAGGATCCGGTGATCGTAAGCTTCCATCCGAATCCTTATTTTTTCCTCTGCCATGAGGACCAGCTCCTCAAGCTCCACTGGGCCTTCCATCCGGGTTGCGCCGCTGACGCGCCAGCCGGGGGAACAGGCGACTATTCTCCCTACGCTTTCCGTTAGCGTTGCCGCGTTCGGGCCATATCCCGAAAGGGAATGCCTCTTAGTATTCCATCCGGCCTATTGGCCGGCTGTCCGCCCTTCGTTTTCGATGCTTGCGCATCAGGAAGAGGTCCGTGCGGTTCAGGCGTCATCCGCAAGGACTTTCCGCGACGAACCGTCAGGTTCGTCCCTTTTTGCCCTCGTCCATATGCCACTGTCCAAGAGCGTCAAGACGCATCATACTCGCATAAAACCAACGACAAATCAAGCGGAATTTTCCAGTCTTTTCCGATTTTTTTTACGCCCACGCAATCCCCGCCCCGCCTTGCGATTTCCGCGACGTTCGCGTTATACTACCCCCCGATGGGGTAATTGCGGCGATTGCCGCTCCGCCGGCGTCCGCCCCCGTCCACCCCGGAGGAACGCAGACAGATGCGACTGACGCTGAAGAAAATCGCTGAAATGTCCAACGGCCAGGTCCGCGGCGATCCGGAGCGCGTTATCACCGGCGTCGCCAGCCTCAGCTCTGCCGGCGCCGGCGACATCTCCTTCCTGCGCGACCTGAAGGCGCTCCAGGCGGCTCTGGAATCAAAGGCCGGGGCGATCTTGGTCAAGTCGCCCTGCGACGACATCAAGACCGATCAGGTCATCACGGCCAATCCATCCATGGCCTTCGCCGCCATTGCGACAATCGTCGCCGGGGAAAGATTCCGCCGCAGCCCGGGCATCCACGCCACCGCGCTGATCGCCGGCTCGGCGCGGATCGGCAGGGATTGCTCCATCGGGCCGGGTTGCGTCGTGGAGGACGGCGCGGAAATCGGCGACCGCGCGGCGCTTTACCCAAACGTGTTCATCGGACGCGGATCGCGCATAGGCGAATGCAGCCTGATTTACCCGAACGTGACCGTCCGGGAGGACACGCTCATCGGCAAGCGCTGCATTATCCACTCCAACACGAGCATCGGCGATGACGGTTTCGGCTTCGTGAACGAGGGCGGACGGTTCCTGAAACTGCCGCAACTTGGCGCGGTGAAAATCGGCGACGACGCTGAGATCGGGGCCTGTTGCACGGTCGCCCGGGGCGCGCTTGACGACACCGAGATCGGCAACGGTGTTAAAATTGATAATCATTGCCACGTCGCCCACAACTGCCGCATCGGGGACGATACGATGCTTGTCGGTTACACGAAGTTGGCCGGAAGCGTCACGATTGGCAGAAACTGCATGCTGGCCGGAGATGTTGACGTAGTTGACCACGTAAAGATCGGCGACAGGTGCATCGTGGCCGCCGGATCGGGAGTCGCCAAAAATCTGCCGGACGGCTCGGTAGTCTTCGGACGCCCCGCCTACCCGATTGACGAAGCCCGCCGCCTGCTGGCGCTCATCAGGCGTCTGCCCGAAATGCGTGAACAACTCAGGGACGCCGCGCGCCGCCTGAAAGCGCTTGAAGTACTCAGCCCCAAACCGGAAGGCGAACAAGACGCAAAGCCTTCCGCCGAATAACTCCGCCCCAGACCACGGGAGAAAGACATGAAGAAATCAACGCTCGAAATGCTGAAGGAATTGACCGAAGCCAACGGCGTCTCCGGCTTCGAGGGCGAAATCCGCGAAATGGTCAAGCGCCACCTCGGCGACATGACCGCCATCAGCTATGACGGCCTCGGGTCAATAATCTGCGAGAAGCGGGGAACATCCCCCGACCCGAAGATCATGATCCCCGGCCACATGGACGAAATCGGATTCATGGTCAAGCTGATTGACAAGGAGGGCTTCATCCGCTTCGCCCCGCTGGGCGGGTGGTTCGATCAGACACTGCTTGCCAAGCAGGTCGTCATCCTGACGGACAAGGGACCGGTCGTCGGCGTCATCGGCTCCAAGCCCCCGCACATCCTCCCCGCTGAGGAGCGGGGCAAGGTCATCGCCAAGAAAAGCATGTTCATTGACGTCGGAGCGACAAGCAAGAAGCAGGCAGAGAAGGAATTCGGCATCCGGATCGGAAACCCCATCGTCCCCCGCGCCGGTTTCGAGGTGATGAAGAACCCGAAGCTGCTCATGTCCAAGGCGTGGGACGACCGCGTCGGCGTGGGGCTGTTCATAGACGTGATCAAGGCGCTGGCCGGGGAGAAGCATCCCAACAGCGTCTTCGGAGTCGGGACCGTCCAGGAGGAGGTCGGAACGCGCGGGGCGGAAACCTCGGCGGACGTTGTCAACCCGGACGTGTGCATCGTTCTTGACGTCGGCATCGCCGCGGACATGCCCGGCATCAGCCCGGAGGAGGCGCAGGGCAAGATGGGCGACGGGCCGGTCCTTTACGCGCTGGACGCCGGCAGCATCGCGCACCACCGGTTCCACGACTTCATGGTGAAGCTTGCGGAAAAGGAGAAAATCCCCTATCAGCTCTCAGTCATGGAGGGTGGGGCAACAGACGGGCGCGCCATCCAGTTGCATCAGCGCGGAGTGCCGACGGTCAACGTCGCCATCGCCACCCGATACATCCACAGCCACTGGGGCATCATCCACGTTGACGATTACGACGCCACGCTGAAGCTGCTGCTTGCGGCCATCAGGAAGCTGGACCGCAAGACCGTAGCCTCGCTTACGGATTAAATAAATGATTAATGTAGCGATAGAGGGCGCAACAGCCTACAGCAGCCTGGAACTGATCCAGATACTCCTTCGCCATCCTGAAGCGAAAATCGTCCACCTCGGCGGACGCAGGGAGGGGAATCCGCACATAGCCGAGATATTCCCATCGCTCAAGGGGCGTCTGGACATGCGGCTGGGAGGGCTTGAGGCTGAGGCGCTGCCGCCCGGAACCGATGTCGTCTTCACCACGCTCTCCAACGCCGTCCCGATGACGCTCGCGCCCGGCTACCTGAAGGCCGGATGCAGGGTCATTGATTTCAGCGCAGATTATCGCTTCACCGACAGCGCGATCTACGAGAGGGTCTACAAGACGCCTCACGTTGACGTTGAGAACCTGGAGAAGGCAGTCTATGGCCTGCCGGAGATTTTCCGCGAGGAGATCGCCGGGGCGCGGCTGGTCGGCAATCCGGGATGCTACCCGACGGCCTCCGCCCTGGCGCTTGCCCCCCTAATCGCCGCCGGCGTGGTTGACCCCGTCGGGATCATTGTTGACGCCAAGTCGGGCGTAAGCGGGCGCGGCAACAAGCCCGACCCGGGATCGCTCTACTGCGCCTGCAACGAGAGCCTGAGCGCCTACGCCGTCGGCAATCACCGGCACGAGCCGGAGATCGAATGTTCCCTGACCCGCGCAACGGGCAGGCCGGTGTCCCTCTGCTTCACGCCGCACCTGATTCCGATGGACAGGGGCATCCTCTGCACATGCTATGCCCGGATGAGCAGCAAGGTTGACCTCGGCGAGCTGGAGGAAATCCTGCAGAACGCCTACGGTCGGGAGCCTTTCGTGCGCCTGCGCAAATCGCCCGAACTGCCCGCGACCAAGGACGTGTCCTTCACGAATTACTGTGACGTGGCCGTCAGGATCGCAAAGGGCGACACGGTCATAGCCATAGCCGTGATTGACAACCTGATGAAGGGCGCGGCAAGCCAGGCCGTGCAGAATATGAACGTCATATGCGGGCTGCCGGAGACGACGGGGCTGATCGGGAGGCTTTAGGAATTCGCGCCCGTTTCCGACAATGTGCGGATTCGGGATTCATGCAGATATATTCCGATCTTAAATACAACGGGCAACCCGCTTTGCCACGGGTTGCCCGTAATTTTTCTCATCCTGCCGCGTCAGACAGCGGGTTGAATGATGCTCGCCTACTTCTTCGAACGTCTCCTCATGGCCACGGCGACAATCCCGAGACCGATGAGGCCGACCGTGGAAGGTTCAGGAACCGGGTTGCCCTGAAGCACAAAGGCCATGTCGCGTGGACTGCTGAACACGACGCTTCCTGGAACAAGAACGCCATACCCGAAGTCGTTTGTAGGATCGTAAAACATCTCTTCTGAACCGTTAACCGGCGTAGTCGCGTACCAGTACCATTGATATCCGCCAGTGAAGGGACGTTCGACCCATGCCCTTATCCAGTAGCTGCCCGCCGCAAGATACTGTCCGCCGAAATCAATGCTCAAATCGCTCCCAATCTGCGAACCGGATACGCTGGAAAGAACCAGCGAACCAGAACCGGGCAAACCGTTCCATATTTCTCCGTTGATGGAGACGTTGTACGACGGGTCGCCCGCATCGGATCCGACGATATACAGGTTTGTGACCAGGTAATCAGTAGTCGTTGTGAAGTCGTCAAACTGATATATGCCTGCCGGAAAATCGGGGAAGTATTGTGATATACAGTTACCCGACGATGTATCCCACGGCTGATTCACCATGACGGCGGCTTTCGCTGCGATCATGCAGAAAGCCAGCGTCAAAATCAACAACACCCTAACCAATGTCTTCATCACGTTGTCTCCTTCAAAACCAAGATGGAAAAAGAACATCCGCGCCATTAGAACGCGGATTATGACAGAACCGTAGAACCGTTGAAGTCTGTATCCGCCATGATGATGACAGGCGGACGGCGCAGGCATTGAACCTGCAATATTCGAGGATAATATAAAATTAGGCCATGGTTGTCAAGTGGCAGACCAGACGTACTTCCATTCATCTGCGCACGCGCAACTCAACACCCTTGTTGCACTACGCCGGTTTGTATTCCGCATGACCGGTAGATGAACGATGATTGCTACCGCGAGAACCTCTCGTGTATCGGCAGCATCTTCGGGAACGCGGCGTGCGGTTCGGTCTGGTACCAGTAGCCTACCGACGCGATGTCGTCCGTCAGCGGCTGGTATATCCCGTTCGGCCACCAGCCGAGGGCCTGAATCGTCACCTTCAGGTCCTTGCGGAAGCGGATGGGGTCGTAGACGTGCCAGCGGTAAAGCCCGTGTCGCGGGACTTCGCCAGCCTCCTTGCGGTAGAGGGGGTAGCCCAGGAACGGCGTTGAATACGTCTGCCCGTCGAAGCACCACGCGCCGCAGAAGTAGTCCTCCGTGCCCGTGCCGCAGATGGTCGGGTCCGCGCCGTCGCCGTCCATGAAGAACTTGATCTCGCCCTCGCCCCACCAGCCGTTGGACATCTGCGTCCATGCCAGGAACGTGCCGACGTAGTGCCCGCGTCCCTTGATTCCTTCGAGAATGGTGTAATCCGGGTTCTCGCGGGTTGTGACGGCGCGACGCCACTGCGCGTGGAAGTACGCCGCGCTGTCGGGAACCTCGGTCAGCGAGTAGGTGATCTGGTAGAAGAAGCCGCCGATTGCCTCCCAACGCTGGTTCTCGATCGTGATGCGGCAATGTTTGCGGAAGGGCATCGGCCAGTAGGAGTTGAACCCGCCGGACGGGTTGACGCACACCGGCAGGGAGTTGACGTTGTAACGCAGGGCGTGTCCGTTGCAGAAGAAGTCGCCCAGCGGGACCTCGATGGAGGGCGTCGCCTCGCCGTCCCAGTAGACGCGCAGGATCGTGTCGCGGTAGGCGTTCGGGTGGACGGTGATCCAGATGTGCTGGATGATGCCAGGCCCCTCGACGTCGGCCAGCGTGGTGGTCGAGCCGGGTTCAAGCGTGATGCAGGGGCGGACCTTCCAGCCCTTGCCGAGCATGGCCGCCGCTCCGCGGCCTTCGGGGTCGGCCTTTGCGCCGCCGCCGCGTTCGCCCTTCGGGTTCTCGGCGGAGATCGAGCGCGTCTCCGCGTCGGAAATCAACGGCAGCGTTCCCAGCCCCAGATTCAGTTTCGTGAGGTGTTCCATCGTTCTTTCTCCTGTCTGAATGAGTTGCCCGGTTCCAATCCCGTTGCGCACATTCTACCGTAGGCGCAGCGCGAGGTGAAGGGCGCTCACGTTCCCATCGCAGTATCGATCCATTGCCGTTCCCCCCCTTGCCAGTCTGAGCCGGCTATACTTGTCTACTGATGCCTCTCGCAGGAATCACAGCAGGGGTTGTCCGCTTTACCCGTCTTCTCCTCCAGGTCTCGACGTCGAAGTCATTCAACTTCCTGTGGCTTGTGTGATGCAGGTGGTGATCGGCGATGCGGCTTATCATCCGGCGCCCGGTTCGCCACGGGCGCCTGGAAGGCTTCCTGACAGTAAATGAATTCTTTCCCGTCATGTGCAATCACGTACGTCCTTTCGAACTCCCGCATCCGGCATGGGGATATCGTGATCGTCGCGGTATGGAACTCCGTCTCTGATTGCCGCCGGGTCAGTACCACGTCGATGGTCTCGTTCCACAAATGCGGTCCGAAGTTAACGGTCTGGGGCGGCAGGAAGACGCAGTTCCTGAAGTACAACGTGAATCTGTTACCAGCGATTCTCTCGATCTTGATATCAGAAGGGGCGAAGAAACTGGCTGGTTTGAACCAGAACAGCGAATGGCCCTCGCATCGCTGATCCGTCCAGAAGCCTATCGCCGGCGCCATGCTATTCTCGTAGTAGCAGAAGCGTGTGCTGACCGGGCACAACAGGCAGATGACAAGTTTACGTCGGTCGCCGCTCCCGTTCAGGGACTCTATCCCTTCGCGGATGCTCTTGCGCACGGTCTGGGCCAGCACGTCCTTCCTAGTTCCCACGCCCCATTCGACGTAATAGCAGACGGAGTTCGCCAAGTAGGTTCCCCACACCGACAGGCAACCGACCAAGAAGACGAGGCGAGTCCGTCTACGGGCTGCCGGAGTCGGACGCGCCGATAGTGTGAGGACCAACAGCGCGCTCACAAACAGGATCGCAGGCAGAAGTTCGTGAGACGGGAAAAGGCTTGTCATGTAGCCCGGTCCAAAGGCCAGGTATGCTCCCAACACCAGTAAGCCTGCACTTCGCATGGTAACGCTCGGTCTGCGCGACAGCCAGAGCAGGACAAGCGCCCCGGCGAGGACCACCATAAGCAGTCGTCTGTGTCCGATTTGGCACGCCAATGCGGAGCCGGGGAGAGAGGCAACGACATCCGGAAGCGTGGAACGCACGTGGTATACGATGTGCGCATACTGTTCCTGCGCCCGAAAGCCCTGGTAGTTTCCGAGTGTCCCACCGTAGTAGGTGAGTCGCAGGACGAAGTAGGATGTCATGACAGAGCCATAGACCGCCCATGCACGCCAGTTCACGCGAAGCGAACGTCTACGAAGCAGGTCAAGCAGTGGGGCAAACACAAGGAGGACGACTGCGTTCTCTCTGAAGCAAAGCCCCAGCGCCAGCAGTCCAGCCGAAACGGCCAGCCAACGTCTGTTTCCACTCGCTGCCCAGTTGTCATGAGCGATTGCGCCGGCACAGACGAAGGTAGCCGCCGCGAAGCTCTGCGCCTCGCACGTCTGGAAGGTTGCCAGATACTGAACCCTGGGGTTAACGAGGAGCAGACAGGCCGTAACGGGCATGATCCAAGGATTGCCCGGCGCAACGATCCGGGTCGTTACAGCACCAGCGCAGCAGGCGAAGCACAGGATTGTAACGATGTAGAGGATGCGGTAGCCCGTGTCCCACCGTCCGAACAAAGCGTACCCTGCCTTGTAGAACCAGATCAGGCCCGGCCTGAAGATGTCGCTGCCGGCGACCTCGACGTCACCTTGGAATTCCTCCGTTTCCAAGAGTTGTCTCAGCGTGTCGCGTCCGATATACAGGCTCCACCAAGGGCCGGAGTGAATCGCGCGGTCCACTATGCAAAGATCGTCTCCTGCGATGTAGTATCCGAGTGTGCGAGAATACAGAACAATAGCCAGCACGAGTGGAAGCAGGAATCCAGGAATACTGTATGGTTTCTTTGACACCCCTGCGGGCCCTGAGTGCACGTGGAATACGAATTATTAGGACGCCAGCAATTCCCCTATCTTAGGATTTAATCACGCTCTGCGGATTTTACCAGAGGGAAGGCACGGGGTAAAGAGCCGCCGGGCAACGGCGGTTGTTTCCGTCACGCCCCGTTGGTAGGCTATGGACCCGTCACCCGACAATACACCGCTGTATCCTGGAGAAAACGCTATGAGAACATCGGGCAACCTAGCGACCGCTCTCGGCCTGACGCTGGCGGTGCTTCCCGCCTGCTGCGTTTCGTCGAGAGGCCCGGCAGTCACGCTCATATGCTCCGAAGACAACGACCTCTTCCGCGTTCTCAAGGCTTCTGGCTTCAACTGTATCAGGTTCGGAGACGCAGCCGAGGCGTTGCGCAATACCCCGCACGGCGGCGGGCTGCTGATTCTCTCCGACGATTATCCGGATCGCGCAACCGCGCTCCCGCCGGATACGCTTGAGATCGTGAAATCGAAAGGCGCGAGGCTTTACGCCGAGTTTACCGCCGTCCCCGGCGTGAAGCAGACGGGCGAGGCGCGCTTGACCGGTTACGAAAGGGCGGTCGTGACCTCCGATTTCTTCGGCCCGGGGCTTGCGAAGATGCGCATCATTGCCGCGCACGCGCGCAGTTTCCTGCCCGTCGAAGCCGACGCCCCCCTCATTTCTCTCGCGAAGGTGGCCGGGCTGGACAACGCGCTCTACGGCCTTCCGCAGGAATCCTTCCCGCTCCTTTTCATCCATCCCGGCGGGGACGCGATGATCGCGACTACAAAGCTGAGCGATTTCGCCACCGCCCGTTTCGCGCCGTCAGAGGCGTGGAGGGAGGCATGGACGCGCGTTCTTGCGTGGCTTCTGCGAAGCAAGATTCCTGCATTGAACATCTCGCCAGCGGTGCGCCCCTCGTTCAACGCGACGGACGAATTGCCTGACTACGTTGAGGAACTCGCGTTCCGCCGCGGGGCGGAGTGGTTCTTGAACTCCAGGCTGCTCATTCACAAGAGTTGGGCCGCAAAGGTTGACGAACTTCGCGCCGGATATCACGACGGAGTCGCGCCGGCGCCGCAGAAGGACTGGCCGGTCGGCGACGGTTCCGAAGGGCTTCTCGAGGGCTACAGTTCGACCATCAACAGCGACGGCTCTCAGCCCGCGCGCTATTACCTCCGCAACGATTGCATAGGCGAATCTGCCATGGCGCTGGCCTTCGCCGGGGCGCTGACGAAGGACCGGCGATATTCGGAAGTCTCCCGCAACCTGCTTGATTTCGCATACTTCAAGTCCGCATTTGCGAAAGGGCCGCGATCCGACCCGGCAAGTCCGACCTACGGATTGCTGAGCTGGTTCTCCAATCCGCCCGCCGACGGCGTCTACTACGGGGACGACAACGCGCGGGGATTGCTGGGGCACATGGCGGCGTCGGCGCTGCTCGGATCGGAGAAATACGACGCCCTGATGCTCCGGTGCGTCATGGCCAACCTCCGCACGTGCGGGCGCAACGGCTTCCGCGCCGCGCGGCTTGAGGAGCCGCAGCTTCAGGCCAACGGCTGGCGTCATTTCTTCCAGGCGGACACAATCCATTACGCGCCCCACTACCAGGCGTATCTCTGGGCATGCTACCTTCATGCTTACCGGCAGACGGGCTACGAGCTTTTCCTGCGCCGCGCGAAGACGGCCATCCGCATGACGATGGAGGCCTACCCCGATTCGTGGCATTGGACCAACGGCATTCAGCAGGAGCGCGCGCGGATGCTCCTGCCGCTGGCCTGGCTCGTCCGGATCGAGGACACCGGGGAACACCGGGCATGGCTTCGCAGAATCGCATCAGACATGCTTGAGGATCAGGACGCCTGCGGCGCGATCAGGGAGGAACTCGGCCTCGATGGCATGGGCGACTACGGCCCGCCGAAATCCAACGAGGCATACGGCAGCAACGAGGCCACGCTCATACAGTCGAACGGCGATCCGGTCTGCGATCTGCTCTACACGACCAACTTCGCCTTCATCGGCCTGCATGAAGCCTCGGCGGCGACCGGCGAGGCGCTGTATGTTGACGCGGAGAAAAAACTCGCGCGCTTCCTCTGCCGGATACAGGTCCGATCGGAAACGCATCCGGAGCTTGACGGCGCATGGTTCCGCGCGTTCGATTTCGGACGGTGGGATTACTGGGCAAGCAACGCGGACGCCGGCTGGGGCGCGTGGAGCATCGAAACCGGCTGGACACAGGGCTGGATAACTTCCGTCCTGGCGATGCGGCGGCAGGGAACGTCGCTATGGGAACTGGCCGGCGGGAGCGGAATGGGCGGACATTTCGACGAGCTGTATCCCGTCATGTTTCCCGGGGGGGAGTGACAATCCCGCCGCGTCCCGCTCCGAAGCGCGCGCAGCGATCTTCTCATCGCTTCATCACGCGCCGGCGAGCTTCCCAAGCGCCACGCTGATCCGCCTGCCGCACTCCTCCTGGCCAATCAGCTCCATCGTCTCAAACAACGGCGTGGAGACCTTCCTGCCCGTGACGGCTATGCGCAGGACCATGAAGAGGTTGCCCGGCTTGGCTCCCGCGCGTTCAGCCATGCCCCTGAAGGCCGCCTCGGTCGCGGCGGGCGTGAAGTCCGCAGCGCCGGCGATCAGCTCCGCCGAGTCCTTCAGCATGGCGATCGTATCATCCTTCGTGGTTTTCTTCTGGATAAGCAGCGCGGGATCATAATCCTCAACGCCGCCGAACATGAACGCCGTCATGTCGTCGAACTCGGAGAGCTTGCGGATGCGCTCCCGTATCAGCGCGACCGCTTTTTTGAAGGCTTCATCGGGAACGCCGATCCGCTTCGTGAATCCGTTGCAAATTCTTGTCGCAAGTTCGTCCGTATCGAGCCGCCTGATGTATTCCCCATTAATCCACTCCAGTTTCTGAAGATCAAAGACCGGCCCGGACGTGCTGACCCTGTCCAGCGAGAACCCGGCGATGAACTCGCTCAGCGGAAAAACCTCCCGCCCGTCCGGCATCGAGTATCCCATCAGCGCCAGGAAGTTCAGCATCGCCTCCGGCAGGTAGCCCTCGTTGCGGTAGAAGTCCAGGGAGGTGGGATTGCGCCGCTTGCTGATCTTGCTCTTGTCCTGATTTCGCAGCAGCGGCATGTGGACGAACATCGGCGGCGTCCACCCGAAGGCGTTGTAGAGAAGGACGTGCTTGGGCGTGCTGGATATCCATTCCTCCGCGCGTATCACATGCGTCACCCCCATGAGCCGGTCGTCCACGACGCTTGCAAGGTGGTACGTCGGGAAGCCGTCCGACTTCAGGAGGACCTGATCGTCAACACCCTCGTTCCTGATCGCTATCCGGCCGCGCAGCTTGTCCTCGAAGCAGGTTTCCCCGGAGCGGTCCACCGCAAGGCGTATGACGCGCGGCTCTCCGGCCTGGACGCGGCGGCGCGCTTCTGCGGGATCAATCCCCCTGCAGAAGCCGTCGTACATGATCGCCTGCTTGTTCTTCGCCTGCTCGTCGCGAATCTGCGCCAGCCGTTCGGCGCTGCAAAAGCAATAATATGCCTTTCCGGACTCGATCAGCGCGTCCGCGTGGGTCTTATAGATCGCCGCGCGCTCGGACTGGCGGTATGGCGCGTGCGGACCCCCGACGTCCGGTCCTTCGTCCCACTGCAGGCCCAGCCACTTGAGCGAACGCAGAATCGCGTCCTCGTTGGCGGTTGTTGAGCGCTCACGGTCCGTGTCCTCGCTGCGGAAGATGAACTTGCCGCCCTCTCTGTGGGCGAAGGCGTAATTGAACAGCGCGATGTATGCCGTGCCGACGTGCGGCTCGCCCGTCGGGCTTGGCGCGATTCTGACTCTGACCTGGCTCATTGCGGACCTTCCTGGGGGTTTTAACCGTCAAACGGCGTTTGCCGCCCAAAACGCGATCTGAGATGCGGGGGGGCAAGACGTTCCTGCCGTTGGGCGCCTCGACATTGAAACGAATTGACAGAGAGCGCATTATGCCAGAGAATCGCCGGCGGTCAACCTCCGGAAAGTTTTACGGTCTCAACGCATGAAAGCAATACTCGCCCTAAGCCCGATCGCGCGCATACTCGTCAAGAAATGGCCGAGAACGCTTCTTGCCGTCTTTTCCGCGTCCTTCGGTTTTGCCACGATTTTCACTACCATTGCGGTGGGGGAGGACGTCCGCGCCGTCCTTCTGACGCGCCTGTTCCGCGATTTTCCGGCCAAACGCATTGACGTCTATCCGACCGGGGTTGACCTTTTCGGGTTCAGCATCAAAGCCCCGAACTCGAATATGGATGCCACAACTGCGTCCCGTCTTGCCGCGATTCCCGGGGTCGCCGGAGTTGGGGTTGAGGAGATACTTCCCGTTCCAACACACATGGTTGCAGACTTTCTGCCTGAGGACGTGGACGTGGAATGTTCGATTTACGGCGCCGATCCGGCAGTCATCGAGACTTCCGAGCGTTTCAAGGGATTCCGATACGATCCCGGGTTCTATGAGGTTCCCGTCGTCATCTCGCGCTCGATACTGGAGGGATACAACTCCGGTTTCGCGTCTGTTCATAAACTGCCGAAGCTGACCGAGACGGCGATAATCGGACAAGTCTTCACGGTCGTTATTGGCGAGAGTCTTTTCACGCAGAATCCGACGCGCTCCCGCAGGATTGCCTGCCGCGTGGTAGGGGTCAGTTCCACAGCCTCGCTGGCGGGAATCACCGCGCCGAGGGAATACGTCGCCGAATGGCTTGCATGGTGGACCCGGAATAGCGACGCGGCGCTGCCCGTGAATCGCCTTGTCGTAACCGTGTCGGACGCAATGTCCGTTGACGGCGTATGCCGGCGCATAGCCGGGATGGGGTTCACGCCTTTGGCCCGGCGGGAGGAGGGGCGGATACTGGAGAATGCTGCCGGGTTGGTCGGCATGTTTCAGTGGCTGATTGCCGGGGCGGTGCTGCTCTGCGTCACGCTGCTCCTGTCCGCGCAACTAAGCGCGTCCGTCTATGAGAAACGCCCATGGTACGCCCTGTTTCAGGCGATCGGCGCAACACCGCGGCTTGTGGCCATGCTGATTCTCTTCGAGAGCATGATCTATTCTGTTTTCGGGGTCGTGATTGGGTCGTCCGCCGCGCTGCTCATCCGGAAGGAACTCGCGGCGCGGGTGATGACGAGCATCCCGGGGCTGGATGATCTGGCGTTCGGATTCCCGTCGCGGGCTGTTGCGGCCATACTTGCCGCCGGGCTGGCGGTAGCGCTGGCGGCCGCCCTTCCCGCCTGCGTCCGTCTGATGCGGACTCCCCCGGCGGGGAATCTGCTCCGCTAGCCGGCCGGCGGATCGCCGCACTCTATCACAAGGCCGTCATATGCCGGCCGTATGCCGGCCGGAAGGCTCGCTTCCATCTCCGCGTGTTCGACATCGTGGGTGAGGTGAGTGAAGTAAGTTCTCGCCGGGGCCAGCAGGCGGCTGATCTCAGTAGCCTGCGCGATGTTCATGTGCGTCGGGTGCGGGCGAGGTCTCAGCGCGCCGATGATCAGGACATCCAGCCCTTCAAGCATTCGCATGGAGCCGGGGGGAATCAGGTTCGCATCCGTGACATAGGCCAGCCCGCCTATCCTGAACGCCAGCACCGGCAGGCTGCCGTGCATGACCGGGACGGGCAGGATTTCAACGCCTCGGAACGCGAAACGCCCAACAGTCTCGCGCAATACCAACTGCGGCTTTCCGCCTCCCGCTTGCGTTTCCTTGAAAACGTAATCGAAACGGCGGCGTATCTCCCCGCATGTCTCGGGACTGGCAAAAACGTCCAGGGCGCGCCCCGCTATGACATTGAACGCCCGCAGGTCGTCAAGCCCGAAAATGTGGTCCGCATGTGCATGAGTAAGTAAAACTGCGTCAATCCCGGCGACGCCGAACCTGATGCTCTGCATCCTGAGTTCAGGCCCGGCATCAATAAGCAATGTGGTCCCCCGGACTTCAACCAGCGCCGAGGGCCGGCAGCGATTGTTGCGCGGATCCGGGGATGAGCAGATGCGGCAGCGGCAGCCAATGACGGGGACGCCGTAACTGGTGCCGGTGCCGAGAAATGTAAGCCTCATGGAGTTTGGCGGGCCTGCGGACGGGGAGGGCGGTCTATTCTGCCTCCCTGGCGTAATAGGACTGATTATGGTAGTAGCCGTAGTCGGAGTAGCCGCGATAGCCGTAGTAGCCGTAGCCCTGCGAGTCCGGGCCGAAGCCGTTCAGAACGAGGCCGATGATCGGGCTGTTGACCGAATAAAGCTGGCGGATGCACAGCGACAGGGCGTTGCGCTGCGTTCTGCCGGCCCGCGCAACCACTACGACGGAGTCGCTGATCTGGGAAATGACCCCGGCGTCCGCGACGTTGCAGACCGGCGGGGTGTCAATCAGTATGTAATCGTAAATGTCTCTGATCAGGTCCAGCATCTCGACGACTTTCTCGGTCTGGAGCAGTTCAGTCGGATTCGGCGGAGGGGGGCCGCTGGGCATGATGTCAATCCCGGATATATCAGTAGGGATGATAGCATCCTCATAATGGCATTTGCCGGCCAGCACACTTGAAAGTCCCGGTTCCCTTGCGACGCCGAAGACCTTGTTCAGTATGGGTTTTCGCATGTCAGCGTCAATGAGCAGGACGCGCTTTCCGCCGAAGGCCAGCATGACGGCAAGGTTTGAAACCAGCGTGCTCTTGCCCTCCATAGGCAGCGAGCTTGTGAATGCCAGCGCCTTGCAGCCGCGCATCGTGAGGAACACGATGTTGGTTCGTAACGACCTGAGATTCTCCGCCGCAAGGTTGTTCTCTGTCGGCAGGATCAGCTTGGGCAGCGGCCTCCTGCCCGGCTCCTGCTCGCGGGCGACGAGGGAGTTGGTGATTTCGGACACGTAGCCCAGGACGGGCATGCTAAAGAGTCTCTCAACCTCGTCCGTGTCCCTTATGGTCTGGTCAAAAAGGTCCAGGGCAAGCGCCAGGGCGATTCCGAACAGCGCGCTGGAAATTAGGACAAGAGCCGAAATGCGCAACGCTCCGGCATGCATCGGCTGTTCGGGAGGGATCGCCGCCGAAAGCACCTTGACGCCCGTATTCTCAGTCCGCTGGGCAAGATCAAGGTTCTTGGACATCGAGGTCAGGCGTTCGTAGAAGGTGCGATCCGAGTCCGCATCGGTGACCAGCAGCATGTTGTCAACCTGGCGATGCGCCACGTTGACGGCTTTCGCCCGGGCCTGTGCCAGCATCTCCCTTGAGCGCGACAGGTTTCTAAGCACAAGCTCGTAACTCGCCCTGATCCTTTCGAGCGTTCTTTCGATCTCGCGGTGGGCCTCCTGCTGAAGGCCTTTTATTTCTCTGTCCAGTTCCAGCACATCCGGATGCTTGGGGCCGAACTGGCGCATGGAAGCCCGTCGCCGGGCTTCAAGCTCATGAATCCTGGCGGTCATTTCGTCAAGGTTGACGGCGGAGCTTTCAAGATCAGTCGGCAGGACGACTGTTTCCCCGCCGTTCTCAATCCATCCCTGGAGGGTTTCCAGGGCGTCGCGCGTCATCATCGCTTCCTTTTCCGCCTGCGCGACTTCCCTGGTGAGGCTTTTTATGCGCAAGGCGAGCACCTCGACGCTCTCCGTCAATGGAGACGAGGAGCTTTCCACAATCTCTTCCCCCGGACGGCCGGTCGGCGTTCTTCTCAGGTCTTCGTCAAGTTCTTTCGCCGCCTCGACAAGCCCCTTGTGAGTTTCCAGAAGTTTTCGCTCATAATCGCCTTTGTGCTGCTCAAGCCAGGTCATGATGGAGTTAAACTGCTCAAGCCGCGATTCCTTGTCATATTCGCAATACGCCACAACAATTGCATTTGCCATGGCTGCGGAAAGTTTGGGGTCCCCGGTTCTGCATACGATTTCCAGGACGAAGGAGTGCTTCACAATGTGAATTTCGATCAGGTCTGCCAGGTATCCGGCCATCTCGGCTTCCAGCCGCTCATCCTCGCTATTGCCGTCCAGCGCGGCAAGGAAATCCGGCGGCAGCGCGCGCCGCATCGCTTCTTTGAGGGATTTTGCCTCGGCGGCGTCTCCGCGTAGCCGCTTGAGCAACGCGAGGCGTCGTATTGCGCCGGTCATAACGGGACGGCCTTTTAGAATTTCGGCCGTTGTCTCGCGGCTGAAGGCCCTCCAATTACCCATCAGCCACGCCGGGACCATTTCGCTGTCAGATTGGATTCCATTCAGCGCCGGGGGCTCTATCAGTATTTCCGTCCGAGCTTCATAGACAGGCTTGCGGGCCACCAGATATACGCCAAACCCAAGAAATGCCAGCACAACGCTGGAAATGATGACCCATGAACGCCTTCTCAGCACCCAGAGGATTTCCGACACGCTTCTCCTCCGATGCACCTCGTACGGTCTAAAGGCTGTTTTCCATTTGACCGCCGGGACTGTTGACTCGATCCGCGGATCTGGCTTTTTCTGTGGGGGCATCCTTCTTTCAGACGGAACGCTTTATCCGCCTCCCTCCGGGGACTCAGGCTCCGCAAACGCGCGTTCCGCGCAAATCCCCTCTCGGTTGCCCTCGAACGCACCAGCGCCCGTAAAAAGACATCCCGGCGTTGTTGAGGCGCCGGGATATGTCTTTGATTCGCGTCCTTCTATCGAGCGCATCCGCGCGCCGCACGTCGCGCATACGCGCGCTTAGAACGTCACCGTGCCGCTCAA
>Ga0116153_10000062_pt1 | contig 170703 bp, 131 predicted proteins | sample AD_UKC028_MetaG_FD_89896 | JGI IMG/M metagenome (GOLD analysis project Ga0116153, IMG submission 89896) | Active sludge microbial communities of municipal wastewater-treating anaerobic digesters from USA - AD_UKC028_MetaG | ecosystem: Engineered > Bioreactor > Anaerobic > Digestate | place...
CCTTGAGTAGTCCTAAGGCAGCTTCTCCCGAGATGCTGAATCCCCGGGCACTTTTAAGGTAGGTGAAGGAAATGGTATAACCGTTGACCACGCAGGGTGCCGTGATGGATTCACCCTTGGCTGGTGTAAAGGGGACCCTGTCTTCTTTCTGCAGGTCGGTGACGATATCTATCTGAGCTGTGGCAGGTATTTCTTCTATTTTCGATTTGGGAATGAAATCCTTGCTCAGCACCTTGAATTCAGTCCGGCGGTTCAGTTGATGAGCCGCTTCCTTATATTCGAGTGTTTTCAGTGAATCGACATAGGCTTCCGTGAGGGTGGTTCCGGCGGGGAAGAAGAAGTCATCTTTCTGATAGTCTTTCTTCAGCGTGCGCGGCACCCTTTCTCCATAACCTTTGGCAACCAGCCGTTCCGGATCGATGCCACGTTCGATCAGATAGTTGACTACGGATTCTGCCCTTCGCTGGGAGAGGATGTCGTTGTATTCTTCTGAAGCGCGGCTGTCGGTATGTGAAGCCAGTTCAATGATGATCGTAGGATTCTCGTCCAGGGTTTGTATCAGGCCCTGTAATGAATCCTGATACTGAGGCAGCAGTTCCCACCGGTCTAGCTCGTATAAAATGTCGGGCAGCACGATGGGTTCGGCAGGAATGGGTTCCAGCATGAAATCCCGCACGAAATCCTTGCTGCCTTCTTCTCCGACCGTGGTGATCTTTCCGCTGACAGTAAAGTAGTTATCCTTATCCACAATGATCTCGTAGGATGTATTCGGTGAGATCTGAGTTTTGCCAAAATTATAATATCCCTTTGGATCAGTCTTGGCTTCAATGGAAGTTCCGTTGGAGCCGATGAGCTTTACTTTGGCTCCTTCAATGTACAACAGGGTCAGGTCGTCTTTTACCACACCTTTCAGTGTGTATTCCAGGGGTGGTTCAATGAATGAGTACAGGTCATCTCCGCCTCTGCCATCAGCACGGTTGGAGGTCAGAAATCCGCTTTCTTCCTCCGGCCTGAAGATGATGCTGAAATCGTCCCCGCTTGAATTGATAGGAGGTCTCATGTTCACAGGGGTTGTCCATTCATCGTTGACCAGGGTGGATTTGAAAATATCCAGTCCTCCCATTCCCAGGTGCCGGTCGGAAGCGAAGTAAAGTATGGTATCATGCCTGAGGAAGGGAAACATTTCGTTGCCGATGGTATTGAGAACGGAACCCATATTCACCGGGACGCTGAATTCGCCGTCTTTGGCTTTTCGTTTGGCAATCCAGAGATCCTTTCCGCCAAGACCTCCTTCTTTATCCGATGCAAAGATCATGATCAGTTCGTCTTCGCTGAGTGCGGGATGCCCCACCGTTACAGAAGTATCGCTGAACAGGCTTATCAGCTGAGCATTCCCGAAGGATTTCCCGGAGGCTGTCGCTTTATATATCTGGCATCCTCTTTTCTCGCCTTTCAGGTTCCCGCATCGGGTGAAATATATATTTTTAAAATCCGAGTCGAATGTAGCGACTCCATCGTTTGCTTCGCTGTTGATCTTTTGTTCCTTATCGATGAGGGTTGGCGTGCTCCAGGTGCCTTTCCGGTCAAGTTTGGCAGCGAAAAGGTCGCTGAAGTTCTGTCCTGTCCATTCATCCATCCCTTTTCCCGTTACTCCGTCGCGTGTGGAGGTAAAGATGACCGAGCTGTAGAATTTGTCCGAAAACGTAGGAGCAAAATCATCTGTTTTGGAGTTGATCTTTTTAAGGTTCTCCACTTTGTATTTAGAACTTTGTTCCAGCCATTCCACCACCAGACGGCACGATTCTGCGCCATCCCTGCCCCGTATGTCATCCGGCACACGTTCGGTATACTGATCATAATAGGTAATGGCTTCTTCATAATTTCCAAGAACCTTCAGGGCGTCTGCATAATAGAGCAGTACCAGCGGGTCTTTTCGCTGATAATCCATCCGGATGACGCGTTTGTAAGCAGGTGCAGCCTTTTTCATATCATTCACAAGCCGGTAGCAATCAGCGATCTGGTAGGCCACCCTTCCTTTTTCCGCTTTGTTGTTCTTGATCTTTGAGTACACTTTTTTATAACGGTCGATCGCCACGTGATACTGCTGGTCAGCATAGGCTTTGTCGGCCGCTTCTGTCTTTTTTTTCTGACCGTAGGCTTCAGGTGCGATGAACAAGCCCGCAAGGAAGATGAAATATATGATTTTAATGATTCTCATTCTTTAAGTTGTGAATTTCATGAACGGCCGTATGGTTCACATTTGGTATCTGCCGGTTCTTTTATGTAACGTCAAATGAATTTCAAAACATATAAGAGCAATAAAAAATAGGTACCTGGGATGGCTATGGATTCATTTGGTCATCCTTCTGGTCTGTTGTTTTTTGACCGGGCTCATTTGATGTGGAGCCCTGATCATTGCTAAATGGGTCTTCCGTAATGTTTTTTTTTGCCTCTTTGAAATCACCCGTCACCTCGTTGGCCCCCTGTTGGATTTCCCTTCTGATATCGTTCGAAGCACGTTTCAGATCATTCATCGTTTTGCCAAGCTTCCGGCTCATTTCGGGGAGTTTGCTGGGTCCGAAAATCAGGAAGACGACCACCAGGATCAGCAGGATCTCGCCTCCGCCCACGTCCAGAAAAAGCAGCACTGTCATGTAAATTTCCTTATCGGTACAAAAGTAATAAAAAAGCCCCGAAATTGATGATGATCCATTCCGGGGCTTTTATCACTAGCCAGAAGATTATGCCTTCACTGGTTTCAACTCGGCAGCTTTTTTCCTTTTGCGCTTGAGAACGGCCAGTTCATAAGCTACCGGAACAGAGATAAAGACGGAGGAATAGGTTCCCACAACGATCCCGACGCCCAGTGCAAAGGTAAATCCGCGGATAACCTCCCCACCGAAGATGAACATGGCGATCAAAACCACAAGGGTAGTCCCTGCCGTATTCACCGTACGCCCGATGGTGCTGTTGACGGCTGCATTCATATTATCCTTGAGATCTCTCTTCGGGTATAGCGACAGGTACTCACGGACCCTGTCGTAGATAATCACCGAGTCGTTGATCGAGTAACCGATAATGGTAAGTACTGCTGCAATGAAGGCCTGGTCGACTTCCATCGCAAAGGGCAGTATGTTATAGAACATAGAATAGAGCGCGATCATAATGAATCCATCGTGGGCAAGTGCAGCGACACCTCCCAGACCGAACTGCCACTTTTTGAACCGTATGGCGATATAGATGAAGATACCCACCAGGGCAAAGAAGACCGCCCAGACAGCCTTGACCTTCAGGTCATCGGCAATGGTAGGACCGACCATCTGGGAGCTTAGCTTGCCTACGATCTTGTCTTCCGCATCCTCGGAGAAGGTCTGATAATCGATCGGATTCCTGAAAAATCCCTGTACTCCTTTGTAGATACTGGCCTCCACAACAGAATCTCCGGTGGTGGAGATATCATCGATCAGGTAGTTGGTAGTGATCTTAACCTGTGTGGTGGGGCCAAATGTTTTCACCTCAGGAGCCGATCCAAGCACCTTTTCAAGTGAGGTGCGGATATCGCTCGTTCTCACGTCCTGATCGAAGCGGACGACATAGGTCCTTCCACCTGAAAAATCGACTCCTGGATCCAGTCCCCTGATGATCAGTGAGGAGGTTCCAAGGACGATGACAATGGCCGAAACGATATAGAATATCCTGCGAGAACCAACGAAATCAAAATGCAGGTTTGTGAAAGTATTCAATGTATATTTATTGGCAAATGTAATCCGCTTGTTCCTGTCGAGCATGATGGTGAAGATGATCCTTGAAATAAAGATGGCGGAGAACAGGGATGTGAGGATACCGATGATCAGGGTGGTAGCGAAGCCCTGGATGGGACCGGATCCGAAGATGTAGAGGATCACGCCGGTGATGAGGGTGGTCACGTTGCCGTCGATGATGGCGGAGTAGGCCATTTTATAACCGTCGCTGATGGCCAGCCGCATTCCCTTGCCGGCTCGCACCTCTTCCCTGACTCGCTCATAGATGATCACGTTAGCATCCACCGCCATCCCAAGGGTGAGGACGATCCCAGCGATACCGGGTAGGGTCAGGGTGGCACCCAGTGAGGCCAGGATGCCGAAGATGAAGAAAATGTTGGTAACCAGTGCAACGTCGGCGATCAGGCCGGCCCTGTTATAGTAAAGGAACATGTAGATCAGAACCAGTAAGAAGGCGATGAAAAAGGAATACACCCCTGCCCTGATGGCTTCTCGCCCCAGGGAAGGTCCCACGACCTCTTCCTGAACGATGCGGGCGGGTGCCGGCATTTTGCCTGCCTTCAGGATATTGGCAATATCCTGAGCCTCTTCCACTTCCATGCCTCCTCCACTGATGGAGGACTGCCCGTTGGGGATCTCCGATTTCACGTTGGGGGCCGACCGTACGTAATCATCCAGTACGATTGCGACCTGTTTGCCGATGTTTTCTCCGGTCAAACGTTTCCATACCCGTCCGCCTTCCGCATCCATCGACATGCTGACTTCCACCTGCCCGTTCTGGTCATAATCCTGGAACGCATTGGTGATGGCATCACCGCCCAGAGGAGCTGAGCCGTCGCGGGTGGTGATCCGTAAGGCAAAAAGGGTAAGCAGGTCATCGGTTTGCCATCTTTCGGGCTTGGCTGACCAGGCCAGCTTCAGGTCACGCGGAAAAACATCCTCCGTAAGGCGAAGCATTCGGTTGACCATAGCCGTATCCTTGATCGCGGCGTAACCGACAGATGCACCATCGGAAGCGTACATCTTACCGTCCTGCTGATAGAATGCAGGAGAAAGGTAATTGAAAAGAGGATTTTCTTTGGCCCATTCCTCGCGGGTCTGGTCTTCCTTGTTCGCAGCTTCTTTAGCGGAATCGGCTGCAATCAGATCCTCCAGAGCCGTAGAATCGGATGCCAGCTGATTGGTGTCAGAAGAAGAGGGAGTAATAGACTGATCCTGTAAAGTGGATAATGTATCGGCCGTGCCTGTCGTATCACTTGTGACTGGCTGACCGGATTCGCTCATTTCAATATCCCTCAGCCGCTGATTGGCTTCACTGAAATAAGGAGCCAGTTCTGCAAAGCTGTATGTTTCCCAGAATTCAAGACTGGCAGTTCCCTGGAGCAGCTTGCGGATACGTTCGGGTTCCTTGATTCCAGGCAGTTCGATCAGGATGCGGCTCTGTTGCGCCATGCGTTGAATGTTCGGCTGTGCAACACCAAAACGGTCGATGCGGGTGCGGAGGATCTGGTAGGACTGGTCAATATACCGCTCAGCTTCGTCCCTTATCACCTTGATCACCTCATCATTGGTAGAGGTGGTGGTAATGCCCTGGTTCTTGAATTCGTATGCAAAAATAGCGGCCAGGCGTGCATTGGGATCAACTTCTTCGAACGACTCTTTGAAAAGATCCACAAAATCCCGCTGACTGTTGCGCTGCTTTAACTTTGCCATGTCCATCGCCTTGGTGAAGGTCGGATCCTGGCTTTTTCCCGATAATCCCCTGATGATGTCCTCAACCGATACCTCCATCATGACATTCATCCCGCCTTTCAGGTCCAGACCCAGGTTCACTTCCCTTTCCTTGCAATCCTGATACGTGTACTTTTTAAGTAATATATTGTATACCACTTCATTCGACATCGAATCCAGGTAGTGCCGTTCCCTGACCTTCGTGACCGAATCCATGACAAAGTTCTCCCGCAGCACATCTCCTTTTGCCAATTTCCGGGCTATCGAAACTGCTTGTTCACTGGTTGCGTACTTCTTCGAATTACGCTCTACATTTCTCGTAAAAAAAGTAAAGGAAAGCTGAAACAAACTAGCCAGGGCGAGAATGATGGCAAATGTCGCAATCGCACCTCTATTCTGCATGTGATGATGATTAAATGTTAAATTGAAACAGGTTATTTTTTTGAGCCTGCAAAATTAGTAAACATGAAGCAATTAAACAATAAAATAATTAGAAGAAAATTAAGGATGGAACGGAGCGGTTGCAGCTGAAAATGAGCATCCATCAGGGTCATTCATGGTCATTCATGGTTATTCATGGTTATTTGTTGTTATTCAAGGTTTTTGTCTGTATTGGCTGTATTGGTTATATTTGTGACCGGGTATTTTATTCAATACATGTGAAAGGATATTTATGGATAGGTCTGACAGGGATTGTATTCCTGATGCTCTGCCTGGAGAAGAGGGCCAGTTCTCAGGAAATGATCACCCCCGGGCAGAGTGGAGTCTTGGAAAAGGAAGATTTTGGCTTTCAAAAGGATTTTTCGGTCCCTGTCCGAAAAATCAATGACCTTCCGTTCAAGCAGCCCTGGGTGGGTGGACTCAATGCATGCCAGGTGTCAGAAGTTGATCTCGATCTGGATGGAATCATGGATATGGTCGTCTTTGACCGCCACGGGAACCGGCTCCTGCCTTTCCTGAACGATGGCTCTTCTCACCAGAACGCGTTTACGTATGCTTACAAGTATCAGAAGCTTTTCCCTGAGGTTCAGGAATGGATGAACCTGGTGGATTACAATGGCGACGGTAAGAACGACCTGTTCACCTACACAACCGGCGGTATCCGTGTATACAGGAACCATTCCGATACATGTTTGAACTTTGTTCTGGAAAAGCCCATCCTTACCTCTTATTATTATAACGGATATGTGAATTTGTTTGCTCTTCCGGTGGATTATCCTGTGTTCGCGGACGTGGATCTGGACGGCGATATGGATGTTCTTAACTTTTTTACCCTTGGCAAATATGTCAATTTCCATAAAAATCTTTCCATCGAGAAATACGGGATTCCCGACAGTCTTGACTTCCGACTGGCCGAATTGTGCTGGGGTTTTTTCGAAGAAAGCGAGCTATCCAATGTGCTCACATTACAGATTAATTGTAACGAACGTGTGGAGTTGCAAACCCTACAGCGACATTCCGGGTCGACTCTGCTTGCCCTGGACATGGATGCTGACCAGGATAAGGACCTGCTGGTTGGCGACATCGATTATGCGACAATCATCGGTCTGACCAACGGAGGTACTCCTTCAGCAGCGTTGATGACCGGTCAGGATACTGCCTTTCCAGCAGGAGATGTGCCGGTTGGTTTGATGTCGATGCCGGTGTGCAGCTTTCTGGATACCGATAATGATCAAGTGAGGGAACTGCTGGTGTCACCTTTCGATCCGGGTTTGGACCGTACGGAGAATGTCGAAAGTGTATGGCGCTATGAGAACTCCGGAACCGATGATGTGCCTCTCTTTCATCTGGAACGGAAGGACTTTCTTCAGGAGGAGATGATCGACCTTGGCGCAGGTGCATATCCGCTAATCACCGACATCGACGGGGACGGACTGGAAGACCTGGTGGTGGGAAATTTTGGGTACCTCGACTCGGCTTATTACGCACTTGGATACCTGTATCTTGTATATCGTTCACAGATAGCTTTATTCATCAATGACGGGACAGTGGGAATGCCTTCATTCCGGCTGATGGATACCGATTTTGGGAACCTTTCTTCCCTGATGCTTCAGGGAGCTTACCCGGCTCTGGCTGACCTGGATCAAGACGGGGACATTGACATGCTTGCAGGGAACAGCGATGGCACAATTTTGTTTCTGGAGAATCAGGCAGGCCCGGGGGTCGTACCCTTGTTTGCCTCTCCTGTGATGAACTACCAGGGAATTGATGTGGGGGAATTCAGCACGCCCCAGCTTTTCGACCTGGACAAGGATGGTCTTTGCGATCTCATCATCGGTAAAAGGGATGGCACCCTGAGCTACTACAGGAATACGGGCTCCGTTGCGGTACCTGTATTTACGTTGATTGCTGATCATCTTGGAGGTGTGGATGTCACCGATAACAATCTTTCACTGGACGGATTCAGCACTCCTTGTTTTTTTGAAACAGAGGGCCATCTCAGGTTGTTTGCGGGATCCGAATTCGGGCAGATCTATTATTACAGGGATATTGACGATAACCTTGAAGGAACGTTCACCCTGGTGGATGATCATTACCTTTATCTGGATGAAGGGTCCCGCACCGGCTTTTCCATCTGGAATTTCGATAACGATGCCTATGTGGATCTGATCATTGGTAATTATTCCGGCGGTCTGGCAATGTACAAAGGCGTCACCCCGCATGAAGTGGGTATGGATGAACCGGCTTCAGGCATTCCCCGCGTGAACATCTTTCCAAATCCTTCCCGTGACAGGGTGTTTGTGGAGGCCGGGACGTCCCTCAGGAAGGAAATGCTTGAGATCAGCGTCACCGATCTTCTGGGACGAAATATCCATGAGGAAAGGATGCTCCCTGAAAAGATACTTTCCGTCGACATCAGCCAATTACCGACAGGCATCTATCTGATCACGGTGCGAAATGGGAAAGGATTTATGAAAACACATAAATTATTGAAATACTGATTGTTATCAGAAATTAGGCTTCAGTGCGTACTTTTTATAGAAATCAACGATTTCTTTTACCGCATCTTCGGCTGTATCCACCAGCCTGAAGATTTCCATATCTTCAGCATTGATCTTGCTTTCGGCGAGTGGCCTGGTTCGCAGCCAACTGATCAGACCTCCCCAGTATTCCATCCCCACCAGTATGACGGGAAAGCGAACCATTTTATGGGTCTGGATCAGGGTTACCGCTTCGAAAAGTTCATCCAGGGTGCCCAGGCCACCCGGCATGACGATATAACCCTGTGCATATTTGACGAACATTACTTTTCTGACGAAGAAATGGTTGAAAGACAGGAACTTGTCAGGATCAATGAACTGGTTGGGGATTTGTTCGAAAGGAAGCTCGATGTTCAGTCCGACCGATTTGCCACCTGCAAAATGAGCTCCTTTATTGGCGGCTTCCATAATGCCTGGTCCCCCACCCGTTATGATGCCGAATCCCTGTTTGGTAAGCAGGTAGGCAATCTCTTCAGCCAGCCGGTAATATTTATCGGAAGGTTTGGCACGTGCTGAGCCAAAAATGCTCACACAGGGGCCTATTCTGGCCAGGGATTCAAAGCCGTCGACCATTTCTGCCATGATCTTGAAAACGGCCCAGGAGTCCTGTGTCTTGATTTCGTTCCAGCTCTTCGGCTCAAACGCCATCCGTATCTTCTGTTCTTCCCCCAGTTCCATCTGATCCAGTTCCTCATCTGTTTTCATATCTCATAGATTTAAATAATCCTACCCTTATGCCTTGTGCCTTATCCAAGATACTCCCTCAGGTACTCCGCCGTATAGCTGCCCTTGACCTTTACCAGTTCCTCGGGCGCACCTTCTGCAATGATGTAACCGCCGCGTTCGCCGCCCTCAGGTCCCAGATCAATAATGTAATCCGCCATTTTAATCACTTCCATGTTATGTTCAATTATAACGACGGTATTCCCCTTGTCGGTCAGCTTGTTAAGAACGTGCATCAGTACGTTGACATCTTCGAAGTGGAGTCCGGTGGTGGGTTCATCCAGGATATAAAGTGTTTTGCCCGTATCTTTCTTGGATAACTCGGCAGCCAGTTTGACGCGCTGGGCTTCCCCTCCTGAGAGGGTTGTTGATTGCTGTCCAAGGGTGATGTATCCCAGTCCCACATCGTTCAGTGTACTGATCTTCTGGATGATGGAGGGTATATTTTCGAAGAATTCCACCGCCTGGCTGATGGTCATGTCGAGCACGTCGCAGATGGATTTGCCTTTGTACCTGACTTCCAGCGTTTCCCGGTTGTACCGTTTCCCGTTACAGGTTTCACAGAGAACCTGTACATCCGGCAGGAAGTTCATCTCTATGATCCTGACACCAGCTCCCTTGCAGGTTTCGCAGCGTCCTCCCTTCACGTTGAAGGAGAACCTGCCTGGTTTGTACCCCCTGACCTTCGATTCGGGCAGCTGGTGGAAGAGGTTGCGGATATCGTCAAATACACCGGTATAGGTTGCAGGATTTGAACGGGGTGTTCGTCCGATGGGCGATTGGTTGATCTCGATGACCTTGTCAATCCAATCCAGTCCCTGGATGGCATGATAGGAAAGCGGCTTGATGGTGGACCGGTAAAAATGCCTGCTCAGGATCGGGTACAGGGTTTCATTGATCAGGGAAGATTTTCCGCTTCCGGAAACTCCGGTTATGCAGATGAGGTTACCGACCGGAAGATTGAGGGTTACATTTTTAAGGTTATGCCCGCTGGCTCCTGTCAGCACCAGGTACTGACCATTTCTTTTTCTTCTTTTCTCAGGTATGGTGATTTCCTTCCTGCCACTGAGGTACTGACAGGTGATGGTGTCACACTGTTTCATCTCCGCCGGGGTGCCTGTCGCCACAATTTTTCCTCCGTGGCGTCCGGCACCTGGGCCAATGTCAACGACAAAATCGGCAGAGAGGATCGTATCCTTGTCATGCTCGACCACGATGACCGAGTTACCGATGTCCCGCAGATCCTTCAATGACCGGATCAGACGCTGATTGTCACGCTGATGCAATCCAATGCTCGGTTCGTCCAGTATGTACAATACACCTACCAGCTGGGATCCGATCTGAGTTGCCAGCCGGATCCGCTGCGATTCTCCTCCCGAAAGGCTTCTTGCAGGTCTGTTCAGCGTCAGGTAATCAAGCCCCACATCCAAAAGGAACCTGATGCGGGATCGTATCTCACGGATCAGCTCGTAACCGATCGTCGACTGACGCGCATCGAGCCTCTGGGGAATTTCAAGGAACCATTGATCCAGCTCAACGATATCCATGGAAGCCAGCTCTGCGATGTTTTTATCCAGGATGCGGAAATGAAGGGATTCCTTTTTCAGCCGGGTTCCGTTACACTCGGGGCAGTCTACCCTGTTCATGAACCCGTTCACCCAGTTTCTCAGGCCCTGGGAACTGCTTTCCGTATCCTGGTTCTGAATGAAATTCACGATCCCGTCAAAGGAAAGCGAGTAGGTCGAAGAAACCCCAAGGTATTCGTTCTTCACCCGGAACACCTCATCGGAACCGTAAAGGATGGTATTTACAGCTTTCTCGGAGATATCCCTTACGGGTGTATCCAGTGTAAATCCATACTTCTCACCGATGGCTTCCATCTGACGGAAGATCCAGTTTTGTTTGTATTCCCCCAGGGGAGCCAGGCCTCCTTTTTTAATGCTTTTCGAATCATCGGGGATGATCTTTCGAATGTCTATCTCGGAGATGATCCCCAGTCCGTTGCAGTGGTTACAGGCGCCATACGGTGAATTGAACGAGAACGTGTTGGGCTCCGGTTCAGGGTAGGAAATGCCTGATGTCGGACACATCAACAGTTTGCTGTAATACTGCAGGCTGGAATTCTCCAAGTCCAGGATCTGGACAAGCCCCTTGCTGTGTTTCATGGCCATCTGCAGGGCGTCCTGGATTCGTTTGCCCGACTGTTCACTCACGGCAATATGGTCGATTACGATCTCAATATCGTGGATCTTATACCTGTCGAGCTGCATGCCGAAGGAGATTTCCTGGATGGTGCCGTCAACGCGAACCTTAAGGAATCCCTGTCTTCTGACCTGTTCGAACAATTCGCGGTAATGACCTTTACGACCCTTGACCACCGGGCTGAGTACGGCAATCCGCTTGCCTTCATATTTCTTCATGATCAGTGCAAGGATCTTTTCGGGAGTGTACCTGACCATCTTTTCGCCTGTCACGTGCGAATATGCCTCTCCGATACGGGCGTAGAGCAAGCGGAGGAAATCGTAGATCTCGGTGATGGTACCCACCGTGGACCGTGGATTGCGGCTGGTGGATTTCTGTTCGATCGAGATCACAGGGCTAAGCCCGACGATCTCATCTACATCGGGTCGTTCAAAATTACCGATGAACTGCCTCGCATAAGCGGAGAAAGTCTCCATATAGCGTCGCTGACCCTCTGCGTAGATGGTATCGAAAGCAAGGGAAGATTTTCCGCTGCCGCTCAGGCCGGTGATGACCGTCAGCTGATTGCGCGGTATGCGCAGATCTATGTTCTGCAGGTTGTGTACCCGCGCTCCATAGATTTCCAGATAATCCTTTCGGAGTTGTTCCATTGTGCCGGCCTGTTCCTTGGTCATTTCACCATCCATCACAAGCGGGTTCAGCCGCCAGGTTTCTTCTTGTTAATAGGAAAACGGGCTTTTAAAGTCCCTGAAAAAGGGAGCCAGGTTGTCGCGGACTGAGACAACTGGACCGGGATATCCCCAATCTATTTTCAGATCCGGATCGTTCCAGCGGATGCTTCCCTCGCACTCTTTATTGTATGTACGTGTACATTTATAGGAGAACAACGTACCTTCCTTCAGCGTGAGAAAACCATGGGCAAAACCTTCAGGGATCCAGTACATCCATTTGTTTTCCGAAGTGAGGATGACTGTGGTATGTTTTCCGTACCAGGGTGAATTCTTCCGTATATCCACAGCCACATCAAGCACTGCACCCCTGACCACCCTGACCAGTTTTCCCTGTCCAAAGGGAGGTGCTTGAAAATGCAGCCCTCTTACCACTCCTTTTTTTGATTTGCTTTCGTTGTCCTGTTCAAACTCCATCGACAATCCAAAGCTGGCAAAGGTTTCCTTATTGTACGATTCAAAAAAGTATCCCCTGCTGTCACGGTAGAAATCAGGCTTGATGATCAGGACATCGGGTATGTCAGCTTTTATTATTTGCATGAAGGATCAGTTGACGGTAGGCGGTTGACAATTTAACAATTTAACAATTTGACAATTTAACAATAGGAATCAAATATGTATCACCTCCCCGTAAGCCGCCGCTACGGCCTCCATGATCGCCTCCGACATGGTGGGGTGGGGGTGGACCGATTTGAGGATCTCGTAACCCGTTGTCTCGAGTTTTCTGGCCACCACCACCTCTGCGATCATCTCCGTGACATTCTCACCGATCATGTGGGCACCCAGCCATTCCCCGTATTTTGCGTCGAAGATGACCTTGACGAATCCGTCCTTTGCCCCTGATGCACTGGCTTTTCCTGAAGCAGTGAACGGGAATTTGCCAACTTTGACGTCATAGCCCGCTTCCTTCGCTGCTTTTTCAGTGTATCCCACCGAGGCAATTTCGGGATGTGTGTAGGTACACCCGGGAATATTTTTATAATCAACAGGCTCGGGATGATGACCAGCAATCTTCTCAACACAGGTGATGCCCTCGTGCGATGCCACATGGGCCAGAGCCGGTCCCGGAACAAGATCCCCGATGGCATAATATCCTTCCACAGTTGTCCTAAAGAACTCATCCACGCGGATCTTATCCTTCTCCACCCGGATGCCGACCTCTTCAAGGCCTATGCCTTCGATGTTTGACTTGATCCCGACTGCCGACAGAACGATTTCCGCTTCAATGATCTCTTCGCCTTTGGGAGTCCTGACCGTTGCCCTGCAACTCTCTCCTTCAGTATCCACGGATTCCACTGACGAGGAGGTCAATATGCTGATGCCTGCTTTTTTGAATGAGCGGGCAAGCTGCTTTGACACTTCATCATCTTCCAGAGGAACGATCTCAGGCAATAACTCCACCAGTGTCACTTTTGTCCCGATGGTATGGTAGAAATACGCAAATTCAGAACCGATGGCGCCTGAGCCAACAACGATCATGGAAGCAGGTTGTTTTGGAAGGGTCATCGCTTCCCGGTAGCCAATGATCTTTTTACCGTCAATCTTCAGATTAGGCAACTCTCTCGACCTGGCTCCCGAGGCAAGGATGATATGCGGAGCTTCGTAGGTCGTCACATTCCCTGATGAATCGGTCACATCCACCTTTTTACCTGGCCGGATGACGCCAAATCCCTGGATATGATCGATCTTGTTTTTTTTAAATAAAAACTGTATGCCCTTGCTCATCCCTTCTGCGACGGATCGGCTGCGCTTGATGATGGCTTCAAAATCGGCCTCCGGTTTTTCTTTGACAGTAATGCCATAATCAGCAGCATGCAATGCATAATCGAATACCTGGGCACTTTTCAGCAGGGCTTTTGTCGGGATGCATCCCCAGTTCAGGCAGATGCCGCCCAGCTCGGCTTTTTCGATAACAGCTGTTTTCATCCCCAGTTGTGACGCCCTGATGGCCGCAACGTATCCGCCCGGGCCGCTTCCGATAACAATGAGATCATAATTCATAGCCGTCGTTTTTTTGAAAATGCAAAATTAGCAATTTTTCCCCCGCAATAGAATGGAAGTTCATTTCACCTGTTAAAAATGCCTTACCAATTAATACGGTAGTGCCATCAAGTGTTACCTTGCTTGAATAAAAATTCAAATAAAAAGGATCGTACCTGAACCCGGCATTTGAATTCATAATTTTCATACTTTTGTTAGCGTGTTAACAAAAACAGAGAAATTAATGGATACCAGAGGATTAGAGTCTTACAGGCAAGCAGCGCAGCGGTCGGCTCAGTGGCATGCTGACTACCGGAAAAGGATGAAACGTCTCCGGTTCGACACCATCGCAGTGCATGGCATTTATTCGATGCAGGAAGCATTGGATTTCAACCAGGGATCGATCATTGAACCCATTTATATGTCATCCTCGCAGGCTTACAGGGATGCAGATGAAATGGAGCTTGCCCTGGGATATCAGATTCCCACATGGTGCTATTCGCGCATTGCCAATCCAAGTATGTATTACCTGGAGGGTGTGCTGGCGCTGCTTGAAGGGTACGGATCCGATGTCGAGACCACCTGCGTGGCAACCTCTTCCGGCATGGCGGCCATCCAGTCTGCCGTAGAGCAGTTCCTCTGTATCGATCCGCACCATCCCGGTGCGCCGATGAATTTTGTCGCCACCTGCCAGGTGTATGGCGGAACCTTTCAGCAATTTTCCATACGCAAGGATAAAGAACGACACATCGAATGGCGCAAGGTGGTCAATTCCAATGATATCAATGAATGGGATAAACTGATCGACAAAAATACGCGCTTTCTCTATGGTGAGATGCCCAGCAATCCCGGCCAGGCCTTCTTTGACCTGGAAAAGGTGATCGGGCTGGCGCACAGTCACGGCATCCCGATGATCGTGGATGCAACCGTTGCCAGCCCCGCCCTGCTGCGACCGCTCACCTGGGGTGCCGACATTGTGATCCAGTCCGCAACAAAATCGCTGACAACCAGCGGATTTGGGATCTCCGGCGCAGTGATCGCCCGTAAGAACCTGACCTCCAACATTGATAATCCGGAAATGAAGGCAGATTTCTGCGGGTACCTCAAACAACTTCCCAACCGTGATAATGGTCCCAACCTCTCACCGGTGAATTGCATCCTGACCCTGAATGACATCCGTACACTGCGGTCTAAAATGGATCTGATGAGCCGCAATACTATGAAGATCTCCCACTTCCTGCAGGGACACAAGCATATTGAACAGGTTGATTATCTCGGACTGGAATCACATCCCCTGCATGAAATCGCCAAAAAATACCTTGTACTGGTTGATTCGGAATACGATGAGTTATATGGGGAGAAAGTGAACCGGTATGGGCACCTGATGTCCTTCAGGATCAAAGAAGGAGCGCAGGCTACGCGTGACGTCTTTGATGCTTTTGAAAGGATCTGGAGAGCCACCGACCTGGGAAGGATCAAATCAGTGGCCACCATTCCTGCCATCTCTACACATTCCCAGCAGGGCGAAGAGGGCAGAAAGCTGGCTGATATTCCGCCAAATCTCATCCGCCTGTGCGTTGGGGCTGAACATGCCGATGACATCATTGCTGACATTGACCAGGCCCTATCGGTACTTGACGGGAAAAAAGTGCATTTTACGTCACCTGAATTTTCGGCCGGGGGAGCCTCATCAGCTAAACTGGGGTAGCCCCACCCCTGCCCCCTCTTCATCCGGGCTGGACAGTTTGACACTTTAACAATTTGACACTTTAACAATTTAGCCATATGAAGCAACGCATCATCATCATCGGTTTCGGAACCGTCGGCCAGGGATTCTGCGAGATCCTTCTCAATAAAAAGGAATTCCTTAAGAAACAATATGGTTTTAAATGGCAGATAGTAGGCATTGCCGATAAGGTATATGGCAATGTTTACAATTCCAAAGGGCTTGATATCCCATTCCTGCTTGAGGAAGCCAAGGCAAAAAAACAGTTCTCAAAGGATGTGAGCAACTGGGACACGCTGACACTCATACGAAAAAGCAAGGCAGAAATCGTATGTGAGCTGACCTATACCAACCTCACGACAGGAGAACCGGCCTACGCTCATTGCAAGGAAGCTCTCCGGTCGGGCAAGCACGTGGTGACCAGCAATAAAGGTCCCGCAGCGCTGCATTACACCAAACTGATGAAACTCGCTGACCGGAATGGATTACACTTCAGGATCGAAGGGACCGTGGTGGCTGGTACGCCAATCCTGAACCTGGCTGCGGGGCCTCTGGCAGGCTGTGAGATCACTAAAATCAGAGGCATCCTGAACGGAACCACCAATTATATGCTGACCGAGATGGAGAAGGGTATGTCGTATACAGAGGTGCTTAAGATCGCTCAGGAGCTGGGTTATGCCGAGGCTGATCCGACCGGCGATGTGGAAGGGTATGACGCCCGCGGGAAGGTGACGATCCTCGCTAACGTGGTGATGGATGGCCATCTCAACATCGATGATGTTCCCTGCCGCGGTATCACAGGGATAACGCCCTCGGATATCAGAACCGCCAGGGAGCATGGCAAACGCTGGAAACTGATCGGAACGGTGGAAAGGAACGGTGGAAAGGTGACAGGATCGGTTGCCCCTGAAATGATCGACCTGACGCATCCCCTGGCCGGTGTGATGGGAGCCACCAATGCCCTTACGTTTACTACCGACCTGCTGGGAGATGTTACCATGGTGGGACCCGGTGCCGGAAGATGGCAAACCGGCTTTGCCATCCTGAACGACGTACTAACCATTGATTCGGCTTATTAACCAACGCTCAAAAACACATAATGTCATATACCCACAAATGTCTTTATGTAGACCTCTCTTCCCGAAGGTGTGAAATTAAGGACTCAGACCCTCAGCTCCTGACAGAATATATTGGCGGCAAGGGGATTGGATTCGCCTTACTGGAGAAACTTGCTCCTAATCCGGATCCGTTTGGTCCGGATAATCCCCTGATCTTTGCCAATGGGCCATTTACAGGTAGTAAAGTGCAGACCAGCGCCCGTACGGCCCTGGTGACAAAATCCCCGCTCACAGGGTCCATCCTGGATACACACTGCGGCGGCTATTTCGGGCCGCGTTTGAAAGCTGCCGGATTTGACTATGTGGTCATTACTGGTAAATCACAATCACCTGTATATCTTTATATTACAGATGAAAAAACAGAGATCCTGGATGCTTCTGACCTGTGGGGAAAGGGAGCTTTTTTCACAAATGATGAGCTTCAACGCCGTCACCCCGGAACTGAACCAAGGGCGGCAGTCATTGGGCAGGCGGGTGAGAATCTTTCAAAGATGGCCTGCATCAGTGTTGATAAACACAGGCAGTATGGCAGGGGAGGGGCTGGTGCCGTCATGGGGTCCAAGAACCTCAAGGCAATATTAGCGGATGGGAAAATGCCGGTCACATACGACCGCCCGGAAGATTTTGAAGAGCTGAATAAAGCGGCCACAAAGGATGTACTGAATCATGCCGGAGTGAAATTCCGCAGGATCAAGGGTACCATGAAATGCATCCGAAGCGGTCAGGGTTATGAGTTCCTTCCGGTAAAAAATTTCCAGGCAGTGGTTTCAGACCGCTTCGAGGAGATCAGCTCTGAAACAACGCGTGAGGTTCTCAATTGGAAGGACACCGCCTGCTTTGGCTGCTCGATCCGGTGCTCGAAGTTTGCCCGGTGGGATGATCATGAAATCGAGGGCCCTGAGTACGAAACTACTGCATTCCTGGGATCCGGGTGTCTGGTATTCAATATCAAGGACGTGGCCTGGGCCAACGAGCTCTGCAATGATCTGGGATTGGATACGATCAGCACCGGTGTGACCATGTCGTTTGCCATGGAATGTTATGAAAAGGGACTGGTGGATCACTGGGATGGATTGAGGCTGGAATGGGGGAATGCAGAAGCACAGCGCGAAATGATCCATAAGATGGCCATGAGACAGGGTATCGGAGAACTGTTTTCCGATGGTTCACGTGCAGCGGCCCAGCGGATTGGCAAGAACAGCGCTGACTTTGCCATCAACATTTACGGCATGGAGATGTCGGGGGTAAATCCAAAAGGTTGCCTCACCATGGGAGTTGTTCTTTCAGTCGCCGATTTTGCAAGCCATACGCGACTCTGGATGACCGAACAGGAAATGGGGCCCGACTTTACCATTGAGGATATACCCGAATCGGTCGCCTCAGGGCTGGATGAGATCAATGCCCGTAACTGCCTGGTAGTGTGCGATTTTCTTCCTTTAGGGCTCAGCCGCCTCGCACCGTTACTGAATGCAGCCACTGGCCTTGAACATACCGAGGAATCCCTCCGCGATCTGGGCGCAAAGCTGACCCACCTTGCAAGGCGATATAACATACGCAATGGCCGCAGCTATACCGATGACCGGATGCCTGAACGCTTTTTCCAGGAAGAAATGCTGGCAGGTTTCATGCGGGGAAGAAAAGTAGAAAAGGAATTCTTCAACGATCTGATCCAGAAATACTACAAGGTTAGGAACTGGTCCGACAAGGGTGAGCCCACACCTGCGATACTTGCAAAATACGACCTGATCTGATTACTTACGGATCAGTTATTTATATTCTCAACACCTAAAACAGCGTTATGAAAAAAGGTGCCTATACTTTATTGATCACTCCTTTTAAAAAGGATTATTCCCTGGATGAAGAGGCTCTCCGCCGTCTTGTCCGCATACAGGTGGAATCGGATATTGATGGTATTGCGCCGCTGGGCGTTACCGGTGAAAATACCCTTATGACGAATGAGGAAGTGAAACGGCTGGTAGAGATCGTTGTGGAGGAGGCCAAAAACAAGAAACTGATCTTACCCGACATCTGTCTGGCCGGTACGCAGGAATCCATCGACCGGGCAAAAATGTTTGCCGACCTGGGAGCCGATTTTGTGGTGGCCTTTACACCCTACATGGTTCTGCCTACTGCAGCCGGTCTGATGACCTATTATGAAAAACTGGCGGATGCCTCGCCCGTTCCCCTGATCATGCACAGCTCCAAGGAACGGACCGGCGTTGAACTGGCTCCCGAAATCACCGCTCAGCTGGCCCGACATCCCAATATCATGGGAATCAAGGACGGTAAAAAGGAGCTCGATCACCTGGCAAAGATCATCTATCTTACACGTAATGAAGATTTCCTGGTATTTACAGGTAAAGATACCACCGCATACCCACTGGTGGCCTTTGGCGGAGCGGGAAGTTTTACGGTCTCCGGAAACGTGATCCCGGATGTAATGGGTAAAATGATCCATTTTGCATTGAACGGAGAACTTTTAAAGGCACAGGAACTTCATTACTCCTACTATTCGCTCTTTGAAGCCTGCCGCTTTGAAACCAATCCCATGGCTGTGAAAAAAGCGCTCGAACTCATGGGACTCATCGATGGTACGTTACGTCCTCCGCTGACACCCCTGAGTGAAGCCAAAACCAATGTTCTGACCAGCCTGCTGAAAGAGAGGGGAGTGATATGAGGTCCGTGAAGTTGTTTGCCCCTGCCACCAGCGCAAATGTGGGACCGGGGTATGATATTTTTGCCCTGACGCTGAAAGAGCCGCACGATGAGGTCACCATCACGCTGAACGACTCCGGCCAGCTGACCTTTGATATCACCGGTGACCGCCAGGGAATACCCACCTCGATACAGGACAATGTGGCCACCCTGGCAGTCCTGGAATTGCTGAAGCGCAAGAACATCCGGCAGGGGATGCATATCGTCCTGCACAAGAACATGATCTCCGGCGGCGGACTGGGAACGACGGGTGCTTCGGCATCAGCCTGCGTCTTCGGATTGAATGAGTTGCTGGGCCTGGAACTTTCATCCAACGAAATGATCGACATTGCCCGCATGGGGGAGGTGGCTTCCGGTGGATCGCCCCATGCCGATAATGTGGCTGCGGGTATCCTGGGAGGCTTTGTGCTGGTGAAAAGCTATCACCCGATCGATGTGCTGAAGCTGGATGTGCCAGAAATTCCGATAGTACTGGCAGTGATACGGAAAAGCCAGCGGACTACGCGGGGCTTCATCACCTACGAGATCGGACAGGAAAAGCTCAAGGAACAGATGGCCCGCTGTTCGCGCGTCATTCATGCCATCCATACCCGCGACATTGAAGAATTCGGCCGGGCAGTCAGCGTGGACTATATCGCCGAACCTGTCCGCAGCGCCGCCATTCCCGGTTACCAGGAGATCAAGACGAATGTGCTGGATGCCGGAGCGTTTGGTTTCAATGTCAGCGGCGGAGGCTCTTCTGTATTTGCCGTTTGTCCGGGCTCAAAAATGGATGAGATCGCTGCCCTCATGGAAGAGGGATTCAGGAACAATCCCCTGTTTTTCGGAGTGATCAAGACGATGGCAAGTAATAGCGGGGTGAGGATCCTTGAACATTATTTATAGTTATTCATCATGAACCTCGATTTATCCTCAAAAGCCGCTCTTGTCACCGGCTCCTCACGCGGCATCGGTCGTGCCATCGCCAGGGAGCTGGCCTCTGCGGGGGCAAGAGTGGCTCTTCATTATAATAATAACCTTTCCAAAGCAGAAGAGACTCGCTCTCAGCTTGAAGGCAACGGCCACATCCTGATCCAGGGCAACATGACACGCCCCATGGACCTGGTGCGCATGGTGGATCAGACCATTGAGAAACTTGGAAAGATCGATATCCTGGTGAACAATGCCGGGATCTACGAGGAGGTGGACTTCCAGCGGATGACCTATGACGCCTGGCAGCAGGCCTGGAAACGGACCATGGAGACCAATCTGACCGGTGTAGCCAACCTTTCCTTCCTGGTTGCCAACCACATGATGGAAAAGGGGAGTGGACGGATCATCAATATTTCCTCACGCGGAGCTTTCCGCGGGGAGCCCACGGCATTCGCTTATGGAGCAAGCAAGGCGGGGCTGAACGCGCTGGGGCAATCCATGGCCAAAGCGCTGGCTCCGCATAATGTATTCGTATACACTGTCGCTCCCGGCTGGGTCGACACCGATATGGCCGCCGACGGCCTGATAGGTGCGCGGGGAGAAGAGATCAAAGCCCAGAGCCCGCTGAACCGCGTGGCACAGCCCGAGGAGATCGCACGCCTGGTTGCTTTCCTGGCTTCGGAGGGGAATGACTACATGACCGGGTGCATCGTGGATATCAACGGGGCGTCTTATCTTAGAACTTAAAAACGATGGATCATTTTCGTTGACATGCTCATGTTCCGGGACTGGAGTACACAATGATAGATGCCTGCAGGAGTGCTTCCCGCATTCCATTCAATCTGATGTTCTCCGGAAGAGTACTTTCCTTCTGTCAGCCGGCAGATCTCGTTTCCTGAATTGTCATAAATTTTGATCCTGATGAACTGTGAGTCAGGTAAGTAGAATCTGATAACGGTTGTTTCCGAAAATGGATTCGGCTGGTTCTGATGCAACCTGACCCTGTTACCGCTTGAAATCAGATCATCACCCACCCCAAAGATCCCGTCAGCACCATCTCCCACGGACTCTATTTCGCTGAGCTGGTTGGTTCCCATGCCTTTCTGGTGCGCCAGGTAAAGATGGTTGTCGGTAAGCTGGCCGTCAGGCAGCAGCATCTTTTCCCCCTCCGGATCCTGCCAGAAGATCTTCGTGGCAACGCTGTCGGTAGCCACGGGATCTTTTCCCGCCAGCAGCACCTGATGCTCGTAGGGTTCGAACGCCGGTGCCCAGGCTCCTTCGCCGCCAATAGCGTTCTTGATTCCGTCGATGACAGCCAGGTGGATCGGCCGGGCCATGTTCAGGTCGCAGATCGAACGGGGAAGGTGATAAGTAGGAATTCCGCCTTCATGGTGGAGTTTCGAGCGGGTGCCCGTGTCGCCCTGCATCTGGTAGAACTGCAGCGGTGCGATCCCGACCAGGTTTTTCATCGAATGGGTCATGCCCGCGATAATATGCTGTTTCATCTTGGTCACCGAAACGAAGACATCGATCTCATCGAGGATCTGATTCAGGATGAAGGATTCGTAAAAAAAAGGATTGCTGCCGGTGGAACGTGTGCAAAAGCTGGTATAGGGTGCTGAGTTGTTCAGGTTGACCATCTGAGCCCCAAGGTATTGCTGGACGTCCTGATAACCAAACTGCGTATAACATGCTGTATCCCATAAAGATTCAACGATCGTAATCCTGCCGGGGCTCACCCCGCTGTCGATGATCAGTTCGCCAACGGCTCTCAGAACCTCCGGGTGGTTCCACATACATTCCCTGACATCCACCCCGTTTAGTTTGGGATGATCTGCCCAGTAGGAACCGCCTGTCAGGTTGATCTTGATGGCGACCGTACTGCCGGTTTTCATGATATCACTGATCCCGCCAAGGGAATCGAACAGGTGTTCAACTTTTTGGCGGATATAGGCTCGCTCGTAGTTATCTGCTTTAGTGGCAGCCACTTTGGATTTGGAATCCGTTCCTCCGAACAGGGAAAGGTCATTCCATCCCTGGGTTAATCCCGAAACTGGTGCCAGGAATGAAGCAACGGAAAGCCCTGTCAGCTTGATGAAGTCCCTTCGCGATGTGGTGTGGCTTTTATCCGCGATTTCTTTTTTTCTGGGCATTATATTCAGTACTTTTTGATAGATGTTTAAATGACCCCGGTCTTCAGACCGGGGATTTTGGCAGTTTTCTCTTATTTTAGGGCAGAGCCCAAAACAAATGTATCATTTTTTACATAACGAAAGCCATAGGATTCAAGGAGGCTGTCTGATGAAAAGAGTTTCTATCCTCATTTTATCACCCCTTATGGCTTTGACCCTGGCTGCCCAGCCCCAGTGGAAATTCCATGTGGCATACGAGGATGCAACGGGGGCCAGAGATACCATTTTTTTTATCTGGGACACCTCGGCTGTCGTTTATGGTATTGATACAGCCTTAGGAGAGGGACTATAGTGATTTTCACTTTGAGATCTATAGCGTTGAATCAGGAATGGTAGGTGATGTGAATTTGCAGTGCAGGCAGAATCCGGTCATTATTCCGGTCGATAATTATCCGGCAGGGATCTATTTGATTCGCCTGGTGGGAGATGGGGAGATTCTGTGCAGTCGGAAATTTATAGTGAGACAGTGACTTCAGGTCACCGTCCTCAATGGAATACCTGAAGGTATTTATGTATTACAATTATCGGTGATGGGTGGCGTGTAATGGAAAACCTGTAAAACGTAACGGTGCATTATCCGTACGCCGGAATTCCAATTTTTACGGTCATGCCGAATCATTTACACGCCATAATCGTCATTGATGGGGATAAAATACCGACGGGGATGGAAAATTGTAGAGACGCGGCGCGCCGCGTCTCTACGGAATCACGAATCGACGCGGTATCGCGCAGAGACGCGGCGCGCCGCGTCTCTACGGGGGGTACGGGGGAAACCGTAAACAGGGAAAACAACGATTCAAAACGAAAAACGAACCAATGTCGAACGATAAATTTCAAAACCGGTACCGGATTTCATCCGCGCGGGCACCATGGCATGGTTACGATGGTGGTGCGTATTTCATTACCATTTGTACGCAACATCGCGAACATTATTTCGGCGAAATTGTCAACGGGAAAATGCAATTATCGGTGATGGGCCGGTGTGTAATGGAAAACCTGCAAAACGTATCGGCACATTACCCATACGCCGGTATTCCAATTTTTACGGTCATGCCGAATCATTTACACGCCATAATCGTCATTGATGGGGATAAAATACCGACGGGGAATTGTAGAGACGCGGCGCGCCGCGTCTCTACGGAATCACGAATCGACGCGGTATCGCGTAGAGACGCGGTATCGCGCAGAGACGCGGCGCGCCGCGTCTCTGCGACAAATAACACCCGCAACGTTCCAACGAAATGGTTGGCGGTCACCATCGGCGGCATCAAATCGGCCGTTACGAAATTTGCGCACGAAAACAAATTGGATTTTGCGTGGCAGACCCGTTTTCACGACCATATTATCGGTGATTCGGGTGAAATGAACCGGATTGCAAAATATATTGAAAAAAATATCGCACAATGGGAATCGGATCGTTATTGCGAATGAATCACCGTGGAGGCGTGGCCGATCGCAGAGACGCGGCGCGCCGCGTCTCTACGGTTCAATCAGAATTCGCACGTGCACATTAGGTTCCTGTCGCCATACGCATCATCGATCCGCGTCACCGGCGGCCAGTATTTCGTTTCCAGCGGTGAGGCCGTGACCGCCTTTTCACGGGAATAGGGATACTCCCAGCGGCTGCTCATCACCATGGCGGCGGTATGTGGTGCATTTTTCAGCACATTGTTTGCCGGATCCGCTTTTCCATCGATGATCTCCTGTATCTCTCCGCGGATCCCGATCATCGCCTCCACAAAACGGTCCAGCTCGCGGAGCGGCTCGCTTTCCGTGGGTTCCACCATCAGGGTGCCGTGAACCGGGAACGCCACGGTAGGTGCGTGGAAGCCGTAATCCATCAGACGCTTGGCGATGGAAATGACCTCCACGCCGGCCGTCCGGTGGAACTCGTTGCAGTCAAGGATCATTTCATGCGCGCAGGTGCCATTTTTGCCAGTATACAGGATCTTGTAATGATCCTTCAGGCATGCCAGCAGGTAATTGGCATTCAGGATGGCATATTTCGTGGCTTCTGTCAGCCCTTCCGCACCGAGCATTTTGACATATCCATAGGAAATGGGAAGGATGAAAGCGCTGCCAAAGGGAGCAGAAGCCACTGCATGGATCGGATTTTTGCTTCCGGTCGGAACAACGGGATTGGATGGCAAAAATTCAACCAGGTGCCGGGCCACCCCAATGGGGCCGGCACCCGGACCGCCACCGCCGTGAGGGATGGCAAACGTCTTATGCAGGTTCAGATGACACACGTCGGCACCAATCTGCCCGGGACTGGTCAGTCCGACCTGGGCATTCATGTTGGCTCCGTCCATGTACACCTGCCCTCCATTCTCATGAACGATCTTCACCAGTTCCAGGATGCCTTCTTCAAACACTCCATGCGTTGAGGGATAGGTCACCATGATCGCAGAGAGATGATCACGATGGGCAACCGCCTTTTCGTGCAGGTCGTCCAGGTCGATGTTACCCATTTCGTCGCATTTCACCACCACGATCTCCATGCCCGCCATGTGCGCGCTGGCCGGATTGGTGCCATGGGCAGAGGATGGGATCAGGCACACATTGCGGTGTCCCTGTCCATTGGCCCGGTGGTAGGCCTGAATCACCATCATACCGGCGTATTCACCTGCCGCTCCCGAATTGGGTTGAAACGACATGGCGGCGAAGCCTGTGATCTCACAGAAGATCTTCTCCATCTCGCTGATCAGTATCGAATAACCTTCCGCCTGGTCCTGCGGAACGAAGGGATGGATCTCCGCAAAATCAGGCCAGCTCATATAGAACATCTCAGCGGCCGCGTTCAGCTTCATGGTGCAGGAACCCAGCGGGATCATGGTCCGGTTCAGGGCCAGATCCTTATTCTCAAGCATCTTCAGGTACCGCATCATGTCGGTTTCGGAGTGATACGTATTGAAGATCGGGTGCATTAAAAATTCACTCTTCCTCTTCATTTCTAAAGGAAATGTGCTGATTTTCTGACATTCTTCAGGATGGCAGATGAACGGAGTGAACGGGATTCCGCCAGCTTTAGCCAGGATGCCAAGAATCAGGTTGATATCGGCCAGTTCGGTGGTTTCGTCCACACTGATGCCCAGCTTCCGGTCATCTAAATAACGGAAATTCATCTTCTGCTCCAGCGCAAGGCTGCGGATAGTATCCATGCGCACTCCTTCCGGGATTTCGATCACCACCGTGTCGAAGAAGGCTTGATTGGATTGTTTGTAGCCGTATTTTGCCACTTCCCGGGCAAGGACACCCGTAAGGATATTGATATGGCGGGCGATGTTATAGATGCCTTCTTTTCCGTGGTAGACGGCATACATCCCGGCCATGGTGGCCAGCAGTGCCTGGGCGGTGCAGATGTTGGAGGTGGCCCGCTCGCGTTTGATATGCTGTTCGCGGGTTTGCAGGGCCATGCGCAGCGCCCGGTTCCCCTTTGCATCCACCGATACGCCGATGATACGTCCGGGCATATGGCGCTTGTATTCATCGGTGGTGGCCAGGAAGGCTGCATGAGGACCGCCGTAGCCCATCGGGATCCCGAAACGCTGGGAGGATCCTGCTACGATATCGGCTCCCCATTCGGCGGGAGGACTTAGCAGTGCGAGGCTCATAAGGTCAGCTGCCACGCAGAGAAGCGCTCCTGCACTGTGGATCTTCCCGGCAAAGGGCTGATAGTCATATATCTGTCCTCTTTCAGCGGGATACTGTACGAGTGCACCGAAATAGCTTCCATCCGGAATCATTGTTTCATGATCCCCTGTCACTACTTCAATACCCAGCGGTTTCGACCTGCCGATGACCACGTCCAGGGTCTGCGGGAATACTTCATTGGAAACAAAGAACCGGTTGGCGCCCCGTTTTACTGCATCCCTCGAACGGGCATTGAACGCCATGATCATCGCTTCAGCGGCAGCTGTTCCTTCATCCAGTAATGAACAGTTCGACATGGGCATGCCGGTCATGTCGGAAACCATGGTCTGAAAAACCAGCAGCGCCTCGAGCCGGCCCTGCGATATCTCAGCCTGATAGGGGGTATAGGAAGTGTACCAGCCCGGATTTTCCAGGATATTGCGCTGGATGATCCCGGGGGTGATGGTATTGTAATACCCCAGACCGATGAATGATTTGTAAATTTTATTTTTAGAGGCGATTTCTCTCAAATGCTTCAGGTACTCGTATTCATTCACTCCCCTGGAAAGGTCAAGGGGCTTTTTCGCACGGATGGCTTCAGGGACTGTGATATCAATCAATTCATCCAGCGATGAAACACCGATCTTTTCCAGCATTATTCCGATCTCTTCCTCTCTCGGCCCATTGTGGCGGGTGATAAAATTGTTTGTGATCATAATAGATGGTTTATTGGAGCCATTTTTCAGGATTGAATAATTCAATAAAACCTTTGTGTTCCTTAATGAATACTTTGTGTTCCTTGGTGGTTACGTGTATCATTTTAAACACTAAGGAACACGAAGGTCATCGCTAAGGAACACAAAGGAATTCTTTTGCAGCAACGTTTATTGTTTGCAAAATAACAATGCAAAAATAGGAATTAGCTGCATACGTTAACCTGATTCCGTGCAGTTTATTGTTTTCTGATCCTCATGCCGAAGAACGACCGGTAGACAAAGACCAGACCGATGATGAAAAACGCTGCTCCGATCCATACCGATGTGGTTTTCAATCCGCCCAGGATCATCTGGATGGAGATCTCTGCAGCAAGCAATCCGAACAGGGTGGAGAACTTGATGATCGGGTTCATGGCGACGGAGGAAGTGTCTTTGTAGGGGTCACCCACTGTATCGCCGATGACAGTAGCTTCATGCAGCGGTGTGTTCTTCATTTTCAGGTCAACCTCAACGATCTTCTTGGCATTGTCCCATGCGCCTCCCGTATTGGCCATGTACAATGCCTGGAACAGACCAAAGGTGGCAATGGAGATGAGGTATGCGACGAAGAAATTGGGATCGATGAACGCAAAGGCCAGGGTAAGGCAGAAGATGACGGCAAAAATGTTCCACATGCCTGCCTGTGCGTACTGCGTGCAGATCTTGACCACTTTTTTCGAGTCATTGATGTCTGCCTCTTTCTTGTTCAGGTTGATGTTCTTTTTGATGAATTCAACGGCACGGTAGGCACCGGTTGTGACAGCTTGCATGGAAGCTCCAGTGAACCAATAAATTACAGCACCACCCGTAACGAATCCCAGGATGACCTGCGCGCTGGTCAGTTCAATGTTCAGCAGTCCGTTCTTGGCCAGCAGCAGGATGATGGAGAAGACCATGGTGGTAGCTCCGATCACTGCCGTGCCTATCAGGACGGGTTTTGCCGTAGCTTTGAAAGTGTTCCCTGCCGAGTCGTTCACTTCGAGATGGTACTTGGCGGATTCAAAATTGGGTTCAAAACCGAAGTCTTTCTTAATTTCCTCCTTGATACCGGGCCTGTTCTCAATCTGCGAAAGTTCGTACACCGACTGGGCATTGTCGGTCACCGGTCCGTAACTATCCACAGCGATGGTGACCGGTCCCATGCCCAGGAATCCGAAGGCAACCAGACCGAAGGCAAAGATGGTCGGGTAGGTCATGAACTGGTCGAGGCCGAGGGTGCTGGTCACGTATGCGATGACCATCAGTGCGACGATGACCATACCTTCCCAGAAGGCGCTGAAATTACCCGCTACCATGCCCGAAAGGATCGTCAGCGAGGGTCCGCCTTCCTTGGAGGCGGTGACGATCTCATTGACATGACGTGATTTGGTGCTTGTAAAGGCCTTGGTGAATTCCGGGATCAGGGCGGCGGCCAGCGTGCCGCAGCTGATGATCGTGGCAAGCTTCCACCACAGGGATGTAACCACCGTGCTGCCAATGGTAATATCTCCGATGAGCAGGTAACTGACGATATAGGTCACGATGATGGACAGGATCGAAGTGATCCAGACCAGGTTGGAAAGAGGTGTTTCAAAATTGAATTTATCGGCTTTTCCCCAGCGCACCTTTGCCAGACCCAGGTTGATGTAATAGGCGGCCAGCGAAGTGACGATCATTAAAATACGCATGGCAAAGATCCATACGATCAGGTGACTCTGGAACTGCAGTGCTGATTCATGGTTCGGGAAGATGCCGAGGGTGCCGAAATTGATGGCCAGGACGATGAACGAGATCAGGGCGACTCCGGTCACGCCATAGGTTTCAAAACCATCTGCCGTGGGGCCGACGCTGTCGCCAGCGTTGTCACCGGTGCAGTCGGCAATCACACCCGGATTGCGCGGATCATCTTCCGGTAACTTGAAGACGATCTTCATCAGGTCGGCTCCGATATCGGCGATCTTGGTAAAGATCCCCCCTGCCACCCTCAGGGCGCTGGCGCCGAGCGACTCACCAATGGCAAAGCCGACAAAGCATGCCCCTGCACTCGTAAAAGGCACAAACAACAGGATGATCAGCATCATGATCAGTTCGACACATACCAGCAGCAGGCCGACGCTCATCCCTGACTGCAGTGGTATCGACATGACATTGAAGGGTTTGTTCTTCAGCGCAGCAAATGAAGTCCGTGCATTGGCCAGGGTATTGATGCGGATCCCGAACCATGCAACACTGTAAGATCCTAGAATGCCGATCAGGGTCCAGAACAGGATCAGCAGGGTTTTTGGAATCGTAAGGTCTGCCAGTCCAAGGAAGTAATAAAGAATGATCACCGCAATGATTCCGAACAAAATGGCCAGAAATTTACCTTGCTGAAAAAGATACGTTTTGCATGTTTCCCATATCGTATGGGAGACATCGGCCATCGATTTGTGGATGGGAATCCTTCTGATGGTAAGGTATTGCCATAAACCAAACAGCATCCCCACGATAATGATGATAAATCCGTAATTCAGCAACGACCATCCCCCGGGGTACAAACCCCTCAGATTGGGCAGTGGAAGATCTGCTTCACTCGCAAACAAGAAAACCGGCAAAATGAATAATGCCATCAAAACTGTAATTTTTTTCATGAGTGCATTTTTAAATTAGTAACATTTGTGAAGGAAAAGCAAAAATATGAAGTTTTTCGAATTTAAAAAACTGGATTAAAATATATTTTAATATAATGATATACAAATAGTTAGTAATATTTATCATCAAATCCCGGTCTATTGGAGAAGATTTTGAAAAATGTAATACTTTTACCTCACGGAATGATGGGAATGCAATAATGAGAATGATCCATGGATAAAATCCGGCTTAAAATCATCGGGATGTCCTACAGCCAGTCGCAGAGCGGAGCGTATGTTCTGATACTGGTTGAGGCCAGCGGAAAACGAAGGCTGCCCATCATCATCGGAGGTTTTGAAGCTCAGGCCATCGCCATGGAACTGGAAAAGATGAAACCCACACGTCCGCTGACCCATGATCTTTTTAAGAATTTTGCTGACCGTTTCAAGATCAAACTCAAGGAAGTGATCATCAATAAATTCCACGAGGGGGTTTTCTACGCACTGCTGGTGTGCGAACATGAAGGAGAGGAACTCGAGATTGACTCCCGCACATCCGATGCCGTAGCACTCTCGCTGCGATTTCACTGTCCGATCTATACATACGAACCTATTCTTCAGGCTGCCGGCATGACGATGGACGGTGACAAGGCTAAGGAGAAGCAGGAGTACAGCGATGATATCAACTTCACGGAGTTTGCGGACCTCACCGTCAACGAACTCACGGAGCTATTGAATAAAGCTGTTGAAAATGAAGAATATGAAAAAGCTTCCCAGATCAGGGACGAGATAAACCGAAGAAAGAAAAAAAGATGAGGAAGATCCTATACTGGCTGGTTTCTTTAATGTTGCTGATGCCTGTTGGCACAGTGATGGCTTCGCAAACGACATCCTCTTCCTTCAAAAAACTGATGGAAAGTGAATGGAACATGAACCCTGAGGGTAAAATGCTGGCGCAGGTTCAAAGAGATACTGTCCAACAGCAGGATCTTCCTTCAGCACCTCCGGTACGTCAGATTGCCCAGAGCCACGGATTTCGTCTTGTTTCCCTGCTTCGCGGCCTGCTGGGCCTGGTCATCCTGGTTGGATTGGGTTTCCTGCTGAGTACAAACAGAAGAGCTATCTCCTGGCGCGTGGTTCTGCTGGGTCTGCTCACCCAGGTCATCATCGCCTTCCTTGTCCTTAAAGTCCCGGCGGTTCAATATTTCTTTGAGCTGATCGGGAAAGTATTCATAAAGATCCTCGCCTTCTCCAGGGATGGATCTGCCTTTCTCTTCAGATCCATGGTCACCGGTAATGTGGAAGACAGCCTGATCACCTTCGCATTCCAGATCTTACCCACTATCATTTTTTTCAGCGCCCTGACCAGTATTTTATTTTACTATGGGATCATCCAGAAGGTTGTGTATGCCCTGGCCTGGGCGCTGACCAAGTTGTTGAAAATATCCGGCGCCGAAAGCCTTTCAAGCGTCAGTAATATTTTTCTGGGCCAGACCGAAGCCCCTTTGCTGATCAAAGAGTACCTTGACCGTATGAACCGGTCGGAGATCATGCTGGTGATGACGGGCGGCATGGCAACCATGGCAGGAGGTGTGCTGGCCATTTATATCGGGATGCTGGGCGGCTCGGATCCTTACAGCCAGATGTTGTTTGCCAAGCATCTGATCAGCGCTTCCGTGATGGCTGCACCTGCCGGAGTGGTTGCGGCCAAGCTGCTCGTACCTCAGACGGAACCGATCCAGGAGCATGTTCAGGTCACCAGGGAACGCATAGGCTCCAATATCCTTGAGGCAATCGCCAACGGTACCGCACAGGGATTGAAACTGGCGGTCAACGTAGCCGCCATGCTCGTTGTGTTTATCGCCCTGATCGCCATGGTGAACTTCATTCTGACTAAAATAGGGGACTGGACCTCGCTGAACACGGCGATCACCAGCCTTACCGATGGCCGGTACGACCACTTCAGCCTGCAATTCATCCTGGGATATGCCCTCAGTCCGATCGCATGGGCCATAGGCGTCTGCAAGGAAGATATATCACTGGTGGCTCAGTTGCTGGGCGAAAAGACCATTCTGAACGAAATGATCGGATATATTTCATTGAAGGAATACGTTGCCGCCAACGCCTTTTTTGAAGAAAAATCCATGATCATCGCCACGTATGTCCTCTGCGGTTTTGCCAACTTCAGCTCCATCGGCATACAGATCGGGGGTATCGGAGCACTGGCTCCCAACCAGCGGCTGAACCTTTCAAGGCTAGGTCTGAGAGCCCTCGTCGGGGGTACGCTGGCCGCCCTTTTTTCAGCCACCATCATTGGCGCCATCATGGGTTAAAACGGCTCATAATTGCAAAAGATGAAGCAATACCTTGACCTGCTTGAACATGTGATGAAGAACGGCGTGCCGAAGAAAGACCGAACAGGCACAGGAACCATCAGTGTTTTCGGATACCAGATGCGGTTCAATCTGGAAGAAGGATTCCCTGTGCTGACCACCAAAAAGCTTCATCTTCGGTCCATCATTCATGAACTGCTGTGGTTCCTTCGGGGAGAAACCAATATCCAGTATCTGCACGACAACAATGTGAGCATCTGGGACGAATGGGCTGATGAAAAGGGCGAACTGGGGCCGGTTTACGGTTATCAGTGGCGCTCATGGCCGGCACGTGATGGAAGTACCATTGATCAGATCTCACAGGTGATCGAAATGCTTCGGACAAACCCTGACTCGAGGCGGATTATTGTCAGCGCCTGGAATGTGGGTGACCTCAAAAAAATGGCCCTGCCTCCCTGCCACCTGCTGTTCCAGTTCTACGTGGCCAACGGTAAGTTGTCGTGCCAGCTTTACCAGCGCAGCTGTGATATTTTTCTGGGAGTGCCTTTCAATATCGCGTCCTATTCCCTTCTGCTGCTGATGATCGCCCAGGTTACAGGACTAAAGGCTCACGAGTTCATTCATACCCTTGGCGATGCCCATATCTACCTGAACCATACTGAACAGGTCAGGCTACAGCTTTCCCGGCAACCCTATCCTCTGCCAAAGATGACCATGAACCCGTCGGTTACCAGCATTTTCGATTTTACATACCAGGATTTCCAGCTCGAAAATTATGTGGCACACCCCAATATCAAAGGGGAAATTTCCGTTTGATGTATGTCATTCATCCCTGTCAACACAAGCTTATGAAAGAAATCTCCATTATCGTTGCCATCGCCGAGAACAATGCAATCGGGAAGGACAATCAGCTCCTGTGGCACCTTTCGGAGGACCTCAAACGCTTTAAGCGACTGACCACCGGACATACAGTGGTGATGGGTAAAAAAACCTTTGAATCGCTGCCTTTCCGTCCGCTGAAAAACCGCAGAAACATCGTCATTTCGGATGTAAAGAGCGAGGAGATCGCAGGCTGCGAGATGGCCTATTCGATGGATGAGGCTATTGAAAAGATGGATGCCGGGAAAGAAAATTTTATCATCGGAGGAGGTTCGGTGTACCGGCAATTCCTGCCTCTTGCCACACGGCTGTATATTACGCGGGTAAAGCATTCTTTTGATGCGGATACTTTTTTTCCCGAGATCGATTTCTCGGACTGGATCCTGATGGAAAAGCTGGAAAACGAGCCCGATGAGAAGAATCCTTATCCTTTTGATTTTTTGACCTACATTCGAAAAGATACAAGCCCCTATGAAGAGAATTAGAATGAACGGCAGTCATGCTTTCTCCCTGCTCATCATCTTTTGCCTTGGGATGATCTTCCTGCCTGCTTGCGAGGACGAAGAACCGGAGATCTATGATTTCCGGCCTGTTTCTGAAGATTTTATGCAGGCCTATGTCACCTGCATACATCTGTTTTTCTATATCGACCAGATGGCTAAATCCGTTGAGGATTCGTTGTCTGACCATCCGGAGGGATCCTACATGCTGAATGGAGGCAATGTAACCATGGATCCTGCCGTGGCGGATGAATATCCCAAAACCTTTCAGGTTGATTTCGGGACTACGGGTACCGACGATATCATTTCCGGCAGGATAACAGGTTCCATCAGTGCACCCTATCTTTCGGAAGGTTCTAATGTATTTTATGAGTACGATGATTTGATCGTCCATAAGGATAGTCCTACCGGTACAAATCTGATCACCAACAATGGCCTTTCATCCGGTAAAATGCTCTTTAATTTTCAGATTACGGAAAATACTTTCATCAGGGATTTTGAGGCTGATTCAGCCTACCCTGTCACCTTCGACGGATTTCATCAGGTTCTGTGGTCAGCTTCAGACGATGATTTGACCATGCCCTTTGGCTCTTTTACCGGACAATCCATAAGAGCGGATAGCCTGAGCTTTCTCGCTATTGTTGATGAGGATTACAAACTGATCAAGGATCCAGACTGTACATATATCCGGGACGGGATTTTTGATATTACTGTGTATGTGGATCTGAATAAGGAAGTAGGGGAGGGAGTGGTAGATTTTGGATTCATGAATCCGCTGGATTGTGATCAGTATGTCATCGCGGTCGTGGATGGTGAGGCCAACCGTACGGAGTTTGTTTACCTGATGGACTGGATCAATTTCTGAAAGGATCTGCTTCCGTCCTTTATGTTTTCAGTTTCTTTTTCTTTGCGGCGGGAAAAAGAATGTTATTCAGGATCAACCGGTACCCGGGTGAGCTCGGATAAAGGCTGAGGTCGGTGGGAGGATCCCCTACCAGGTGCTGGTAATCCTCCGGGTCGTGCCCTCCCAGGTAGGTCCAGGTTCCGTTACCAAATTCACCATGGATGTACCTTGCTTCCCCGGCTGCCTTGTTCTCGCCCATTACCAGGACATTTGGCTTCAGATACCTTATATCAAAAGCGGTTGATTGACCCATGAATCCCGGTATGATCATCCGGTGATCCTGACACAGCATGGTCGGTACCGGATCCCATTTGGCAGAAAACTCGAACAGGAGGAAATAGTCACTGTTTTGCGGCACACGCCTGGAGTCGGTCACATCGATGGAAGATATCTCGTATTCAAATGGATTTGTACTGATCGTGAATCCTGTAAAGGCAAAACAGTTTTCATAGTTGAGCTTTTCCTGGGCATTGGGATCCATCGGATCACTGTCGAACATGACATCGCAGATGTCGACTCCGTCGGCAGCAAGCGCTACGTCAAAGCTGTCGGGAGCAGAGCACATGGCAAAAAGATAGCCGCCTCCGGCCACGAAATCGCGGATCTTTTTCGCCACGGCCAGCTTGCATTCCGATACTTTGTCGAAGCCAAGCGACCGGGCCGTTGCCTCCGAGATCCTGACATCTTCTTCATACCACGCCACACCTTTGAACGCCCTCCAGAATTTGCCGTACTGTCCCGTGAAATCCTCATGGTGAAGGTGAAGCCAGTCGTAGAGTGGCAGTACGCCCGACATGACCTCCTCATCATAGATCACATCATAGGGTATTTCCGCATAGGTAAGGGCCAGGGTCACTGCATCATCCCATGGCTGTTTGTTCTTGGGCGAATAAACGGCCACTCTGGGCGCCTTCTGAAGCTTCACCACATCCATATTGACCTGGGGATCTGCGATCTCCGAAAGAATTGCAGTGGACTGGGCATCAGCGATCACCTGGTAGCTGATGCCCCGGATGATGCACTCACTTTCAATGAGCTCATGGAACTTGCACATAAAACTGCCTCCCTTGAAATTCAGCAGCCAGTCTACCTCCACATCCTGTTCGAGCACCCAGTAGGCTATGCCATAAGCTTTCAGATGATTCTTCTGCGCTTCATCCATAGGGATCAGGATGTAGGCAGCGTTCAACAGCATCACCTGAAGAGTGAATAGTATGATAAAGGTAAGTCGTTTCATGGTTGGTTAAAATGGGGGTACCTCCTCATCCTCCATGTTGTTCATCTTGCTTGGCCGGGTGTAGCTGTTCCCTGAAGGCTGAAAATTGAGCTCGGTACGGGCGGATACGCCGGCGTCCGTTTCAGGTGCAGCCAGATCCGTAAATTTGGCATACTTGGAGATAAAACGGAGATTGATGTCTTTTAGTGCACCATTACGATGCTTGGCAATGCTTAGCTCGGCCTGTCCGAGGGTGGAGTTGCCCTGTTCGTCTTCGGTGATCTTATAATATTCGGGACGGTACAGGAAGAGTACGATGTCGGCGTCCTGCTCGATGGCACCAGACTCGCGCAGGTCGGAAAGGATGGGACGCTTGGTGCCGCCCCTGGTTTCCACAGCACGGCTGAGCTGCGACAGGGCGATGATGGGAACACGCAGCTCCTTGGCCAGGCTCTTCATTGACCTGGAGATATTGCTGATCTCCTGTTCGCGGTTTCCCCTTCCTTCTGAAGGACTGGACATGAGCTGCAGGTAGTCCAGGATGATCATCTGTACATCATGCTGGGCCTTTAAACGCCTGCATTTGGCCCTTAATTCGAAAATGGACAGGGCAGGAGTATCGTCAATGTAAAGTGGCGCATCAATCAGGTTGCCGATCTTGGCATTCAGCTGCTCCCATTCATATCCTTCAAGGTTGCCTTTCCGAAGCTTTTCGACAGGTAGCTGCGTTTCACTGGAAATCAGTCGGGTGACCAGCTGCAGGGATGACATTTCCATGGAAAAAATGGCGACCGGACGTTTGAAGTCCACAGCGACATTTCGAGCCATCGAAAGTGCAAAAGCGGTTTTGCCCATTCCGGGCCGGGATGCCAGAATGATGAGGTCCGATTTCTGCCAGCCGGAAGTGACGCGGTCGAGCTCCGAAAATCCGGAAGGCACCCCGCTGATTCCTTCCACGTGTTCACGGGCTGCCTGTATTTCATTGATCGCCAGATGAACGAGCGTCTGCATCTCGGCAAAATTACGGCGCAGGTTCTGTTCGCTCAGGTCGAACAAATGAGATTCAGCTTTATCCAGAAGGTCGAAGACATCGGTCGTGTCCTCATATGCATCGTGGATGATCTCTGTCGAAATGCCGATCAGTGAGCGCTGGATGTATTTCTGGAGGAGGATCCTGGCGTGGTACTCCACATTTGCTGCAGACGCTACCCGGTTGGTTAGCTGCGTGATGTAAAAGGGCCCTCCCACGATCTCCAGTTCCCCGCTCTGCTTTAATTCATTGGTGACTGTCAGAATATCGATAGGTTCCGATTTGGAGAAAAGCCTTTGTATTGCCGTGAAGATCAGCTGGTGAGCATCCTTGTAAAAAATTTCGGGTTTCAGGATATCAATGACGGCTGCCAGCGCGTCTTTTTCCAGCATCAGGGCGCCCAGCACAGCCTCTTCCAGGTCCACTGCCTGCGGAGGAAGCTTGCCCTGATCAATAACTGTCTGTGTAACTGTTGCTTTGGGTACGTTCCTGAGCCGTGTCCGGTCGGTGTTCTTTATCGTTTCTGCCATGTCCCAAAATTAATACATTAACCGTAATGGCAGAGGCTGACCTGCAATTAAATGTTAACCGGCAGGGACAGGACGGTGTTATTAAGTTGTTAATTAAAAACTCCCTGTGATGGTAAAAAATATAATTTTGTCTTTCAATAATTTCGATTATTTTAAGCTTAAATTATTTTAAATGAGAATCTTAAGTTTACTGGTGCTGTTTCTCTGCCTGAACTTTGCACGTCCTTTGGCCCAGAATCCGGATGTCTCCATCACCGGAAAGCTTCAGATGGATACGGCGTATCGTACGATCTATGCTGAAAACTTTGACCGCAGGCCCAAAATAATCGACAGTAGCCTCATTGATGCCAACGGACAGTTCAGAATAGAGCTGGTTGCAGAATCCCTGACGTTTATCAAATTGAAGCTGGATCCTTCGAATTACCTGATCCTGGTCATTTTACCCGGTGAACAGATAAGTGTTGCCAGCCTGGCGAGTGCCCTGGCGAGGGATCCCATCATTCAGGGTTCACCCCACAGTTTGCTGCTGCATACCCTCAGTCTGGGAGCGCGGCCCTATGAACAGCGAATGGATTCCCTCCGGAAGCAGGCCAATCTGGTCAGGCTGACCGATACTACGCGTCAGGAAAGCCAGTCGGGCCTGAAAGAGATGTACGACCGGACGGAAGATTCCCTTAGAACATTCCTACGGACATTCTTTGAGGAACATCCCTCATCGCCCTCCTGTCTGTTCTATTCCAACCGTCTGCCACTGGATGAAAACCTGCCCACTTTTTCCCGTCTGGATGATTCTCTTTACGCGAGGTATCCTGAGAATGCCTATGTAAGGGAACTGCATTACGCAGTGACCTCCAAACGGTATATTCAGCCGGGTATGCCGGCACCCGATATCAGTGCCCCGACCCCTAGTGGAGATACTGCTTCTCTTTATGATCTGAAGGGCAGTATCGTGCTGGTGGATTTCTGGGCGGCCTGGTGCGGACCCTGCAGGAGGGAGAATCCCAATGTGGTGGCCATGTATCAGAAATATCATGCAAAAGGATTCGATGTCTTCGGCGTATCACTGGATGAAAGTAAGGAAAACTGGCTAAAGGCCATCCAGGACGATTCACTGACCTGGACGCACGTAAGTGATCTGAAGAAATGGGAGTCCACCTGCGCGATGACCTATTCTGTACGCTCCATACCCTTTTCTGTTCTGATCGACAGGGATGGCCGCATCATTGCCCGTGATCTGAGAGGCTCTGCCCTGAGGAGCAAACTGGAAGAGATCTTTGGATTCTGAAACCGTGGATTGCCATGATGTTATCAACAATCCGCTGTGTATTGTTTTCTTTGGAACGATGCTGACAGATGGAATAATCACTGTAAGTTAGCATTGCCAAAACCTCAGGAACCAATTCGATCATCCGGATGAGAAAACGAAAACGCGTCAAATTCAGGACCATTGAGCTTAAGCTGTCCCCGCGCCAGAAACAATCCCTTGAAAATTACTGCCAGGCCCGTCACACAACTCCGGTAAAACTGATCAAAAAGTGTATCCGGAGATACACGGAAGGCTTTGCCAGGAATGTCCCTGAAGAATACTATGTTACTGAAAAACAGCTTGTACTTTTCAATGACGCGGAAGAAAGCAAAGGCTGACCATCCCGCGGAGGAAGGAAACATGTCCTGATATGGGATTATTTTGAAAGCGGCCCTTCGTACCGTGTCCTGTTGATGATGGAACGTCCCAGGGTCAGTTCGTCGGTATATTCCAGGTCGTCGCCCACAGCTACCCCCCGGGCGATCATTGAGAACTTCACGGAATAATCCTGTAATCGTCTGAAAAGGTAAAAATTGGTCGTATCGCCTTCAATGGTGGCAGGAAGGGCGAAGATCACCTCTTCGATATGCTGTTCACTGACCCTGTGCTCAAGGGAGTCAATGTTGAGGTCATGCGGGCCGATACCGTCCACCGGTGAGATGATACCCCCAAGGATGTGGTACATGCCGTTGAACTGCGCGGTATTCTCAATGGCAAGCACATCTCTTGAATCTTCCACGACGCAAAGGATCGCGCGGTTGCGTTTGGGATTGGAACAGATCGGACACATTCCGGTATCTGAAATATTATGGCAGTTACTGCAGTACCTTATCTCCTGCCTCAGCCGTATCAATGCGCTGGCAAGCGCCTCGGATGTCTGAAGATCCTCCCTGAGCAAATGCAGCGCCAGCCGCAGGGCAGTCCGCTTTCCGATCCCGGGGAGTTTGGACAGTTCCTTTACAGCGTCTTCAAGAAGTTTTGACGGATAGATATCCACGGATCAGGTTTTGAATAAATGGTACAAGCCAAAATGGTGAAAAATGTGTTTCTTTGCAAAATTATCCTAAAAAAGAACCCGACTAAATAATCCTTGTTCATTTTCGTTAGTTCTGGATAAAATGAGGAACCATCCATGAAAACATTTCCGTTGATGTGGCTCACCCGGGGGATCGTCCTGATTGCATTTCCTATTCTTTCGGCTTTCGGGCAGGATGGCATTAATCAACTGGACGCCTCCGGCAAAAAACAGGGCATCTGGGAAAAGAGGGATACGCTGGGTGCGCTGATCTATAAAGGTCAATTTGAGCAGGATCTTCCCGTTGGCCAGTTCACGTATTATTACCCCGCGGGTACAGTAAAGGCTGTCACTGTCCACACACTTCCCGGGAAAAAGGAAGAAACGGTGATCTATCATGAGAATGGACAGAAAATGGCCCAGGGTAATTATTCTGAAGCAAAAAAGGACAGCGCCTGGTCGTATTACGATGAAGAGGGAATACTCATTTCGGTTGAGCATTATGACAGGGGGATCAGGACCGGGATATGGAAAACGTATTACATGAATGGAGGGGTGTCAGAGGAATTTTACTGGAAACAGGATAAAAAGGAAGGACCCTGGAACCAGTATTATTCGGACGGATCCAGGAAACTTACCGCCTTCTATTCCAACGGACTCAGGAACGGGGATTTCAGCCTGTACTTCCCGAATGAGCAATTGATGGTCGGGGGGCTGTACGTTAATGATAAACGTGAGGGGGAGTGGAAGTATTACATGGAGGACGGGCGCCTGCAAAAAGTACGTCAGTACACCAATGGATATCTGATCAGCGAGGTGGTCTACATTGATATTGAGAAAGAACCCTGACAGCCTTTTTCCTACCGCAGGGCTTCAGAAGAATTTTCGTACCTCCTTCAGGTCACTGATCACGCGATCATGCACTGCATCCAGCCGGTTCCTTGACTGGTGGCCGTCAGCGACCAGTAAACAGTCACATGTGATATGGTCTGCCACCTCAAGGTCATGCAGGGTGTCGCCAATCAGACAGGCAGAGGCCGGACTGACGTTCATGTCATGAATGGCTCTAAGGGCTATATCCGCTTTGCTGAATGCATAATGATCGCTGAGTCCTTCGATCCTTTCGAAAAAATGACGGATCCCTTTTTGTGCGACCGAATCCGACAGGGCATTCTGTTCCATCGCTGAGATCATCACCTGCCGGTATTCCCTACGGGCAAGATATTCCAGCACAGCAAAGGCTTCATCATGCAGCGGTGCTGACGGAAGCTTTTGCATGTACAGGCCGATAAATTCCATGGCCAGTGCATCCCATGATTCCTTTTCTATATCCCAGCCGATCTTCCGGTAGTAATTGATCACCGGAAAGGTGAACACTTCCCTGTAATGATCCAGGGATAGCACGGGCATGCCTCTCCGTGAGAGCATGGTATTCATGGATGCCATGCATACTTCCACGTCATCGAGCAGAGTGCCGTTCCAATCCCACAGGATGACTTCTACAGGCCTTGTTCGTTTTATCATTCTCCGCCGGCTTTCTGGTTCTCAAAGATAAGCCGATTACCTGTTGCATCGACAAGGATGCAGAAATCCTTATTCACTTTCCCGGCGAGAATCATTTTTGACAGTTCATTCAGCAGTTCACGCTGAATGACCCGCTTGAGGGGCCTGGCACCGTACTGTGGATCGTACCCTCTCGTAGCAAGTACATCAATGGCCCGCGGTGTGACCTTCATCTGCAACTCATTACCTTCCATCATTTTACTGATACTGGCAATCTGGAGCAGGACGATCTGCCGGATCTCTTCCCTGGTGAGCGGTTTGAACATGATGATCTCATCAATCCGGTTCAGGAACTCTGGACGAATGGTCCTGCGCAGCAGATCAAAGACCTCTTCCCTGGTCTGGAGGAAAAGCTTTTCGTTATCTGGTTCGCCCTCTGAGTAATGTTCCTGGATAAGGTGCGAGCCGATGTTGGAGGTCATGATGATGATGGTATTCCTGAAATCTGCCATCCTCCCCTTGTTGTCCGTCAGTCTTCCGTCATCCAACACCTGCAGCAGGATATTGAAAACATCAGGGTGCGCTTTCTCAATCTCATCCAGCAGAACAACGGAATAAGGCTTCCTTCTCGCTTTCTCGGTCAGCTGGCCACCTTCTTCATATCCGATATAACCCGGAGGGGCTCCGATGAGACGTGATACCGTGTGACGTTCCTGGTATTCCGACATGTCAATGCGTATCATTGCGTTTTCATCGTTGAACAGAAATTCGGCAAGCGCCTTGGCCAATTCGGTCTTTCCGACGCCGGTGGTTCCCAGAAAGATAAAAGAACCGACAGGTCGGCGCGGATCCTGTAGCCCGGCACGGCTGCGGCGTATGGCATCAGCGATCGCCTGAATGGCCTGGTTCTGTCCGACCACCCTTTTATGAAGCTCCTCTTCCAGGTTCAGGAGTTTATCCCGTTCACTCTGCAGCATCCGGCTCACCGGTATGCCTGTCCACCGCGAAACGATTTCGGCAATCTCCTCCGCACCCACTTCCTCCCTGATCATGGGCGAATCTCCCTGTAATAGAACCAGGCTTCTGCTCAGGGACTCCACTTCCTGTTCCGCATCACGGATCCTCCCGTACCGCAATTCTGCCACCCGGCCATAATTACCTTCTCTCTCCGCCTGCTCTGCCTCGAATTTGAGCTCTTCGATCTGCTTCTTATAGGACTGGATCTTTTCGACAATCTCCTTTTCATTCTTCCACCGGGCTCGTAACTGGGTTCGCCCGTCGTTCAGTTCCGATAACTCTCTGGTCAGGTCCTGGAGCTTTGCCTCGTCGTTCTCGCGTTTGATGGCCTCCTTCTCGATCTCCAGCTGCCTGATCCTGCGCTCCAGCTCATCCAGATCCTCGGGTAACGAATTGATTTCCAGGCGCAGCTTGGCAGCCGCTTCATCGATCAGGTCGATGGCCTTGTCGGGCAGGAATCGGTCGGTGATGTATCGCTGCGACAGTTCAACGGCGGCGATGATGGCCTCATCCTTGATCCTGACCTGGTGATGGGTCTCGTAACGTTCTTTCAGACCCCTCAGGATAGAAATGGTATCCATCCTGTCAGGCTCATCCACCATGACGATCTGGAAACGCCTCTCAAGGGCTTTGTCCTTTTCAAAATATTTCTGATATTCTTTCAGGGTTGTGGCTCCAATCGCCCGTAATTCCCCCCTGGCCAGCGCCGGCTTTAGGATGTTGGCTGCATCCATGGCGCCTTCACTGGCTCCGGCCCCCACCAGGGTATGGATCTCATCAATGAACAGAACGATCTCTCCATTGGAGCCTACCACTTCTTTCACCACACTTTTAAGCCGTTCCTCAAATTCACCTTTATACTTGGCCCCGGCAATCAACGCACCCATGTCAAGGGAATATATCTGCTTTGATTTCAGGGTTTCGGGTACATCGCCATTGATGATCCGGTGCGCCAGTCCTTCTGCAATGGCGGTCTTGCCAACACCGGGCTCACCGATGAGGATGGGATTGTTCTTTGTTCGCCGGGAAAGGATCTGAAGGATCCTTCGGATCTCTTCATCCCTTCCAATGACAGGGTCGAGTTTACCCTGGCGCGCCAGATCATTCAGGTTACGGGCATATTTCGAAAGTGCCTGGTAGGTTTCCTCAGCGGTCGGACTGGTGACTGATCCGCCTTTTCTTAGCTCACGGATGGCTGCTTTCAGATCCTTTTCTGTTACGCCGCTGTCCCTGAGCAACTGTGCAGCCGTATCCCGGCCTGTCAGAATGGCAAGAAGGATATGCTCTATGGCTATGTATTCATCTGCAAACTCCTTCAGGTAGCCCGAAGCTCTCTGCAGGGCATTGCTGGCATCAGGGGTCAGGTAAGGTTCACCGCCTGCAACCCTGGGATAGGACTGGATCACCCTATCGAGAGCCTGCTGCAGGTTAGGGACGTGAATGTTCAGCTTTTTCAGTAGAAACGGAACCACATATTCATCCACCATAAGCATCGCTTTGAGCATATGGGTCGTCTCGATGGCCTGATGCTGGTTCCCGGCCGCAATTTCCTGCGCATGCTGAAGCACTTCCTGTGACTTTATGGTAAAATGATTCAGGTTCATGATGATTTATTTTTGATGACACCCTCCCGATCAATATCCCTGCCATTGCTGTAAATGAGCGGATTACTGCAAAATTGACAGCTTGTCAATAACATATCTTTCGCTGTGGCGTTATCCTTCTGACATCTTTTTACTAATTTTGCCCCCTCAAAGGAAATCCTTAATGAAGAGATTCTGTTTTCTGCTGTGGTGGACAGGTTCAATCCTTTCAGTATTTGCACAATACCCATCAGATACCGTTTTGATCTTTCAGACCGACAGCGCTCATTTTTGCAACATCGACAGCCTTTACCTTGATGCAGGTGCAGGATTTGCATCCTATTCCTGGAGCACTGGCGAAGCCACACCTGGTATCTGGACATCCGAGACCGGCGCCTATCATGTCACAGTGACCGACGGCGCCGGATCCAGCTATTCCGATTCGGTGTATGTCAACCTGATATCCGCCCAGATACTGCAATCCGATACCATCCTCTGTTTTGGGGAGAACCTTGCCCTATCGTTACGGCAAAAACTGCCTGAATGTCAGCTGGCCTATTATCCATTTAACGGTGACACAAGGGATTACAGCGGAAAGGATAACCATGGTTATTCCTTTGATGCCACCCTGGTTCCCGACCGCTTCAACAATCCGGAAAGTGCGCTGAGCTTCAACGGTAAGAACAGCTATATGATCGCAACCATTCCTGAAGTCGAGTCGGTATTTTCGGTTGCATTATGGTTCCGCCTGCCGGATACGAGTTTCTGGTACCCTGAAAACGAATCCCCGACCTTATTCGATTTTGCCAATGGCCAGGCTGTGGTGCAGGTGATGGGAACCAGGGATGATTATATCGCCTCCGGTAAGCTGGGTAAGATACGCCTGAGTCATTTTGAAGCAATCGGCTCTCCCAATAATTTTTCACTGCAGTCTGACGTAAATCCCCCGTTCGAAACATGGCACCATCTGTATACCGTCTTTAACCTGAGCGGATCGCCCCATGAGATATGGATCGATGGCGTAAAACAGGGTACCCTGACGACCACCGGACAGATCCTTTCATCGGATAATCGTTTTCTTTATTTTGGCAGAACACAGAGCCTTGAAACACCTGCATCCTATTTCATTGGACGGATCGACGAGGTGAGCATTTATAATTGTATCCTTGACTCCCTGCAATTGCACAACCTGATCCAGTCAGGATCGGTCTTTAACTACACCTATTTCTGGGATACCGGCGACACAGCCTCCGTGATCACAGTAGCCCCTGAGGAGGCGCAAACCTTTTACGGCACTGTTACCGATGGGCTCTATTCATGCTCCGACAGCATTCATGTGGATGTCAACCCGGCCTTGAAGATTAGCCTTGAGCAGATCGACAAGGGTTGCCCCGGTGAAGCCAAGGCAAAGGTCCTGGCAAAGGTGTCGGGCGGATCGGCACCTTACACCCTGGAGTGGGATCCGGGAATCAAGTTCCTCCAGGGTGATACCCTGGCTCTTGGTCTTGTCGACAGCATAAGCTACTCGATTACAGCAACCGACAGTCTTGCCTGTAAGCTAGAGGAAATATTTGAGGTGGAGGCCCTGCCTGCACCGGAAGTTAAATTCAGCTATACTCCCGAAGAGGTGTACTATCAAAATCCGGTAGTGGCCTTTGTCAGCGAAACCGACAAAGCGGCCAGCTGGTCCTGGGACTTTGGGGATAACGATAAATCTTCCCTGGAAAGCCCGGAACATGTATTTAACAAGGTGGAAATATATCATGTAGTTCTTACGGTCACTGCTGAAAACGGCTGTGTCGATTCCCTTGCCCAGGAAGTTGACGTCAAGGAGGTCGAACTGGTGATCCCGAATGTTTTTACACCAAACGGTGACGGAGTGAACGATACATTCGTAGTGAGCGAGCTCGATAAGTATATTTCCAATTCGCTGGTGGTATTCAACCGCTGGGGGCGAAAAATTTATGAAGCCAATGACTATGTGAGCGGAGATTGGGACGGAGATCGTCTATCTGACGGAACATACTTTTTCATTCTCAAATGCAAGGGATATTTCGAGGTGGAAACCTACAAGGGGACCATCAATATTTTTACCGGAGGATTCAAATAACTCCAGGTGCAGGACGAACTACTCTCCTCTGTTATTTTTGACAAAATATGCGGCTTTTTCCAGGGATGTAATCATATCATATTCTCCGAGATAGATCTTTTCTGATACGTTCAGGGGTGTAGGAGTATAATTGATGATTCCTCTGATACCCGCCTTTTCAAGCGTTTCCGCTACTGATGCAGCCACCTCCCCGGGAACGGTCAGTATCGCAATGGAAATATCCTGTTCCCTGATGACTGATTCCAGCTGCTCAATGGGATAACAGCGCACTCCCGAAAAGACACACTTCACCTTCTCCGGATTTGTGTCAAAGGCTGCTGTGATCACCAGCTTCGTCCTTTTATCCTTAAAGTAACGGATAATGGCTCGTCCCAGGTTACCAACGCCCACAATGCACGCCCTGAGACCCTCTTCCGTATCAATGATCTTTCCGATGAGGCTTACCAGCTCCCTGACATCGTATCCTTTCCGCAGTGTGCCTGAATATCCTATCAGTATGATATCCCGTCTGACCTGAACAGGAGTGATATGGATCAATCCGGCGAGTTCGTGAGAGAATATGTGCATTTTATTGTCGGCCAGACAAACAAGCAGTGCTCTTCTGTACTGACTCAGGCGTTCAACGGTTTTATCTGGTAGGTTCTTCATTTAGGAATGACTTGGAAAAGACGGAAATAAACTGTTAATGAAATAACAATACAAAAGTAGCCTCAAAAAACCAGATAAAGCAAATTAAAAATAAAAAATCAGGAAAGATTTTGCCTCAGCCATTTGTACCAGTTCTCCAGCCCTTTTCCGGACTTTACCGACACCTCCATAAATTCAAGATGAGGGTTTACCTGCCTGGCGTAATCAATGGCTTTATCGATCTGAAAATCCACATAGGGAAGAAGGTCTGTCTTATTGATCACGCACAGATGTGATGTCCGGAACATATTGGGATATTTCAGGGGCTTATCCTCTCCCTCGGTAGTGCTCATGATGACGACACGCCTGGTTTCACCCAGGTCAAACAGGGAAGGACACACCAGGTTGCCAACGTTTTCAATAAGGAGCATCGAGTGATCGGAAGGATCCAGCTCTTTGACGGCCTTTTGGATCATGACCGCATCCAGGTGGCATCCGTTGCCCGTGTTGATCTGGATCACAGGGACACCGGTTTTATGGATCCGGTCAGCATCCAGCATGGTTTGCTGATCACCCTCGATAATGAAAAAGGCGATTTCCTGACGGAGGGCCAGAATGGTTTCTTCCAGCAGGCTTGTCTTACCCGATCCCGGGGAACTGACCAGGTTAATGGCCGTGATATGCCGGGCTTCGAAAAAACCCCTGTTGCGTTCGGCGAGCAGGTTGTTTTTTGCCAGGAGGTCCTGACCGATCATGATTTGTGTTCCATGGGGGTGTTCGTGGGAGGCATCATGGAATTGATGGGCATGGCCTGCGTCCTGTCCGGCTTCATGGAGATGAGGGTGCTCATGCGAATGTTCGTGGGTATGTGAATGTGCTACATCCCCATGTGAATGAGTATGCTCATGGGCATGTGTATGGGTGGAGGGATTCTGGGGTTTTTGGATCCGGAAGGATTGGTCAGGCTGGCCGCAGCCACAGGTATCACACATAATCGTTGATTTTTTTACAAAAGTAATGATTTTATCCTATTCCAGTATGAATGACCGGAACCTTAGCTCGCCTCCGCTGACCAGTCGTGTATCAAAGGACTGACAGTGGGGACAGCTTGTAAACAGGTCCCCAACTGGAAAGGAAAGACCGCACCGATTGCAGCTGGCCGTGGCTTCAACCGGATGAATATCGATCTTCGCATGCTCCAGAACAGTTCCCTTTACAGAAACCTCAAGCGCAAACTGCAGGGCGTCGACGACCACACCCGACAGGGTTCCCACTTCCAGTTCGACCGACTGAATGGCCCCGCCGCCGGCTTTGTCCTTTTCCTCGGCCGCTATTTCAATGATGTTCATGGCTATCGACAGCTCGTGCATCTCTGTGAAACATCGTTTATGATCATGGATCTTCGGAAGGCCAAAATTAGCAATAAGGACATCATGATGAAAACAATGTCCATTCCGCTACTTATTTTAAATTATTCTAAATAATGAATGGATCAGGAACATCGTATTAAAAAACCTATATTTGTATTTCCTGTATATCTTCGGAAGTCTAACTTTATTATTTTCGAGTCATGGATAAGATCATATCATTTAACGTGAAATGTCCCAATTGCCATCGTTCCTTGATGGATCACGAACATCCTCTGCATGATCTGCCAAGCATCAAGCTCAACATTGAGATCGCATCCCACAGGGGTGTTATCCGGCTATGTTCCATTTATGGATGTTACGATCATGAGGCGGATATTCAGATCCCTGAACGTGAGATAGCCAGGTTTCACTGCCCGCATTGCAACAAGCAATTGATCGCACAGGAGATCTGCAGTGCGTGTGATGCCCCGATGGTGCCGTTTCTGCTGGATATCGGAGGGAGGGTAAGCATTTGTTCCAGAAGCGGTTGCAAGAAACATTACGTCGCTTTTGAGGACATTGCCGACGCCATCAATAAATTTTACAAGGAATACGGGTACCATTGATCGTTCCTGATCACCTGAAAGGCCTTCAGACCTTTCAGGATCCGTTTCCCCATCCCCTCAGCAGATCCTTGGCAACTGTTCGCCGGCAAGCATGTCAAGTATTCTTTTTCCCCCGATGGAAGTATTCATCCAAACCTGTCCACGGTGATGATCCACGATCTGGCCTACGATGGCAGAGTGTGTTCCCAGGGGGTGCTGCTTCAAACCTGCCACAACGGACTCTGCTTTAGCTTTTGGAACCACGGCAATGAATTTTCCTTCATTTGCCACGTACATCGGGTCAAAGCCCAGCAGTTCACATAATCCTCTCGTGGCTTCCCTTACCGGTATGGCCGATTCATCCGTTTCCACACCAAATGGCCTGTTCTCAGCCAGCTCCGACAGTACGGTTGCCAGGCCTCCACGGGTGGCATCCCGCATGAACCGCACCTCCGGACATATATCTTTGAGGGATTGTATAATATGGTTCAAACAGGCACAATCAGACTGAATATTGGTCCTGAAGTGTTTCAGTTCCCTGGCAGCGAGTACCGCCATGCCATGATCCGCCACCGGGCCGTTGATGATGATCCTGTCGCCGGGCTCGATGGTACTTCCTTCGCTGACGGAAAGGTAGCGATCTTCCATCCAGCCGATCCCTGAAGTGGTAATGAAAATCTTATCGCATTTTCCGCGGTTGACGATCTTTGTGTCTCCGGCAACAATTTGTATGTCAGCCTTTTTGGCTTCCATGGCCATCGATTCCACAATTTTTTCCAGGTCACTGAACGGTAATCCCTCCTCAATGATAAAGGAAGCTGTCAGGTAGGCGGGTGTGGCGCCGGATACAGCCAGATCGTTGACAGTCCCCGCAATGGACAGTTTACCGATGTCACCGCCCGGAAAAAAGATGGGATCCACCACGAAGGAATCGGTAGTGAGCGCCAGATGATGATAGGCTGATGGCAGAACAGCCGAGTCGGTCTGATGGTTCAGAACTGGATTGGTGAACCAGGTGAAAAACAGTTCCCTGATCAGTGACTGGGACAATTTTCCGCCACTGCCATGTCCAAGAAGAATTTTTTTATCCATGACGATGATAACGGTACCAGGCATGACAGGTTCCTTCGTTGCTTACCATGCAGGCACCGGCAGGATCTGAAGGAGTGCAGGCCTTTGCAAATAATTTACATTCGTCGGGTTGTTTTAATCCCTTCAGGATATCTCCACAAATGCAACCCTTTTCGTCCCTGGTTTCTTCCACTCTGACAGCAATTTCATTTTCGGCGTCAAAATGCTGAAAAGCTGGTCTCAGTCTGAGCCCGCTCCCGGGAAGCACTCCCAGTCCCCTCCACCAGTCATCCTGCGGTTCGAAAATTTCATCCAGCACCTGAAGGGCTTTAGGATTACCTTCAGGCCTCACCGCCCTTTTGTATTGGATTTCCACCCCGGGCTTTCTGTTTTCCACCTGTTGCACCAGCATGAGCACCGATTGCAGCAGATCAGCGGGTTCGAAACCGGAAACCACGCATCCGACACCATATCGTTGCGGGAATTCTTCGTACATGGCTGTGCCGGTTATGGTGCTCACATGGCCGGGAGCGATGAATCCCGAGATTGCAATCCCTTCATGGATCAGGGCCTTCATCGCAGGGGGCATGACCTTGTGGGAACTGTAAAGAAAAAAGTTCGGGATATGCATTTCCGACGCTCTTTTTATTCCAGCTGCGGAACCCGGAGATGTGGTTTCAAAACCAATCCCGAGAAAGATCACCTTTTTATCCGGATTTTCCATGGCTACCTGCAGGGCATCAAGAACCGAGTACACGATGCGAATATCTGCGCCGCTGGCCTTTTCTTTTTCAAGCGATGAAGTGGATCCCGGTACACGGATCAGGTCGCCGAAGGTGGTGATAATGATATCTTTCAATCGTGAATAGGCAATGGCTTTATCAATGAACTGTCTTCCGGTGACACACACCGGGCAGCCGGGGCCGGAAACCAGCTCTACGGTTTCTGGAAGCAGAGAGGGAATTCCAAATTTTTGGATCGACATGGTATGCCCGCCGCAAACTTCCATCAGTCGAACAGGAACCTTCGAGACATCCCTGATCCTTTGAACCAGGTGATCCACCAGCCCCCTGTCCCTGTATTCATCCATGTATTTCATCAGAGGATTCGTTTGCCGGTTGTCGATTCTTCCTCATCCAAACGCCGGTTCAGTTCTATGAACTCTTCAAAGACTTTTAATGAGGCCTCGGCTTCTTTTATGTCGAGCTTTTGTATGGCAAATCCCGTATGCAACAGAATATAGTCGCCCACCTCCACATTTTCAATGATCTGAAGGCTGGCCCTGTATTCTGTGCCACCCACCGACACAGTGGCCATATCGCCATCAATGGAGATCACTTTTGCGGGTATGCTCAGGCACATGATTGCAATTTTTTGATGTGGGTTGCAAAACTAACGAATATTTCAATGCTGAACCTTCCATCTTCCCTCAACGCATGAATGATTTAAACGTTTGATCCGATCATTCGCCTCTTTGCTGCCACAGCCAGCTGGCCCAGCGCAATTCCCCCGTCATTGGCCGGCACCCGGCGGTTGCTGTAAACCTCAAAGCCGTTCTGATGCAGACGATTCTCGAGTCGGGACAGGAGAAAACGGTTCTGGAAGCTGCCGCCCGAAAGGGCGACTTTATGGATGGCGCTGTCGCTGCGCATCCTGGTAACTACTTGCAGGGAAGATTCGACGACGGTGTTGTGAAATTTGGCTGAAATGACAGAGGAGGAGATGCCCTTTACCATGTCCTTTACCATTGCTTCGATCATGGATTCGAAATGGATGGTCTGATCCATCACAACTTCGTAGTATTCTTTGATCTGCCCGTCCGTAGCCGCCTCCAGCCGCATGGGCGCTTCTGCATGAAAGCCTGCAACGGTGCAGAGCCCAGTCAGTGCCGATACGGCATCAAACAGGCGTCCTGCACTGGAGGTGAGCGGACAATTGATCCGTTTTTCAATGGCGGCAAGCACAAGGTCCAGGATTTCTGACGGAATATGCCGCAGGAATGGCAGATCCAATTCCATAAAGGTACGGCCGAAGGTACAGTAGAGATACGAAACAGCCATGCGCCAAGGTTCCTCCGTAGCGCGGTCGCCACCGGGCATGGGCACGTAATCAAAATGAGTATAGCGCTGATAGTTATCCAGACCGCAGATGAGGAACTCCCCTCCCCAGATGTGACCGTCATCCCCGTAACCCACTCCATCGAAGGCGACACCAATCACCGGTTCATCCAGGCCATGTTCGGCCAGGCATGAGGCGATGTGTGCATGATGATGCTGAATCCCTGTCACAGGTATCCCAAGCTCATGTGCAAACCTTGATGACAAATAATCAGGATGCAGGTCCGCCGCCGCAACGTCAGGGGTAAAGCGGAACATCCTGCTGAAGTGCTCCGCGGATTCACGGTAGAACGAATAGGTTTCCATATTCTTCAGGTCCCCGATGTGCTGGCTGAGATATGCCTGATGGTCTTTGCCGATGCAAAAGCAGTTCACCAGTTCGGCTCCGGAGGCAAATATACCGTCGACGGGAAGGCTCAGCCTGACAGGAGCAGGTACATACCCCCGCGACCTGCGGATCAGCCTTTCGGCGCCATTGACCACCATGGTTACTGAATCATCCGTTCGGTTATAGATCTCCCTGTTGTAGATCAGAATGGCGTCTGTACTATGGCTCAATTGTTCGATTGTCCGATTGTTGTCGATCAGGATGGGCTCGTCCGACAGATTGCCGCTGGTCAGTACGATCACGTTCAGTTTCAGCCTTTCGAACAACAGGTAATGAAAAGGCATGTACGGCAACATGATTCCGACCGTGTCGAAACCTACGCTTACATCTGGAGCCAGTTTTGCCCGTTCACGAAGCAGGACGATGGGCCTTCGCCAGGACGACAGCAGCTTCTCTTCTTCGGTATCCAGATGTGCATATTCTCTGGCAGCCTCAAGGGAAGCACACATGACGGCAAAGGGTTTTCCCTCGCGTTTTTTCAGTGCCCGTAGTCTGCTGACTGTTTGCTGGTTGGTGGCATCACAGGCAATGAAAAATCCCCCCATTCCTTTGATGGTCACTATTCTGCCGTTTTCTAAAAGAAAGCAGATCCTGACCAGGATCTGCTGAAGGTCATGGATTGATTTTCCATCTTCCAGTAATTCATAGGAGGGACCACAGTTGTTGCAGGCAACGGGCTGGGCATGGAACCTGCGGTCCAGTACGGAAGAGTATTCCGTATGACATTCATCGCACATAACGAAAGGTTCCATCGAGGTCTTTTCGCGGTCATACGGCAGGTCGCGGATGATGGTGAACCGGGGTCCGCAGTTGGTGCAGTTGATGAATGGATAATCCATCCTGTGAGGCTGGTGCTTCATATCTTCCAGGCAGTCATTACAGACGGCTATGTCAGGGCTGATCTCTGTGATGTCATCGGATATATTCCTGCTCTTTATGATCCGGAAATCGTCAATGACTTCCGGGCTTACTTCTTTAAATTCAATGGAAAAAATTTCGGATGCCTCAGGAGCTTCCTTACGGATGCAGTTGATAAAGTCATTCAATGCACTGCCGGTACAGGTCACCCTGATCCAGACCCCGTCGTTCCTGTTCTCCACCCATCCTTTCATTCGCATCTCTTTCGCTAAGCGATAGATGAAGGGTCTGAATCCCACTCCCTGTACGAGGCCGCGAATGTGTATGTCGTAGGTGGCTGGGTTCATGAGAAGAAAAAGGGATAAGGGAAAAGGAATAAGGGTTAAGGCAATTTAGATTTTAGAATGCGAAAGTAGTAAAAAGTCGTATGGCAGGTTAATTTGAAATCGTTCTAAATTCAGATCATCCTCTTGTTGTGAATGAATTCATTATAAATTTGCCTTGTTAATCCAATAACAATAATTTAAGGAAATTTTCCGAAAAATCTATAAATCAACGGGTATGAATTCGATCGTACAGAAATCTATTGATCAGTTTGGTAAAGACAAAACAAGGCTGATGGACATGCTCCTTCAGATCCAGGATGAGATGGGTTACATTCCGGAGGAGGCTGTGCTTCAGCTCGCGCAGGAACTGAACATCTCTACTGTAGATGTGAAACAAACGATCAGTTTTTATCATTTTTTTGCCTGTAAACCACGGGGAAAATATCGTGTTTACCTGAATAACAGTCTTGTCGCTGAGATGATGGGCCGAAAGGACGTGGCTGCCGCTTTTGAGAGGGAGACAGGATGCCGTTTTGGATCTGTGACACCCGACGGCCTGATCGGACTGTTTGAGACTTCCGATATCGGAATGAATGATCAGGAACCGGCTGCTCTCATCAATGACGTAGTATTTACCCGGCTGACCCCTTTTCGCGTGAAGGAGCTGGTTAAGGATATGAAAGCAGGTAAGCCGGTGCACGAAATGTTCCATGAACCTCTGGGCGACGGGCAGAATGCATCGGATCTTATTAAAGCCATGGTTCAGAACAACATTCGGAGAAGTGGTATCTTATTGAACAGGGATGCCAATCCGGGTGATGCCTTGAATAAGGTCGTCAAAATGTCTCCGGAACAGGTCATCAAGGAAGTCACCGAATCCAACCTAAGGGGGCGCGGAGGTGCAGGATTTCCAACGGGTTTGAAATGGGACTTCTGCAGCAAATCGAAGGATCCGGAACGGTATGTCCTGTGCAATGCCGATGAGGGAGAGCCAGGTACGTTCAAGGACAGGGTCCTGCTGACAGAATATACACACTTCATTTTTGAAGGAATGACCGTTGCCGGATATGCCATCGGCTCCAGCCATGGAATCCTGTATCTTCGGTATGAATACAAGTACCTTCTGAATTACCTGAACAATGTACTGGCTGATCTTCGCAGGAAGAATTTCCTGGGAAAGAACATCGCCGGCAAGACAGGATTTGATTTCGACATTCGCATTCAGCTTGGGGCAGGTGCTTATGTCTGCGGCGAAGAGTCGGCCCTGATCGAATCAGCCGAAGGCAAAAGGGGTGAACCGCGCGACCGGCCTCCTTTCCCTGTAGAGGTTGGATACCTGAACAAGCCCACGATCATCAATAACGTTGAAACCCTGTTATCGGCAGTAAAGATCATCAACCACGGCTCCGCCTGGTTCAAATCCTTTGGAACAAAAGACTCTGCAGGTACCAAGATCCTCAGCGTATCGGGTGACTGCAAATACCCCGGTGTCTATGAGGTGGAATGGGGATTTGCCATCAGCGACCTGCTGGACATCACCGGTGCCACCGATGTCCAGGCAGTCCAGGTGGGAGGCCCCTCGGGAACTGTCATCGGACCTGGTGAATTCAACAGGATCATCAGCTTTGCGGATATGGCCACCGGCGGTTCGATGATCATCATCGGCAACCAGAGGGACCTGCTCAGGGATGTGGTGCTGAATTTCATGGACTTCTTCATCGAGGAATCCTGCGGTTCGTGCTCCACCTGCCGGAACTTCCCGGTGGTGATGCGAAGGACACTCATCCGGATCATCGAAGGCAAAGGGATCCGCAAAGATATCCAGGATCTTCAGGAATGGGGCCAGATACCCAGGATCAGCCGCTGCGGTCTCGGTCAGACCTGTACCAATCCAATCCTGACAAGCATCCGGAATTTCAGGCATCTGTATGAAGCCAGGATCGTGAAGGATACCGATTACATGAGTGAGTTTGACATGGCAGCCTCTGTAAAAGATGCCTGTGATTTTGTCGGGAGAATACCAAACATTCGTTAGTCATTTATATTTTTAATTAACTGTTTGATCATCAGTTAAATACTTCCAGAAAAATCAGTAACTATGAGCGATACAATAAAAATCAAAATCGACGGTGTGGTGTGCGAAGGCCGCAAGGGATTGTATATTGCAGATATTGCAAGGGAAAACGGGATATACGTGCCAACGCTATGCAATATTCCGGGAATCAAACCACGGGGAGCCTGCCGGATCTGTACCGTTAAGGTGAACGGCCGTTTCATGACCGCTTGTTCCACACCTGCCGTGGACGGGATGGAAATTGAGAACAATATACCGGAGCTCAACGAGATCCGTAAAGCCATCATCGAAGTCCTTTTCGTGGAAGGCAATCATTTCTGTCCCTCCTGTGAGAAAAGCGGGAATTGCATGCTCCAGGGTCTGGCCTACAGGTTCCAGATGATGGTGCCCCGCTACCCGTACGAATTTCCGGTCAGGGAAGTTGAGGCCTGGCACCCCAGGATCATCAAGGACCAGAATCGCTGTATCCTTTGTAAACGATGCATAAAAGCCATCAAGGATGAGGAGGGAAGAAGCTATTTTGCTTTCTACAAACGGGGTCACAAACTTCGTGTTCATGCCGATCCCGAGATGGCCGCAACCATGACCGAGGCCAAGGCTCAGGAAGCCATGGACATTTGCCCGGTGGGATCCATCCTGGTCAGGGAAAAAGGATTTGCCGTTCCCATTGGCCAGCGGAAATATGATCAGTTACCCATTGGAAGTGATATCGAAACAAAATAATGAAGGAGAACAAATCATGAGCAAACCAGTATTAGCCACCGCTTCACTGGCAGGATGCTTCGGATGTCATATGTCGGTTCTCGATATTGACGAAAGGATCCTGGACCTTATCGAGCTGGTTGAATTTCATAAATCCCCTGTGGACGATATTAAAACATTCACCAAGCAATGCGATATCGGACTGATCGAAGGAGGATGCTGCAATAGCGAAAATGTGCATGTACTGAAGGAATTCAGGAAGCATTGCAAGATCCTGGTCTCCCTGGGCGAGTGCGCCATCATGGGTGGTCTGCCTGCACTGAGGAATGGCATATCCATCCGTGAGTGCATCGAAGAAGCTTACCTGAACGGACCTACGGTCAAAAACAATGTACACCTCATCCTGCCTAACGATAACGAGATCCCGATGCTGCTGGACAGGGTATATCCCTGCCATGAGATCGTGAAGATCGATTATTTCCTGCCCGGCTGCCCGCCCAGGGCCGATCTGATCTGGCAGGCCATGGTGGCCCTCATCACAGGGGATGAACTGAAACTGCCTTACGAAATTGTTAAGTTTGACTAATTAATCCTACAGTAACATGTCGAGAAAAATAACAATCGAACCAGTGACCCGTGTGGAGGGTCATGGGAAAGTGACGATACATATTGATCATGAAGGCAAAGTGACACAAACCCGCCTTCATATAGTGGAATTCAGGGGATTTGAACGGTTTGTTCAGGGAAGACCCTACTGGGAAGCACCTGTGCTGGTACAGCGGCTCTGCGGGATCTGCCCGGTAAGCCATCACCTGGCTGCCGCCAAGGCACTCGACGTGATCGTGGGAGCCGGTACAGGCCTGGGACTTACCAGGACCGGTGAAAAGATGAGACGGCTCATGCATTACGGCCAGTTCTTTCAGTCACATTCCCTTCACTTCTTTCACCTTTGCTCGCCCGACCTGCTTTTCGGTATCGATGCCGATCCTGCTATCCGCAACGTCATCGGCGTGGCCCTGAAACATAAGGATCTGGCCGTGCAGGGAGTGATGATGCGCAAATTCGGACAGGAGATCATCCAGATCACCGCGGGAAAGAAAATACATGGCACAGGAGCCATCCCCGGAGGCATCAATAAGAACCTGACCGTTGAGGAAAGAGATCGCTTCCTGAAAGGACCCGACCCCCTCAATGCGGATAAGATGGTGGAATGGTCTCTGGCTGCACTGAACTTCTTCAAGGGTTATCATAAGAATAACAGGGAAGCTATCGACACCTTTTCCTATTTTCCATCCAGCTCCCTGAGCCTGGTGAGAAAAGACGGAGCACTGGACCTGTATCACGGTGTGCTGCGCGCCGTGGATTCCAATGGCAACAGGATCCTTAATGATATTGATTATCAGGAATATGTGGACTATATTAGCGAGGAGGTCAGGACATGGAGTTACATGAAATTTCCGTACCTGAACCACCTGGGTGAGAAAGATGGCTGGTACCGTGTCGGCCCACTGGCCCGTCTGAATTGCGCTGATTTCATTCCAACCCCGCTGGCCCAGAAGGAATTCGAGGAATTCAAGGCATACACCCAGGGCAAACCCAATCACCACTGCATGCATTATCACTGGGCTCGGCTCATCGAAACCCTTCATGCCGCTGAAATGATCCGTGAACTGCTGCAGGATCCTGACCTGCTTGGCAACGACCTGGTCACCAGGGGACCCAAGCAGAAGGAAGGGGTCGGACTGATCGAAGCGCCGCGCGGAACATTGTTCCATCATTACCGGATCAATGACCACGACCAGATCGAGATGGCTAATCTGATCGTATCCACTACGAACAACAATGAGCCGATGAACCAGGCGGTGAACTGCGTGGCCAAAAGGGTCATGACAGGTCAGAAGGAGATCACTGAAGGTATGATGAATGCAGTCGAGGTAGTCATCAGGGCCTACGATCCCTGCCTGAGCTGTGCTACCCATGCGCTGGGTCAGATGCCGCTGGAGATCTCCCTGTTTGACGAAAACGATCAGCTGATTGACAGAAAAAGAAAATAAGAATCCGTTTCCTTTCCGGAAGATCTTACTGTATGGGTATGGCAACCCGGGCCGTCAGGACGATGGCCTGGGCAATGCATTTATAGAAGAACTGCAGAAGTGGGTGTCTCAGAAGAATCTGTCGGGCATCGAACTGGAGAGTGACTATCAGCTCAATATCGAAGATGCCCTCACCATCGCTGATAAGGATCTGGTGATCTTTATCGATGCATCCATGGAAGAGGATATCCAGGATTTCAAACTCTCCAGGGTCGATCCTTCCAATGCGACGATCGAATTTACCATGCATGCCGTTTCTGCTTCGTTTATCCTGGACCTGTGCCGAAAACTCTACCATCACGAACCCGTGACCTGCATGCTGCATATCAGAGGATATGAATGGGATTTTCAGGAGGGCATTACAGCGAAGGCCGAAGACAATCTGAAAAAAGCGCTTACCTTCATGAGAGATCACATCGAAAATCCTCAAATATTCAATAATCTGATGGGATAGTTTGATATTATCGTAATTTTATGGTTCATTAAAAAATCAATCTATGGATATTTCAACAGCTTACATGGGATTGAAGGTATCATCCCCTGTCATTGTCAGCAGTTCAAGACTCACCAGTTCAGTGGAGAACATCAAGCTCTATGCTCGGAAAGGCGCTGGCGCCATCGTACTGAAGTCGCTCTTTGAGGAGCAGATCATGGCTGACATCGCCACAAAGCTGGATGATCACCCCATGTACTACTGGTATCCTCGGGCTGCAGAACATATTACCGAGTTATCAAAGGAGCACGGCGTGAATGAATACATTCAGCTGATCCGACAGGCGAAGGACGCCATTAGCATTCCGGTGATTGCCAGTGTGAACTGCATATCTGCCAAGGGATGGCCCGGCTTTGCAAAGAAGCTGCAGGATGCAGGCGCAGATGCACTGGAACTGAATATTGCTATATTCCCGTTTGATGAGTCCATACCCGGTTGTGACTTGGAGGAGGTATATTTCGAGATCATAAGGGCTGTAAAAGCGGAGGTGACCATCCCCGTAGCGGTGAAAATAGGATCCTATTTCTCAAACCTTCCCCGGATGATCAAAGGAATGAACGAAGCAGGCGCCAGCGGTATCGTTATGTTCAACCGCTTTTTCCGCCCTGACGTGGATATCGACCAGATGAACATCATTTTTGATAATTACCTGAGTTCACCGGTTGAGATCACCGAGCCCCTGCGCTGGATTGGATCCCTGTCCAATAAAGTATCATGCGATATTTCCGCATCCACTGGGATCCACGACTATACGGGAGTCGTCAAGGTGTTGCTGGCCGGCGCAAAAACTGCCCAGATCTGCACAACCATCTACAGGAACGGACCGGATGTGATCACTCAGATCAATGAAGATCTTGCCATGTGGATGAGCACCCATCATTATCAGCGAATCGATCAGTTCAGGGGCAGGATCCTTCAGGGTAAAGAAAAAACCGGGAGCTTTGAGCGCATCCAATTCATGCGGAAGAATACCGGAATGAACGTCTGATAGTTTGTTCGTATAGTCCTCGTCAATCCGTTTTGAATACTTTTATCCGAGATGACGGAGCTTCTTGTCATAATTCTGCTTTTTCTGATCAATGGCCTTTTTGCCATGTACGAATTCGCCCTGGTATCGTCCAGCAAAGTGCGGCTTGAGAACTTTGCGCAAAAAGGGAGCAGGTCGGCTGGAACCGTGCTGGGATTTCTTGGTGAACCGGAAAGGATCCTTTCCACCATACAGGTAGGGATCACGCTGGTGGGAATCATTTCCGGTGCATTCGGAGGAGTCGCCCTGGCCGATGACGTTACCCCCCTGCTGGCCCGTATACCCGCCTTCGAAAGTTCAGCCCACAACCTGGCCCTTATCCTGGTCGTTGCTCTCATCACGTTCTTTTCCCTGATCATTGGTGAACTTGTTCCCAAATCCCTGGCTCTGAACAATCCGGAACGGATTGCAATATTCCTTACCCCTTTCATGCTAGTCCTTTTCAGAGTGGCCTATCCGTTCGTCTGGGTGCTGACTGTGACGACTAAAGGAATTACACGGTTAATAGGATTAAAAGCAAAAAATGACCGTGTCATGACAGAGGAAGAGCTGAAGATGCTCCTTCTGCAAAGCTCCCGACAGGGTGTCATCGATAAGGAAGAAACGCAGCGGATCAGAGATGTATTTCGTTTTGGTGACAAACGGGCCAGCGAGATCATGACCCACCGTACCGATGTGATCTATATCCTCAGGTCGGCCACCAGGGAAGAGGTGATGGAACTGATCGCTGAGCACCATTTCAGTAAGTACCTGCTGTGCGAAACGACCATCGAGGATATCATCGGAGTCGTGGCAGTGAAAGATATCTTATCCCTGTTTGCGCAAGGGCAGCCATTCGACCTGACAAGGGTGGCCATTGAGCCGTTATTTATACCGGAGAACCTGATGGTGGATAAGGTACTGGAGCTTTTCAGGCTGCAGAAGACAAATTTTGCTGTCGTGGTCAGCGAGTATGGCGCTGTGGAGGGCATCATCACGCTGCATGACCTTACAGAAACCATACTGGGGGATCTGCCGGAGGAATTTGATGATAATGTTCAGGAAGTGATTGAACGTCAGGATGGATCCTGGCTTGTGGATGGTGCCATGAACATTGATGATTTTATGGATGCATTTGGCATCATCTCCTATGAAGATATTGATAATGAAGGATTTACTACTCTTGGGGGACTTGCGATGCATTTTTTAAGAAAAGTTCCCAGGGAAGGGGATATGTTTCATTACAAAGATCTCCACTTTGAAATAGTGGATATGGATCGCAGCAGGGTGGATAAGTTGATGGTGACCAGGAGTAAAACGGTTGACGGTTGACGGTTGGCGGTCGGCGGGCATCATAATCCAAGGAATTGGATGCCGACACCGCTAATGAGAATCGTAGCACCTGCGATGACATGCATGTATTTCTCCACTTTCCTCATGGGAAGAAATTGGATCCCATAGTACGCCAGAGTGACAATGGTCAGCATGGTGAGGATGGTCGTCAGGGAGAACACGGTGGTAACCATGATCATCCCGCTCATGCTGTTGGTGGCAGCCGGATACATCAGAAGGGGGATCAGCGGTTCGCAGGGTCCCAGGATGAAGATGATGAACAAGATCCAGGGAGTCATGGTTTTACCATGCTGGTGCAGATGATCCGGTGAATGTGCGTGTGAATGTGCGTGGACGGTTCCATCTTCATGAAAATGAGAATGGGTATGAGATTTTTTCTGCCGTATTTTCCATACCGCCCACAGCAGGTATCCGAAACCAAAGGCTATGAAAGCCCATCCCGCCAGGTTTCCTCTGAACGACTCCAGTGCCTCGATTTTCGAGATCCCTATTCCGAGTGCCACACCGAGCAGGCCAAGTATCACCGAGCTTCCTACATGACCGAGCCCGCACAGGACAGTGATCAGTGCTGTTTTTGTCACCGACCATTTTCTGGCTTCTGATAATACAATAAATGGCAGGTAATGATCAGGCCCCAGCAAGGTATGGAAAAAGCCTATCGAGAGGGCGGAGGCTGTCAACAGGATGATATCAGTGCTCATGGATAGTTCTAAATTTTGGTAAATTCAACAGGACTCTGTTTCATTCTTTTTTTGTCTCAAACCTGATGTCGATCCCCCCCATCGCGTTGATCCCCGGCATGGGATACCCGTCATTGATCTGGTACGACTGGTTGAGCAGGTTCTGACCTGCCACCCAGGCGCTTACGAAAGAGGCGACCTGGTAACTCAGCCTGGCATTACACAACGCATAACGCTGATAGACTACCTCCGGATCAGTGCGTGTCACAAGATCGTGTATATAATTCATTTCCAGGATTATGAGAAGCTTTTTCCACTGGTAGCTGCCTTCCAGGAACAGCTGATGTGCTGGCGCAGCGATCCTGGCTTTATCGGTATGCAGCCAGCTGTAAGATCCCATCAGGTGCAAATGGTCTGTAAGCATCATCCTGCCCTGAAATTCGACCCCGTAGTGCGTGAATTTACCTGAGTTCTTGTTTTTTACATCAGGATATACACCGGTCATCTGGATAAGATTGCTTCCCCTGGCCAGGAAGCCATTGAGTTCAATAGACAGATGCTCTTTAAAAAAGTACTGTGTGACTCCTGTCTCGAAATTCCACATCCGTTCGGGCTCCAGCTGGGGATTGGCCGGAGTGAAAAGGAAAAGTTCCTGGATGGTCGGGCTTCTGAATCCTTTGGAGATGGTTGCTTTCACGACAGTGGCCTGGGAAGGGTACCAATTGATACCGATCTGGGGGATCCATTCCGTGCCGAAAAGTTCATGATCTTCCAGACGAAGACCGGCTGTTGCCGAAAGCTTTTCAGAGATTGTATTTTGAAGCAGCAGATAGCCGGCGATCTCGAAGATAGCCGTGTCGGTAAACGTAATGGGAGGGACAGGGATCGTGTTCTCGGCAAAACCTCCATAGCGCTGGTAGTCGATCCCAACCGTGATCAGGTTATCCGGCCACAGCTTAAGCCCCTGGTAAAGGGTGATCCCTGTCAGATGATCGGTCGAGTGAAAACCATCGTAAATGGTATGTTCGCCACCGTTATAATAGAACCTGAAAGCTCCTTCGGATCTCCGGTACTTATTTTCCAGGGCGACCGAACCTTCTCCCCGAAGAAAATCGCCCCAGTGACCTCCGTTCTGATAGGTCGTGTCGGTGGTATAGACAGGACCGGGATCGGTAGTATGATAGGAAGCAAGGCTGGCGTTGACGAGGATCCGGAAATGGGAACTTAATTCATACCCGGCTTTCAGATACCCGTCAGTGATGTCAAAATCCGAATTATCACGATGTCCGTCGGTCTGGTCATGGTTGAAGGAGCCCAGGATATGGAATTTATTTTTCTTGTAGCCTAAACTGGCGGTGTATTTTTGTGTATTGAATGAGCCGAACTGTGCCCGGGCAGAAACCAGCACGCCATCCTTATCCTGTTGTCGTGTAATGATATTGATGGCTCCTGCCATGGCATTGGTACCATAGAGCAGTGAAACCGGCCCCCTCACCACTTCCACTTTTTCAATGCCGGCTGCGACATAGGCATCTGACAGGGGATGACCAAAGATCCCTGCGAACTGCGGGTGCCCGTCGATCATGACCAGCACCTGCGTATTGGGCGAACCGCCAATACCCCGAACGGTAATCTTTCCAGCAGAACCTTCTCCTACACCGAAACCCGTTATACCCCGCTCTGTCACAAAAACACCCGGTATACGGCTGCTGAGTACGGGCAGGACGTTCGTTTCACCACTCTGCTCGATGACTTCCCTTGTCACGACGGACAACGTCAGAGGGCTCGAACTTTTTGGCGCCATCACCTTATTGCCAGTGATCACTGCCTCATCCATGATGAATGGAATCTGGTCCAGCTCAAAGTCGAGGGCGATGTGGTCGTTTGCTTTCAGGGTGACGTCACGCATGCTTGTGGAATATCCGACATAACTTACCATGATACGGTATTCGCCCGGTGCAATGCCGACCAGCCGGTAATTGCCATCAAAATCGGAAGTGGTCAGTCTGGACGTATTTTGCAGCATTACATGGGCTCCGGTCAGCGGGCCGGCATCTGTCCGACTGGTGATCCTGCCGGTGATCTGGGCAGGCTGACCGCACACCATGAAGGCGGCTCCCCAGAGCAGACAGATTAATCCTATGACACCAGAGCGAATCATCTGTACTGATTACAAACAACTGATTACAAGCTTGCCGTATTGTATCCCTTTGATCCCGATCAGATGGTTGCTGAACTCAGTCAACTCGCGCGCTCTGCCTTTGACAGCAAGAGTTTCCAGACATTTGTGATGATCCAGGTGGACATGCTGGACCGAAAGCACCAGATGATGATATTCATGCTGTATGTTGGTGGATTTGTTCTGAAGCTCCCGACGGTGGTGGTCATAGATCAGTATGATCGCACCGGCGACTTCCTGGTTTCCTTGCCAGGCTTCTTCGGTAAGGTATTTCTGAAGGATGAATCCGATGGCCTGGGAGCGGTTGGAAAAGTAGCGTCCCGATATGTATGTGTCGAATTCTTTCAGCAGTTCCTCATCCAGTGAAACTCCGAATCGTTTGGTGTGCATGTGTTACGATTTTTTAAAACGTAGCACAAAGGTATGAATCTTTCGGTCGATGCCCGCTGGGACAATTTATTTATCTTTGAACTTTTATGGAAACAAATCCTAATCGTTATTTTCTTCAGCTTTCCTTCAGGGGTAAGAACTACCATGGCTGGCAACTGCAGAAAAATGCGTCCTCTGTCCAGTCGGTGCTGGAATCTGCACTGTCCGTAATGCTTGGTGACACTGTCCGTCTGACAGGGTGCGGGCGCACCGATGCCGGGGTGCATGCAAGGAAGTTCGTTGCTCACTTTGATTGCCGGCCCCTTTCGGCCGAGCAGAGGATCAGAATGGCCTATCAGCTCAATGGTTACCTGCCGGAAGATATTGCCGTTCAACGTATCATACCCGTTCTCAGCAATGCCAATGCCCGGTTTGATGCCGTTTCAAGGACGTACCTCTATCAGATCAGCCGTTCAAAGAATCCATTCCTGTTGGATTTTGCGTATTATTTATTTGGGCACCTGGATGTGGGGCGGATGCAGCAGGGTTCGGATATCCTGCGGGAATACAACGATTTCACTTCATTCAGTAAGTTGCATACTCAGGTCAGGACAAATTACTGCAACATTATGGAAGCACGCTGGGATGAAGATCATGATCTGTTGTTTTTTACCATTACGGCCGACCGTTTCTTGCGGAACATGGTCAGGGCGATCGTGGGAACGTTACTGGAACTGGGTAAGGGTAAGATCACTTTGGATGAGCTCCGACACATCATTGAGTCCAGGAATCGTTCAGCGGCTGGTATGTCGGTACCACCACAGGGACTTTATCTTACTGATGTTCAGTACCCTGCAGGGATATTTCAATTGTCGTGAGGGGAGTGATATAGTAGGGATATCAACCCTTTTTATTCATCATTGCCACTGCTTTTCCGGCAATATGATGAGCCTTCAGCCCAAATTTTTCCATCAATCCATCCGGTTGCCCGGATTCCCCGAAACGGTCCTGCACGCCAATGAATTCCACAGGTACAGGATGATGTGTCACGATCACTTCTGCTACGGCGCTTCCCAGTCCGCCCTGGACCTGGTGCTCTTCAGCCGTCAGAATTGCACCGGTCTCCCTGGCGGCGCTCAGGATGATCTCTTCGTCGATGGGTTTGATCGTATGCAGGTTGATCACCCGTGCGTGGATGCCTATTTTTTTCAGCAGGAGGGAGGCCTGCAGTGCTTCCCACACCATGTGCCCGGTGGCTATGAGAGTCAGGTCGTTGCCACTGCATAGAAGCTGCCCTTTTCCAACCACAAATTTCATGGACTCATCTGTGAAATCGGGCACGGGTTCACGGCCAAAACGGACATAAACCGGTCCTTTTACCTGCTGTGCTGCGGCGATGACCGCCAATCTGGCCTGTGTGGCGTCGCAGGGTGAGAGGAGGGTCATGTTGGGCAGTACGCGCATCACTGCTATATCCTCCAGTGCCTGATGGGTGGCCCCGTCCGGTCCGACGGAAATGCCGGCATGGGCCCCGCCGATGATCACATGCAGGTTGTTATAGCAAATGGAGACGCGGATCTGGTCCGTGGTCCGCATGGCTGAAAAGACACCGTAGGTGGCGAATACCGGCAGTTTACCGGCCAGTGCCAGGCCGGCGGCAACGCCAGCGGCATTTTGTTCTGCTATGCCCAGGGAGATAAAACGCCCGGGGAAAGCGTCCGCAAAAAGATTCATGCCAACCGACGCAGTAATATCGGTACCAATGCCGACTACCTGCGGATTACGTTGACCGGCTTCCAGGACGCCCTCCCCAAACCCTGTTTTGGTTGCCCTGTCTCCCTTGTTGAAATATCTTTCCATTGGATTCCTTTATATCCAGGTGTTTACATCCCGGGCTACCAACATGGCGTTCCGATGGAACGCGATGTTTTGATCAATTTTTGCTCTTTGGCTACCGACATGGCGTTCCGATGGAACGCGTTTGTTTTGATCAATTTTTATTTTTTTTTGTTTTTTGCTCTTTGATCTTAATATAATTCCCGGATGAATCCCGCCGCCTGCTCCCTTGTCGGGGCCTTGCCATGCCAGCGGAAGTCACCTTCGATGGAAGGCACTCCCTTACCCATGATGGTTTTTGCGAGGATGACCGATGGTCTTCCTTTCATCTGCCTTGCTTCCTGGTAAGCCCTTATAATTTCCTGATGATCATGCCCGTTACATGAAATGACATGCCATCCGAATGCTTTCCACTTTTCATTGAGGGGTTCCGGATCCATTACTTCCGAGGTTTTACCATCGATCTGCACACCGTTCCGGTCGACAAGGGCAGTAAGGTTGTCCAGTTTGTGGTGAGCCGCACTCATGGCTGCTTCCCATACCGATCCTTCCTGTAGCTCCCCGTCACCATGGATGCTGTAGGTCCTCCAGGCTTTTTTATCCATTCGGGCGCCCAGGGCCAGGCCAACGGCTACGGAAAGACCCTGACCAAGTGATCCTGCCGAAAGTTCAAGCCCCGGCAGGCCGTGCTCTCTGCCGGGATGACCCTGCAGCCGCGATCCCAGTTTGCGAAGGGTAAGCAGTTCCTCTTTCGGAAAATAACCAGCAAACGCAAGGGTGGCGTAAAGCACCGGAGCCACATGCCCTATTGAAAGAATGAGACGGTCACGGTCCTCCCACCGGGGTTGTGCCGGATCATGGCGCATGATCCCAAAATAAAGACACGTAAAGATATCCACCAGGTCAAGCGAACCGCCGGTATGACCGGATCCTGCTTCAGCCAGGCTTTGCAGGATGGCTTTACGGATTTCCAGTGATAGCTCACTGAGGTGGTTGAGCCTGGTTTCCATGGTGCATCAGCCCTAAAAAAAACTTTTAACCAGGTAAAATCCCATGATCAGCGTGATGCCGGTCTTCATCAGCACGCCGGCAATGAAACCCAGGAATGAACCGAATCCCGATTTCATGGCAATGTTGAATTCCTTTCCCTTAATGAGTTCGCCGATGACCGCACCAATGAACGGTCCGAGGATGATCCCGACAGGCGGCAGAAAGAATATCCCCACGATCAGCCCGATGGTGGCTCCCCACATGCCTGCCTTTGATCCGCCCAGCTTTTTCGTTCCCCATATGGGTACGTAATAATCAAGCAGAAGCACTGCTGCAGTGACAAGAGCCCAGATGATGAGGAAGTTGGTCGTAAATGGTTTTTCCTCCCTGATCTGTTGCAGGAGAAGAGCGATCCACGCAAGTGGCGGGCCCGGAAGAACAGGGAGAAAACTGCCCAGGATCCCGGTGAGGAGCAGAATGCACCCAAGTATCATCCAAAGAATATCCAGGTCCATTTTTTATTCGTTTCAGACAAATGTAGTGATTAATATAAACGTAAACATTTTCTTTAAAACATTGTTTATACTGATACTGCAAGTTGAGCATGAAAAAAATCAAGTCATTGAACCTGTTGCTGCTGTTGCTGGCTGGCATGACCCAGGCCTGCAGCCAAACCAGCGACCAGCGGTTGTCTTCCTTTGTCACAAATGATACAGCCATGAAATACCAGGTAACCAGAACAGATGATGAGTGGCGTCAGGTCCTCACTCCCGTACAGTTTCGCATTTTGCGTGAGAAAGGTACCGAGCGCGCATTCACGGGCGAATATGACGAATTCTTTGAAAGGGGAGCCTATTATTGTGCCGGCTGCGGCCAGAAGCTTTTTGAGTCGGATACCAAATTCAACTCCGGCTGCGGATGGCCGGCGTTTTTTGCGCCTTACCTTGAAGACAATGTCCAAATACAGATCGACCGGAGCCATGGAATGGTTCGCAGCGAAGTATTATGTGCCAGCTGTGGAGGTCACCTCGGACATGTGTTCGATGACGGACCACCACCCACCGGCCTTCGCTATTGCATCAATTCCGGCGCCCTTGTTTTCAAACCAGATACATTGCTTGGTCAACCGGAAAAAAGATAATTACCCGATAAAGCTCAAAGATTAAAATCCAATATCAAATATCCGTTCATCGTGAATCAGATATCACTTGAGGTATTTGTCGAGCCATTTAAAGAATTCCCGTTGCCATAGCACGGCATTCTGGGGCTTCAACACAAAATGCGATTCTTCCGGAAAGAACATGAGCCGGCTGGGAATGCCTCTCAGCTGCGCAGCATTAAAAGCTTCAAGACTCTGGGTGTAAGGTATTCTGAAATCGTATCCACCGGTGATCAGCATGATCGGTGTGTCCCATTTGTCGACGAACAGATGGGGTGAAAAGTCATAACTGTTGGGTTTTGGTTTTTCCCAGTAAGGCCCTTCGTAATCATGGTTGACAAAGAAATACTCTTCAGTAGAACCATACATGCTTTCAAAGTCATAGATGCCACAATGGGAGATGAACGCCTTGAAGCGCTTTTCATGATTACCTGCTAGCCACAGCACTGAATAGCCGCCATAACTGGCTCCTACCGCTCCCAGTCGTTTCTTATCCACGTAGGATTCTTTGGCCACGTCATCGATGGCACTGAGCATGTCTTTCATATTCTGGCCGCCATAGTCTCCTGCGATCTGGTCATTCCATTCCTGCCCAAATGTGGGTAGCCCTCTTCTGTTGGGAGCTACCACGATATAGCCGTTGGCAGCCATCATCTGTAGGTTCCAGCGATAGGACCAGAACTGGCTGACGGCACTCTGGGGCCCTCCCTGGCAATACAACAATGCAGGATAGGACTTGCTCCGGTCAAAAAAGGGAGGATAAACCACCCAGACCAGCATTTCTTTTCCGTCCGTCGTTGGGATCCATCTTTCCTTTACCTCTCCCATACGGATACCGGAAAGCAGTCCGGCATTGGTAAAGCTAAGCTGCACCTGCGATCCGTCGAGGCCGACCCTGTATATTTCAGCAGGCATCGACATGGACATCCTGGTACCTATGATTTCGGGTCCGGCCAGGGCCAGCGATGTATAATCGTGTGCACCAAAGGTGATAGGCACCGTGTTGCCAGTCGAAAGGGAATGCCCGTAAACCTGGTATGTAGCATTGATCCCGCTGATGAAGAATATCACGTCATCGTCCTCTGACCAGATAAAACCTGAGCAATTCTGATCAAATCCTTCCGAAAGTTCCCCGATGGATCCGTCTGAAAGGTCAAGCAGCATCATTCTTTCTTTATCAGCTTCATAGCCATCTGTTTTCATGCTCTTCCAAACCATTTTGGAGCCATCGTGTGAAAAAACAGGATCCATATCATAGCCCATCAACCCTTTGGTGATATTGGTGGTCAGCTTCAATTTCAGTTCATAAAGATAGAGATCGGAATTAGTGCTCAATGCATAGTCCTTACCTTTCATCTTTTTGCATGTGTACACGATCATCTTTCCGTCGGGGCTCCATGTGATCTGTTCCATTCCGCCAAAAGGATTCAGCGGCGTGTCCCACGGCTCATTCGTCATGATATCCGTACCGGCTTCTATGTTGGCAGTGTCGTATGAGGTCACAAATATATGACTGTAGGAAAAGTCATGCCAGCTGTTCCAGTGGCGGTACATCAGGTCATTGAAGATCATGGCATTAGCCTTGGGTAGATCGGGGTGATAATCGATGGCTGCAGAATCCAGCTTCACATCCTGGCAATACAGGATATGACTGAGAACCGGCGAATACGAAAATCCATTGATGCCATTTTCTATGTTGGAGATTTGTTTGGGATCCGTGCCATCCGGATTAACCTCCCAGATCTGTGGTGTCCCGTTTTTAGCGCTGATGAATCCGATTTTTTTACCATCGGGACGCCAAAGGCCGTTGAATTCATTGCCTTCAAAATCGGTAACTCTTATGGAATCACCTCCTGCCACAGGCAAGACATACAGATCTCGGTTACCTTTGTTTTCATTCAGATCATAGCGGGTGATGCCGTAAAGAACCCATTGCCCGTCAGGGGAAACCTGGATGTCATCCACACGTCCCATCTGCCATAGATTTTCTGCCTGCAGTATTTGTGCTTGTACTGTGAAACAACTGGAGACCAGCGCCAGCATTGCAAAAACGATCATTTTTTTCATAACCTGATATTTATCGGTGTTTTTTTAATTTCCGCGGCGAAAGTAGCAAAAATCTGTGAATGAGTCCCAAATAACCATAAATTTGACAGGTTCGTTCCTGATCGTCCAACCAGAACTATTCAACATGCACTACCATTTCATAGCTATCGGCGGCAATGTCATGCATAATCTTGCCCTTGCACTGCATAAGAAAGGAGATATCGTTACCGGGTCCGATGATGAGATATTTGAACCTTCCAGAAGCAGGCTTGCTGCGTCGGGCTTATTGCCCGGACGTGAGGGATGGGATGCTGACCGGATCCAGCCGGGTCTGGATGCCGTGATCCTGGGTATGCATGCACGCGGCGACAATCCTGAACTCCTCAGGGCCAGGGAGCTGAACCTGACGGTCTATTCGTTTCCCGAGTTTTTGTTTGCACACGCCAGGAATAAGAAGAGAGTGGTGATTGGTGGCAGCCATGGCAAGACTACCATCACAGCCATGGTACTGCATGTGCTGAAATCCTGCGGAATCAATTGTGATTACATGATCGGCGCTCCTGTGAGAGGGCTTGACGATACGGTCAGGCTGACCGATGACAGCCGGCTGATGGTATTCGAAGGCGATGAATACCTGACCTCTGCGCTCGACAAGCGCCCAAAATTTCATGTGTACCAGCCAGATATCGCTCTGATCAGCGGGATTGCCTGGGATCACATCAACGTGTTCCCTGTCTTTGAAGATTATCTGCAACAGTTCCGAATCTTTGCCGGGCTGGTACCTCCTGGAGGCGCACTGGTCTATAATGCAGAAGATGATCAGGTAAGGGCAATCAGCGATTCGGCCGGTGCGGATGTAAGGAAGATTCCCTACCGGATGCCGGGATACCTGATCGAGGATGGTGTAACATCTTTCCTTCACGGCGTTGTGCCTGTTCCACTCAGGATCTTTGGGAGGCACAACCTGATCAACCTGGCTGGAGCACAGATGATCTGCAGGGAATTAGGGGTAGGGGACAGGCAGTTTGATGAGGCGATCACCACTTTTGAAGGAGCGGCCAGGAGGCTTGAACTGCTGGCAACGAATGAACATTCGGCTGTTTTTTTTGACTTTGCCCACGCACCTTCCAAGCTCAAAGCCACTGTGGAAGCCGTGAAGGAGCAGTATCCTGACCGAAGGCTGGTGGCATGCATGGAACTGCATACGTACAGCAGCCTCAGCGAGCATTTCCTGCCGCATTATGCACATACGATGGATGCTGCTGACGTTCCCATGGTATATTTCAATCCCCGTGCGATCCGGTTGAAACGGCTTCCGGATATCGATCCCGCTCAGGTCAGGAAAGCATTCGGCCTTAAGGGATTACAGGTATATACGGATTCAGGCCGGCTGTACCAGGATCTGATCCAGCTTAACTGGCAGAATACCAACCTGTTGATGATGAGTTCGGGAGATTTTGATGGGATCGCAGTACCTGCACTTGCAAAAAGGATCGCTCCATAAAAAAAGGCGCTTGTGGCGCCTTTTCGTGTTATGCATTCATTGAAATGAGGAACTCCTCGTTGGACTGTGTGAATTTCATTTTGTCCTTAAGAAATTCCATTGCTTCCAGTGGATTCATGTCGCCAAGGTGGTTACGGAGGATCCAGATCCTTTGGAGGGTTTCCCTGTCCAGCAGCAGTTCTTCCCGCCGTGTACCGGAGGCCACGATATCAATCGCTGGCCAGATCCGTTTGTTGGCCAGTTTACGGTCGAGCTGCAGTTCCATATTGCCGGTACCTTTGAATTCCTCAAAGATCACCTCGTCCATTTTGGATCCGGTGTCGATCAGGGCGGTGGCGATGATGGTGAGGGAGCCTCCTCCTTCAATTTTACGTGCTGCACCGAAAAAGCGTTTTGGTTTCTGCAGCGCGTTGGCTTCCACTCCTCCTGATAGAACCTTTCCCGAAGCAGGCATCACGGTATTGTGAGCCCTGGCCAGGCGTGTTATGGAATCAAGCAGGATGACCACATCGTGACCGCATTCCACCATTCGTTTGGCTTTTTCGAGCACGATGGTCGATATCCGCACATGGCGTTCAGCGGGTTCATCGAAAGTGGAGGAGATGACTTCCGCATTGACACTGCGTTCCATGTCGGTAACCTCCTCAGGCCGCTCATCGATCAGCAGAATGATCAGATAGGCATCCGGGTGGTTGTATGCAATCGCATTTGCCATTTCCTTCAGTAGAACCGTCTTTCCTGTTTTGGGCTGTGCAACGATCAATCCACGCTGTCCTTTACCGATGGGCGTGAACAGGTCGATGATCCGTGTGGAGAGGGTCTCCTGAGGATGCCCGGTCAGCTTGAATTTTTCTTCAGGGAACAGAGGTGTCAGGTAGTCAAAAGGAATACGGTCACGCACATCTTCCGGATCACGGCCATTGATCATCTCCACTTTGATCAGTGGAAAGTACTTTTCTCCTTCTTTGGGGGGACGAATGCTTCCCTGAACCGTATCGCCTGTTTTCAATCCGAATAGTTTGATCTGGGACTGGGATACATAGATATCGTCGGGTGAGTTCAGGTAGTTGTAATCTGAAGATCGTAAAAAGCCATAGCCGTCGGGCATGATTTCCAAAACTCCCTCAGCCATTACTATTCCTTCAAACTCAAAGCTGTATTCGTCCTTATGTCTTTCCGGGTGCTTTGTGCGGAATCCGGGCTCCCTGCCGGGTCTCTCCCTGAAAGGTTTGGTAAGCACCGGTTCCTTCTCCTGGTCGATTTCACCAGCCTCGAGCTCCAGTTCCTCTGTTTGAGCTGGTGGCGAAACTTCCGGATCGAGCCTGAAGGTTTCACCCTCCATGACATTGAATATTTCTTCGCCTGAATCAGGTTCCTCCATGAATTCAGGGATCACCTCTGCCTTAGGTTGAGGCTTGGGTTCCTCAAGGGGAGGGAAAACCTTTTTTTCTGTGGTCCTTTCCTGATCCGTATTATTTCTTCGCCGGCGCAGCCGCAGGGCCTTCTTGGGACCTTTCTTTTCTTTCTGAAGGACATCAGGCGTAGGATTGTCTGCCTGGTAATCCAGGATCATATTGATCAGATCCTGCTTTTTTAATCCTTCACTTTTAGGAATATTAAGTTCCCTGGCAATTTCTCTTAGCTCGTTTACGAGCTTGTCGTTCAATTCATTAATATGATACATGAGGTATTAATTAATAAGGAAATCCTTGTCAGTTAGAAAATAAATGAAAAAATATCTGTGAAGTAAATTTTAATCCCCTCTACGCGAATGTATTTGGTCAAACATCCATGAAACGAGAAGCTATCGAATCTAGCTGCAGAATTCTGTGCAAATATATAAATAAATTAAACCCGATATACTTTCTGCCCTAAAATCATTCGTACTTTTACGGTGGAAATGTTAAAATGTGATGTCATGATACAGCGAATTCAGACGGTATATCTCATCGTAGCTTTTATCGCCCTGATCCTTCAGTTTTTCTTTCCGGTTTCGGTCTATATGTTTGGCGATACCGTGGATACCTATACAGGTACCGTATCATTCTATCTCTACGGGCTTGTAAAACAACCCATTACGCTGGAGATCGCATATAAATTCGTGTTTTACCTGCCCATGATCGCCATTGCCATCGCGGTCCTTATCCTGACCGTTCTCATCATCCTTCAGTATAAAAAGCGTCTCAAACAGTTACGGACGATCAATTTTGCCATCTTACTGAATATTGTCCTGATCGTCCTATTGTTCTTTTACACGGATAAGATAGCAAAAGATCTGTCCCTTCCCACGCAGTACAGGATGGGATCAGTGTTCCCTCTGATCTCACTGGTGTTTCTCATACTGGCGATGTATGCCATAAAAAGGGACGAGCGTCTGGTACGATCGCTTGACCGTCTGCGCTGACCAGTTGCAGCAGGTCATTTAGTATCGCCAAAGCCATAGGTGAAGCCGATGCCCAGTATTTCCTTGAATTGCGTCCGGGGCCCTGTTTTCCCATCCTTGTCTGTGATCCTTATATTATCGTCATAAGCAAGCGTCAGGTTCAGGGAAGCGGAGAGATACTTGTTGATGGTCATCACAAACATGTTATCCCAGTATACATCAATATTCTGGGGCTGATCCAGGTAGTTGGAGAACAGCTCAAGTTTGGATTTCAGGTTGACATTTTTAATGATGTCTTTCATGAATTCCAGGCGTGCCATGGCACCCAGCTCCGTTCTGACTTTTTCCCCCGGATCCACACCGAAAACTCCTGCATTAGAGAGTGCATCATCATTTACAATGATCCACCTTGCAGTGACCGGCGACAGGTAAAAGGAAAAATAATCCTTTGGTTTCCAATCCATACCGACACCAATGGATAGATATCCCGGAGCGAGGAAACCGGAAATGACCGTAGAATCGTCAGGATAATTATATCCATTGGAAAACTGGCTCTTGAAATTCAGCAGAGCAGCGTAATACAGGGTTTTGGTTGCCTGCCTGCCATATTTTGACGAAAAATCGATCTTGTCATCACTTTTCCGGATATCTTCGTCACCCTGTTTCAAAAGACCATACGCCAGGTCCAGGCGGTTTTCCCAGAGAGACTTACCTTTGGTGTAATCAGCAAAATAGTTGAAGAATGAGTTCAATGCCAGGGAGTTTTGTCCTCCCGGTGCCCAGTTCGTCAGCGAAGATTGGGAGAAATTCAGGGCAAACTTACCGCCATTTTTCCAGTTCCCTCCCGTAGTTTCCGTTTCCTGGGAAAATCCCGTGCAAGTGAAGACCATCATGGTAAGAAGAAAAATTGTAGTTTTTTTCATGACGTCAATCTTTTTAAGTTATTGATTATTTATTAGTTGAATAATATTCTATTCCTGCTGGCGAACAAAGTTAATAAAAAGGCTGAATAGCAGAAGCTCCTCAGGAAAGAAGATGCTACTCGGGAGAGGTTGCCTCGGGAAAGAAATTAAATACTCCTGATGGAAGTATTCTGGATCCAGCCTGTACTGCCATTGGCGATCCGGATCTCATACCAGTCACCCAGGCGGTCAGTGATAGCTACTTTTGTACCTTCATGCACCACGAACAGGTCGACACTGTTTTCTGAAGGAGAACTCCTGACCGTCAGGCTGGGATCAAAAACGATCGCTTCGGTCACCCGGCGGTTCGATACATCCTGTTTCCAGGCAATGCCTACTGTCGTCATCGAAACAAAAAACATTGAAAGACCGATCCAGAATGATATTTTCCGTATGAGGATGGTCCTGGAGATGAAGTAGAATGCGGCGGCGACCAGAAACACGATGAAGCTGGCAATGTGGAACCTGGTCCAGGCGTCCGTGCTGAGCCAGTTCATTACCCCCTGCCACCAGCGCTTGTAAAAAAGGACAGGCACCGTTTCGATCTTATCCTTGATCCTGTCGTTGGCCACATTCAGGTTAAAAAGTACATCTTTATCATTGGGCCTCAGTTTCTTCGCTTTTTCATAATAAAGAATGGCAGACGCAAGGTCATTGGATTTAAAGCAGGCGTTGCCAAGGTTGTAATAGACCTCAACCGATTCATAACCATTCTCCAGCACTTTTGAGTAACCTTCTATGGCATTGGCATACAGTCCCGCATTGTAATCCTTGTTGGCTTTTTCTACCAATTCTTCATTGACTCCTGCAGACCCAATCCCGGCAATACTTAACAGCAATACGATCAAATAAAGCCTTATATCACTCATCGTCAAATTGTTAAATTGTTAAATTGTTAAATTGTATTTCTCCTCTCTCCTTTCTCCTTTCTCCTCTCTCCTCTCATTTGAGCTCTCTTTCCGTCTTGCTGATCACATTCAGTGCTTCTTCATAGATCTTATCCATGTTTTCCGATTTTTCTCCAGGAGCAAACCTGGCATATTCACAATGATTCAATGTTTCCATGAATTGTTCAATGAGTGTATCCTTGATATTTTTATTTTTCAGTGTTTCGTGCACGGAATCCATGGACAGGTCAGCCAGGGGCAGGTTGAACTTGTCGCTGATATATCCCCATAGTGCCTGGGATACTTCATTATAGAATTCCTTTTCCTGAAGGGATTTCAGGTAATTATATGCCATTTTGAGGCGCATCCTTGCGACCTTTGTGGCTTTTTGTGTTTTCATCCAGTGTATGTTGCTTCTTTTCCGCAACTGCTGCCGTACAAAAAGGATGATGATGACAGAGAGCAGGAAGGGAATGATGATGAGAAACAGATGGGCGGGAGAACCAAAAAGGGATTTCCCTGACATTTTCAGCAACACAGGACCGCTTTTGATGTGCCTGATATCGCTGCCAATGTACCGGACATCCTCCTGCACCACTCCGCTGTAGGCAATCTCAGATGTGGCTGAGGAACCTTTTCTGACGCTGATTTCATACGCGGGAGAACTCTGACTGATGTAGGTCCCCTGGTCAGGATCAAAGTAACTGAACACTACCGGCTTGATCCTGAAATTACCGGAATTCCTGGGAATGATAAGGTATTCAAAGGTCTTCACTCCTGAAATTCCCTGTGTGTTTTTATTCAGGTTAAAGGAGGTTTTGGGATCGTAAACTTCAAAATCAGTGGGGAACGACAGATTGAGTTCATCAATCAGCCTGATATTTCCTTCTCCCAGTACCGTAAACTTAAGGGTAATGGCCTCATTGACCTCTACGTCCGTCTTATCAATGTTGGACTTAAACGTATATTTTCCAACAACCCCCTTGAAATCTGCCGGCTGGTTGGTTGCGGGGAGGGGTTTTACATCAATGGTGACAGGATTGGAAGCGATCCTTTTCTGGACATTCTGGTACCCGCCGCCAAAGAACGGATCGTTGAAGAAATTCTCAAACGGATCATTGGACCGGCTTCTTGACGATCTCCTGACCTGGGCGACAATGTTCAGCTCAAGGGGTTCGATCGTCAGGGGACCATTCTTGATCGGGAATAAGGCCACTTTATTAATTTCAGCCACCAGGTACTCCTGTCCGTTGATGATCTCATTGTGCTTGCTGGGTTCCTCCTGAAGGTTTTGCAGTTCCTGTGTCCAGAAGCCGTTGTAGGATGGAAATTTTTCGACACCATACTGACTTATTCCCACACGGGTATAGATTCGATGGGATACAATGATCTCTTCACCCTGGTATGGATTCTTTTTATCCACGGATGTTCGCACGAAAACGTCCGACTGTCCCACCTCACCCGGGTCCTCTGGTTGTCGTGGAGCAGCAGCTGGAGGATTTTGCTGCGTGGGGGGAGCCTGTGCCCCGGTGGCATTTACCCTGATGGTCAGGGGATTGGACTCATATTGCTTGCCATCTACGGTAATGAATGCCGGTGGGATCTGAAATTCACCTTCTTTGGTTGCCTGAAGAATGAAGGTATACGATAAGGTCACGAACCGTGATACCTGGCCATTGATGATCTGGATATTGGAGCTGGTGGACGGATTGGGCCCTGACAGAATGTAAAAACCTTCCATGTTGGGTGCTTTGAAATCGCGCCCATCGGCGTTGACAGAAAAACTGAGCCTGAACTGCTCTCCGACGCTGACATTCTTCCTGGCTGACGCTGTAAACTGCACCCCCTGGGCAAGTGCCATCCGGGGGACCATACTCCATGCAACCATCACCACGATGATCAACCACCCTTTTACTGAAGACCTCAATGGACCTGCGCAAATATCCATAATATAATATGTATTCTGATCTTTTTACCAGTCTTTCTCAAACGTCACCCTCTGGTTTCTTGTCTGCTGTAGTTTCAACTTTTCAAGCGTCTGCTTCTCATCGTTCTTCATTGCTTCCAGCATGCGTTCAGCATCCTGCCTGGAAATCTCCCTGGAAGGCTGCTGTTGTTGCTGACGCTGTTGATCCTGCTGCTGCTGTTGTTGCTGTTGCTGCTTCTGTTGCTGCTGATCCTGTTGCTGTTGCTGATCCTGTTGCTGCTGTTGATCCTGCTGATCATTCTGGTCCTGCTTGTCCTGTCCCTGATCCTGTTGTTGCTGTTGCCGCTGAAGCAGCCGCTGTGCGTAGGCAAGGTTATACTTGGCGGCACTGTCAGTGGGATTTAACCGTAATGACTGCTTATAGGCTTCAATGCTGCCCTGCAGAGCATCCGACCTGGCTCCCGCCGAATCCATGGAAAATTTCAGAAGGGAATTGCCGAGATTATAATAGGATTGCGATCTGATCTTCTCGTCAGGACTGGCATTCAATACAGAATCAAACGACAGGACAGCTTCCTGATGATTCTTTTGTTTATAGAGTGAGGTTCCCAGATTATACCGTCCGGGAACGGAGGCTTTGTTCCTGTCGAGTGATTTTCTATATTCGATTTCGGCCTCTTTAAAGTTCTGATCGTCATAGTACTGGTTCCCCTTTCGGATCATTTTATTCTCGGTCTGTCCAAAGACCATAAGAAATGGCCAGAGGGTCATGAGAAGAACCAGAGTTGGTAAGGCGGAATATGGACGTAACGTGTTCATGGGCATTACATCTGTTGTTTCGGACTGAAGAGTTTCAGGTTCCTGATCCATTTGCTTTTCCGTTCAACCACCAGCAGATCCAGGATCAGAAAGAGCAGGCTGACCGCAAGGAAATACTGAAAGCGGTCTTCATAGTCAGAGAACATCATCGACTCAATTTCCGACTTGTTCAGTTTGTTGATCTCATCAAATATCTTTGACAATCCTGCGGAAGTATTGCTTGCACGGATAAAGATGCCTTGTCCCGCCGATGCGATCTGCTGCAGCATTGTTTCGTTCAGTTTTGTTATCACCGTGTTGCCCTGCCTGTCTTTCTTATAGCCTGTGCGGTTGTTTCCCTGGAAAACGGGGATGGGGCCACCTTCGGGTGAGCCCATCCCGATGGTGTAGATATGCACCCCTTTATCTGCTGCCTGCCGGACGGCTGTCAGAACGTCTCCTTCATGGTTTTCTCCGTCAGTGATGATGATGATGGCCTTGCTGTGCTGGTTGCTTTCATCGAATGATTTTAGGGCAAGATCGATGGCTTCTCCGATAGCTGTTCCCTGGACGGGCACAGCCTCGGTGGAGACAGTAGAAAGGAATAATTTGGCAGCTGCATAGTCGGTAGTTATGGGAAGTTGTGTGTAGGCTTTTCCGGCAAAAAGGATGATCCCGATCCTGTCGCTGCGCAGTTCATCAATGAGTCGGGATATCGCCTGTTTTGATCTCTCGATCCTGCTGGGCTTGATATCTTCGGCCAGCATGCTATTGGAAACATCCAGGGCAAGCATGATATCAATTCCTTTTCTTTCAGCTTTCACGAGTTTGGACCCTACCTGCGGATCTGCCAGCCCGATAACCAAAAAAATCAGTGCGATCAACAGGAACAGGAATTTGAGGATGATGCGGTTCCTGGAATAATCGGGTATCAGGCGGCTGATGACTTGGAAATCACCGTATTTTTTCCAGGCCATTCTTTTCCAACGCAGCAGCAGGGCAAAGAGCACAATGAATGCCGGTACCAGTAAAAGGAGATAGAGCAGGTCAGGATGTGCGAATCGTATCATACTATGGATAACAGTTCAGGATTTATCATTTATGGTATGTTTCTGAAGACCGTGAACCTCAGTGCCAGTTCGAGCACAAAGAGAAGTCCTGCCAGTGCGGCAAAGATCAGGAATTCTTCATGCTTTTTCCTGAATTCGGTCACGTCGATCTTTGATTTTTCCAGGTGATCAATCTCCTGATAGATTTCCGTCAGTTTCTGGTTGTCTGTGGCCCGAAAGTATCGTGCACCGGTCATGGAGGCAATCTGTTTCAGCAGTGGCTCATCGATCCTGACCTCCATATTCTGATACCGGGTGCCGAAGGGTGTCTGTACCGGATAGGGTGCAGTCCCGATGGTTCCCACCCCGATGGTATAGACTCGTATCCCGAACACCTTGGCTATTTCACCGGCCGACAGCGGATCAATGGAGCCCATGTTGTTCTCTCCGTCGGTAAGAAGTATGATGACCTTGCTGATGGCCTGGCTTTCTTTCAGTCGGTTGACGGCAGTGGCCAATCCGTCTCCGATGGCAGTTCCGTCTTCGATCATCCCGCTTTTGATCTCTTTAAAAAGATTGATCAGTATTGTATGATCGGTTGTCAGTGGACACTGTGTAAAGGTTTCACCGCTGAAAACCACAAGACCCACCCTGTCGTTTGGCCGGCCAGTCACGAATTCGCCGGCCACCTTCTTGCTGGCTTCCAGTCTGTTGGGCTGAAAATCCTCCGCCAGCATGCTGCCTGAAATGTCCATGGCGAGGACGATATCGATGCCTTCAATGGTTACATCCTGTTTCCGTGTGCTGGTCTGAGGCCTGGCCAGAGCCAGGATCAGCAGCGCGACCGCCAGCAGTCGCAGCCCGAACAATCCGTGGTAAAGGTATTCTTTGATGCTTTTACCGTTCTTTTGCCATGCATCCATGGAGGGTACCTGGAGGTCGGCATGGTGTTTCCGGTTGCGGTACCAGTACCAGGCTGCCAGCAGCGGGACCAGGATGAATAGGTACAGGAATCCCGGATTGGCAAATTCTATATCGTTTACTGTCATACTGTCTTTTGATCCTCCCCGATCGGTATCGTTTGACGGTCATTCGTCTCTTCAGGGATTGATTCTCCGGCATGAGCGGATTCCATGACAACATCGAAGGCATGGCTCATGCTTCTCTCCTGTTCGTCAGGCAAAGGATTCTCTTTAGCAAACTTGACCAGGTCAGCAAGTTCCAGCATCTCTTTCAGTTTTGACCGTGTGGACGGATTGACCGGAGTTTTCTCCATGGATTCAAGGATCTCATGTGTCACCATTTCGACGGCATGGACGCCGAACCTGGCAGAGATATAGGCGCGTATGATGCCGGTAAGCTCTGAGTGGTATTGTTTGACCTTGCCTGACTGCCATAGTTTTTTGGTCTTCAGTTTTTCCAGTTCATCCAGGGCAATAAGATGTGGGGGCTGAGCCGGCCTGCGCCGAAAAGTCACCAGCGGTTGTTCCTTCTTCCTCCGCCGCAGGTAGTAGAAGTAAAGAAAGACCGCTCCGGCGATTAGAATCCCGGCCAGGAGCCAGGGCCATATCTCAGCGAAAGTGACCGGTGCCTTCAGGGGCCCTTTGATGTCTTTGATGTCATCGGCCAGGTTCACCTGCGGATTGTCGACCTGCAACAGCATGGCCTCTGTTTCGCCGACCTGGTAATCTGTGGCACCAGGCATCTGAACCATGAAAAGGAAAGGGGGGATGGCAAAATATCCAGAGTCGAAGGAAGTGATGATCAATTGCTGGGTTAGCTTAAGTCCCCCTGCCGGTTCTTCCAGCCGGACCGTGTCGACCGCAGATTTTTTCACGACTTCGACCTGACGGATCAGTGTGTCACCCACTACTGGCCAAACGATTCTGCAGGAAGAAGGTACGATGGCTTCCAGGGTCAAGGTGGTCTGATCACCGATCAGTATCGCGTCATTCCCAAGGCGGGCCTTCACCTCCACATCCTGGGCCATCAGGAAGCCGCTCAATGGCGACAGGATGGTCCACAGAAGAAGGAGCGGAAGGGATGGTATGTTGGTCATTGACAGCTTCATGTATGGTCGTGTTCACCTGGGACGTTAATGCCGGGCCTCTCTTTGTTTGAAAAGATTGATCAGGGGCTTGACGTAGTCTTCGCCGGTCCTGATCACCACATGATCTATCCCGTTCCGTTGAAAGAATCCATTCAGCATTTGTTCCTTTTCCCTGTACCAGCTCATGTATTGCGACCGGATCACGGGGCTTCCGGAATCCATCCAGCCGGTTCTGCCAGTCTCCGCATCCCTCACCCGTACCATCCCGATGTTGGGGAGTTCCGATTCCCTGGGATCACAGATCCTGATGCAAACCATATCATGTTTCTTACCGGCGATTTTAAGGGCATCTTCATAGTGCTGATCCATAAAATCGGTCAGCAGAAAGACGATGCTTCGTTTTTTAATGGCATTGGTCAGGTACCTCAATGCTTCGGCAATGCTGGTCTTTCGGCTTTGTGGCCTGAAATCGATCAGTTCCCTGATGATCCTCAGGATGTGACTGGTTCCTTTTTTGGGAGGAATGAATTTTTCAATGCGATCACTGAAAAAGATGACGCCTACCTTGTCGTTATTCTGAATGGCAGAGAAAGCCAGTACAGCTGCGATCTCTGCGATGGTCTCCGCTTTGAACTGCTTCTGCGTTCCGAACTCATTCGAACCACTCACATCGACCACCAGTACTACCGTCAGCTCACGTTCTTCTTCAAAGACCTTAATATACGGATGGTTCAGCCTGGCAGTCACATTCCAGTCAATGCTCCTGATATCATCTCCGTACTGGTACTCCCGCACTTCTGTGAACGCCATACCGCGTCCTTTGAAGACACTGTGATAGTGCCCTGAGAAAAGCTGGTTGGACAAGCCCCGGGTCTTGATCTCAATTTTTCTGACTCGTTTCAGTATTTCGCTGGTTTCCAAGGGTGCTTGATTTATCAGGGAACTTCTACGGTATTCAGGATTTCATTGATGATGTCTTCTGTGGTGATGTTCTCGGCCTCTGCTTCATAGGTCAGACCGATGCGGTGTCTCATGACATCCATTGCTACGGCCCTGACATCTTCGGGGATGACATATCCCCTTCGTTTGATGAAAGCGAAGGCTTTTGCTGCGAGTGCCATATAAATACTGGCGCGTGGCGAGGCTCCGTAATAGATCAGTCCGTCGAACCTGGCCAGCTTGTATTCTTTTGGATAGCGGGAGGAGAAAACAATATCGGTAATGTAATTTTCGATTTTTTCGTCCAGGTAAACCTGCCGTACCACTTCCCTGGCCCTTAAAATATCGGCAGTTTTAAGGATGGTTGAAGTTTTTGCCTCCTGCTCGGAAATGTTCTGACGGAGGATGAGCTTTTCTTCTTCCTTGTCAGGATAGGTGATCACTATTTTCAGCATAAACCGGTCAACCTGTGCTTCGGGAAGGGGATAGGTGCCTTCCTGTTCGATAGGGTTCTGGGTGGCCAGCACGATAAAGGGTTCATCGAGCCGGTAGGTCTGATCACCGATCGTCACCTGACGTTCCTGCATGGCCTCCAGAAGAGCGCTTTGAACCTTGGCAGGTGAACGGTTGATCTCATCCGCCAGGATGAAACTGGCAAAAATGGGTCCCTTCCTGACGATAAACTCTTCTTTCTTCTGGCTGAAGATCATCGTCCCTATCAGATCGGCCGGGAGAAGGTCAGGAGTGAACTGAATACGGCTGAACTTCGCACTGATGATATTGGCCAGGGATTTGATGGCCAGCGTCTTGGCCAGCCCAGGTACTCCTTCCAGGAGAATGTGCCCGTTCGCCAGCAGACCGATCAGGAGCCGTTCGATCATCCCTTTCTGCCCCACGATGACCTTCCTCATCTCCAGGTTGATCAGGTCGACAAACGCACTCTCCTGTTGTATCTTTTCGTTGAGTTCCTTGATGTTTGTGTCCATTATCGGTAATAATTTAATTTCCTCCGCAAAAATAGATAAGGTTATCCCTTCCCGTGGTTGAATCTATGTTAAAATATGTTAAACCAATGAAATACAGTAATTTATAGAGTAAATCCGGATGGGATTCGATCAGGGGTAACTTTTCAGTCAAAATCAAGTATAATGGAAACAGTAATGTTTCATTTTTATCATGTTGAAGATAGTCAGGATAATATACTTGTTCCTGATGGCCATTTCCTGTTCACAGCCCTTGATCCTGCGCTCGCAGGTCAAAGCGCAGGCAGGGAATATGCCGGAGATTTGCATCGATGACCTTTCCTACCAGCTGTACCTGCTCATCAACGATTACCGGAACAGCAATAATCTACCCGGCATACCCTTATCAGGCTCCCTGTGCTATGTGGCTCAGGTGCATGCCAAGGATTTGACCTTCAACCGTTCGCGAAGCAAGGATTGCGGGCTTCATAGCTGGTCGGACAGGGGAAGGTGGTCACCCTGCTGTTTCTCGACTGAAAAGCCGGATTTACTGTGCATGTGGAATAAACCCAAAGAACTTACATCGTACCGGTTCAGGGGACATGAAATCATTTACTGGCAGAACGATCTCATTGAACCAGTGGAAGCATTGGCTCAATGGAAACTGCAGTCACAGTCCAACGATATGCTGCTAAACAGGAATGCCTGGGCCAAGAAGACCTGGAAAGCCATCGGGGCTTCTGTCTATGAGGGCTTTGCCATCATCTGGCTCGGTGAGGAGGCTGATGTGACTGGTGAACCGGAGCTTTGCAATGAACTAGCTGTCTTTCACGCTGACACTACATCCGGTAAAAATCCACTGGAAAGTAAACCTTCATACATGTCAGATGTCAGGTATTACCTGATTGCCGCAAGCCTTAGTTCTATGGAAAAAGCGAATTCTGTCCTTGCAGAGTACCAGCAGAAGGGCTTTAATTCTGCGCGGATCATCACTTTTGACGACAGGATCCGAATCTCTCTCAACGACTTCGATACCTATGCCGGAGCCAGAAAGGTCAAAACGGATCTTGGTCCTGATTATCAGCAAGTGTGGATCCTTGAGCGGTAAACAGGAGTCGTCCTGAATGAGATGTGAACAGGTTCTGTTTGAAAAATTGTAAGGGCTCCGTCTTCTTCCTTTCCATGCATTGTTTACTTTTGCATTGCCGTCAACTACACGGCATCACCCATGACCATCAATTACACCGACGAAACCGTCCGCTCACTCGACTGGAAAGAACACATCCGTCTCAGGCCTGGCATGTACATAGGGAAACTGGGTGACGGTGCGTCGCACGACGATGGCATTTACGTCCTGGTCAAAGAGATCATGGACAATGCAATCGACGAGTTTGTGATGGGATTTGGCAGCGCTATTGAGGTTACGGTCAAGGACAAGCAGGTGACCATCAGGGATTTTGGCAGGGGTATACCCCTGGGCAAGGTAGTGGATTGCGTCTCAAAGATCAATACGGGAGCCAAATACGACTCCAAGGTTTTCAAAAAAGCAGTGGGCCTCAATGGCGTCGGATCAAAAGCTGTCAATGCCCTGTGTTCTTTTTTCAGGATTCAATCCATACGCGATGGTCAAAGAAAGGTTGCTGAGTTTGAACGCGGAACACTGATCCTTGAGGAATTGCTGGAGGACAGTGAGCAGGCTGCGGGGACCAGCGTGACCTTCATCCCGGATGAACAGCTTTTCGGCAATTATCACTACATCCCTGAATACATTGAGCAGCTGCTGTGGAACTATGCATTCCTTAACAACGGCTTGACCATTGTATTTAACGGTCAGAGGTTCAAGGCCAAAAACGGTTTGCTGGATCTTCTCATCCGGAATATCAACGGTAATCCTCTTATTTACCCGGTCATTCATATTCGCGAGCAGGATTTTGAGTGCGCCATCACCCACAGCGCCAAGTTTTTCGGAGAAGAATACTATGCCTTTGTCAACGGACAGTTCACACCGCAGGGGGGAACCCACCTGACTGCTTTCCGTGAAGTTGTGGTGAAGACGATCCGGGAATTTTATAAAAAGGATTTCGACACCAATGACGTCCGCTCCGGTCTGGTAGCCGCACTTAGTTTGAAAGTACAGGAACCGGTGTTCGAATCCCAGACCAAGACAAAGCTTGGATCCGTGCATATGGAACCTGACGGTATGACCATCCGGAACTATATCCACGACATTATCAAAAAGCATCTGGACAATTACCTTCATATGAATCCTGACACAGCGGATTCTCTGCTGAAAAGGATCCTTCAGTCGGAAAAGGAGAGGAAGGAAATCGCCAATATCAAGAAGCTGGCAAGGGAAAGCATGAAAAAGGTCAGCTTGCATAACAAGAAGCTGAGGGATTGCAGGGTCCATTATCAGGACAATGATGAACGGCGCCTGGAGACCACACTGTTCATCACCGAGGGAGACTCTGCCAGCGGATCCATCACCAAATCCAGGGATGTCAACATCCAGGCTGTTTTCAGTCTCAAGGGAAAGCCGCTCAACTGCTTTGGACTCAGCAAGAAGATCGTCTATCAGAATGATGAGCTTAACCTGCTGCAGACAGCCCTCAATATCGAAGATGGACTGGAAAATCTTCGTTATAATAACGTTGTGATCGCTACGGATGCTGATGTGGATGGAATGCATATACGGCTGCTCCTGCTCACTTTTTTCCTCCAGTTTTATCCCGACCTGGTCAGGGCAGGCCATTTGTACATTTTACAGACCCCCTTGTTCAGGGTGCGGAATAAAAAGGAAACGATCTATTGTTATTCGGAAGAGGAAAAGCAGGAAGCGATCCTGAAACTGGGCAGGAATCCTGAGATCACTCGATTTAAAGGATTGGGCGAGATATCCCCCGACGAGTTTAAATTCTTCATCGGTGCCACCATGCGGCTGGAACCTGTGATCCTTCAGAAGACCGCTAACATCTCCGAGATGCTGGATTTCTATATGGGCAGGAATACACCTGACCGACAGCTGTTCATCATTGAGAATTTACGGCTCGAAGAAGATCTTGTGGAAGAGGGTGCCCTTTTACCCGAACTTCCCGGTCTCAGCCCCGGATCCTGAGGAAAGCTTCACCAAGGTTATCCATGATATCCGAGGCTATCATGGATTCCATTCCACGCTTTTCCATCGCAATGTCCCCCGCCAGTCCATGCAGATATACACCCAGTATGCTGGCTTCCTTGGGATGATAGTACTGTGCCAGCAGTCCCAGTATCACCCCTGTCAGCACATCCCCGCTGCCTCCGGTGGCCATGCCCGGATTCCCTGTGCTATTGAAATAGCATCTGCCGTCAGGGCAAGAAATACTGGTATGTGCACCTTTAAGAATGATATACGACTGATACCTGAATGAGAATTCCCGCTGGAGCTGGATCCTGTCGAAATCGCTGGTGGATTTGCCAACCAGCCTTTCAAATTCTTTAGGATGGGGTGTGAAGATGCAATGTTTGGGAAGAAACGATAGCCAGGTCTTATTGGTCGCCAGGATGTTGATCGCATCGGCATCGAACAGAAGAGATGTTTCAGCACCCTGTATGAGCAGTTTCAGGGCTTTTTGCGTCTCTTCCTTTGTGCCGATCCCAGGTCCCACTCCGATTGCATTGAAGTTCGATAGTTCGATCATGCCGGAAAATGCGCATTCGGATGTGTCAATCGAAACCATGGCTTCCGGAACAGCAGTCTGTAAGACGCTATATCCCCTTACAGGTATGTGGGTGGTGAGCAATCCTGCACCGGCCCTCAGGCAAGCTTTAGAAGCCAGCACCGCCGCTCCCATTTTGCCATAACTGCCTGCCACCAGCAAGGCATGACCGAAATGTCCTTTATGGGCATATTTGACACGGGGCTTATAGATCGATCTGCAATCCCCCAATTCAATCAGGTAATTGTCAACCTCCACCTCCCTGATGAAATCCTCGTGGATACCAATGGGCAAGACCTCCCATAGTCCTACATATTTGAAGTTTTCTGCGAATAAAAACGCATACTTGGGAAACTGGAACGTCAGCGTTACATCGGCTTCGATGATGGCACCGGGATTCTGGCTGTTCGTTTCATCGCAGAAAAGCCCCGAGGGTACATCCACCGCAATGACGACTGCATTGTTCTTGTTGATGTGCCGAATCAGTCCGGCGGGAAATCCCTTGACAGGTCGCGACAACCCGGATCCGAAAATGGCATCCACCACGATGTCTTCCCCACTGATCTCCGGAAAATCATCTTCTTCTGTCAGGTCATAGATCCGGACGCCTGATTTCTTGAACAACCGGTCATAATTCACCTGGCAGGCCGGCGAGAGCTTCTGTCCGGATTTCAGCACGCAGGCCTCCACATGATAACCCGAGGTATTCAGCAGGCGGGCAAGGGCAAGGCCGTCTCCACCGTTGTTGCCTGATCCGCAGAAGACTTTGATGATCAGGTCTTTTGATATATGGCTGATGAACCATTCTTTCAGCGCCTGTGCTGCCCTCTCCATCAGGTCGATATCGGAAATAGGCTCATTTTCAATGGTATAGGAGTCTCCCTGACGGACTTTCTCTATAGGTAGGATCTTCATAAAAAAAATAGTGTTAGAACGTACACATCTCCCATGGTATGAGAGAGAAGGCAGCACCTACGATGGCAATCAGAATAAAATAGTAAAGGCTTACCAGCAGGCTGAGGATCAGCCCGACAATCGCACATATCTTACCCGCTTTCATGTTATTGTAGGAGCTTTCCGTAAATTTGCCCGGATTCGCCTCATATAATGCTTTCCCTTTGCCAGCCATTACCAGAGCAATAATGGCCATGATCAGTCCAAAAAAGCAGCACACAATGATCGATAGGATTCCCAGGATAAGGACTGCCGTTGAGTTGGGCAGGATCTCCTTCGGGGATTCAGCACCTGGTAAAGGGCTGACGGGCTGGGTGGATGAATCTGTCTGATTTTCCATGTGTATAAAGTTTATAATGATGTAACGATCACAACGATATAATTGCATACCATAATAACTCCCGTGACCATGGCTGAGATCTTCAGCAGGTAGGCACCATTCCTGAACCTGAACATCAGATGCAGTCCAAGTAGGAGAAACAGGAAAAGGACCGGTATCAGCGGAGGGTAAATCCTAAGGCTTTCAACAATGTCTCCTTTCATCAATTCGATCAGTGAACGCTGTAATCCGCATGCCGGACAGCGCACCCCGAGAACTTTCTGGTACATGCAGGGCAATTGGTGCTGTTCCAACCACTCAATAAGGCTTATCATTGCGTTGAAAACTTTGCTTTGACGTAATCCCGGGTAAATATAGGGCAATTCCTATGAAATTCAAACAACATTTTAAATTGTAATTTTGCATCCAGTTTCATATTGTTGGCGAATGAGTACAAAAAGGAAAAAGCCTCTGGGCATTATCGAACATGCTGTGATCACGGATGCAGGATCCGAGGGAAAAGCAGTAGCGCGGGCCGGTGATCTGGTCATTTTTGTGTCATACGGTGCTCCGGGGGATGTTGTTGATATTCAGCTGATAAGAAAGAAAAAATCATTTGCGGAAGGAAAAATTGTCCGCTTCCATGAAAAATCGAACATGCGGGAAGAGCCTTTCTGTATGCATTTCGGACTCTGCGGGGGATGCAAATGGCAGCACCTGCGTTACAGTGACCAGCTATTTTTCAAGCAAAAGCAGGTGGAAGATCACTTTATCCGGATCGGGAAACTGGAAATTGAATCTTTTTCTCCCATTTTAGCCTCGCCCCTGACAGACCGGTACCGGAATAAACTTGAGTTCACTTTTTCGAACCGCAGGTGGCTGACAGAGTTTGAAAGGAATGAAGAGCACCTGGTAGCCGACATGAGGGCTCTTGGCTTTCATCTTCCCGGAATGTTCGACCGTGTGCTGGATATCCTGGAATGCCGCCTGCAAACCGAGCCCTCCAATGCCATTCGTTTATCAGTGAAGGAATTCGCCCAGGGGAACGATCTTGAATTTTATGATGTGAAACGCAGGACAGGCTTGCTTCGCAACCTGATCCTGCGCAATAACCTGAAGGAGGAATGGATGGTCATTGTGGTTTTTAGCAGCAATGATCAGCCTGTCATTCATTCCTTACTGAATCATCTTGCAGGAAAATTTCCCCAGATAGTGTCGCTGATGTATGTCATCAACAATAAGCATAACGATACGATCTCAGACCTGGATATTCATCTTTTCAGGGGATCACCCTATCTGGTGGAAACTTTTCCGCAATACGGCACAGATAAGGATTTGTTCTTTAAGATCAGCCCCGTTTCTTTCTTCCAGACCAACACCCGGCAGGCAATGGAACTCTACAGAATCGCTGCTTCGTTTACCGATCCTACCGAAAATGATCTTGTCTATGACCTTTATACGGGAACGGGCACCATCGCCAATTATATTGCCGGTGTATCGGGCAGGGTGATCGGAATTGATTCAGTGCGGCAGGCCATCGAAGATGCCATCGACAATTCTAAGTACAATCACATCACCAACACTGAGTTCTTCCCTGGAGACATCGCAGAAGTGATGACAGGAGAGTTCATGGCTGCCAAGGGGATGCCCGGCATCGTCATCACGGATCCTCCCCGGTCAGGCATGCATGAGAAGGTCATCCGACAGCTGTTGGCGGCGCAACCTTCAAGGATTGTATACATCAGCTGCAATCCTGCCACCCAGGCAAGGGACATATCCCTGCTTAAGGATCATTACCGGATCGAGAAGGTACAGCCCGTTGACATGTTCCCCCATACTCAGCATGTGGAAAATGTGGCCCTGTTGGTGAAAAAGGAATCTTAGCCATTTGCGGCATGTTCTTGTATTTTTAGGACTAATTCATTGATGTCCAGATTTATACCATTGATGATCAAAGCGGCCTTCGAATAAAACAATTCTCTTGCTGACAGTTGTGACTGAATATGCTCCAGTAGATCGTCAGATGCCATTTTGAAAAGAAGAGGCCTTTTCTTTTTCGACTCCTGCAGCCGGCGGAACAGGGCAAGAGCGGGCATTCTGATATAAACTGTCAGCCCAAACCTGTTGAGCATGTCCATGTTATCGTAAAAGCAGGGTGTTCCTCCTCCCATGGAATAGACAACCTGGTCTCTGAGGATGGTTTCCGAGAGCAGTTGATGTTCCAGTTTCCGGAACAGCTGCTCGTCATATTTTCTGAAGAAGTCCTGAATGCTGATCCTGTACCTTTGCTCGAAGAGTTCATCTATATCCATGAACTCATAATGCATTGCCCTGGCCAGAAGCTTACCTGTACGCGTCTTCCCGCTTCCCATATAACCGACAAGAAAAATACGCATGGATTGACATTGTGGTGGTTCTGACAAAAATAGAAAAGATTGGCAGTCACAAGCCATATATTCCGTACTTTTAAGATGGATAAATGAATCACCTGAAGCATGGCAGAGACTGCTGATATTCATGATATTCTGCTGAGATACTGGGGCTTTTCTGCATTCCGTCCACTTCAGGAGGAGATCATCCGTTCCATTCTGGAGGGCAGGGACACACTGGCCCTGCTCCCGACTGGCGGAGGCAAATCGGTATGTTTTCAGGTACCGGGCATGGTGTTGCCGGGGACGACCCTGGTCATATCACCCCTGATTGCTTTAATGAAGGACCAGGTGGCCAACCTGGTCAGGAAAGGCATCAGGGCAGCAGCCGTCTATTCGGGTATGGACAGGCGGGAAATCGATGTCACGCTTGATAACTGTCTATTCGGAGGCATAAAATTCCTGTACGTCTCCCCCGAGCGCCTGCAGACGGAGCGATTCATCGAGGTTCTTAAGCAAATGAAGATAAGTCTTCTGGCCGTGGATGAAGCCCATTGTATCTCGCAGTGGGGCTATGATTTCCGTCCTCCCTACCTGGAGATAGAGGCCATCCGGGAGTTCATCCCGGGGATACCGGTACTTGCACTCACGGCAACCGCTACACCGGAGGTGGTAACAGATATTCAGGAAAAGCTTGGATTCAGGCAGACCAATGTTTTCCAGAAAAGCTTTGAAAGAAAGAATCTGACCTACCTGGTTTTTAAGGAGGAAGATAAGCTGGGAAGGCTGCTGCGCATCGTACGCAATGTAAAAGGAACGGGCATCGTTTATGTCAGAAACAGGAAAAAAACGAAGGAAATAGCTTCTTTCCTCATAAACAACGGCATACGTGCCGGTCATTATCATGCAGGGCTGGATGCCATTACCAGGGAGACCCGACAGGATGAATGGATGGGTGGAAAAACGCAGGTGATTGTCGCTACGAACGCTTTTGGAATGGGCATCGACAAGCCCGATGTCAGGTATGTCGTGCATATGGATCTGACGGACAGTATGGAAGCATATTTCCAGGAGGCCGGCAGGGCCGGCAGGGATGAGAAACGATCCTATGCAGTGTTGCTGTATGAACAGTCAGATATTGCGCAGGTGAGAACCAATTTTCAGTCATCGTTTCCGGAAAGGGACACCATAAAAGCAGTCTACAATTCACTTGGGAATTATTGTGGTGTTCCGGAGGGTAGTGGGGAAGACCAGCGTTTTGATTTTGAGCTCAGTGCCTTCTGCCGGCAATACAAAATGGCCCAGCTGGTGGCATTCAATGCCCTCAGGATCCTGGAAAGAGAAGGGTACATCCTGTTGAATGAAGCTGTAAGGTCACCTTCGAAGATACATATAACCGCAGATAAGGAAGCATTGTATCATTTTCAGGTCACCCAGCCGCTGGCCGGCTCTTTCATTAAGACGCTGCTTCGTTCGTACAGCGGTCTTTTCAGCGATTTTACCAGGATCGACGAAGCAGTCATTGCCACCAGGACAGGGCAAACCAGGGAAAATACGGTCAGGATGCTGCAGCACCTTCAGGAACATGATATTCTTACCTATTTGCCTGCCTCGGATAAACCTCAGCTGACCTTTTCCCGTCCCCGCATCAACGGGGCCTATCTTGACCTGTCGGAAAGCAGGTACAACCAGCTGAAAGCGATGGCCAAAAGAAGGCTGGAAGCGGTATTATCCTATATTGCCGAAACAGACCGATGCAGGAGCCAGCAGCTGCTGGCTTATTTCGGTGAAACCGACGCACCCCCCTGCGGAGGATGCGACATTTGTCAAATGCAGAAAAAAGCCTCTCACAGCGAAACGGCAAGAAAGCAGATCGTTGCTGTCATCCAGGAATCCTTAAGCCGGGAATCCATGACCGTGGCTGAACTGATCAATAAAGCAGGCCAGATGGATGAGGACAGGATCGTTGAAGTGATCCGCTGGCTTATGGACCAGGGAAACATTACGATGGACACCATGCAAAAACTTCGATGGAACAAACACCGCACATAGTCCTGGATTCTTCTTTCTATTGCAGGGACGGTGTTACAGAACTTGCCCGTTTGCTGCTGGGGAAATACCTGCTCACCTTCATCGACCATCAGCTGACAGGTGGAATGATCACTGAAACAGAGGCTTATCAAGGTATCCATGATCGTGCCTCCCATGCGTTCGGAGGAAAAAGGACGCAACGGACCCGCATCATGTTTGCCAGAGGCGGAGTGGCTTATGTGTTCCTTTGCTATGGAATGCATTCTCTTTTCAATATTGTCACCAATGAAGAAGAAGTACCGGATGCCATACTGATCCGTGGCATAAAGATTAGCCATGGACATGAAAGGGTCAGCTCCAGGATGCAAAGAAGGATCCCTGCGGAAAGCCTGATTTCAGGCCCGGGCCTGGTATCCAGGGCATTGGGAATTACCCCTGGTCTTACCGGATGGCCATTAGTGAAGAACCTGAACGATGATGGAATTTGGATAGAAGATCGTGGAATCGCGGTACCAACGCATCAGGTTCAGCGGACCGCCCGTATCGGAGTAGGTTATGCGGGAGAGGATGCGTTGCTGCCATACAGGTACCTATGGTGCCCTGAAAAATAAAAACTGATCCCATGTGCCATGGAATCAGCTTTTATAACTCCGGAAAGAAGAATTACTTCACCATCCCTGCAAGATCATTCCCCGCTTTGAATCTGACTACTTTCTTTGCAGGAATATTGATCGCCTTCTTGGTCTGCGGACTAATGGCTTTTCTGGCAGCACGCTTTGCTACCTGGAAAGATCCAAAACCAACGAGTGCTACTCTTTCCCCTTTTTTCAGGGCGCCTGATGTAGCTTTCAGAAAAGCATCAAGGGCTCTTTTTGAATCGGCTTTTGTAAGACCGCTATTGGAAGCCATGGCTTCAATCAATTCCGCTTTGTTCATTTTACTTAAGTTTTAGTTAGGTGAATACAATTATTCTTTCAGTGAATGCCGTGCAAAGATACTGTATTATCAAGCAAAAGCAAGGGTCGCCCTTCTGAAACCCGCGTAAATGTTGATAAAACAGCACATTTGTTAATAAAAACCTTATCAGATCAAGGCTTCAGAGCGTTTTCAGGTTTTCGCCGATCGAAAAACCTTTTAAAAATTCATGTACGGGCATTCTGTTTTTGGAAGGAAGCTGTACTTCTTCAAGGTAAATTATGCCGTCGGGGGTTGTGACTCCAAAGCAGGTTTTATGATCAGTCACGATCTGTCCCGGTGCATGACCGGGGGTGGTCACGAGTGGCCGTGAACGGAAAGCCTTCAGGGGGAAGATATTCTCGGATCTATTGAGCAGGAAAAAGGCACCCGGATCGGGCGAAAGTCCCCTGATCCGGTTATGGATTACCATGCAGCTGTCGGATGCTCGGAGCTGGCAATCTTCCCTGTTGATCTTCGGGGCCTTTCTGAGCACTGAAGGATCGGGGATCAGCTGGTGCTGGTCGGTCACGCTGAAATGACCGCTTTCGATCGCTCTGACCGTGTCCAGTACCAGGAGGGCGCCTGCGCCCATCAGCCGTTCCTGAAGTTCTCCGGCTGTTTCCCCGGGCAGGATGTCCAGCTTTGTCTGGAAGAGAATATTGCCTGTATCCACTTTTTGATTCAGGAAGAAGGTAGTCACTCCGGTCTCTTTTTCGCCGTTAATGATGGCCCAGTTGATAGGAGCCGCTCCTCTGTACTGGGGTAGGAGGGAGGCATGAAGGTTAAAGGTTCCCAGGGGTGGAATGGCCCAGACGATTTCCGGAAGTATCCTGAAAGCCACAACGATCTGCATGTCAGGCCGCAGTACGTTCAGGTGGCTCACAAACAAACCGTCACGGAGGTCATCCGGTTGAAGGAGGGGGATATGCCTGGCAAGGGCAAAGTCCTTGACCGGTGAGGATCTTAATTTCTGTCCTCTTCCAGCTGGTTTGTCAGGAACCGTCACAATGGCAATGATATCATATCCATGCTCCATCAGCATGGTCAGTGGACCCATAGAAAAGGCGGTACTTCCCATATAGATGATCCTGAGCGGCATCTGAACAAATGTATTAATCCGGCATTACCACTGCCTGATGTATAGGAAAGAAAACGGGAATGAAAAATTTTTCAGTCGGGGGAAAGACCCATCATTGTGCACTACCCAACATGCCTTTTGCCCTCGCGATGTATTTGTCGACGTTCCGGAATTCGGCGCTGCTTCTGAATTCCGTCCTGATCTGTTCGTAAAGCTCGAGTGCCCTGTCGTACTTGCCTTCCAGTTCACAGGTCATTCCTGCCTTCATTAGGAACATTGGAGTGGTAAAATTATTCTTGTTGGTTTCGGCTGCCCTCAGGTAGTAATCAAGGGCATCGTCCTTTTCATTCAGCTCCATATACGCATCCCCGATGGCTCCCAGGGCCATGGATGATACGATCTGGTCTTTGCTTTTGAATTTTTTCAGATAATCGATCGCTGCCTGATAGTCGCCCAGGTGCAGGTAGCAGATTCCTGAATAATACTGTGCCAGGTTGGCTGTCCTGGTAAGTTTGTAATCCTCCATGATATCGAGAAATCCCAGGTAATTACCATCCCCGTTGAGTGCGAGCTTGAGAGAATCCTTTTCGAAATATTTTTCAGCCATATACATCTGCGACTGGGCTTCCTTTTCTTTAGGTGCCAGGTAAAGCTTCTTGAACCCAAAGATGCCAAGGACCACCACCACAATGACTCCGATGATAATGTAAAGAATCTTCTGGTTTTTTTCAATAAAAAGCTCCGTTTTGCTTAAGGCTTCTTCAACCGCCAGGATGTTTTCTTCTGCCCTGTCTTTCTTTTTGGCCATTTTTCAAAATTTTGGCAAAAGTACGTTTTTTTTGGTTCATCACCTATTGCCCTCAAAATAATTTGGCCCGGAAAACGTGAAGGATTTGGCAAAGGTTGATAAATAAATACCTTCTTTTGCTTGATTTGGGTGAATTAATAGGTTACCTTTGCTTGATTTTATTAACCATTCACCAAAACCTCATTCTTATGAACAAAGCAGATCTCATTGGAGCCATTGCTTCCGAATCAAAGTTAACCAAAGCGAATGCTAAAAAAGCATTAGAAGCATTCCTGAAAGTGACATCCGGCTCCCTGAAAAAGGGGGAGAAGGTCACGCTTGTTGGTTTTGGAACATTCAACGTTGCTAAGCGTGCTGCACGTATAGCAAGGAATCCGCGTACCGGCAAGGAAATTAAAGTGCCGGCCAGAAAGGTTGCCCAATTCAAACCGGGTGCTGAACTCAAAGGACTGGTAAGATAAGAGTTTTATCATTTTAGCAGGAGGGCTCCGGCAAACACCGGAGCTTTTTTTATCCCTGAACCATGGATGAACAACTGAAAAAGAGCTATCTGGAATTTCTACTGCAGTTTGTAACGCCCCATAAACAGGACCGGTTCGACGATGTTATCCAATCCCGGACCAGACACCTGACCATCGTGCTGGAAGATATATACCAGTCACATAATGCAAGTGCCGTCCTCAGAAGCTGCGATTGTTTTGGTATACAGGACGTCCATATCATCGAAAATAAAAATCTGTATACCATCAATCCGGATGTAGAGCTGGGTTCCTCCAAGTGGCTTACCTTGATGAAATACCATGGAGCGGAGGATAATACTGCCAGTTGCCTGGGTGCTCTCAGGGACAGGGGTTACCGGATCGTTGCTACATCTCCTCATCAAAATGATTATGTGCTGAATGAGCTGCCTCTTGAACAAAAGACAGCCCTGCTCTTTGGTACTGAACTCCGTGGCCTCAGCCCGAAAGCCCTGGAAATGGCCGACTGTTCGGTCCGTATACCCATGGCCGGATTTACCGAAAGTCTTAATATATCCGTTTCAGCCGCCATCTGTCTTTATGAACTGACGCAGCGCCTCCGGAGGTCTGCCATTGAATGGCAGCTCAGCAAATCGGAAAAAATCGATATCCTGATCCAATGGGCAGAAAGGGTGGTCAAACAGCCTTCATTTTTCGAAAAAGAATTTATGAGCTCGAGGATGGGATTATGATGATAAATTTTTCTATTTTTGCCCTTTCATTTAAAAAATTTACCCATGGGAAAAGGTGATAAAAAATCAAAAAGAGGAAAAATAACCATTGGGTCGTATGGCGTTCGCCGGCCCCGGAAAAGGAAAACGACGGTAATCCACGCAAAACCTGCCACAGCAAAATCTGAAGTGATCAAAGCTCCCGTTGTGCAAGAGCCCGTTGTAGAGGAACAGGTGGTTCTTGCTCCGGAACCTGTAATGCCACTGGTAGAAGAGAAAGCAGTAACGAAACCGGAAAAAACTGAGAAACCGGCAGGGAAGGAGCCCGCCAAAAAAGAAGCAAAAGCCAAAGCCCCGGCAAAAAAAGCTGCCAAGCCAGCCAAATCTGTTGCAGAACCAGAATCCCCTTCCATACCGGAGAAAGAACCTGAAGCCTAGCCTGCCTGACTGATCAGAGAGGATTCATATCTTCCTTGCCAGTGAGCAGAATACATCTCCTCTTTCCATAAAATTCCTGAACATACCATAGCTGGCTGCAGCTGGAGAGAGCAGGCAGATCCATCCTTTTCTGGTAAACCTGCCAGCATATTCCATGGCTTCTGCATAATCGCCGGCACTAAAAAGCCTTTTCTTTTCCGTTCTGCTCAGGATCAACTCCCTGATCCGTTCACCTGCCCTTCCTGTGAAGATCAGGTTGGATACCGATGAGTCAGCAAGGAAATCAGCCAGACCCGCATAGTCGATACCCCTGTCATACCCGCCCAGGATTAGTGTGTCCACATTCTTCAGTGTTCTGACTGCATGGATGGTGGCTTCGGGGACAGTGGCGATGGAATCATCATAGAAGAGAATCCCACCGAATGTTCCGACATACTCCATCCGGTGGGCCAGTCCCCTGAACGTATTGAGTCCTTCCTGTATATGCCCGTCGCTGACTCCCGCAATCTTGCTGGCGCACACTGCTGCCATGCAGTTCATCAGGTTATGGTCCCCCTGGAGCCGCAGCTGACTTGCAGGGAATTCTGAGGATTCCTGAGTATCATGGAATAAGATGGTCTTGTCTTCTGAAAGGATGCATCCCCTCACCGGAACGGATCTGAGGGAATAGCCGTATTGTGCTGAAGGAATATCCATACGCGACAGATGCATCAGGATCCTGCCGTCATCCTGGTTGATGATATGATAGTCCTGCTGTTGCTGATACCGGAATATGTTCAGCTTCACCCGCTGATAGTCGGCAAAGGTCGGATAGTGGTCGAGATGCTCCTGATAAACGTTCAGGAGGATCCCAATATGGGGAGAGTGGGTCACATGCTCAAGCTGATGGGAAGACATTTCGAATACGATGCAGGTTTCCTGATCCCACTGATCGATCAGGTCAAAGGGTGGAATTCCGATATTACCGGCGAGCGTCACTTTCTTTCCCGCCAGCTGCAAAATGTGAAAAAGCAGGCTGGCAGTGGTGCTCTTACCTTTTGTTCCGGTTACGCCGATCATTTGATTTTTAAACCATTGCAGGGATATTTCGGTCTGAGAAGTCAGTTTTTCTTTCCATTGTACAGATGGCAGGACCACACCGGGTGATTTCATGACCAGGTCAAACTGACCGGGCAGGCTGTCGCTGAGGCTCTGACCGGGTATAAGATGAAGATGCGGATCATTGAATTCCCTGGTAACTCGTTCGGGCAGGCCGGGATCCCTGTCTGCGACAGCCAGGGGAAGCTCCGGGAAATGCCTTCGAAGAAACCGGTACGTGGACTGCCCTTCCAGGCCAAATCCAAGGATCAGTATCCTCTTATCCCTGAAGTGATCGATCAACTTATCATTCATATACTTCCTTTCTGATCATCTTCTCCAGTTCAAGGGGCACAAAGTGAGCGGGATCATAGTTTTGCAGCAGCTTGTGCCATGAAAAGGCATCTACCCGATCACTGTAAAAGGGAAGCGACTGATAATGTCTGAGGAGCAACGGTAGTTTATCACCGGGGATTCGCTCCAGCAACACCCTGACAGCGGCATTTACCTCATGGACGGTACCCACACATTCAAATGGTTTTTCATCCGAGACGCCTGTAAGCTGGTCGAAAAGGTCTTTTAACAGGTAATTGTCCAGTAGGTTATACCCGAAAATCCGGATCAGTTCATTTTCTTCCAGGAACGGCGAAAGGATAATATAGGTGAAAAGACATTTCGCACACCGCCCGCACCAGCTGTCGCTATGGCTCCCTTCGTTACAGCTCCTGAAATAGGGAAAGTATTCCCGCATCCCCGAAAACAGATGTGCGATCTGAAGTTCATTCAGCGGCCGTAACAGGCTGAAGTAGTTGATATCCCTGCTGATATAGCTGAAGCAATATTCGCGGAAGTCATTTTCAAACTCAAATGTTTTTGAATATTGATGATTGATGGTCGTATGGGGCACGGTGGCCTCATTGGCACTGGATTCGTTCGACAGGGCAATGTTTCGGTATCCGGTGAGAAGTGAGGCAAGCAGCGAAGTAAAGGCGATCAGGGCGGAAAAGGGTGTATGCCCGTTGAGAAATCCCTTCCGGTTGAGTTCCAGTAACTGGGGATGGATGTTCCTGTGAAAGATGACGGATTCGCTTTCAGTGAATCCTGATTGACGGAGGATTTGGGAAGCTGACTGCCGCGGATTGAGCATGTAGGGGCGGCATGGATATTCCGACAGAAGTCTGAGGCTGACACAGGAATCTTTACCTCCACCTATGGGAACGATGTATCCCTCCTCCGAATGGAATGTACTATGACTGCTGATCGAATTTCCTTCAGGCAAAAGGGTAACCAAACTTTCCTGATCTGTTTCAATGGAATTGGTATAGATGAATTCACCAAGGCCATGGTAAAAGAGTTTTTTCCACCAGTCGACCTGCCATTTGTCGAGATGCACCGGCCTGATGATGACCTTTGGTGAACACGTGGCCTTCCAGTAGCTGATCATCTCGATCAGCCCGATATGAATGACGATCTGATGAAACAGGGGCGAATCAATGATCGTTCTGTCATGGAAATGATCCAGTGAAATGATCAGTCTGGGTTTGAAAAAGAAGGTGTCCGAAATGCTGAAGGAGAATTCGAGCGTGAGATCATTCCGGGAGGGGATCACAGAATAGGATTCAAACAGAAAGGTGGGATACTTTTTCCGGAGGTCATGGAACAATGAATGGCTATCTTTCTGCTGCATGATGGTATAATTGTTGCAGATTTCCAGGTTTTAATGTACCCCTCCCCTGGCTGCCCCGCGAAAGCGGTGATCCGGGACGGGGGTGGGGTAATACGAATAAAAACAGTGTACTTGACATTTAAACTACCAACAACTAATTTTACGCAAAAATAACACAATACACGGTTGTGTCATTTTCGGATTAGCAGAATGCCAATGAAATGAGTGAGCGACGCATACATATTGAACCTGCACCCGGAAGGCTGCTGATCTCTGAACCTTCGCTGACCGATTTTTATTTTAAGCAGTCGGTGGTTTTGCTTGCCGAACATAATGAAGAGGGTTCGTTCGGATTGATCGTCAACAAGCCTATACAAGCCAAACTGAATGAAGTGACCAAGGATTTTCCTGATTTCAATGCCCAGATGTACCTGGGAGGGCCCGTCAAGACCGACAGCATCTTTTATATCCACACCCTGGGTAATGTCATTGAGAACAGCATCAGGATCATGGATGGATTGTACTGGGGAGGTGACATTCACAGGATCAAAGAAATGATGATACTACGACAGCTCAATTCCAGTGAAATACGCTTCTTTATCGGGTACGCTGGCTGGGAGTCGCATCAGCTTGACCGCGAACTGAAAGAGAAGTCGTGGGTGGTATCAACCACCAGGGCAGAGCAGGTGATTCATACCAATCCCAGGGTTATGTGGAGCGATCTGATGCGTTCCTTTGGCGATGATTATGCTGTCTGGGCCAATTTCCCACCTGATCTTTCGATGAACTGATCCTGCTGAATACTCTTTTATTGCTCCATGTAGTTCAGTTCCGAACCCCACATACTGTGAGGGATAAGAAAAATAATGACCAGTACCACGGAAGCAATGATCACCCAGAGCCTGTATTTATGCTTTCGTTGCTGCTGGATAAAAGCGATGAGCCAGAAAATAAAGGCAATAGCAGTTTTATTGTCGGTAAGGTCGTTGCTGATGGGCCAACCGGTCCAGAATGCATCAAACGCGTACTTTTGAATGACCGGTCCCAGGATGAGGCCCCCCACGAAGAGCAGGAGGATGGTCAGCCTGGTATAGGGGATGATCCGCTTTCCGTTGGATATAGCTTCCAATCCGGTACGCGTTGAAAAGAGCATTGCCGAAAAGATAAGCAGGATATGGATGATCAGTATCCAGTCGGGTACAGCTCCCTTGTAACGAAGTATGACCGTTTCGGTGGTCAGGAGAGTTCGCTTTCTTTCGTGTTCCAGAAAGATCCGGTATTCTATTTTCCCTGCAGCGGGCTGGTCAGGAAGAAAAGCCATCAATGTATCACCTGCTCTTTCCATTACTGCCTCAAACCAGACATCGTAGCTATGGTAGCGTTTATACTGCAGATAGCCTTTCACCGATGTATCCGGAATCAGGAGGATGATCCCGGCATCTGAACCACACTCCCATGTCCTGGGAAGCTTGTTTTTGACGATTTGCCCGCCTATCTCTGTTTTTACAGTGACCGGATAGGTAGGACCCGTCAGCCGCTGGTAATATACGAATGCAAGGGTGAAAATAACCGAGAACACCCACATCAGGGTGGATCGAAGTTTCTGATTCATGGGGGACTTTTACCGGATGATAAGTTTATTGACATAAACACTCCTGGAATTGAAAATCCTGACCAGGTAGATACCGGGCGAGAAATCCTTCAGGTCGATGACCTGGTTACCTGAGTTTTCCGACTGCAGGTATATTTCTTCCTCCCTGACTACCACGCCCTTCATATCCTCCATCCTCAGGGTATAATCTCCCTGCAGGCCTTTTGTCAGCAGGTAGGTCATTTCATCTGCCGGATTGGGGAAGAGCATGAAAGCAGAATTGTCTTCGATATCACCAATTCCGACACAATCATCAAAGGTAAAGATGAACGTGACCGTATCATGGTTGATACACCCGGTCTCCACAAATTCGGTTCGCACCCAGTAGGTCTGTATTTCCACCCCGACGCCCGTGGTCTGTACCTGCATGGTATCTGCAAATGATCCATTATTCCACAGGTAGTTCACCTCTTTGTTTCCCTGGTAGGGGCGTAGCAGAAGGGTGTCGTACACGCAGACTTTTACGGGATCATCAATGATGGGTACACTTTCGGGATAGAGCAGGGTTTCGGGCAATGGATTGACCATAACGGTGACGGTATCATGGGCTTCATTGCCAAAATCATCCTGTACCCTGACGATAAAGTCAGTGGTAATATAAAGGGGAGTAGTATAGGTTGTTTCCGCTGTACTATCAGCAACCAGGATTCTGGGTCTCCACCTGAAGAAGTCATAGATTCCTGATCCGCCGCCAGGATTGGCAAACAGTAGCGTGGAATCTCCATAACATATGATCGTATCCCTGGCAGAGGGGCTGGCTGTGATAGGACCACCGGTGATATGCACGGTAACTTCATCGGTATCCTTACAGCCGAACCTGTCGGTGATCTCCAGTGAAAATGTTTTGGAGTTAAAGAGCTGGACTGTCATTGGATTGTGTGTATTCTGAGGCACGCACCATCCCTCGGGGCTCCAGAGATACTCGTACGGTCCGCCGGCACCTCCCGTGGCGCTTCCATTCAGCTGTGCAGTGGTCCCCCAGTTGATCGATATATCCTCGCCGGCTTCTGCGACGGGGAGTGCGATGACCTTGACGGTGATGGAATATTCATCATCATTGATCCCGTCATCCACCTCAACCGTATAGGTAGACGTGACATCAGGAGCCACCATGATGGTTTGTACGGTCGAGTGCCAGCCGGGATCTGTATCGCATGACCATTCAAAGGAATAATCTCCGGATCCTCCCCAGGGATTGGCATAGAGCTGAGTCTGACCACCCCAGCATATGGAATCCCTGTCGGTGATGATGGAAACTCCCAGGGGACCACCTTTTATCTTTACCAGCATAGCATCTTCCTCATAACATGTGTTTACATCCCAGACGCTCAGGGTAAAAAGATTGGAGGACTTAAGATAAATCGTTGTGGGATGGAGAACAGTATTATCCAGCAATGAATCAGCAGGTTCCCACTGGTAGTTAAACGGACCGTTCCCGGTGACGGCCGCATCGGCAAAATAGTAGGGTGAGTCGTACCAGATGGCGGTATCAATTCCCGCAAATACCGTCGGGAGTGCGGTCACGTTCACCTGCAGTGCACCTGATGGCGCGCTGTTTTCGTTGCACTGGTTAACGCTGGTCACCGTAATGGAAGCGATCCCGGCATAGGTGTCTGTCCAGTTCACAGTGGCATTTTTTGTTGAGCCTGTGATTATTCCTGCACCGGCAGGCGACAGGTTCCAGATATAGGAAACTGCGTCACTGGCGCCAGTGGTATTGTACGAAGTATTTGGTCCATTCTCGCACATCTTATTGGGTCCAGTCGGTGTGGCTGAAACAGCCGGAGGCGGTATCTGATTGACTGTCAACGTTTTGACATCACTGATGCACCCATTGTTGGTGGTCACGGTGAGTTTGACCGTGTGTTGTCCCTGCGTGGTGAACGTGTGCTGGGGATTCTTTAAATCAGATGTGCCACCATCTCCGAAATCCCATATCCAACCATCCACGCTGCCGCCGTTGGGGACTGAAAGGTCGTGGAACTGTGTGGGAGCGCCGAAGCAATAGGGATCGTAAGAGAAGTTCGCCGTTGGCTTGGAGAGGATCGTGATCACCTCCTCGGCAGTCCTTTCCGTGGATGCATAGGTCACAACCAGGGTGACCACATAATTGCCCCAGTTGGCGTATTGATGAACCGGATTGACAAGGTTGGATACACCCCCGTCGCCAAAGTTCCATTCCACGGACAGGTAACCGGTGATATCGGATGTTATTGTGAACTGGGTCTGATCTCCCCAGCATACGTGATCATAGGTGAATTTTGGGGGGGCAAAATAGGTCTGAATGAAGGTAGGAAGGCCGTACTGGCAGTACTGGTTGATACCCAGTTCGATCCCGTGAGGATCCAGGTCGCACTGTGTCCCGCGCAGGTTCGGATTGTTGATCACTGCAATGGAGTCGACATCTCCACGTGCGACGTAGATTTTCTGGTCGGGACCCACTTGCAGTGCCCCTCGTCCGATGGCCGAGTTGTTCATGATATAGCCTATCTTGATACCTGAACTTTTTATTGCATTGGAATCTCCGGCAAAAAGGTCAAACTGGTAAATGTTCATTTTTTTGAAATTGGCCGAGTCCTCGGCCGTCAGGTACAGGTACCTCGAGTTGGGGGAGAACTCAACGCCATAGGCATACTTGTATCCGTCGAAGGTGATCGGGTTGGAGACCTCGCCGGTAGCAGCAGAAAAATCGAACAACTGGTAATAGTCGCTGTAGAATACGGCCATGGCCAGCCTGTCGCCGGAAGGGGCCCCCTTCAGGTATCCGACCGTATTCAGCCAGCTGCCCCCGCATTTTCGACCGACTTTTGATATGACCGGATTGGGATCGATCCCCTGTTCGGTCACCAGGTACGAAAGGATCGTATCAGAGGGATAAAAGGTGGTATCTCCTCCTGTAATCTTGAAAGTGCGCCATTTATGAGTGATCACCCAGATATCCTCGTTGTTCTCATGCTTCATGGCGGTCACCTTTTCCGTTACCGGAGTAGTCAGAAATGAGTTCTTTTCGATGACTTTTCCCAATCCTCCGTTCTGCGAGATATCCACCACCGAATATCTCAGCCCAACCGGATCACCCTGGTAGGGAACAGTGAAGACATAATAGATGTTGGGATTATCGGGCTTGGGAACAATGATGCCCGACTGGGTGGATGACATATGGCCGAGAAGTCCGGTTCCGTTATCCATAACTTCATTCTGCTTGTTCCATACCTGCTGTCCGTCGGTATAAAAAAGCAGATCACCGCCGGAACTTGCAATGGATGCACATCCTTCCTGGGCAATAAAATAGGTGTTGATGCCGGAATAGGGTACCGGATAACCGCTGGAAACGTTGAAGTTCAATCCGGCACGTTTGCCAAATACCCATATGTTGGCTTCATTGGATTGGCCATAGGAAGCCATGATGAAGGAGAAGAGGGCCAATATGATTATCGTTCTTTTCACTGCTTGTTAGTTTTTTTACAAAATTACATTTTTATGATTAGGATTCACTTGTAAAAGTTGTTTTTAGATGCAGCAGATCTTATGATAATCGCTTATCCCTGGTCACGGCATTCCTCGGGATGTGCTGCCAACTGCCAACTGCCTACCGCCTACCGCCAACTGCCTATTGTCCTCACATCGAGTGCATCGCGCAAGGCATTTCCTATAAGCATGAACGCCAGGACCATGACCATTATTGCCAATCCCGGAAGAATGGCAAGGTATGCGGAATCCAGAATGATATAGGGATAATTTTCCCTGATCATGCTACCCCAGGAAGGCATCGGCGGCTGGACTCCAATACCCAGAAAACTCAGCCCGGCTTCCATCAGGATAGCGGATGCAAAATTAGCAGCCGATATCACGATGACAGGGGCCAGCACATTGGGCAGGATATGCCGGAAGATGATCCTGCTGTTTCTGTAGCCCAGTGCGCGGCCCGCCTCAACGAACTCTTTCTCCCTGATGCTGATGAATTGTCCCCTGACTACCCGGGCGACCTCCACCCACATGGTCAGCCCCACGGCCACAAAGACCTGCCAGAAACCTTTCCCAAGGGCAAACGTTATGGCAATGACCAGCAGAAGTGTCGGGATTGACCACACCACGTTGATGAACCACATGATCAGGTCATCTACCCTTCCCCTGAAAAAGCCGGCAACCGACCCAAGCAGGATGCCAATGACAAGAGAGATGGCCACACTGACGAGGCCTACCGACAGACTGACCCTGGTCCCAATGAGCAAACGGCTGAGCATGTCGCGCCCAAACTGATCTGTTCCCAGAAGATAATGCCGGGTGATGACACGGTTTTCCATGACCAGTCTCTGCAGATCGGCCGTTGCCATGCGATGATATTTCCCCTTTATATCCGTAAAGATGACCGTATCTGCATCCGTAAGTACCTCCTTATTCATGTCAATGGCATAGGCCACATCTGCAAGATCAAACGTTTGTTTCTGAGGATCGGGCAAAGGTGTGTCGGAATATTCTTCGACCATGACCTTATCACCTTCGAAATGAATGTCGCTGAAGGGAATAGCCGTATAGGAGCGCCTGCTGCCAAACAGCATCTTCATGATCACATTCTTTTTCTTATGATCCGTGTTTTGTTCAACATGGAGCATTTTGACTTTTGTCCCGGGCTTATGAATCGACAGTTCGAGAAATTGTTCATTGCTGTAGGGTGTGGAATCGGGTGTGATCAGATAGCCCAGGACCGAAATGAGGATGGCAGCCCCGATCAGGATCAGGGAAATCACCGCCAGCGGATTTCTCCATAATCTCTTCAGAGCAAGCTTTGATAGCGATCCCCCGCTGACATACTCTCTCTTCCTGAACAGGATCATCATGGTTGCAAAGGTAGGGTTATTATAGCTGTAAGCTTCAAGCTTTAAGTTTCAAGTTTCAAACTGCAAGAACATAACCGGCAATACGCAGCTGTAGCTGTATTAAATTTTGATTTTTGATCTATGATTTTTGATTTTTGATTATCTTTGCACCTCTAAACACGGTGGATGTAGCTCAGTTGGTTAGAGCACTGGATTGTGGTTCCAGGTGTCGTGGGTTCGAATCCCATCTTCCACCCCAAATACTTCAGGGCAGGGTGAAATCCCCGATCGGTGGTGAAAGTCCACGACCTCCGGAGCAATTCCGGGGCTGATCCGTTGAAACTACGGGACCGACAGTTACAGTCTGGATGGAAGAAGTTTTACAGCGATCCTGGTTCAGGAAAATGCTCCCGTGAGGGAGCAGGTTTGCGATCCGGGTATTCAAGATTTGCCAAATTCCATGTGGCCCTGATGTATCAGGGCTTTTTTATTTTTCAGGGATTCATTTTTTTCCAATGAACAGGACAAGACTTGCTTTGGGATTTGTATTGATTTGCATGGATGCAATATCTCAGCAGGAGGCGATGCCAGGTAGTATCAGGGATACTTTGACGGAAATAAGTCAGTGGAAGGACACTGTGTCACTCAAGGGTATACAGGTTATTTCTTCCTTTGTCCGGGAAAGAAAAACCCCTGTTTCTGTATCGCTGATCCCCGGGGATATGATACAAAGGGAGCTGGGAAACCAGGAGTATCCTGAGATCATGAAGCTTGTGCCAGGAGTGTATGCCACAAGAGAGGGTGGTGGAACGGGAGATGCTCAGGTGTCGCTGAGGGGATTTAAGCAGGAAAACGTGGCTTTGCTGCTGAACGGCATCCCCGTCAGTTCGGTTGAACATGGCCTTGTGTACTGGTCCAACTGGCTTGGACTGGCCGATGTCACCCGAGCCATTCAGGTGCAAAAGGGTCTGGGCGCCTCCAAAGTGGCCATGAACTCAGTTGGAGGAACCATCAATATCATCACAAAAACTACCGAAGCTGAAAAGGGAGGATCCCTGGCTTTTTCGATAACGGATTACGGGAATTCAAGAACCACCCTTTCCCTGAACTCAGGCAGGCTGCCCGGTGGTTTTTCCTTCAGCTTTGCCGGCTCACTGATCAAAGGTCCGGGCTACGTGGATGCAACGTATATCAGAGGATGGTCTTATTTCCTGGGCATTTCCAAAGATGTTGGCAAAAACCATAAGCTCGTATTCACTGCGCTGGGATCCCCCCAGGTACACGGGCAGAATACGTACAAACTCAGTTACAGCGAATATGAACAATACGGTAACCGATTCAATTATGGCTGGGGAAGCTACAATGGAGAGATCAATAATCAAAATGAGAATTTCTTCCACAAACCCAACCTTAACTTCAGTCATTACTGGCAAGCATCTGAACGTTCGTTTGTCGCAACTTCCCTGTATATGGTGATGGGCCAGGGAGGAGGCAAATGGACAGAAAGCTATTATGCCCCTTCCGTCTTCTCCTACCGGAATCCCGGTAATCAGATCGACTGGGATGCCATTTACAATGAAAATGCGACGCACTCCGACTCCGCGTTGCTGGCAACGGGTGAATACGTTGGAGGCTACTCCAAAAATATTCAGAGCCATTTTCTTGCTCCCCATTACTGGGTGGGACTGCTTACCAACTGGAAATACAACCTCAATGAAAGATGGGAATTTCTTGCAGGCCTTCATGCCCGAACCTTTCAGTCGCATCTCTATGAACGGATCACTGACCTGCTTGGCGGAGATTTCTTTATTGATGATCATGCCTGGGCGGTTGACGGCCTGGCTGGCAGGGAGGAAATAAAAAACGTCGGTGATGTGATCAAGGTGGATAATTACTCCAGGATCAACTTTATCAGCGGCTTCGGACAGGTCGAATATTCAACGGGGCCTCTGTCGGTGTTTGCAGCCCTGACAGTTTCGAATTCCTGGTACCAGCGGGAAGATCCTTACAATTATGTCACGGATCCGAAAAGCGACTGGGTGCCGCTGGCCGGTTTTGACGTGAAATCAGGAGTGAACTATAATTTCAATGCATGGAATCATGCCTTTATCAACGCCGGCTATTATTCAAGGCAACCCTATTTTTCTTTTGTCTTTGTCAATTACTCCAATGCCATTGCACAGGATATCAGGAACGAAAAGATCGCTGCAACAGAGGTTGGTTACGGATTTAAAAAGCATGGTGTATCTGTTGATATGAATGCCTATTGTACTTACTGGAAGGATAAATCACTGTTATCGAATGAAAATATCCTGCTCATCGATAGCACCATGAGCAAAGCAATGATTAAAGGCCTTGATGCACTGCATATGGGCGTTGAACTGGAAGCAGAAGCACGGATAAGCAGCTTCCTGTCGGCAGGCGGATTCCTTTCGGTCGGGTCATGGAAGTGGAAGAACGACGTCAGTGCTGAGATCTACGACGATTATGATGTGTTGGTGGATACCATGAAAGTCTATGCGGATGGTCTATATGTGGGAGGTTCTCCCCAGACGCAGGGTGGATTATTTTTTCAGCTGGATATTACCCGCCAGCTGTTTCTGAAAACCAACTGGGTGATCAACGGCCGGTTGTACGCTGATTTCAATCCTGTGACACGGAATGATCCCAGCAACCGGACACAACCCTATCACATCCCACCTTACAATACGTTGGATCTTCATGCAGGCTACACCTTTAATATCCTTGAAAATGAAGCCTGCTTTCAGGTGAGTTGTTTCAATGTAACCGGCAAAGCAATTGTTATCAGCGGAGATGATGGTGCATCCCATGATAAAGATACCTTCAGGGGATTCTGGTCGTTTGGAAGGACCTTTAATATGATCCTTCGACTGAGATTCTGAGGGGATAGAACGCGGATGACACGGATCACACAGATTTTCACGGATATAAATCCGCGATATTCAGCGTATTCCGTTTAATCCGCGTTCCATTGAATTTCCGGTGCCAATAAAGAGTATCTTTGAACGTCTTTTAAATAACACCTGATGAAATTATACGGAAAGATACTCGGCGCGTTTTTAGTTGCCTTTTCAGCCATCCATTGCCTTGCCCAACCTGCTTCTCCGGAGCCCGGGGAGCTTTACCGCGACGATGTCGTTCCAAGGATCGATATACTGATCAACCCCGACTCGCTGGAATGGATCTACGAGAACGTGGAAAGCGATCATGAATTTTCAGCCACTTTTATCTTCAACAACGGAACGGTGAATGACACGGTGGATGAGATCGGATTCAGGTTGCGTGGCAACACTTCCAGGTATTCCAAAAAGAAATCCTTCAAGGTGTCTTTCAATACATTTCATTCAGGAAGGAAGTATAACGGCGTGGAAAAGATGAACCTCAACGGCGAACATAATGATCCTTCCGTTATCCGTTCGAAACTTTGCTGGGATATGCTTGCCGCAATGAGTGTACCCGCCCCCCGGTCCAATCACGTGGAAGTGTATATCAATGGCAGTTATTATGGCCTGTACATCAATGTTGAGCACATCGACGAGGAGTTCGTCCATTCAAGGTATGGCAACAACGGAGGGAACCTGTATAAATGCCTTTATCCTGCCGACCTTACGTACTTGGGCAGTGATCCTGACAACTATAAATTCATGGCTGGTGACCGGAGAGCCTACGAACTGACCATCAATGAAGAGATCGATGATTACACTGACCTGAGGGATTTTATCCAGATGCTTCATTCCGCACCGGACAATGAATTCAAATGCAGGATCGATCAGCTCTTCAATGTGTACGACTACCTTAAGATCATGGCATTTGACGTCATTACAGCGAACTGGGACGGGTACATCTATAACAAGAACAATTTTTACCTGTATCACAATACCCAGACAGGGAAATTTGAATACATCCCGTATGACCTTGACAATACCTTTGGCATTGACTGGTTCAACATCGACTGGGGTACCAGGAATATCTACCAATGGGGTCCTTCTGAATCCAGGCCGCTGTTCAACCGCCTGATGGCAATAGCTGAATACAGGAACCAGTATTCCTTTTATGTGAAGTATATGCTCGATTCCGTTTTTAATCCGGACTTGCTCTTTCCTCGCATCGAAGAGGTAAAACAGAGGATCATACCATATATTGTTGATGATCCCTATTATCCCCAGGATTATGGATATACCTTTGCGGATTTTTTAAATTCGTATAACCAGTCGCTGGGAGGTCATGTAAAATACGGTCTGAAGCCCTATATCCAAACCCGTCATGATGCAGCATTGATCCAGCTTGTCCTCCCGGATATGGTCCCTGTGATTAACTATATCCAGGTCACGGAATCAGGGCTGAACATGCCGGTCATCTTCCATGCATTCGCTGAAGATGACGTCGAACTATCCTATGTCAGGGTGATCCTCTCCGTTGAAGGGGGCGATCAGCAGGAGCTTGAGCTTTATGACGATGGGATCCACGACGATAAGGCTCCCGGTGACCGGATATGGGGTAATCGCATGGATGGATTCAGCGAGGCGACGACCATTTCCTGCCAGATAGCGGCAATGGATAATGCAATGCATTCGTCCATCCTTCCATGCATTCCCCTTGTGATTGAAATCGGTAAGCTGCCGTCGCAGCGTGTCATGATCAATGAGTTCATGGCGGCGAATCAATCTACCATCATGGATGAATACGGGCAGGCTGACGACTGGATCGAGCTTTACAATGCCAGTGACGAGCAGATCTGGCTGGGAGATATGTATCTCTCTGATAATATGGGTAATCCAACCAAATGGATGCTTCCCGGCAGAACCCTGCTTCCTGGTGAATTCCTGCTGATCTGGGCGGATGACACTCCGGCCCAGGGTGATACACACACGAATTATAAACTGGCTAAAGAAGGGGAGGAGATCGGTATCTTTGGCAATGAAGCTTCCGGTTACGCCCTGGTGGATTCGGTGACCTTCGGTCTTCAAAACGATGATATTTCCTTTGGAAGAGTGGTCGATGGCGCCCAGGAATGGAAATTTTTTGACATTTCCACTCCCGGAGAACCAAATTCCGCTACCGGATATTCGGAATTAAGCGCTATGGATGACCTGGTCATATATCCGAATCCCTGTTATGGAGATCTCCTGTATCTGAATGCAATCGATGACATTTCCCTCTACGATATCTATGGAAGACTCATCCTTGAGAGCAATGATGCTGTTCGGATTGAGGTCGGAAATCTGTCCCCTGGGATGTATATTATTAAAACTTCTGCAGGGATCTTCCGGAAAATAGTAATTCAATAATGGAACATGGATGACGCGGATGATCGCGGATTTTTTATTCCGTGAAAGTCTGTGTTATCCGCGTCATCCATGTTCTATCACCGAATGATTACCTTTTGTATTCCTGCATGCTCGTTGATGCTCATCTTTAGAAGGTATACACCGGCTTTCAGCTGCAGGTGATCCGTATCGATATTGAGTGTATATGTCCCAGGGGAATGCTTACCTGAATCAAGAACCGCTATTTCCATTCCTGTCAGCGCGTACAGCCTGATTTCCGTACGTGCAGTCTGATCCAGCACATACGTAACGGTAATCTGGTCTTTTGCCGGATTTGGATAGACCGTAAAACCAATCGAGGAGGGTGGCAGGATTTCCTGTGAACCCGTATTGAGGTCGGGCGCGGCCAGTTTCTGATCGGTGTAGAACCGGTATTCACCCGCTTCAAGTGTTATTTCGGCATTGATATCCGTCACCATAACGGAATCCCGCGTGAAATATTCATACCATACGCCTGTATGCTGAAAATTAGGATTCAGCGTACCGGAAATCACGTTGAAATTACCAACGATGGTAGCAGAGACCGGATTGCCGTTCAGGTTGATGCGTTTCATGGCACTTGTCACAGCCTGTGAAAAATCAGCGGTGCGGAAGAAATCCTGTTCCTTTTTTAGTTTGATCATGGCTGCATAAAAGTCATGCAGATACCTCCTCTGATAATCATCCAGCAAATTCCAGCGTATCGGTTTGGGGCCCGTCCGGCCATTGTAGCCGATCGAATCGTAATATCCCATCTCACCAAATTGCCAGATCATCTTCGGCCCCGGTACTGACATGAAGAACAGTGTGGCCAGCTGGGCTCTTTTGAGGGCAACGGCCGTATCCTGAATGTCATAGTCGTCTTTTAACCTGCCATAAGTAACATTCTTGTACATCATCCGTTCCTCGTCATGGCTTTCCATGTAGACTACCGCATGCGGCTTGGTCCATCCCCTCTGCTTGTAGGATGCCCAGGAAAAGTTAGAATTATTCACATATCCCATGGATGCTTCAGTATAGTGGTAATTTTCATTTCCCCAGAGCAGCATCCCGTATTCAGCCAGTATGGTCTCTTCCTGGTTCTCTGCAAAATGTTCCAATATAACGAAAGCATCGGATTTGGTGGCCCAGATGGTATCAGCTATCCGTTTAAGGATCGTCACGCGCGAATTGTCGAGTTTTCCCCATTCATCCGTATTGTTTAGTGTATTCTTCTGAGTGAATCCTTTGGAGAGATCGAACCGGAATCCGTCCACATGGTATTCGTTCAGCCAGAAGGTGACAGCCCTGTCAACGAAACGCTTTGTATCGGCACTTTCATGGTTGAAATCGAATCCCACATTATAATCGTGTTTGGCTACCGGATTATACCAGGGGTTGTCGGCTGCCGGACGGCCATTCTCACTGTCCCAGTAGAGCATCACCATGGGAGACTGTCCGAAGGAATGGTTGAACACCACATCCAGGATCACTGCAATGCCGTTGACATGGCATTCATCAATGAACTCTTTCAGCTTATTCCTGGTACCATAATATTTATCCGGCGCAAAATAATAGGAAGGATTGTATCCCCAGCTGAGGTTTCCTTCAAATTCATTTACCGGCATTAATTCAATCGTATTGATCCCAAGGTCTTTTAAGTATGGTAGCGTATCAATGAGGGACTGATAGCAGTGAGCGTGAACAAAATCACGTACAAGCAGCTCATAGACAACCAGATCAGTAACTGCTGGCGGTTTGAACCCCGAGGCTGTCCAGGTATAGGATTCGGGCTGTGTCTGAAAGACCGTGGCAATGCCAGTGGTTTTTCCTTCCGGGTAGGGGATCAGGTCAGGATAGGTATCATCACTGATGTATTTGTCATTCCAGGGATCGCTCACCTTTTCGGCATAAGGATCCCCGATGAGGATTTCCCCATCGACCCAGTACTGGAAGATATATTCCCTGGCAGAGCTCAGGCCGTTCAGTGTCACCCAGTAATGTTTTGAATCGGGTGTGCGGTACATATAGGTAGATTCATCCACCTCCCAGTTGTTGAAATCGCCGATGGCGAAAACGTAATTTTTGTTGGGAGCGTAGAGGCACAGGGTGACCGTAGTTTCATTGATTACATTGATGCCTTCAATGGTTCCTGCAGGAAGTTCCATGACCTGGGGCTCGGTCCTGACAAAATAGTAGAGGGAATCAGTAACGGATCCTTCACTGTTCGTGGCGACAACTTTTACCCTGTATTTTCCAAAGGTTTCAGCAATCAGTGAATCTAAAATGATGTTCCCTGCTGCTTTCTTTTTCAGATCATTATTAATATACAGAAAGATCGAATCGGCGTACTGGGATTCGGCTTTTATAAAAAGGGTATCATTCGGTTCGAGAATGTTCGCTTTCGTATCAGGATACACAAAAGTAGCATTCAGGCCTGCTTCCACAATGTCGACAAAAATATCCCCGAAGGTCTCGGTCTTTCCTTCCAGCCACTGGCCGCTCACCTGCTGGGCACTCCGGAAGACAAAGGCCATCTGAAGTATTTTTTCACCGGCCGGTACATTATAATATTGACGTACGGTGGGAGTGATGGTAAGCTGATAAAGATCCGTTCCTATCCTGGTCATCTTGCACTTGGGAATATTCTCACCCCAGTCGGCCTGCACGTATTTCCAGTCACCGGCGGAGGTGCTGTACTGGGTGATGACGCCCGTATGGGCATACACATCGCCGGTATAGCCTGCCAGTCCGCCGCTGCCCAGGGCGGCGTTGAAGGTGATGACCACTTCATCCTGATCTGAGGGGAACGTCGGATCTGAAGAAATAAGCTGGGAGAAGGTTAATGAAGGAGTAAGGATGAAGAATGAAATAATCACAATAAAAAATCGAAACGGGAAGTTCATCTGGTAATTGGATTTTAGGTTAGATATAGATTCAGGAATGCAAAAATAGTGAAAATACTGGTACCATCACTTACCTCAGTCTTCAGACCGGGGATCAACTATCCCCGCGCTATAGCACAGGGTAATTCATTAATTAACGTCTTATGGTCATTTCCTGGAATAAAAAAGAAAGGCTGCTTCGATCAGGAGGCAGCCTTTCTTTCAAAAGCCATTACAAATGGCTATCAGTAGACGATGAGCTTTTTCACGGCTCTTTTACCACTTTCGGTGATGATGTTAACAAGGTATAATCCCGGTGCCAGGTCGTCGGTACCGATGGTCACGATGTTGTTGATTCCGTTCAGGCGTTCGTTGATCACCTTCATGGTCCTTCCGGAGATGTCGCTCACAAAGATGGTGACATCACCGTCGAGGTCGTTGGTGGTGGTTTGCAGGAATACATTACCGTTGGACGGGTTTGGGTACAGGTTGAGGCTGGTATTGAAGAAGACCTCTTCAAAGCCATAGTAATAGTCGCCGCCTGTCAGCTGCAGGTCGCCAAGGTCGCCCGGATTGCTCCAGTTATTCCCTGTGCCATACCATACGGTCTGAGAGTCACGTCCGATGCCATTGTCGCTGTCGTTATTGCCCAGGCTGAAGCCAATGGTCCTTCCTCTGCCGGGTGCAAAACTGAAGATGCTCCAGTCAAGCCGCACTTCGCAATTATATCCGTCATTGGTAGCTTTCCACTTGGCAGCCCACTGGTCGGGTGAAGTAGCCTGGACACCATCGGCTTTGAACCAAAGGGCGGTGTCTGCAGTGCTTGCACTGAGAAAATCCTGGATAAGCTGGGTGTCGAATCCGGCTTCCACCTTGGAACCTTTGTCGTTATTGCCATCGATGTAGTACTCAATGGCGTCGTTATCCCATGGATTACCGCTGCCTTCCACCACACCGTCGACCACTTTCACACCGAGGTAAAGGCTGTTCTGATCCCAGTTGGCGCCCCAGGTTACAGTGTTGTTAGGATTGCTTCCTGCTGCGAGGATTGTAGATCCATAGGCAAGGGTATATTCACCCAGGTCACCGTCGATCACCGGCGGGGTATCAATGTACGCAACGTAGGCGATGCCTTCGGTGGGTAAGGTGGAGGCTTCAAATTTATATTCTCCCGTCAGGCAGTCAAAATGGATCCTGTATCTGCCGGTGGTGGCCGGGATGGCTGGTCCGCCAAGGTCGGCTGTACCTTCCGGGAATACATCTTTTGCCCAGGTGACGGTTCCCTGCAAGTCTTTGCGGAACACAAGGTTATAATTGTCATCAAAGTTGTATGTACCAATGTATTTTGTCGGTTCATCGATCGGATTTCTCAAAATAACATCTCCGATCGTCTCATTGTACACACTGATGCAACCGCATGAGAGCACTCCAAAGACCAGGTCGCCAAAGGATGAAGTGTTTTCATCGTTCTGCAGGCCACCGTTCCAAGCTAATTTATAGTCAGGAACACCTGTGCCGGTATCGTCATCAGATACGATGATATCGAATCCCATATTGGCACCGGGGGTTAGGCCAAGTGCTTCCCACGGGATGGCCACTTCACCGGCATAACCGGTGGTCGTCAGACCAAATCCGAGCTGGCATTCAATCCCTGAGGGACCGTAAATAACCTCAATGCCTAAAATGCCGAATTTAAGATGGATGTCGCTGGCGTCATAGGCACCGCCTGATTTGTTCCCATCCAGGTAAACCTCTCCGCCGTCGCCGGTAGAGGGGATGGCATCGGCAATGTCGATACCGACAAAGAGAAATTCATCATTGTAGGTCACGCCGAAGTTTACAGTATTCAGGTCAGCGCTGGCTGTGCCGTCAACGATCCGGGAGATATTCTGGTTGATCTTCCAGTCGGCTTCATCCAGCTTGCCATCCATGGTCATGGTAAATACTTTGGGAGCGATCACCGAGTTACCCAGCCTTTCAAAGCAGTAGTCGCCCGATTTGCAGTTAAAGGTGATGTTGTACTTGCCGCCGGAAACCGCGATGATCTTGGAAGGATCCATCTCACCTGTCTGGCACAGGGATGTTCCTCCCCATACATTGGTATAGGTCTGGTCGCCATCCATGCGGAAAAGCACGCCCGTGGAGCTTGTGAAGTTAACGGTAACGGTGAATTGGCTGGGATACATCGGATCCCTTACCATCCACAGGTCAGTGACCGGTTCGCCGGCGCCCCAGTCGTTAAAATCACCGATAATGCCTATTTCCCCGCAGTTCGTATTATTTTCCACAAAGTTGTACGCACCGGTGGAGGAGTTGAAGGTCACATCATATTTACCGGCAACCAGAGGGATATTCAGGCCATTTGGAGTGCCAGTCCCTGACGGCCAGGTATCATCGCCCCAGTTTACAGACCAGTCGTTGTTTTCACGGAATTTGACCTGGGAGTTGGCATACCATGAGCGGTAGAGTGTCCAGAGGTTCGGATCTGCTTCATCCCTGTTCATGGGGACATCACCGTTCCAGCCGTTGAATTCACCGATCATGCTGATGGTTCCGGAAGCGGCAGTAAAGCTGTATGCACCTGTTGCACAGTTAAACAGGACATGATAATCCGTCGTTATACCACTGCCGTCCAGCGGAACGGGGATGTTGGCTCCATTCAGTACGCCAATCCCCGATGGAAAATCAGCGGCTCCCCAGTTCACACCCCAGTCTGCATTCTGGCGGAATTTGAGTTCGATGATCCCATCGAGGTTTCCATCCTGAGCAGGCAGCAGGGTGAGCATTCCATGCCATTGATCCGGATCACTGTCTGTTCTCATCAATGCCACATCGCCGGCCCAACCGTTGAACTCACCGATGATGCTGATGGCTCCGCAGGTGGAGGTAAAATTATATTCTCCCGTTGAGCAGTTGAAGGTGACCTTGTAATTACCCAGGGGGACAGGAATATTGGCTCCATTTTGCACACCGATCCCTGTCGGGAAATCAGCGGCTCCCCAGTTCACACCCCAGTCAGCATTCTGGCGAAACTTCATTTCGATGATACCATCTGGCGGATCACTTGTGTCGTCTGCTTCTTTAAAGGAAATGGTTGTTGTCCAGAGATCCACATTGGCTGCATCGCGGTACATCGGATAATCGGCCGACCAGCCGTTGAATTCACCAATGGCGCTGATCGTACCGCAGGTGGTGGCAAAATTATAGGCACCCGATTCACAATCAAATGTGATATAATAATTCCCGGGTGGAACCGGAATGTTGGCTCCATTGAGAACGCCAATCCCGGAGGGGAAATCAGCGGCGCCCCAGTTGATGGCCCAGTCAGCATTTGCACGGAATTTCAGTTCAATGATCCCGTCGGCATTGCCATCCTGAGCTGCAGTCAGCGTGAGAAAACCAGTAAAGGAGGAAGGCGTTTCAGAATTTCTTGTCATGAAAACGTCGCCTGCCCAACCGTTGAACTCGCCAATGATACTGACGCGCCCGCATTGGCTCATCGCTTCAAATGAAACCAGGGAAGCGAATAAAACAGTGAATAGTAATGCTTTCTTCATGTTGGTTAGAATTTGGTTATTAATAAAATTGGATAAATTATTCAAAAATTTGTCAAAAATAGAGCAAATCCATTACAATCCCAAATTTATACGGGATCAACAGGTGTAAAAATAGCATTAATTTTTAAACATTCAGAAATATACTGTCAAATTTAACAATTTTTTCGAGTGCACGCTGCTTCTCCGTCCTAAGAATAACTTGCACGCAAAATAAGGATGTAATGAAAAAATTCTTATTTTCGGGGCGAATTTTTACAGCATTCAATCATTTAAATTTGAATATATGAACAACCATTTACACATGTTCAAAAAAGCAGGCATGTTATTGCTGTTTCTCATTGCCTGCTCTACCTGGGGCTATTCCCAGGAGAGAACCATCACTGGTAAAGTGACGGACGGAGAAACCGGGGAAACCCTGATCGGAGTGACCATTACGGCAGCCGAAGACAGGACCCTCGGAACGGTCACAGACCTGGATGGGAACTACCGGCTGGTCGTACCGGAAACGGTTCAGGCCCTGAGTTTTTCCTACGTGGGTTACACGCCTCAGATCGTCCCCATAACGGTTGATGTCATCAATGTGGTCTTGCAGCCGGGACAGGAGCTGACCGAGGTGGTGGTCGTCGGTTATGGTACCCAGCGTATCAAGGAAGTGACCAGCGCTGTGGCCAGTGTCAAGTCAGAGGACTTTAACGATGGCAATGTCAACGATCCCATTCAGCTGATCCAGGGGAAAGTGGCAGGATTGTCGATAGCCCGTCCGGGAGCTGACCCCAACGCGGATTTCACCATTCGGCTCAGGGGACTTTCCACTTTTGGCAGCAATACGGAGCCACTCATCATCATTGACGGGGTGCAGGGCGCTTCCCTCAAATCCGTTGACCCGCAGGATATTGCTTCGATGGACGTGCTGAAGGATGCTTCCGCATCGGCTATCTACGGTACCCGCGCCGCATCGGGTGTGATCCTGATCACGACCAAAAAAGGCAGGCTCCAGGAAGCAAAAAAAGGTGCCACCCTTGATTTCAATACCAATTTTACGGTGGAAACCATCGATAAGAAAATCGATGTCCTCACGAAGGACGAATACCTCAAATTTCCGAATCATACGGATTACGGAAGTGAGACGGACTGGATGGATGCCATCACACAGACAGGATTCACCCAGGTGTATAATCTTGCACTGAACGGTGCTCAGGAGAAATCCAACTACAGGGTGTCACTCAATTACAGGCAGCAGAATGGGGTGGTGATACACACAGGATACGACCAGCTCAACGGACGTCTGAATTACACGCAGAAAGCCCTGAAGGATATGCTCACCTTTGACCTGAATCTTTCTGCCACCATGAGGGATGAAGAATATGCGCCTTCATCTGCTCTCGGATTTGTGACGAATTATAACCCCACGGCACCCATCCACGGGGTTGGGAATGATACCTCGGCTGCAACTGCTGCCTACATTGAAGAGTGGGGTGGTTATTTCCAGCAGCCGGCTTTCGCATTTTACAATCCCGTGGCAGCCATCGAGCAAAATACACTCGATGGAACCAAAAAGGAAATCATTGCCAGCATCAAAACAGACTTCCAGCCCGTAGACTGGCTGAAATTCGGCGTATTTTACAGCCAGGAGAGGGGAAATGACCTGTATGGAACCTATACCAGCAAATATAGCCTGTACAATGCCACACGGAGCGATAAATCAGGCAATCATTCCGGATTTGCCAAAAAGAATACAGACGACCGGTTCCATCAGCTGTTTGAAGCAACAGGGGAATTCCTGAAGGATTTTGGTGATTTCAATGTCAAAGTGCTGGGTGGATATTCGTGGCAGGAAGAGATCGTTGACCGTTATTCCGCTTACGGAGAAGGATTTATCACCGATGCCTTCACCTACAACAGCCTCGGATCCGCATCAGGAGTCGTTCCCATTGATGAAATGGTTTCCAGCTATAAATACGGTTCCACCCTGATAGGTTTCTTTGCCAGGGCTTCGGTCAACTGGAAAGATGCCATCTTCCTCACCGGGAATTTCAGAAGGGATGGATCTACCATGTTCGGAGTAAATGAACAGTGGGGGAATTTCCCGGGCGTAAGTGCCGGTGTGGATATCACGCAGTTTGTGGACATTCCCTTTATCAACAGGCTCAAGCTCCGTGCAGGTTACGGTGAGACCGGAAACCTTCCTCCTCAGCCATACCTTTCCAAGGACCTGTACAATGTAGATCCCAATGGGAACTTCTTTTATGAAGGCAATTTCATTCAGGCCTATAAACTGGTCAGAAATGCCAATCCCAACCTGAAGTGGGAAGTCAAGAAGGAATGGAGCGCGGGCCTCGATTTCTTCCTGCTGGATTACCGCCTCTCGGGATCATTTGACTACTACCGGGCCAGGAGTACTGACCTGATGCTGGACTATCGCGTACCGGTACCTCCCTATCCGACGGAATGGATGTGGCTGAACGTTGGAGAATTGGAAAATTCAGGCATTGAACTGGCATTGAATTTTGATGTCACTCCAAAAGATCAGTTCAAGTGGAGCACAAATCTCAATCTGGCCTATTACCTGAGCACCAAACTGGTCAAGATCACCAGCGACATTGCCGAGGGAGAAAGTGTGCGGTATTATGGAGTCCTGGGCGATCCCTACCTGACGGGAGTTGAAACGATAAAAGTGTATGAGGGCGGGCCGATCGGAGAGATCATCGCACCTGTTTTTCTTGGGATTGAATATGATTCCACGAAGGAAATGTATGTGAAAAGGTACAAGGATGTTGACAATGACAGCATTTTTGACCCAGAAACAGATGTCGAGGTGGTTGGAAATGGCCTGCCTGATTTTCAGTTTGGATGGGGCAATAGCTTCAGCTATAAGAATTTTTACCTCAACTTCTTCTTCCGGGGTGTATTTGGTCATTCCCTGGTGAATGTCAACAACGCCCGGTTTGGTGAACCCAGTACCATCGCTATCCAGAGCGGAATGAGCATCGCTCAGGATTTCATCGAAGCACAGGACGGCATCCAGTATTCGGATGTCCACGTGGAAAAGGCATCCTTCCTGAAATTGGACAATTTTGCATTGGGGTATAATTTCGACGTGCCCGAGAATAAATATATTTCAATGGTGAAGGTGTACCTTTCAGGACAAAACCTCTTCACAATAACCGATTACAGCGGAGTGGATCCGGAAGTCAGGTACGGGGATTCAAACGACAACAACAATCCTCTTGCTCCTGGCCTTGACAGGGAAAAGACCTATTTCAGCACCCGTTCCTTCACTTTCGGAATAAATTTAATTTTCTAATAATCAATACGATTGAGTCATGAAAAGAATATCATTATCGGTTAAAATCATCATAGTGATCCTGCTGCTGGGAATCGTTCACCCCTCCTGTACCAAGCTCGAGGAAGAGGTCTACTCAGACCTTACGGGTGAACTGTTCTTCCAGGATCCCGACAACCTTATCTATGCCTTCGGTGCTGCCTATACCAATCTGTACTGGCTGATCGGCCATAAGTACGGAATGGTCGGCAAGGAAGCCGGTACCGATCTGCTGATCGTCCCACAGCGTGGTGGCGACTGGTTCGATGGAGGCGAATGGCACCGTTATCACCGGCAGACATGGACCGCTGACGAGGGGTATGTATCCTTCTGGTGGAACATCTGCTATGAGGGTATCAACAAATGCAACCAGCTGATCGATCAGTTCAAGGGGATAGACAGCGAAACCGCCCCGATCGCTATCGCTGAACTGAGGGGGCTCAGGGCCCTTTACTATTACTGGCTGATCGACCTGTACGGGAACGTACCCATTGTAGACCGGTTCGATTATCCTGCAGACTATAAACCAGTCACAAATTCCCGGCTGGAGGTTTTCACTTTCATCGAAAAAGAGCTGAAAGAATCCATGCCCCTTCTTTCTAAAGAGGCTGGACTGCCCGTGTACGGACGTATCAATTACTACACTGCGTCCATGATCCTGGCCAAACTGTACCTGAATGCCGAGACATTCATTGGCACTCCGCGCTATCAGGACGCGCTCAATTATTGCGATTCGATCATGATACCGAACGTTTACCAGCTGGAGGCTGATTTCTTTAATAACTTTATCGGCAATGCAACCAACTCCCGCGAGCACATCCTGGGTCTCCCCTTTGACCAGGTATATGCCCAGGGCTTTGAAGTTCACCTTTTTACATTGCATTACAGCCTCCAGAGCAAATTTGGCATTGCAAGTTCCACCTGGAATGGCATCTGTGCCCAGGAAGCCTTTTTCAATATGTTTGACTCTACGGATCTAAGGCGGAATGGACTTTTATTTGGCAAGCAGTACGATGCCCAGGGTGTTCAGATCACGGATCCCAGCTATGAAAAGTTTGATCCTCAGAATCCGACAAAACCAAGGGATCCAGATGGTGCGGGATTGAACCTGACACCAAATGTGAACATGCTGGAGCCCAACTGCCTGAGACAGTGCGGCGCACGTATTGCCAAATTCCCGTTCATTTCAGGCAGCGATCGCTACATGAGCAATGATTTTCCCATCTTCCGGTACGCGGATGTCATGCTGATGAAAGCCGAGCTGCTCCTTCGGACAGGCGGAGATGCCGGTGAGGCTGCAGATCTGGTGAACCAGGTCAGGGAGCGTGCCGGCATTGATCCTCTGAATACGGTCACCCTTGAGGATATCCTTGCAGAGAGGGCCAGGGAACTGTATGCCGAAGGTCACCGCAGGTCGGATATGATCCGGTTTGGTACCTATACCGAGTCGCGGTGGGAGAAACCGGACGTGTCACCGGATTATGTGAAGCTGTGGCCTGTTCCCGCTGCCGCGATCAAAGCCAACCCGAACCTGAGTCAAAATACGGGATACTGATACCTGATTTTTTCCTCCGTGATCTCTGTGCATTCCTCCGTGTTCTCTGTGGTAAACTGAATTTTAACCACGGAGGGCACGGAGAATAAACGGAGAACACGGAGGAAAAAGTTTCAATCTTCTTCCGATAATTCAAATATCCTGTAATCCCAGGGCTCTAACTTGAAAAGAGCCCTTTTTCGTATCACGATCTCATCCCCATTGAAAATATCCGTGTAGCTCCCCGGATAGGCAAAATTCCGCAGTTTGATTTCCTGCTTTTCTTTTGAAAAGTTGAACAGTACTACGACCCGGTCAGTTTCTTTTTGTCTGGTAAATACCAGGGTCAATGAATCGTTGGATACCGGTAGAATCTCCATCAGTCCACCGTCGTTGCCATTCCAGAGGGCTTTATTGCGGTGCTTCAGGTCCAGAAGGATCTTGTAAAATCCAGCATATTCCTCATTTCCATCCCAGAGGATGGTATCTTTCTCAAAAAATCTAAGCCTTTTATCTAGTCCCGTCTCCTGACCGCTGTAGATCAGGGGCATACCGTGTACAGTCGCCGAAAGAACAGCCATGATGGGAGCAGCATTGCCCATCCGTTCGAACTCGGTTCCCTGCCAGCTGTTCTCATCATGGTTGGAAGTAAAGTACATACGGTAGGTATTTCCGGGGCAGATGGAGTCATTTTTTCTGAAATACTTCTTTAGGTCACTGACCATCATGGAACCCTGTGCCACCTTGTTCATGATATGATGGAACTCCCAGCCGTAGTCCATGTCGAATGCCTTGGACAGCAACTCTGGCTTTTCAGCTTCAGCGAGCATGAATACCGGCTTCACCTGATCCAGTTCCCTGCGGGCACGGTTCCAGAATTCCGTCGGGACCATGCCGGCAACGTCGCAGCGGTAACCATCCACATCGGCTTCGGTTATCCAGTATTTCAGTGCTCCGATCATGTAATCGCTCAGCCCGGGCTGAGCGTAGTCCAGCTGGAGCACATCCGTCCAGTCGTAGGGTGAAATGATGTTGCCTGCCGTATCCCTCTTGTACCATTCGGGATGATCCACAGTCAGTGGATTATCCCATGAGGTATGATTTGCCACCCAGTCGAGGATCACTTTCATACCCATCTCATGAGCCCTGGCAACCAGAAGTTTGAGGTCGTCAAGGGTGCCGTATTCGGGATTGACGGCCATGTAATCTTTGATGGAATAATAGCTTCCCAGGGTGCCTTTGCGGTTCAGTTCGCCGATCGGATTGACGGGCATCAGCCAGAGGATATCCACGCCCATTTCTTTCAGACGGGGAAGATGCTTAACAAAGGCGAGGAGCGTACCCTCCGGGGTGTACTGCCTGATGTTTACCTCGTAGATATTCGCGTTTCTGCTCCATTCGGGATGGGTTACCTCGCTGTCGGGCAGCCTTGATGTGCCAATGATCTCTGATGGTTGCTGCTTACATGCTGTCCAGAGGAAAGTAAGGATGATGACGATCATCAGGCCTGAAAATGAATTCCGGTTATGTTTCATGATTTGAAATTTTAAGTAATATTTTCTGAATCTTTGTTCCGTAATGTGATCGTTATCTGCGTAATCCGTATTTTATTCTGGAGTTACCTCCGAAAAGGGATTTATGAACCTAAATTTAGGGCTAAAGCCCTTTAAACCGGTAATTTGCTTTACCCCGGTCTTAAGACCGGGGTAATTGATAATCAACCAGTTAATGGACTTTAGTCCAGAAAATAGTACTTTCCGGAGAGGGCTCATTCCTTAATGCTCAAAACCTCAAAGCTGTTTCCTTCAATTGTCACAGTCAGTTTCCCATCGGCAATGCCATAATTTGAACCAAAGACAGAAGCATACTCTTTTCCTTCCCATTTTTCAGGTAAGCCTATCTGTATGGTTTCAGGATTACGGGATTTGTTGAATACGACGATGGAGTACCGGTCAAAATAGGACCTGGCATACGCGTACTGTTCTTCGCTGACCAGCAAAGGAATAAAGTCGCCGTAAATGAACTCCATATTGTGCTTCCGCAGGGCGATAAGCTTTTGAACCACAATCCGCAGGTTGCGTTCATCCTCTGTCAGGTTGTCGAACTTCATCCACCGCCGGTTATCGGGATCATTGGCTCCTGGCAGGCCGATCTCATCCCCGTAGAATATGACAGGAACACCCGGAATGGTCATATTGAACGCCATCAGTTGCGCCATGCGTTTATACCCGATGGGATCCCCCACTTCAATATCACGTGTCCAACCGGCCAGTTTGCTGTTTTCGTCCCAGCCAAGGCTGCCCCCGGCCAGCGAGATGAACCTTGGCCTGTCCTGGTTACCCGATATATAGCCCATCAGGTTGTGGTGGCCATAGTACATGAAACTTTCGCTGAGGGTATTTTGCAATCGTTCGAACGACTCGGTTTCCCGTCCGAAAACAGCGATCGCTGCGTCGTAAACGTTGAAGTCGAACTGGCCATCCATCTGGCCTGAACTGACGTAGCTGCTGATCAGGTCGCCATTTCCGTACGTTTCACCAATCTGATATATTTCCCTGTTCCCGGCGACCATTACCTGCTGCTTCAGTTTGTAGGTCAATGTCCTCCAGAAGACCTCGGGGATGTGCTTGGTGGCATCGTGCCTGAAACCATCCAGCTGGTATTCCCTGATCCAATAGACCGCAGAATCTGAAAGCATTTCGTATACTTCCGGTTTGAAAAGGTCCAGTGTGGGCAGGAATACATCGAACCAGGTGGTCAGCCGGTATTCGTCCCACTTTTCCGTATTGAGCGAACCGTCGGGCAGGTAAAGGCTCGTGGTCCAGTCGGGATGCTGTTTGTACAGAGGATGTTCCAGGTGCACATGGTGAGCGACAAAATCAAGCAGCAGGTTGCTGCCGCGGTCGTGCAGGGTACGGGTCAGCGTTTTCAGATCGTCAGAGGTTCCAAACCGGTAGTCCACCTTAGTGAACGAGATGGGCCAGTAACCATGGTAACCTGAGAATTCGGAGCGGGGATTGGGAAACAGCCCAAAAGCGCCCTCGGGATTCAGTATCACCGGCGATATCCATAGTGTGTTGACTCCCAGGTCATCAAAAAAACCTTCTTCCACCTTCTGTGTGATTCCCCGGATATCCCCTCCGTAATAATTCGCTTTGGGATGTATATCCGGGTCGGAAACCTTTTTATCATTGGTCGTGTCACCGTTTGCAAAACGGTCAACCATGATATTGTAGATGATCATCCGGTGTTTATCCATTCTGGAAAGAAGACCCGGATCCATGACTGGTTCGCCATTCCTCAGGGGGATGAGCAGATCGTTGCTGATGCCATGGTCATTGAAAGCCAGTGCACGGAGGTAGGATCTTTCTCTGGCACGTGCCTGTGCAGGCAGGGTAATTTCAATCTCATTCCCTTCCTTCTCTATGAACCCCTGGTTAAGACGGTAATTTTCCCAGTAGATGAAGAGTTCATTGTACGGATTATCGAATGTAACACCGATCTCATCAGGTTCCAGGGAGGAGGTGGTCAGTTTCGGGGATTCGGTGTCGTCAATGCTTCCCAGGACAAAGCCTGAATTGTATCCACCCATGTTATTGTCTATTTTCATTGGATTGACCGAATCCAGCATCTCCATACCGTCTGCCACCAGCAGGTACTGATATATGCCCGGATTGAGCACGACCGTTGCCTGCCAGATACTGTCATTGAATTCCATCGGGGTGGCGGCAGGGTTCCATCCATTGAGGCTGCCCTTGATGCTCACTAATCTGTAGGTTCTTCCCTTTGGATCAAACCTGAACGTATACGGCATTTTCCGAGATTTCAGGACAGGGATGGAGTAGGGGAGGCTGTCGATCCAGACCTTCATTTCCATGATAACCGGATCAGATGGATTTGAGTACCAGACAAACGTATGGTCATCAGTATGGATGGTCATCCTCTTGCTATGGATGAAAACCGAATCAATGGCGGAAACATCGGAAAAATAATCCCGGAGGCACACTGCTGTCGAATCATACTGCAGACGGACAGGTGTGGCCAGACCAATAATGTCGCTGGTTTTGTGAATCCTGAGGTCTTCCATCCTGGAACAGCCGATCATGAACGTCATCAGAATTGGGATCAGTAACAATTTTTTCATGTGAGGGCAGAATTAATGTAATTCAAGTATAGTAGCTGATTTAGCCGGGACCTTTATCATCCCGATGTCGGTAATATGCTCACCGGTCAGCGGATTTAAGGCCGACGAGCATTCTTTCATGCATTCAGCGAATCTTGCTGTCGGGACCAGCTTCTCCTGATCATTGTTATTAAAGATCACCATGACGGTCGCTTCTTCGTGGATGCGGAAGTAAGTGTAAATGCCATCTTCAGGGATAAATTGGATCATTTTACCTGAGTGGATGACAGGCTGCATATTGCGCCATGTCAGCAGTTTTTGCATATAAAGAAAGGCATCCTGCTGATCCCTGGTTCTTCCACCATCAAGAAAACAATTCAATGAGTCGCCGGGCCATCCTCCCGGGAAATCGGTCCGGATGAACCCGTGTCCCTGCGATTCGAAGCCTGTCATAAGGATCTCAGTACCATAATAGATCATCGGAATGCCGGTGGAGGTCAGTATATAGGTCATACCCATTTTGAACTGATCCAGGTCTTTGCCTATACTGGAGTAAAACCGGTTCAGGTCGTGATTATCGCAGAACAGGAGTTTATTTGCCGGATTGCCATAAAGATAATCCTGTGCGCGCACCAGGTAGATCCTGGCCAGGCCTTGTGACCAGCCATCTTTCTCGTTGAATGATCGATTGAGCGCATAATAGAGCGGGAAATCGGTCACGGTCGGGATCCCTGAATCATAACCGTCAGGATTCTGCGTGCCTTTCTGAAAGTATGCCGTCATGGATTCCTGCTGCATCCAGGCTTCACCCACGATGTTGAAATTCGGATATTCCCTGAATATGGCGGATGACCACTCTGCTGTAGCTTCTTTGTCAGGATAGGGCTGTGTGTCGAGACGTATCCCGTCCAGGTCAGCATATTCGATCCACCAGATGCTGTTCTGGATAAGGTACTTCAACAGAAGTGGATCGTGCTGGTTGAGGTCAGGCATATGGCGGTCGAACCAGCCGTTGAGCATGCGGTCCCTGTCATAACCGGAAGCATAGGGATCCATGATCGCCGAAGCCCGGAAATTAGAGCGTGTAAATTCCGGATAGGTATGAATCCAGCTCTCATCCGGAGGATCCTGCATGAACCGATGGTGAATGCTGGCATGATTGAGGATCTGATCCATGATCACCTTCAGTCCTTTCTTATGGCACTCGGCGACAAGGGAGACGAACATTTCGTTGGTTCCCAGACGCGGGTCGGTCCTGTAAAAATCCGTGATGGCATAACCATGATAGGAGTACTGTGGATTGTTGTTCTCCAGGAACGGGTTCATCCAGAGCGCTGTGACCCCCAGTTCCGGAAGATAGTCCAGATGATCCCTCACACCCTGCAGGTCGCCACCATGACGTCCGTCAGGATCGCTGCGGTTGCATTTTTCGCTCATGCCTTCAGCTGAGTCGTTGGCTGTATCTCCATTGGCGAACCGGTCGGGCATCAGCAGGTAAATGACGTCGGAAGCATTGAATCCTTTGCGCTCAGCGGAGCCGGTACGCCTTGCTTTTAGCTCATATGACCCTGAAATCAGAACACTGTCCCCGTATAGAAAATCGATCCGGAAATTCAGCGGTTTTACCTGGCTGCTGATCTGCAGATCAATGAAGAGATAGTTGGGATTGCTTACCCGGGTGAAACTGGTAATGCTGACTTCCTTTTGAAGAATGAGGGGACTGGTAAGTCCGATGTTGTGGCCGTAGACCAGCAGCTGGAGTCCCTGATCTTCCATTCCCGTCCACCAGAAAGGAGGCTCAACTCGGTCGATCTGTATGTCCTGAGCTTGGATCCCTGTTAAGAACAGACCGGTGAAAAGAACAGTGAGGCAAAAGGTTTTAAATGGCATCTGAAGTATGGCTTGAATGCTTTAAAATAAAAGGGAAACTAAAAACGGTGCGTAAAATTACAAAAACCTTTCACTGGTTCAGATACTCCTTTCAAGGGCAAAGGAACGTTTTATCCATTTGCCATCCCTTTCCAGTCTAAGCCAGATCTTTTTGCCAGGTTTGATACGGAGTTGGTGGTTCAGTTCATTGAGGGTCATTTCTTCCGTGGAGCGACCGTTGAACATGACGATCTTATCTCCGGGCACTATGCCTGCTCTGTCGGCAGGCGACTGAGGTAGGATACGCACCACGGTGTACCGGTTCAGTTCAATGCCGTCAGCAGCAATCTCCATCCCGCTCAGGTTAAATTCAAAGGGCTTTGAAAATGAAAAATTCCGCTTCACGTAAAGCCTTTTGCCGTTATAGTCAATGAACAGGTGGAAGCGGCTTAGGATATCCCCTCCGATGGCTCCCTGCCTGACTTCCGAACTTGGTTCGGGTGTTTGATATTTATCGTAATAGGAAGCAATGACTTCATTCAGCTGATAGGATCCGATTCTGAAACCCCTGATCCTTCCGACAAGTCCATTGATGTCACCCCCCAGGCCCCTTCCAACAACAGTTTCGATATTTTTGAGCGGAATGTCGATCACCTGTGCTGAATCAATTTCAAACATGACCGCGAAACTGGCTCCCAGGTCCATAAGAAGTGGAATGGTCTGGGTATGGCCATCTTCCGTCGTGACATCGCAGGGTATGTAGGGCCTGTTATTGATGATATCCATCGGTATGCACTCGTGCCTTCGGGGAGGTTTGAAGTGGTCAGGATGAATGAACGTGATCATTTTGTTGATATAATCCACCTCGACGACAAAATTCCTGAAAAGATCGTAGCCAATGATTCCCTGAACATTGTTACCGAGAAAGTTTTTCAGGTTCAGATAATCCTCATCGAGCACGACCAGGTTCTGACCAAGACTCTTAACGCCCGGCAGATCGATGCGGACCCCAGTCGAAATACAGCCGGTGACCGAGTCGAGTGTACCGATCACGGGCAGGCTGATCTTCCTGTCACAGGGGATCTCCAAGAGGGTACAGATCTCTTTTTGTGTCAGGAGGGTCAGTGCGACTCCTGAATCGAGAATGAACTTGGACGGTAACAATCCATTGATCTTGACAGGGATCACTACCAGGTTGTTCAGGTTCTCGAAAAGCACCGGCATTCGTTTGTGATCCCCTGCGATTCGGTAACCAATGGACTGCCCACCGCAATGAATGCAACAGCCTAACAGCATGGACAGGGCTATTATCCATATCACTGACCGATGGCACCTCAGGATCTTTATCATTGTCTCCGGGATGATCAAATTTGCTTTTAAAAATACGATTTAATTCATTTAACGGTACGTTAAATAGTGAATTATGAACAGGACCGGCCGGCTGACACCACGTCATCAGAACCTTCTTGGAGTTGCATCTCTACAGGTATTAAATTTTTGTACATTTGAGCCTCAAAACGGATGACCCAATGAAAAATAATGATCAGGAATTCAAGACGTTGATTGAATGCTGGGAGGAATTGTATCCTGACCGGCCAACGACAGGGCTGTCGGATTTTTTTGACAGGCTCAGGGAGTTGAAAAACAGAATGAGTCTCCCCGCACATTCGCCGGGCTGGTATAAGGATGTGATCGTGTATTCGTTGTACGTTGATCTGTTCAATAAGGATTTCTCCGGTCTGGAATCCAAGCTTGATTATCTGGTCAGGCTGGGTGTGAATTGTTTATGGTTACTTCCTATCCTGGATTCTCCGATGCGTGACGCGGGATTCGACATCAGGGATTACCGCACCATACGGGCAGACCTGCTGGGATTACCTGAAGATGCGGTGCAGAAAGATAAGATGGATGTATTTAAGCGTTTTTTGCAGCATGCCCGCGAAAAAAATATCCACGTCATATTCGACATTGCCCTGAACCACACCTCCGATGAACATCCGTGGTTCAGAGAAGCCAGGAAATCAGCTGACAATCCTTATCGTGAGTATTACATCTGGAGCAGGGATGATCAGAGATTCAAGGATGCGCGGATCATCTTCAAGGGCCTGTGCGCCAGTAACTGGGAGAAAGATGGTGAGGAATATTATTTTCATCGTTTTTTTGAGTTCCAACCGGATCTGAACTTCAGGAATCCTGTTGTGCTATTGGAGATGGCAGGGCATCTGCTGTACTGGCTTGAGATAGGTGTTGATGGTTTTCGCGCAGATGCCATTCCTTATATATGGAAAGAGGAGGGGACAGCGTGTGAGAACCTTCCCCAGACTCATACGGTCATCCGCTTTCTGAGGGCTGTCCTGGATTATGCGCGGCCTGATACATTGTTGCTCGCAGAAGCCTGTCAGAAACCTCACCTGGTGGTTGAATATTTTGGTCGTGGCGACGAATGCAACGCAGGATATCATTTCCCCCTGATGCCGCAGATCTATAAGGCGGTTGCCATGGAAAACGGGCTGCCTGTAAAGCATACGCTTAGCCCTGAGGTGACCCCCGACATCCCGGGGAATTCACAGTGGTTTACCTTTCTCAGGTGCCACGATGAAGTGAGCCTTGAACTGGTTTACGTCACTGAAGAAGACAGGAAATTCATCCACGACCATTATTGCAAGAAACCACAGTGGGATTTCCGTCAGGGCCAGGGCATCTCGGCAAGGCTTTCTGAGCTGATGGACCGCGATCCCCGTAAAATAGGAATGATCTTCTCCATCATGCTTACATTGCCCGGAACACCCGTGATCTACTATGGAGACGAGTTTGGCAAGACCAACGATGAAGCCTATTACCATGAGATGATCCGACTGTCGGGGAAAGACGATACCCGCTTTCTGGTCAGGGGTAAGATCGGCTGGGAAGAGCTTGACAGGCATCTGAGGGATAACACTTCAATGGAATACAGGGTGTTCGATCATGTCAGCAGGATGGTGACGATAAGACGAGCGTACCAATGCTTCGGACGAGGGGACCTGGTATGGATGGAGTCCAGACTTCAGGATGGTGCCCTGGCTTCCGGGATCCTTTCGTATGTGCGATCATATCATGAAGAAAAAGTCCTGGTGATCCATAATCTCTCAGGTGCCGGATGCATCATCGCAATGCCTGAAGGAATACGACCTGATCAAACCATAGATCTGCTGGGCCACCGACTGACAAAGGGAGAAACCGGCCACATACTCCAGTTGGATCCGTATGATTATTTTTGGATAGATCTTACAAATAGAAACCTTTAATTCCACTGAATACATCAATGATACCTTCCAGTGAAACAGATGAGCTTGCACGGCGTCTGGCACTTCTGCAGCAGATGGATGTCTTCAGGGATCTGCCCGAAGATACCCTGGCAGAGATCTGCCGGGTCATGGCAGAGGAGCATAAAGTAAAGGAAGAGGTGATTTTTCGCAAGGGAGATGTAGGAAACGCTATGTATATCATTATCAGCGGTTCTGTTCGCGTCCACGTGGGCGACCATGTACTGACACGTCTGGGGCCTGGAAAGGTCTTCGGAGAATATGCCCTGCTGGACTCCCTCGAACGGTCAGCCTCCATAACCTCGGAGGATGAAACCGTACTCTACCGGCTTGACAGGCAAGAATTCAGCAAACTGATGGAATCCAGCATCCGGGTGATGCAGGGAGTCATAAAACTCGTTCTCAAGCGGATCCGGGAGATGAATGAACTGGAACGGAAGCTGGCCCAGAGTTATCTTAAGATCCAGAAACAGAACCAGGAAATTGAACTGCAGAATAAAAATATCCATCATCAGAAAAATGAACTGGAAATAAAGAATGAACAACTGCTCAGGCTCAACGAAGAGAAATCGCACCTGATCAATGTACTGGCACATGATCTCAGGAATCCTCTGACCAGCAGCCTGTGCCTGGCTGACTTGATCAGGTCTCAGTCTGAAAATCTTAACCGCGACCAGATCAGGTCGGTCGAAGTGATCGATAATTCTTTACGGAAGATCAACCGGATCATTAACCAGATCGTGGATATCAATGAAATAGCAACCCCTAACATTGCCCTGAAACCCCAGCGTGTCAATCTGGCGGTGATCATTCAGGAGGCGGCATCCCTTTATGCAAGTGCGGTGGCTTCTAAAAATATCGTACTAAACCTTTCGACAGAAGACCTTTACGTTGTTGTAGATCCTAATTACGCCTCACTGATCATTGAGAACCTTCTCTCCAATGCCATTAAGTTTTCACCATCCGGGAAAAATATCAGGATAAAGCTCCACAGGTGCAACAAAATGGCGAGGATAGAAATTCAAGATGAGGGTCCTGGAATCAATGAACAGGATGTGTTAAAACTGTTCGGAAAATATCAGAAGCCATATGGGGAAGCCAGTGAGGAAAGCCTGGGATTTTCAATCGTGATGAAATATGTGAAAGCTATGAATGGGAAAGTCTGGTGCACAAGTCAGGCCGGGAAAGGGTCCACTCTTTTTGTTGAATTTGCCATCTCTTCTGTCGAAATGCAATGATCACGGAGGGTGGTTTTAAAATACATGAAATTATGAGAGATTATGGTTTTGACGGAGTTGTTTTTGATCTGGATGGTGTGATCACCCAAACAGCCCTGGTGCACAGTTCAGCGTGGAAGAAGATGTTCGACGGATTTTTGCAGGATCACAGCCGGAGGACGGGAATCCCTTTCAGGGAGTTCACCCACACGGATGATTATCTTCCCTATGTCGACGGAAAGCCCAGGTACAAGGGTGTGGAATCTTTTCTTGAGTCCAGGGGGATTCATCTGCCCTGGGGAGATCCTTCCGATCCGGAGGAAAAAGAAACCATCTGTGGACTGGGAAACAGGAAGAACAAAGCGTTCAACGATGTTCTGCAAAGCGATGGTGTCCGGGTATTTGATTCTACCGTGGATCTGATCAGAAAGCTGATATCGGAGGGGATTCATACCGGCGTGGCTTCGTCGAGCAAGAATTGTGAGGCTGTACTTGAAGCCGCAGGCCTGTCGGGCTTGTTTGAAACACGAGTGGATGGTGTTGTTTCAGCAGAGCTGGGTTTGCACGGCAAACCGGAACCGGATATTTTCACAACCGCCTGCGATCGTCTGGGAGTCACCTATGACCGGGCAGTGATCGTGGAAGACGCCGTCTCCGGAGTACAGGCTGGTGCACGGGGTAATTTCGGTCTGACCCTCGGTATCGCACGGGAAAACAACACCAGGGAATTGCTCGAGAATGGCGCCGACATTGTCGTGACTGACATCGCGGAAATCGGTTTCGAGGGAATCGTTGAATGGTTCAGAAACGGCCTGGAAAAGGATTCCTGGTCGGTCACCTATCACAATTACGATCCTGCAAAAGAGAAAACCAGGGAAGCACTGCTTACAATAGGCAATGGTTATTTCGGCACACGGGGTTGTCTGGAAGAACAAGCGGCCGGTCCGTTCAACTACCCGGGAACCTATATGGCGGGTATTTATAACAGACTGATCTCCAGGGTAGGTGACAGGGATGTCGAGAATGAGGATTTCGTTAACTGCATCAACTGGACCGGTATCCAATTCCGGATCGGTGACAGTCCATGGGTGGATGTAAATGCTGTTGAAATTATTTCCATCCGGAGGGCTCTCTCCTTTTCTGACGGTATCCTTTACCGGGAGATGACCATAAAAGACGGGGATGGACGGATCACACAAATCGTGTCAAAAAGAACGGCAAATATGGCCAATCCACACATGGCTGCAATGGAGTATACATTGTCCCCGGTGAATTATTCAGGATTGGTTACCATCCGTTCCGCCCTGACCGGCAACCATATCAATGCCGGGGTAGAACGTTACAGGCAGCTGAATCAACAGCACCTCAAAGGGATCCAATCCGGGGGACAGGATGATATTCATTTTTTATTGATTGAAACAACTCAGTCGCAGATCCGGATTGCCAATGCAGCCACGTATACCATTTATCGTGATGACAAATTATATCATCCTGATTTTGAATATATTAACGACGAAGGTAGTTCCGAAGTACGATTCGCTGTGGCACTTACAGAGCATCAGCAGTTAAGAATGGATAAGTTAGTTTCGATAGTTACTTCGCGTGAAGTTTGCACGGAGGATCTTGTGGAAAGAGTGTCGGATGAGGTCATGCGGTACAGTACCTTCCAGGAAGTAGCTGACGAATCTGCCGAAAGCTGGAAAAGGATCTGGGACCGGATCGATGTTAGCCTGAAGGGTGACCGCCTTGCTCAGAAGTTGCTCAGGTTGCACCTTTATCATACGATGGTGACTGCATCTCCCAACAATACAACGATCGATGCGGGCCTACCCGCGAGGGGTCTGCACGGGGAGGCCTACCGGGGACATGTCTTCTGGGATGAATTGTTCATCATGCCCTTGTACACGATCCATTTCCCGGAAGTTGCCCGGTCGCTGCTGATGTACCGGTACCGTCGCCTCGATGCGGCACGAGCCTATGCCCGGAAGTTTGGTTTTGAGGGTGCGATGTTTCCATGGCAGAGTGGCAGCGACGGCAGGGAGGAGACCCAGACGATCCATTTGAATCCCGTATCAGGCGAGTGGGGGCCTGACCACAGCTCGCTGCAGCGACATGTATCCCTTGCCATCGCGTATAATGTTTATGATTATTTCAGGATTACCGGCGACAAGAAATTCCTGCAGGAATACGGTGCCGAACTCTTCCTGGAGATCTGCCGTTTCTGGGCCAGCAAGTGTGAACTGGATGCGATGACAGGCCGTTATCGCATCAGGAAAGTCATGGGACCTGATGAATTCCATGAGAAATACAAAGATTCAGAGGAGGGAGGAATTACCGACAATGCATATACGAATATCATGGCCGGCTGGATCTTTACTACTGCAGGCGAGCTCTGGAGAGTACCTGACGACTCATGGAGAGAACATATTGCCGAAAAGACTGGCCTGAATGAAGCCGAGATCGCTCACTGGCAGATCATCAGCAGCAAACTGAACCTGGTGATCTCCATGGATGGTATCCTGTCGCAGTACGATGGTTATTTTGAACTTCAGGAACTCGACTGGGAAACCTATAAAAAGAAATACGGGAACATTTACCGGATGGACAGACTGCTCAAGGCTGAAGGCAAATCGCCGGATGAGTTCAAGGTGGCCAAACAGGCAGATACCCTGATGTTATTTTATAATTTTGATAAGCAGGAAGTCGACAGGATCATTGACCGTATGCAGTACCAGTTGCCATCCGACTATGTGGAAAGGAATCTCCATTATTATCTTGGCCGGACATCCCATGGATCCACCCTGAGCCGTGTGGTCCATGCCCTTTTAGCCAATCAGATAGGGGATAGCAACCTGAGCTGGAAGCTCTATTGGGATGCACTGACCAGTGATTACCAGGATATCCAGGGGGGTACAACTGCCGAAGGTATCCACGCGGGTGTAATGGCCGGAACGGTCTGGATAGCCATCAGCTCATTCGCCGGATTGAATCTCAGGGGAGACCATGTCAGGCTCGATCCCCATATGCCCGCACACTGGCGCGAAATTGCATTCTCTTTTACTTTCATGGGAAATGATTATCAATGCGTAGTGACGCATCAGACCGTGAGGATAAAAGTACAGCCTAAAAGCAGTCAGACGGTAATGGTTACAGTTGTAGACAAGGATTTCACTATTTCCGACCCCGAATGGATTGAGTATCCTTACCCCAAAATTTCCAAATCATAACTACTAAATACTGAATTTTAAAATCTAATGGTATGCTGGGAGATGTTTTATTGATTACCGATAAGCACCGCGAAGCGGGAGCAAAGATTATCGATCATATACTTGCGAACCGCAGGGAGAAATATATTGTTGCAATCTCCGGGGAATCGGGTTCTGGTAAATCCGAACTGACCCACGTGGTGGCCAAGGGTTTGAGGCAGCATGGCCTGATGGCGAAGCCCATCCATATTGATAATTATTATCGGATCCATCCGTTGGAGCGAACTGCGTGGCGCCAGAGCCACGGAATCGAGAATGTGGTCGGCTACGGAGAATACGACTGGGATACGATCCATCAGAACATCCGGGATTTCAAAGCGGGGGGGACGTCGACCATGCCCTGCGTGGATCTGGTGACCGAGCAGATCGATCAGCTGACTACCGATTTCCGGTCCATCGACATGATCATCATCGATGGACTTTATGCCATCAGGACGGAAGAGGCTGACCTGAGGGTGTTCATTGAGCTTACCTACCATGAGACGAAGAAGGCACAAGTGGTCAGAGGCAAGGAACCCCAGAACGAATACCGGATGCGGGTACTGGAACAGGAACACAAAATGGTTCAGGCGCTCAAACCCACGGCCGACCTGCTGGTTACCATGGAATTTGATGTCATCCCTGCCAGGTAATTTAATTCAATTTTTTCGGGGCATCCACGTCATTTACGAAAAGCACCAGCAGGGCTGCGATGAAAAGCGAACATCCTCCAAGGATGAGGGCATAGATCGGATGACCACCTGCAATGGTCTTCACAAAAAATCCCAGGATCGTGGCAGCCATGATCTGCGGTATGACAATGAAGAAATTGAAGATTCCCATATAGGTTCCCAGCTTGTTCTGAGGCAGTGATCCGGTAAGAATCGCATATGGCATGGCCAGGATGCTCGCCCAGGCGAGACCGACGCCCAGCATGGAAAGGATCAGAAGATTAGGATCCTTTAAGAAATATACGGAAACCAATCCCAACCCACCGGCAATCAGTGATATCATGTGGGTGATCTTGCGGTTTGTCCAGCGGGCCAGTACCGGTAACAAAAAGGCCACCACCGCCGCAAAGCCATTATAAACGGCAAACATGATCCCGACCCAGTTGGCTCCTTCATTGTACAAAGCTGATGAAGGATCCGTTGTACCATAAATATGACTGGTCACTCCGGCGGTAGTGTAGATCCACATGGCAAACAGGGCAAACCATGTAAAAAACTGGACGATGGCCAGCTGCCCCATGGTTTTGGGCATCTTGAACAGGTCATTGATCACCACCACGAAACCATTCCTGGTCTTTTTTGCTCTTACCAGCAGTCCCACGATAACCTGGATCAAACCGAAAGCTGCCAGCCCGCCGGCTAAAATATATAGTTCTGCCGCCAGCCTGAACCAATACACCAGGAATCCCAGTACAAGTCCTCCCAGCAACCAGAAGATGCTGGCTTTCAGGAACCGCCGGGCTGGCAGGGAAGCTTCGTCATGTACGGCCCTTTTATTGACCATCTCCTCCTGTTTGCTGAACTCTGCCAGCTCCTCAGGGGAATATTCCTTCGTCCGGAGCACGGTCCATATCACCGACAGGATGAACGCTGCAGAGCCTATATAGAAGGAGTACCTGACCGAAAGGGGTACATGCCCTTCCGGAGCAGTATTGGGTATTCCCAGCCAGTTGGTCAGAAGGTAGGGCAGGGCAGATGCGATCACGGCACCGGTGCCGATAAAGAAGCTCTGCATCGCAAATCCCTTGGTGCGCTGCTCCGAAGGAAGCATATCACCGACAAAGGCACGGAAAGGCTCCATGGAGATGTTAATGGAGGCATCCATGACCCAGAGCGTCCCTGCAGCAATCCATAAAGCCGGTGAGTTGGGCATGAACAACAGCGCCAGTGAAGCCAGGATGGCTCCAGCCAGGAAATAGGGCCTTCGTCTGCCTAAACGGTTCCAGGTATTATCACTCATATGCCCGATGATGGGTTGCACGATCAATCCTGTGACCGGAGCTGCAATCCAGAGGATCGGGATGCTTTCCACACTTGCTCCGAGGGTTTCGAAAATACGGCTGACATTGGCATTCTGTAATGCAAAACCGAACTGAATGCCCATGAATCCAAAACTCATGTTCCAGATCTGCCAGAAACTCAAACGGGGTTTTTGTCTCATTCCTAAATGATTAAATTGTCAAATTATTAAATTGTTAAAGTGTCAAATTGTTCTATTGTTCTGTTGTTGATCCTGATTTCGTTCCACTTATCAGGACTAGCTGTTGCCCGCTGACTGCTGACTGCAGACCGCAGACCGCAGACCGCTGCCCGCTGCCCGCTGCCCGCCCTACCGCTCCCTCTCCATCTCCCTTTTAATGTCTTTCTTCTTCAGCGTTTCCCGTTTATCAAAGGTGTGTTTTCCCTTTGCCAGGGCAATGTCCAGCTTAGCCAGACCTTTTTCGTTGATATACAGTTGAACGGGAATGATCGTAAAACCCTTCTCTTTCACCTTGTTGGAAAGCTTTCTCAGTTCTCTGGCCGTCAGTAGCAACTTACGGTCCCTTTTGGGATCATGATTGTAATAGGTGCCATGGGAATATTCCGAAATATGCAATCCCTTCACATATAACTCACTGCTTTCAAACACGCAAAAGGCATCCACAAAACTGACCTTGCCTGTCCGTATCGATTTGATCTCCGTACCGGTAAGCACAATCCCAGCCGTGAATTCCTCCAGCAGGAAATATTCAAATGCAGCCTTTTTGTTTTTTATGACGATGGGTCCACTCATACTGACCTGCCGTTCTTAAGTTCGTTCTCCGAATATGGCTGATCCGATCCTTACCATGGTGGCACCTTCCTCAACAGCTATGGTCCAGTCCCCTGACATCCCCATTGATATGTCGGAGAAGGATTCTATACCCGCAAAAAAGGTGGAATGTAAATGAGTAAAAGTATCCTTCAGCATCCTGAACTCCTTTCGTATCCTGTCATGGTCTTCTGTCAGGGATGCCATGCCCATTACGCCACGGATCCTGATGTTTGTCATGCTTTTATATTCGGGGGAGGAAAGAATTACTGCTGCCTCTTCCGGAGTCAGACCGAATTTTGTTTCTTCACTGGCGATGTACATCTGCAAAAGGCAATCAATGATCCGCTGGTTTTTTAAGGCCTGTCTGTTGATCTCCGACAGCAGGTGGATACTGTCGGCGCTTTCTATCAAATGGATGAACGGGGCGATGTATTTCACCTTGTTAGTCTGCAGATGCCCGATAAAATGCCACTGAATGTCGGAGGGAAGCAGTGGCTGTTTGGTGATCAGTTCCTGCGCCTTGTTTTCCCCGAAGATCCTTTGCCCATTCCGGTACAGCGTCATGATGTCGTTCACATCTCTGTTCTTGGAGACGGAAACAAGATGTACGGATACCGGTAAAATGTTCCTGATGTGCCGATAATTTTCTTCAATGCCCATGGTGGTGACAGGCTGGATGAGGAGGCAAAGGTAGAATAAAATGTCCATTCGAGCGTTTTGGTCATGGATTTATCAATAATTCCTACTTTTACGCCCACTTTTACTGCTCCCTTAACAGGCATCAATGAAGCGGATCCTCTACAATCTGTTCATGCAGATCCTTTTCTGGCTGATGGCTTTCGCCATAGGCAGGGCCATCTTCATGACCTATTATGCGAACATGATCGCCCAGGAAAATGCTGGCTTCTGGCACAGCATGGGTGCTTTCTGGCATGCACTGCATCTTGACCTGGCCACCACCTGTTACCTGATGTTCTTTCCCTTCCTGGTGCTGGTGGTGCAATCCTTTTTCAGTCCGAAGTGGATGAACTGGTTCCACAGAGTATATACATTTCTCATCCTGATGCTGTACGCCCTGCTTATTGGAGCTGAAAATGGAATCTATTACGAATGGAGAACCAAACTTCCGTATAAGGCCCTGCAGATTCTTTCGCATCCTTCAGAGATCTTCAATACAGCAGAAACGGGTACTTTTTTTATCCTTCTGGCTATTTTACTGTTTCAGTTGATCTCCAGTTACTGGCTCTATGTCAGGTTCTTTTTCAAGCCTGTGATACAGCTTAAGCGGAATATCATTTTCAGCATCCTCTTTTTCATGATTACCCCGGTCTTGTTGATCATCGGAGCCCGTGGAGGTATCCAGGAGATACCGATCATGCAAAGCCAGGCGTACTATTCATCACATCAGATTCTGAATCTGGCTGCTACGAATTCATTTTTCAATTTCTCGGCCAGTGCAAGGGAAAACTATCGCTACAAAGGGAAGAATCCATTTATCCATTATCCGCCTGATGAAGCAGAGAAGACGGTGAAGGAGCTTTACCTGATTGAAAAGGATTCTACCAGCAGGATACTGACGACTTCGCGGCCCAACGTAGTTCTGCTCCTTCTCGAGAGCTGGTCGGCCGATCTCATTGAAGCGCTGGGCGGTGATCAGGGAATCACTCCCTCGTTTGATTCGTTAGTGACGGATGGTGTTCTCTTCACACACATCTATGCCAGCGGTACGCGGTCGGAGCAGGGCATGGCCTGCCTCTTTGGAGGTTTTCCTGCACATCCGATCAGTTCCATCGCTGTTCAGCCCGATAAATACAATCACCTGCCCAGCCTGACACGAAAAATGATCGAGAACGGGTACTCGACTTCGTTCTATTTCGGAGGACAGCTGATCTACGGCAACATCAAGAGCTATATCTATTACAATGGTTTTCAGCGCATCAAGGAGATCTACGATTTCGATCCTTCGTTTCCGCGTGCAAAACTGGGTATTCATGATGAGTACACTTTATCGGAGCAGATCAGGGATCTGTCCGGGGAAAAAGAGCCTTTCTTTTCTTCCCTTTTCACGGTCAGTACACATTCGCCGTTCGACATGCCCCTTGCAGTGAAAAAAGACTGGGGCTATAACTCAGTGATCAATGATTATTTGAATTCGGCTTATTACACCGACCGATGTTTGGGTGATTACTTCCGGGAGGCCCGGAAGCAGCCCTGGTACGACAGCACCCTCTTCATACTGATCGCTGATCACAGTCACTTTTCACAGAAGAACTGGTACTATCACTCACCTGAATATCATCGCATTCCTCTGTTATTTTATGGTGAGGTGATCAAAAAAGAGTTCAGGGGATCAAAAATTGACCGGATCGGCTCCCAGGTCGATCTGGCTGCCACACTGCTTTCCCAGTTGTCGATCGATGACAGTGCTTTTGTGTGGAGCAAGGACCTGCTCAATCCTTATACAAAGGAGTTTGCCTATGTTTCCTTTGAAGAGGGGATAGGATGGATCGTCCCCGAAGGACACTTCTTCTGGGTGAACAATCTGAATGTGTTCTACAGCAATGAATTAAAAGCCTATACCGGCCTGATCAACCGGCAGGGAAAGTCATTTCTGCAGGTAGTGTATCAGAAGTACCTGGATTACTGAACCGGGCTTCCGAAACTACTTTTTAATGTCGTAATAGCAGACCTTGGGGGAGACGAGCTTTTCTTCTTTCTTAAGCTTACCAATAGCCTTATCGATCTCTTTTTTGTCAATCCCTGTCTTCTGCGCGATCTCAGCCGATTTCATCGGCACTCCCGCTTCCTTAATGGTCTGGATAACAACTTCCGCTATTTCCATAATGATTTTTTGGTTGGACCCCTCCCCAACCCCTCTCCTTAAGGGGAGGGGCAAGGGGTGGGGTTGTATTTTTCTTAATCCAGGAGATGCACCACCAATCCGCTCCTGAGCTTGGGTTCGAACCAGGTGGTCTTGGGTGGCATGATATTGCCTGTATCGGCGATATCGATGAGTTGTTTCATGGAGACGGGGAACAGTGCAAAAGCAACTGCCATTTCACCGCTGTCCACCCGCCGGGCCAGTTCTCCCAATCCCCGTATCCCTCCGACAAAATCGATCCTTTTATCCCTTCTGAGGTCTTTGATCCCCAGGATGGGATCCAGCAGCTGCTTTGACAGGATCGTCACATCCAGTACGCCGATCGGATCCGAATCATCAAAGGTACCTGGTCTGGCTGTCAGGGAATACCATATGCCGCCGAGGTACATGCTGAATTGATGCAGGCTTTCCGGCCTGTATGGATCTTTCCCTTTTCGTTCCACAATAAAGGAACTGTCCAGTCCCGCTAAAAATTCCTCCTTCGACAGTCCGTTCAGGTCTTTCACCAGCCGGTTATAGTCGATGATAGTAAGCTGGCTGGCCGGAAAGTGGACCGCCAGGAAGAAGTTGTATTCTTCTGTTCCTTCATGATGCGGATTATGCAGCTTTTTCTCGTTACCCACCAGTGCAGCAGCAGCCGTCCTGTGATGTCCATCCGCTACATAGGTAAAGGGGATCTTCCCGAAAAGTGTGGTCAGTCTGATGATCAGCGCCGGATCGGAAATCACCCAGAACTGATGTCCAATGCCGTCATCTGCAATGAAATCATATTCAGGAGCATGCGTCATGATAAAGGCTGAGATCATGTCGTCAATCTCTTTAACTGCAGGATAGGTGAAAAAGACAGGCTCCATGTTGGCATTGTTTATCCTGACATGCTTCATCCTGTCCTCCTCCTTGTCAGGCCTCGTCAGCTCGTGCTTTTTGATGATTCCGTTCATGTAATCTTCCACCGCGGCACAGCCCACGAGGCCATACTGGGTTTTACCCCACATGGTCTGGGCATAGATGTACAGGCATTCACTTTCGTCCTGCACTAACCATCTCTTCTCCCTGAATTTCTTGAAATTCTCCAGCGCTTTATCATAGACTTCCGGTGCGTAGTGATCCGTTTCAACCGGAAGGTCTATCTCAGGTTTGATGATATGCAACAGGGTATACTCGTTCCCCATGGCCTCTCGCCGGGCTTCTTCTGAATCCAGTACATCGTAAGGCCTGGAAGCCAGTTGTTTGACAATCTCCTTTGGTGGCCTCAATCCTTTAAATGCTCTTAAAAGTGCCATAGATTATTTTTTTCAACATGATGATTACCTTCAACCCCCCACCCCCAACTATTAATAACAGTTAATAACCATTCATACCCATGAACGATCCTGAATCCCCATAAACGGCACTCAATGCCCGCTATTCTCATTTTTATCCCCGGATCCGCTGTTTCGCTGGAGTGAACCGATCAGGGCCCCCACCATTTTGGTCATTTCCATAAGATGTTCCCGCGATTCTTCTTCCCCCGGATCATCAATATATTTCAGGTTCCTGGCAATGGAAGTGAACACCACACACTCACGGATCGAGCTTTTTGCTGCCTTCAGGTAGAATACAAACTGGACCTTATTACGGGAAGATCCTTCTGCAATGGATAAAGCAATGGATTCAGCCGCGTGTGTGAACTTACCCGCCAGTCCATCGGCTTCCTGATGGGGAAAGTTACGGACGACCATATGTACCCAGTCGATGTACTCGAGTGCTTTATGATAGACACGGAGATCCTCGAACCTGAAAAAAGTACTTAGATTTTCAATCCCGGTTTCCATCCCTGTTTGGTTTTAAGACAATGATTCAAAAAACGTACAGCGTTTGTTGATCGTAATGGAATGAATCCGTGAAGTAAAGAAATCGTGAATCATTCCTGTCGCTGTTCAACAACGAATACTTAAAAAAGCAGATTATTTATTCAGCTGAAAGGTCGTATCTCCGTTTTCGAAGAAGTTTACGATCTGCTTAGCGGCTGCAATGCCCGCATTGATATTGGCCTCGGCAGTCTGGGCTCCCATTTTTTTTGGGGTAAAATAATAACGGCCTTCAAACTGGCCTGCAATCTCTGCGGCGCAATCAGGAGTAATATCGGAGAGATACTTGAAATCTTTCCTTTCCTGGAACATTTTCAGAAGACCTGGTTCGTCAATGACCTCTTTTCTGGCGGTATTGACAAGGGTGGCTCCTTCAGGCATCAGGGATAGAAGTGCGAAATTGACCGATCCTTTTGTCTTTTCATTGGCCGGCATATGCAGTGATACATACTGGCAATTCCTGTAGAGGTCCTCAAGGGTTTTTACAGGCATTACTCCGTCGTTTTCCATTGCTTCGGCAGGGATAAAGGGATCAAAGGCACAGGTCTTCATTCCGAAACCTCTGGCAATGGAGGCAACCCGTTTTGCCACATTGCCGTAGGCATGCAGCCCCATGGTCTTGCCAAGAAGTTCAGTACCTGACTTGCCATTGAAACATCCACGGGCATGGTAGATCATCATCCCGAATACCAGTTCAGCTACTGCATTGGAATTCTGCCCGGGTGTGTTCATGGCCACGATCTTTCTTGCCGACGCGGCCTTCAGATCCAGGTTGTCATATCCGGCTCCCGCCCGCACGACGATCTTTAGCTGTTTAGCTGCCTGAATGATCTCTGAATCAACAATATCACTTCTGACGATCAATGCATCTGCATCGGTCACCGCGTTGGCAAAATCTGCCTTATCGGTGTATTTTTCAAACAGGGCAAACTCAAATCCTGCTTTTTCGACGATCTGTCGGATCCCTTTAACAGCGATGGAAGCAAAAGGCTTTTCCGTCGCTACCAGTACTTTTGTCATATCGGTTGATTTTTAAATGATACATCTTAAGGATACACTCCTTATCAATTGTTCCTTTCGAATTCCTGCATCGCTTCGATCAGTGCTTTTACGCTCTCCAGCGGTAGTGCATTGTACAGGGATGCCCTGAATCCGCCGACGGATCGGTGACCCTTGATGCCAACCATTCCCCTCGAAGAGGCGAACTGCTGGAATACAGGCTCCAGTTCCTTGTACTCGTCTTTCATCACAAAGCACACATTCATGATCGAACGATCCGCCGGATCCGGGATCGTGGGAATGAAAAATCTGTTGCGCTCGATCTCATCGTAGAGCATTCCTGCCTTTTGTAGGTTCTTCTTCTCCATCTCTTTCACACCGCCGCTGGCCTTGAGCCACTTGAGGGTCTGCAGGGCAGCATAGATGTTCACACAGGGCGGTGTGTTGAACATGGATCCCTTGTCGATGTGGGTCTGATACTTCAGCATTGTCGGAACAGGACGCTGTACCTTGCTGACCAGATCGTTCTTCAGGATCACGAACGTCACCCCGGCGGGAGCCAGATTCTTCTGGGCACCGCCATAGATCAGTGCATATTTGGAAATGTCAACCGGCCTGCTGAAAATATCCGACGACATATCCGAGATCAGCGGAACAGGACAGTCCGGATCTTTACGGATCTCAGTGCCGAATATGGTATTGTTGGTCGTGAAATGGAAATAATCCGCATCCTTTGGAATCACGAATCCCTTTGGAATATAATTGAAATTCCTGTCCTGCGAAGAGGCCACGACCTCCACTTCACCGAAATTCTTTGCCTCCTTGATGGCTTTTGAAGCCCATTCTCCGGTGTTGAGATATGCTGCTCTGGTGTTCAGAAAATTGAATGGCACCATGGCAAACTGCAGGCTGGCTCCACCTCCGAGAAATAATACCGAGTACCCTTCCGGGATATCGAGCAGCTCTTTGAACAATGCCACCGATTCGTCCATGATGGCCTGGAATTCTTTGCTCCTGTGAGATATCTCCAGTATCGACAACCCGATCCCATCCAGATCCAGTATGGCTTTGGCAGTGTTTTCCAGGGTGACCTGTGGCAGAATGGATGGCCCTGCATTAAAATTGTGTTTTTTCATAATACACTGTAATTAAATAATTTTGTATGTTGGTTTTACGTATTTTCTCTTCAGGCAAAGGTACGGTTTTAAATTTTAAGTCATTATGAATTATCCAAAAAGAATTTTTCAGGCCGGTGCGGATACCGTGAATTTATTTGCTACTCCCGGGTGGTACCAGCTGATATTCGGTGGGTTTATCCTGCCTGTTGTCTGACCTTTTGTCGGGATTTCGTGCATCGACATCCGTTTTGAACCTCCAGCAGCCATCGGAGAACACGAACGCATCCACAATGTTTCCTGCGGGTACATAAAAACTGTACTGACCCTTAAGGGAGGGGTCCATGGGCTCGAGATGGTCAAAAACGATCATCCGTGCAGTCCTGTACCTGTACGCTGGCCGGTATGGATTTTTGTTACGCAGTTCCCTGTACCGCTGGGTCTCGTACTTGAGCGACATGACCGCATTGGAGGAATATTCAAAGATTACCCGTGTCTGGTCCCCTTTCAGGTAATCAGGAAAAACCGGGGCACCGAAAACAGGCCGCCCGTCCGGATCAAAGGTCAGCACTTCGATGATCTTGCGCGTGGTGAATCGGTTGTGTCCGTCCCAGCCTAAAAGAGTGTAATATCTTTTACCGGGGGTTTCATTCCGGATGATCTGATAATAAAGAGCTCCGGGCCACGCCTGGCAGCCGGTGATCCTGTGCTCCAGTCCGGTCATAATGTCGGAACTGTCCGAAAGGAGAAAGACATCTGTCTTGTTTGCTTTCGGCCTGGGCTGGATCACACCGGAATAGAGATAGGTTCCGTCGTCTTTTGGTAAATTCCAGGTCAGGAGCCTGAAGCTGCTGTCAGGCGCAAAAAGCCGGCTGATGGTCGTCAGGGAATCAAACGGATATGCAAAGGACCCTTCCTGCTCGAGTGCATGCAGCAGCATCTCCAGAAATGAGCAGTTTGCCGAGAGACGCACCGAATCGGATTCCCCGTAAAGAATCCTTCTGGCTGTGATCGCCATATCCTTTTCCTGGGCTGCGGATAAGGTGTCGCCGCTGCAGATCCCTTCCCGTTGAACACTGTGGAATTCCCCGGCTGTCATACCCAACCGGAAAAGAACGGTGAAAAGTATCAGTGTCGAAATTCGCATCATATGGAATAATAGCTGATCAATCCTTTAACGAATCACGGAATCCTTTATTTTTGCCCAGGGATCATATCCTCATTTATCTTCCAGCCCATCTCTATGACAACAATCGAAAGAGCCAATGCATTCATACGGCTGGGGAGTTTCCTGGATGCCTATCTTCAACGCATGAGAACCGGCCCTGGCGAACTGCCCGGTGCAGATCCGGATGATGCTCTGCTGACCTCTGCCATCCGCTCAACCCTGAACAGCAATCCATGGTTCATCCTTCCCAACGTGGTCCTTTCACTTCAATCCATTGCCTGTAGCCTGGATGAAGAGGAGGTCGTTTCATTTGTGCAAATCTATATAAATGACGTCAAAGAGGCAAAAGATCCGGCCTCTGTTTGTGTCATAATGGCAGGAAATATCCCCCTTGTGGGATTTCACGATTTTTTCTGCGTGCTCCTGTCAGGGAACCGCTTTATCGGCAAGTTGTCCCAGGATGACCGGCATTTGCTTCCTGCCCTGGCCCGGCTGCTGATCCGCTGGTTTCCTGACCTGGAACGACTCATCATTTTTTCCGAAGATGTGCGGACATCTTTCGACGCTGTCATAGCAACCGGGAGCAATAACTCCTCACGATATTTTGAATATTATTTTTCAAAATACCCCCACATCATCCGGAAAAGCAGGAACAGTGTGGCTGTCCTGGACGGAACGGAAACCCCGGATGAACTAAAACAGCTCGGTGCAGATGTGTTCAGCCATTTTGGCCGAGGCTGCAGGAGTGTCTCACAGATCTTTGTTCCGGCTGGCTACGAGCCGGAATCCATATTTCCCTGCTGGACATCCTACCAGTATGTAATGGATCATCATAAGTACAGAAATAATTACGATTACCAGAAGTCAGTCCTGATCATTAATGATATCTCGTTTCTTGACAGCGGCCAGATCCTCCTTATCCGCAACACTGCCTTCAGTTCGCCGGTAGCGGTGATGCATTTTGATTTCTATGATGATCTTTCGGAGGTTGCTACCCTTCTAAGGTCTAACTACGACAGGATCCAGTGCATTGTATCGAAGAATCCTGCCCTGCATGACCGCATCCCTTTTGGAAAAGCGCAGCAGCCCTCCCTTTTTGACTTTGCCGACCGTATCGATACGATGCGATTCCTGATTCTCCGGAGTAAATGATAAATATTTTCATCGAATTCTGTGACTATTCCTTTTTTTTCTATCTTTGCGCCTCGGTTTTCAGAAGTTAAACGTTTATAAGACAACGGCAAAATGAAAAAAGATATTCATCCGAAGGATTACCGGCTGGTGGTTTTCAAAGATATGTCGAATGGTTATGCATTCATGTCCCATTCAACGACTAAAACGAAAGAGACGATCGTATGGGAGGACGGGAAAGAATACCCCCTGATCAAACTGGAGATTTCCCATACATCGCATCCGTTCTTTACAGGTAAAATGAAACTGGTTGATACAGCAGGCCGGGTTGATAAATTTAAGAGCCGGTATCAAAAACATCTGGATCTTAAAAACAGTCAGAAATAAAGATCAAATTTCAACAAAAAAGTCCCGGCAAAAACGGGACTTTTTTGTTTTAAGAAGACAGACGTTCAATAGGGTATGTGTAGTTATTCACTGGTTTGACCGCAAATCACGATAAATATCCATGAATAACATAATATACCATGCATTGTTAATATTTTGTATTAAAATTCTATAACGATTCTGCTGATCTAAGCGTTATTACTCGTATTTTTAAGCAAAATCAGTGAAAATGAATTATATCCTTTTCGATGACAACCGGCGGGATACCCTGCTACCTCTGACCTTCATCAGACCCGTCGCCGATATTAGGGTAGGAATACTGACCATCCGGGAGAAATGGGAGAAATTTCTTGGTGTGCACACGTCCACCCTCACAGAAGAGTATCTTGGTAAAAAGTACCCGCTGGAACGGGAACAGAACAACATCCTGATCAATGGATCTGTCATGCCCGACAAGGCACTGGTCAGGAGTATTCTTTCCCTGCTTCCCAACCAGGCGCTGGTGGAGGAAGATTGTATCATTGCCATGCATCTGACCTCTGAAGATATTGATAATGTGCAGGATGTAGAGTGCGAGGAGATCATCTACAAAGAATGTTTCCTGTGCATCAGAAATCCATGGGATGTATTTACCCTGAATGAAGCTGCACTTAAAGCGGATTTTGAACTGATCACAAGAGGCAGGAAATCAGCCGTGCCTGATGCCTCCAATACCTTGTTCCATAAGGAGAATATTTTTATTGAGGAGGGCGCCCGGATCCTTTGCTCAGTCCTTAACGCTGAAAACGGACCCATTTACATTGGGAACAAGGCTGAGATCATGGAAGGGTGCCTGGTGCGGGGTCCATTTGCCATGAACGACCATGCCACCCTCAAGATGGGAACCCGTGTCTATGGACCCACCACCATCGGAGCCTATTCAAAGATTGGCGGTGAAATCGACAACTCGGTCATCTTTTCCTACTCGAACAAAGCTCATGAGGGTTACCTTGGTCATGCAGTCATCGGCGAATGGTGTAACCTGGGAGCAGGTACGAATAATTCCAACCTGAAGAATACCTACGAAAAGGTCAAAATCTGGAGCTATGCTGAAGAGACATTCGTGGAAACCGGATTGCAGTTCTGCGGACTGATCATGGGCGACTATACCAAGACAGGTATTGGTACCATGTTCAACACCGGAACGGTGGTCGGCATGAATACCAATATCTTCGGGCAAGGATTGCAGCGTAACTTCATTCCCTCTTTTTCCTGGGGAGGTACATCAGGTTTCAAGGAATACAAGATCGATCAGGCCATCAAGGTTGCCCAGCGTATGCACAGCCGTCGCGGGCTGGAGTTTGGTGAAAATGACCAGGAGATCCTGAAGACGGTCTTCAATCTTTCTTTTCGTTATAAGAAGGTCTATTGACATGGTGTCATTCTGACGGCCGCCCGTTCGATTACCTGCGAAATCAAGTGCTCCATCTGTATGGCATAACTATTGACCCGTGGTTAGCCCTGTTTTTTTTACTTATATATCAGCCATTTTGACATGATTGACGATAACAACGATGAAAATGATGTGCGTTTCTCACAGATCATGAACGGAGAAACCGAGTTTATACCATTATTGTCTTCTGAAGATGAAGAACTTATCAATGCAGAACCCGTCCCTGACATCCTGCCTATCCTTCCATTGCGGAATACCGTCCTTTTCCCAGGAGTGGTCATCCCCATTACGGTGGGGAGGGATAAATCCATCCGGCTCATCAGGGATTGCTACCGCGGCACCAAAATAATCGGCGTCGTCGCCCAAAAGGATCATGAAATAGAGGATCCAGCCGCCGAAGACCTCAACACGGTTGGTACCGTTGCCTATATGATCAAGATCCTGCAGATGCCTGATGGCAATACCACCGCCATCATTCAGGGTAAAAAACGTTTTAAGATCATTGACATCTATCAGGAAGATCCATACTTCAGAGCCCATGTGACCGCCTTCGATAAAAAGGACCATCGCCTGAAAACGGAAGAATTCGAAGCCCTGGTATCCACCCTAAAGGATATGGCGATCCAAATCGTAAAACAGTCACCCAATATACCCTCTGATGCAGCTTTCGCCATTCGCAACATCGAAAGCCCTGTCTTTCTGATCAATTTCATTTCGTCCAACCTGAATATCAACCTGCTGGAAAAGCAGAAACTCCTGGAGATGCAGGATCTGGTTGAGCGGGCCCACAAGGTGCTGGAAGGACTGACACGGGAGATCCAGATGCTGGAGCTCAAGAGTCAGATCCAGAAAAAGGTGAAGACTGACATGGACAAGCAGCAAAGGGACTACCTGCTGAGCCAGCAGCTGAAAACGATCCAGGAAGAGCTTGGCAACAATCCGCATGAGCAGGAGATTGCCGAACTGGAGGAGAAAGCAGCTGAAAAGAACTGGACAGCTGAGATCAGGCAGGCCTTCGAAAAGGAGCTGGTCAAGCTTGAGCGGATGAATCCAGCCGCCATGGAATATTCCCTTCAGATCAACTACCTGGATCTGCTGGTGTCACTGCCATGGAATGAGTATAGCCAGGATAATTTCGACCTGAACAGGGCGCAGAAGATCCTTGACGATGATCATTACGGGCTTGAAAAGGTAAAAGAACGGATTCTTGAGTACCTGGCCGTCATTCAGCTCAAGGGGGATATGAAATCTCCCATCCTGTGCTTTGTGGGTCCCCCGGGAGTGGGAAAAACATCCCTCGGGAAATCCATTGCCAAGGCCCTGGGCAGGAAATATATACGGATGTCGCTCGGTGGGCTGCGCGACGAAGCTGAGATCCGCGGCCACCGTAAAACATATATCGGCGCCATGCCCGGCAGGATCATTCAAAGCATCAAAAAAGCCCAGACCTCAAACCCGGTTTTCGTCCTGGATGAGATCGACAAGGTACTGGGAATGAACATCAACGGAGATCCTTCGGCAGCCTTGCTGGAAGTCCTGGACCCTGAACAGAACGTGGCATTCCATGATAATTACCTTGAACTGGAATACGACCTCTCGCGGATCATGTTCATTGCCACTGCCAATACCCTCAGCACCGTGCACCCTGCCCTGCAGGACCGTATGGAAGTGATCGACCTGAGCGGATACCTGCTGGAGGAGAAGATCGAGATTGCAAAGCGCCATCTGCTGCCAAAACAGCTCCGCGAACACGGGATCAGATCCCGTCAGATGAAGTTCTCGAAAAAAATGCTTCAGAAGGTCATCGAAGACTATACACGGGAAGCAGGGGTAAGACAGCTGGAAAAGAAAATTGCCAAGATCATCCGTCACAATGCCCGGTATATTGTCACGGGAGAGAATTATAATGTGAGTGTGAATGAGGAAGATCTGAAAAAGATCATGGGCCCGCCACAGTTCCAAAGAGACAGGAGCCTTACGGGTGAAGTGGCAGGAGTGGTCACTGGCCTGGCATGGACGGCATTCGGCGGAGAGATCCTTTTTGTGGAAGTAAGCCTTTCCAAAGGGAAGGGAGATCTTCGCATGACGGGTAATCTCGGAGATGTCATGAAAGAGTCAGCCACCATCGCCTATGAATACCTGAAGGCGCACTCATCCCTGTTACAGATCGATCCGGATGTTTTCCAGAACTGGAATGTCCATATTCATGTCCCTGAAGGTGCCACACCAAAAGATGGCCCTTCCGCGGGCATCACTATGTTCACCGCACTGGCATCTGCCTTTACCCAGCGCAAAGTGAAACCTCTGTTTGCCATGACCGGGGAGATCACCCTGCGCGGAAAAGTGCTGCCTGTGGGCGGTATCAAGGACAAGATCCTCGCCGCCAAACGGGCCCGTATAAGGGATATTGTGATTTCCAGTGAAAACAGGGCCGACATTGAAGAGATCAAGGCGGACTACATCAAGGGTCTTCAGTTTCACTATATCGACGATATGATGGAGGCCATTAACCTGGCCCTGCTGGAAGAAAAAGTGGCCAATCCGCTCCGTTTTGACTGACCGTAAAAGATACCTCATTGTGTACCAGCCATCTGTCATCAGGGCCTGGATGATGATCTTCCTTCTGATTTCGGTTTTCCTGATTTCGTGCAATCCCGGGAAAAAAGAACAGGAAATCCGGAAAGTGTTTAGGTACAACGAAGCTACAGGGATCTCTTCTCTGGATCCTGCCTTTGCCAAGGACCTGTCAAACCTGTGGGCTGTGAATCAGCTGTACAACGGACTGGTGCAAACCAACGACCAGCTCCAGGCCGGGCCTTGCATCGCTTACGCCTGGAACATCACGGAAGGCGGTACCGTCTATACTTTCCATCTGAGAACTGACGTATTCTTTCATGATCATCCCCTTTTCCCTCAGGGAAAGGGACGAAGGGTCACGGCAGAGGATTTTGTCTACAGTTTCCGCCGGCTGGCAGATCCTGCAGTCGCTTCACCGGGAGCCTGGGTGTTCCACCATGTTCGGAACATTGACGGCCTGTATTCCTTTTATGCACTGGATGATACTACCTTACAAATCGTTCTTTCAGCGCCTTTTCCTCCTTTTATCGGTTTGCTCTGTATGCAGTACTGCAGTGTGGTTCCCCGTGAAATGGCGGAACACTTTGGCCAGGACTTCCGGCGAAATCCGGTGGGGACAGGTCCGTTTCAGTTCGGTTACTGGAAGGAAGGTGTCAAACTGGTAATGGTAAAAAACCCGCATTATTTCGAACTAGTGGATGGACAAAGACTTCCGCATATCGATGCTGTTTCGGTGACCTTCCTCATTGATAAACAGTCTGCTTTTCTTGAATTTGTAAAGGGGAACCTTGACTTCCTGTCAGGGCTCGATCCCGGATACAAAGATCACCTGATCACCCGGCGGGGAGAACTGCAGCCCAAATATGCTTCCAGGTTCGATATGTATACGATGCCGTATCTCAATACGGAATACCTGGGTATACTGCTCGACACCGTGCAGGGGAGTGCAGCTGCCGGCCCTCTCCTCATCCGGGAGGTCCGCCAGGCATTGAACATGGGCTTCGACCGCGTGAAAATGATCAGGTACCTCAGGAATAACATAGGTACTCCGGGCTTCTACGGGATCATCCCTCCGGGCATGCCTTCTTTCGACTCAGTCCTTATGAACGGCTACCGCTATGATCCACAGGAGTCGCGCCGTCTGCTGGCAAAAGCAGGCTTCCCCGGGGGAGAGGGACTTCCCCCCGTCACCCTGTCCACAACGGCTGATTACGTGGACATCTGCAAGTTCATCCAGTCACAGCTTGCGGATATCGGTGTGAAAATTCAGATTGACGTCACCCCATCAGCTACCATTCGTGAGCTGAAAGCGCAGGCTAAACTGCCCTTCTTCAGGGCATCCTGGATCGCCGACTATCCCGATGAAGAGAACTATCTCTCCCTCTTCTACAGCAGGAATTTCTGTCCTGCCGGCCCCAATTATACCCATTTTTATAACCGGGAGGTTGACCGGCTCTATGAACGTTCGCTAAATGAGCCGTCAGATTCCCTGAGGCAGATCTATTACCAGCAGATGAGCCGCATCATCACAGGCGAAGCTCCGGTCATCATACTGTATTATGACCAGGTCCTGCGCTTTGTCCGGAAAAATATATCCGGGCTGGGGATCAACCCTACCAACCTTCTGACCCTGAAAAATGTGACCATACAGTAACCTGAAGTCCATATTTCCTTCTTATGTTGCGTTGACTGCATAAATTAATTATTAACTTTACCGGCCAATCCATTACAAGAGATTATGCCAACGTCTTTACCACTGTTGAACAGGCTCCGGCAATTCATATGGACTGCCCAGTTCCGCAGAGAATTGTCATTGATAAAGCGCAGGAGAAAATACATCAGCCTGATGGAAGCGGAGAATATAGGGATCCTGTACGATGCTTCTGAGGAAAAAAATTATATTTTGGTCTATACTTTTGTGCGGACGCTGATGGAACAGCAGAAAAAAGTAAAAGCCCTCGGCTTTGTCAATAGCAATATCATCCCACATTACTGCCATCCGCGTCTGTCGTTCGATTATTTTACGTTGAAAGACCTGAACTGGTATAAAAAACCCGTCGGTCATTTTGTGAAGGATTTTATATCCAATGAGTTTGATATGATCATTAACCTCGATGTCAATAACCTTAACCAGTTGACGTATATTACAGGTGTATCCATTGCACACTTTAAGGTAGGCAGGTACCTCGACCGGAACAAGGATTGCTTTGACCTGATGATCGACCTGAAAGAACCATCCAGCATCGAAATCCTGCTGAAAGAGATCAATCACTACCTTACGATCCTGAGACCTCCTGACACCGGGCCGGTCAGGATTAAAGTACCCGATGTACAGGAAGATAGTTTGCTTTTCTAAGGTATTTGAATCTTCAAATCTGCAATACATTTAAAGTGTGTGAGTTATGAGAATACGCTTAGTTGTTTTTTATTTATCCTTCCTTGGATACATGGGGATTCTCCATGGGCAGACACTCGATAAAGGAACCAGTATTGACTCCCTTTTCAACGGCAGGGGAGAAATATATTTTTCGATGCAACTCGACTCTCCGCGGGACCTGGCCGTCGTGTCAACCGTCGTTTCCATAGCAGGGATCAGGGAAAATACCCTCTATGCCTTTGCCAGCCGGAAAGAATTTGAAATGTTCATCTCCCTTGGATACAGGGCTGAACCAGCTCATATTGACATTCCTGCCGAACTGAAGATGATGGATGTGAATGAAATGAATATGAAAAATGACTGGGATTATTATCCGACCTATGAAGCCTACGAGGCCATGATGCACGACTTTGAAGAGCTTTATCCTTCTCTTTGCCGCATCGTGACCATAGGCACTTTGCCCAGCGGCAGGAAACTCCTGGCAGCGAAAATTTCAGACCAGGTAGATATGGCGGAGGGAGAATCCGAGTTTTTATATACCAGTTCCATCCATGGCAGCGAAACCGGTGGTTATATCATGATGCTACGGCTGATCCACCATCTCCTTTCGGGTTACGGAACTGATCCCGGCCTGACCTGGCTCGTCAATAACCTGGAGATTTGGATCAATCCACTGGCCAATCCGGATGGCACCTATGCCGGAGGAAATAATTCAGTGGCAGGTGCCACACGGTACAATGCCAATTACGTGGACCTTAACCGCAACTATCCCGACCCGGAAGAAGGCCCTCATCCGGATGGCAACCAGTGGCAGCCTGAAACGCAGGCATTCATGCAGTTTGCCTCAGATCATCATTTTACGATGGGAGCCAATTTCCATGGCGGGGCCGAACTGGTGAACTACCCCTGGGATACCTGGCAAAAACGGCATGCCGACGATAACTGGTGGCAGTATGTTTCATATCAGTACGCCGATACGGTACATGCACACTCGGATGGATACTTTTACGGAGAGGGAGATGGTGTGACCAATGGATATGACTGGTATACGATCAGCGGAGGTAGACAGGATTACATGACCTATTTCCACAGGGGGAGGGAATGCACCATCGAACTATCCGAGGAGTATATCTATCCACCTGCTCAATTGCCAAACCTCTGGGAACAGAATTACCGTTCATTACTCAACTATATGCAGCAAAGCGCATTCGGTATTTCCGGTACTGTTTCAGACGCTGTCACCGGCAGTCCGCTCCATGCACGAATATGGATCGAGGGGCATGACGCCGACAGCTCTCATGCCTATTCCTATCTGCCAGCCGGTGATTTTCACCGGCTTCTCTATGCCGGCACCTATGAGCTGGAATTCAAATCGCAGGGTTATTTTCCTGAGATACTGGATGTACAGGTGATCAACGGGCAGGCTACGTTACTTACTGTGGAAATGATGCCTGGTGAACTGATCGCCGACTTTCATGCCAGTGACCGGACCATTACTGCTGGAAGTATCGTACAGTTCACCGATGACAGCTTCGGCAGCATTCAGTCATGGAACTGGATCTTCGAAGGAGGAAATCCTTCTGTGTCAACCCAGCAATCACCTATGGTGATGTATTACCAGCCCGGACAGTATTCCGTTTCACTGACCGTGTCGGACGGTGTAAATACCAATACCCTGACTCGCTCCGCCTATATCAAAGCGGCTACCGAGTACACGATGCAGAACGGCACATTTACTACCTGCATGGGGATGTTCTGGGACAATGGTGGAGAGAACGGCAATTATGGCAATAATAAGAACCTGGTCATGACCTTTCTTCCTGACCAGCCCGATAAAAAGCTGACCGCTCTGTTCACATCCTTTTCAATTGAACCGGACCCTGCATGTGCCTATGACTGGTTAGCGATCTATGACGGTACCGATGTGAACGCCCCGTTGATCGGAGAATATTGCGGTCTGAATTCCCCGGGACGGGTGACAGCCACGGGCGAAGAGGGAGCGCTGACCTTCAGCTTTCATTCGGATGCACTTACGAACGAGTCGGGTTGGGCAGCTGAAATCAGCTGCGGGGTAAATGTCAGCGGTGATCTGATGTATCCGTCAGAGGGCAGGATTTCTTTGTTCCCTAATCCTGTTTTGGATTTGCTGCAGGTAAGGTTTGATCCACCGCTGGAAGGCAGGATCCGTTACCATATTTACCGTTCGGATGGAATACGGATTCGCGATGAGGTTTCAGATGCAAGCGCTGAGAAAATGATCGGTACGCGTGATCTGGGTCCCGGTGTTTATTTCCTCGAAGTCAGCTGGGAAAAGGGGAGGACGTTCAGAAAATTCATTGTACAGTAAACCTATACCGGTATCTCGGCAAATCCTCCCGGATATGCCCCGGCGTCCAGCTTTTTTCTTATCTCCGTAAAGGCGTTGATCGTATAATCAACGTTTTCAAGGGTATGTATCGCTGTCGGTATGATCCTGAGCATGATGACATCCCTGGGTACAACCGGGTAAATGACGATAGAGCAAAAGATATCGTAATTTTCCCGAAGATCCCATGTGATCCATGAGGCCTGTTGAATCCCTCCCGGAAGAAAGACCGGGGTTACACATGATTGCGTCCTGCCAAGGTTGAATCCTCTTTCCCTGAGTCCCGACTGCAACGCGTTGGCTATTTTCCAAAGATTTTCCCTGAGCTCGGGATGAGTCTTCAGCAATTCAAGCCGTTTCATGGCCCCGATCACCATCGGCATCGGCAGCGACTTGGCAAAGATTTGCGAACGCATGTTGTACATCAGGTGACTGACCACTTCCCTTGAAGAAGCAACGAATCCTCCGATCCCTGCCATTGCCTTGGCAAATGTGGCAAAATAGATGTCCACCCCATCCTGTACCCCGAATTCCTCACCGGTACCCTGTCCGGTTCTACCCATGGTGCCAAATCCATGAGCGTCATCCACCAGTAAGCGGAACTGATATTTTTTCTTGAGCTCCACAATGTCTTTCAGATTGCCAAGGTCTCCGGCCATTCCGTAAACACCTTCTGTGATGACCAGGATGCCGCCCCCTGTTCCCTGCACGATCCTGGCGGCTCTTTGCAGTTGCTTCTCCAGATTGGCCATGTCGTTGTGCGGGTAAACGAATCGTTTCCCGAAGTGAAGGCGCATACCATCAATGATACAGGCATGGGCCTCACTGTCATACACGATCACATCATGCCTGTCGACCAGGGTCTCAATGATGGATACCATTCCCTGGTAGCCGAAGTTCAGCAGGTAGGCGGCCTCCTTTTGTGCAAAATCGGCCAGTTCCTTTTCCAGCTGTTCATGGTAAGCGGTCTGTCCCGACATGGCACGTGCACCCATGGGGTAAGCCATCCCGAACTGAGCCGCCGCTTCGGCATCTGCTTTTCTCACTTCCGGATGGTTGGCAAGTCCCAGGTAATTATTGATGCTCCAGACCAGCTTCCTTTTCCCCTTGAAATTCATGTAATTGGAGATCTCCCCCTCAAGTTTAGGGAATATGTAATAACCCTGGCCTCTTTCCCGGTGAACTTCCAACGGCCCGACACTTGATTTGTATTTTTCAAAAAGGTCCACTATCTTAGAATTACGTGAAACAATAGAAATCCATGCCTTATACCGGCGCTGCAAAACTACACAATAAAGTTGAATGGAATAGGTACGCTGAAATAGAAATTATTCAAGGGAGGAAATCCTTAGACTGGCATGGCCAGCGTTCACAGGGAATCAACTATCGGAAGGAGTATAACTTCCCATGAACCAATGATAATGAGCCCCGGCTTTTGATCCAGGGCAAAAAACTACCCGATGCTACTAAGCTTTGATGTCTGGTGCATCATGATCTTGTTCGTCAAGGAGAGTATTGCCACCATCTCCACCAATAATATATTTAAGTTGGTTAATATTTAATTTTTCAATACGGCTGCTGATGTAATTTATTGATTTCATAGGATAAAGAGTTTAGCTGAAAGGTTATTATTATGTTATTATATCAATATTGGCTCTTGTTAAATAGACGTAATGAAGATATTCTTAAATAAATAGCTGGCCGCGCGAGATCCTGGCGGCCATGCGAAAATGCCTGACCGGGCTCAGGGTGATGTCCGGCATGTCGATATCATCAGCTACGGTATCCCCGGGATCCGGCGCAGCAGTAATATCAGGCATATCAATATCATCGGCAACCGTATCGCCCGGGTCCCATAATTTCCTGCCACCCCTGATGTTCGACATTTCACGATAGGAGAGTTGCTGTGAACCGGCCATTACAAACATCAATGTTTTCATAACAAAATTTTTTTAACAAATTTTCAACAATACTTGAATATCTCAAAAATTTCACTTATTTTTGCTCGCAAAAATAAGTGATTAATGAAATATCATCCATGACTATAACTTTTCTGCCAATAAGCCTGCATGAACATTCCGATGCTCAGGGGCGGACAGACAAAGGTTTAGTCTACAAATATAATCATATTGTTGTTCAATAGTGAATTAATTAAATTGAAATTAAAAAAATTAAATTTTCGAAAAATCACAAGCCTGGAACTTAATCGGAAAAAGATGAAAAGGTAATCTGCTTTATTCGTCATTTTTATAAACAGCTGCCAGAATATGTTTAAAAGTTCAAAAATCCTGATCCTGCTTCTGCTGCCGGTACTCACCGGATGGCACTGCAGTGGATTTACGGCAGCAGACAGTACCGGATTTTACAGCTTTGCCCAAACATATAACCAGCAGCGTCACCCGCTGCCGCACGATCCGTCAGGGTACACCAGCTTTAATCTTTCTGAGGTATCCTTTGCCGGTGATTATTTTGACCGGTCGCAGCTTGCACAGGAAAAGAAGGATTGGCCCAGGGCGCTGACACTCCTTGAAAAAGCAGCCTATCACTTCCGCCTGGGTGGAGACTGGCATTCATTTATCCTGTGCAACCTTCAGACCGCCAGGTGTTACCTTGAACAATCCGATAATTCCAGGGCTGTCGAGCGTCTGCAGGAAGCATTGGATGTGATCGATGAGCGATCCTTTACTTACGACATATTACATGCAGATGTCCATCTCGAAATGGGAGTCGCACTGATCAGGCAGGGCCTGAAAACGCAGTCAATACCGCATTTCCTTGAATCCGTCTCTATCCGGCAGGAGCTGAACGGGAATGACGATCCCCTGCTCGCCAATGCATACAATAAACTTGGAGTCAGCTACTATATGACTGGCAAATTTGAACAGGCACTGGACGTTTATCACAGGGCTCTGGCCCTGACTGACCGGGTTGAAGTGGAGCCCCTCGTCATTGCTGAAATCTGCAATAATATTGGGATCGTACTCAAGATCAACGGTGATCTGGTGGAATCCCTTGAATATTACCACCGTTCCCTGGAGCTCAAGGAATCCCTTTTATCTGCCGATGATCCGAACCTGGCACGGACCTATAACAACCTGGGTAATTTGTACCGCATCATGGGGCAATCGGAACTTGCCATGGTCTATTACCAGAAGGCTGAATCCATTTTCAAGACTAAATATGGTTCACATGATCCAATGGTTGGTAAACTATATTCTAACGAAGGTCTTATTTACACGAGATATGGAGATTATGAGAAGGCTCTGCAATATTTCAATCAAGCCCTAAGCATTTTTGATAACGATCAAACCTATTATGAAGAAATTGCTTCCGCTTATAATAATATTGGGAATGTATATTACTTGTTACAGGATTTTGAAAAAGCACTGCAATCATATTCAATGAGTATCTCTAGCCGAGAAAATAAAGCTTCCGTTTTTCTGGCAAGACCATATTCAAATATCGCACTGTGTTACAGTAAACTTGGTCAGTATAATAAAGCATATAAATATCATCAATTATCGATTGACTATCATAACAAATTTTATGGTAGCAATCATTACTTATTGGCAACTGAATACCTTAATTTCGGTGAATTTCTTATTAACGACGGTGATTATTCTAAAGGATTAGATTTATATCATCAAGCCTATAATATCTATAAACAAATTTACGGTGAAAAACATCCCGGCGTTTCCAATTCCTTATTATACATTGGAAATGTGTATTTTCAAGAGGGTAATATTCATAAAGCTTTAGAATATTATCAGCAAGCACTTTATTCAGGTGCAAGTGAATTTACTGATAAGTACAATATTTACTCTAATCCGGAGGTAAATCAGCAAATTCTATCGAAGACTGAATTTTTGAATATTCTTCATAGAAAGGCGTTAGCATTCAAGGATTATTATACATCGGTCACGAAGGATCCAAAGGATATTCAAATGAGTTTGCAGACGTTCGAGCTGGCGTTCGAGCTGATGGATCATATTCGTATCGGGCATTTGACACAGGAAAGCAAACTCGACCTGGCGAAAAGTCAGCGGAAATTGTTCCGTGACGCCATCAAGACAGCTTATGATACATACTGTGAAACCGGTGATCCTGCTTATCAGTCAGTAGCATTCCAGTTTGCAGAACGCGGAAAGGCTGCCATGTTGTACGACTTCATCCGTGAGAATGACGCCAGGCATTATGCAAATATACCTGACTCCCTTATCCAGGCCGAACATAAGATCAAGGAGGACATCGCCATATACCAGCGCCTGATCGATGAAGAGACCATGAAGGTGGCGGCTGAGCGTGATCAACCCATGCTGGCCCACTGGGAAGATAAACTGTTTGATCTCCAGGAAAAGCAGGATGAACTGATCCAGTACTTCAATGTGCAGTATCCGAAATATTACCAGTATAAGTACACCAACCGTATTTATTCGGTGCCTGAGATCCAGTCAGCGTTTAATGAGAATGATGCACTGATCGAATATTTCCTGGATAATGACGTATTGTATACCTTTTATATCTCAAAGGATCAGCTCCGGGTCGTGGAGAACAGGATTGACTCTTCTTTTTACACGGATATTGATGCCCTGCCGAACAACCAGACCCTGGATGAGATCCTGAATGAAGCCAACGTTACCTATGCCAATTATTTAACGTCTTCCTTCAGTCTGTACAATGTGCTTTTACGTCCCTTTGAGAAGGAGATCACCGGGAAGAACCTGATCATCATTCCTGACGGGATCCTGGGTTATGTATCCTTTGAATCGTTGCTGACGGATAAAGTTACACCCGTTGCCATTGATTATAAAAACCTTCCTTACCTGCTGAGATCCAACACGGTCAATTACGGGTATTCCAGTACATTGTACCTGAATTCCCTCAGGGCGGAAGGTAGGGACCACGCGCCTGAGAACCTGCTGGCCTTCGCCCCGGTCTATTTCGACAAAAACAGGATGGGTGATGATCAGCAGATCGCTGGCCTGTTCCGCACCCGTAATGAAAGCCTTATCGACCTTCCTGCCACTCTTCAGGAGGTCAGGTCCATTAAGAAGATCCTGGGGGGAGATGTTTTTCTGAATGAATCCGCCACCGTCGGAAGATTCAAGGAAATGGCTTCCAAGTACCGGATCCTTCATATCGCAACCCACAGCATCGTGGACAATGACAATCCCCTGCGCTCCAGACTGGTATTTTCTCCGGTTACCGAAGAGCAGGACGGTGCATGTTTGCGGTACAACGACCTGTTCAACCTTGACCTGCATGCCGACATGGCAGTGTTGAGTGCCTGCAACACAGGATATGGTCAGAATTCAGAAGGTGAGGGCATTATTGCCCTGTCGAGAGGATTCATGTATTGCGGCGTGCCGAGCCTTGTCATCAGCCTTTGGAACGTAGAGGACGAATCGACTGCGCTTATCATGAAGAATTTTTATAAATATATTAAGGAAGGGTTATCAAAAGATGAGGCCCTCAGGCAATCGAAACTTGATTTCCTCAGCTCCAGCAACAGCATTTATTCAAGCCCTCATTTCTGGTCTGGATTTATCAATATTGGCAACAACAAACCCCTTGAATTCCCTGGTCCGGATGTTCTTTTCCTCCGGCTGGTTCTGGTACTCATTATCCCCTTATCTTTGCTTGCCTTATTTTATAGACTCAGGAAAATGAAATCAACCTGATACCGAATTTTGCAATTTACTTTCTGATTTTACAAGCCCAGTCATTTATGTACAATAATTTGTCTCCCGGTGAGCAGCCGAAGAAGAAACCTGTCAAGATCACTACGGAGTTTTACGAAAGCGAGCTGGCCAGGCTCCAGATCGAACTGGTCAAGATGCAGGAGTGGATACGGCAGACCGGCTTCAGGTTGATCGTCATTTTTGAGGGAAGGGACGCAGCCGGAAAAGGCGGAACGATTAAAAGGATCACCGAAAGCCTGAATCCCAGGATCTGCAGGGTAGTGGCACTGGCCAATCCCACGGAAAGGGAGCGTACACAGTGGTATTTCCAGCGGTATGTCCCGCACCTTCCTGCTGCGGGGGAGATCGTACTGTTCGACCGTTCATGGTACAACAGAGCGGGAGTGGAACGGGTCATGAATTTCTGTTCTGAGGAGGAATACTGGGAGTTTCTCCGTTCCTGTCCCAGTTTCGAACAAATGCTGATCCGGTCAGGGATAAAGATCATGAAATATTGGTTCTCTGTTAGCTTTGAAGAACAGGAGAAGCGATTCCATGAGCGGATCAAGGATCCCACCAAGAATTGGAAGCTTAGCGAGATGGACCTGCAGTCGAGGGTACGGTGGGATGACTACTCCCGTGCAAAGGATGAAATGTTCACGTACACAGATACAAAACAATGTCCCTGGTGGGTTGTCAATGCTGATGATAAAAAGAAAGCCCGCCTGAACATGATCTCCCATCTGCTCAGTGAAGTGCCTTATAAGGATGTTGTTCTGACGCGCATCCAGCGTCTTCCCGACAGAGATGTAAGCCGTCTGTACGTACGGTCGCCCATTGAAGAGCAGACGTTCGTGCCGGAGGTGTACTGATGTAAATCCCAAATCCCAGGCACCAAATTCCAAACAAATTCAAAATCCAGACCGCCGACCGCCGACCGCCGACCGCCGACTACTCCACCCTGAATCTGTAAACCGTCGTGCTCCGGTATTCCTCTCCGGGCCTGAGGATCGCTGAGGGAAATGATGGCTGGTTGGGCGAATCGGGAAAATGCTGCGTTTCCAGGCAGAATCCGTAGTATTGTTCGTACTTTTTACCCTGTTTGCCGGTTATGCTGCCATTGAGGAAGTTACCGGAATAGAACTGCATTCCTGGCTGATCGGTCAGCACCTCCATGATCCTTCCGGTGACGGGATCACTGACTCTCGCAGATACCTGATCCAGACCAGGCCGTGAAAGAACATAATTATGATCATAGCCCTTTGGATCGCTTCCCACCTGTATGATCCGTTCTCCGATCCGGGCGGGTGTGTTAAAATCCATAGGAGTGCCTGCAACGTCCCTCAGCTCTCCGGTCGGGATAAGGTTTTCATTGACTACAGTGAAGGCAGAAGCCTGGATCTGCATCAGATGATCCAATACGGATCCATTTCCGGCACCTTTCAGATTGAAATAGCTGTGGTGCGTCAGGTTGACGGGTGTGGCCCTGTCGGTGATGGCAAGGTAATGGATCACGAGCTCATTGCTGTTCGTCAGACGATATTCGACCTGCACCTCCAGGTTGCCCGGAAATCCTTCTTCACCGTCACGGCTGAGGTAATGAAGCCTCAGGCCAATGGAGGCTGAATCACGCAGCTCGCTGGCATCCCATACCACTTTATCGAATCCCCTGATCCCGCCATGCAGCGTATTTTCCCCGTCGTTCTGCGGCAAAGTGTACTGTTGCCCGTCCAGTAAAAACCTGCCTTTTGCGATGCGATTGCCGTACCTGCCGACAATGGCTCCAAAATAGGGAGTATCCCTGAGATATCCATCCAGCCGGTCGTAACCCAGTACGATGTCTGCCAGCTGGCCATTCCGGTCAGGCATCTCAAGCGAAGTGATGATCCCCCCGTAATTCGTAACCTTCATTTTTCCACCATTCGCATTGGTCAGTGTAAAAAGACAGACCTTTGTTGAATCCGGCAGAACGCCGAAATCTTCTTTTGTAATATTCATGGTACTTGTTTTCATTTCCTGATTCAGTTTTTGTTTGCATCCAATCCACACAGCGGACATGAGGATGATCGTAAGAACAATAAGTTTTGCAGGCATATGCTATAATGATTAAAATTTCCAGGATGAAATATTTCTATGAAGCATGAAGAATGAAATATGAAGAATGAAGTATGCTGACTGCTGACCAAATTACAACCATATTTCCATACTCCCGAAAAATTTTCAATATTGAAGATAAAAATTTTTTATCTTTCGCCGGAAAATCTCTTCTCACTAACCTCAAAACGAAACCTATGAGCAGTCTTACATTAGGGTGGATTGATTATGCGATCATGATCATCTACTTTCTTTTTGTGCTGGGTATTGGCTGGGCATTGAAGCGTTATATGAAATCAGCCACTGCCTTTCTGGAGGCAGGCAGATCACTCCCTGCATGGGTTACCGGACTGGCATTTATTTCCACGAACCTGGGAGCGCTGGAGGTGATGGGAATGACGGGATCCGGAGCCAAATACGGGATGCTGACCACGCACTTTTACTGGGTGGGGGCCATTCCCGCCATGGTTTTCCTGGCCCTGTTCATGATGCCTTTCTATTACGGATCCAAGGCAAGGTCTGTCCCGGAGTACCTTAAGCTTCGTTACGATGAAAAGACCCGCGGGCTGAACGCCATCCTGTTTGCTGTGATGACCGTCCTTGCGTCGGGGATATCCATGTATGCGCTTGCCCTCCTGCTGGAAAACATCCTGGGCTGGAACTTTCATCTAAGCCTGATCCTGTCGGCCGCGATCGTGCTGGGATATACTTATCTTGGCGGGTTGTCATCAGCGATCTATAATGAAGTACTGCAGTTCTTCATCATTGTGATCGGTCTGCTGCCGCTGGTGTTCTTAAGCCTGAAGGATTTTGGCGGCTGGGACGGGTTGAAGGATACACTGGCCCCCATTGTTGAAAATAAAGGGTATGCCGCCGATGCCTGGACCACGACCTGGAAATACACGGGTAAAGCCAGCCTGAATCCGATGGGAATCGAATGGTATGGTATCTTCGTCGGACTGGGATTTGTCCTTTCCTTTGGTTACTGGTGCACCAACTTTTTGATCGTCCAGCGGGCCATGGCAGCCAAGTCGCGCCTGGCAGCCCGCAGCACCCCTCTGATCGGTGCCATTCCCAAGATGTTCATCCCGTTCCTGATCATTGTGCCCGGAATAGCTGCACTGGCGCTGATGAACACGCCCGACCGGAATTTCGCACTGCCCATGAATGATGCAGGTCAACCCATCTATGACTACACCATTATCATGCTGCTAAAACAGTATTTGCCCACGGGGGTGCTCGGTCTGGGGATCACGGCTCTGCTGGCTTCGTTCATGTCGGGCATGGCGGGAAATGTTTCCGCTTTTAATACGGTATGGACCTATGATATCTATCAGAGTTATATACGACCGGCTTCGGGAAATAAGGATGATGATGAGCATCATTACCTGAGGGTTGGCAGGATCGCCACAATATTCGGGATCCTGGCTAGCATTGCAGCCGCCTACATTGCCAGCAAGTTCGGCAATATCATGGACTTTCTGCAAACCATCTTTTCGATGATCAATGCGCCCCTGTTTGCCGTGATCTTTCTGGGGATGTTCTGGAAACGAACCACGGGACATGCGGCATTTTCGGGCCTGCTGGGAGGATTTCTGATCGCATTGCTACATCACGGGCTCACGATACCTGTGGGGGCGGATACGGTTTTTAAAGGAGGATGGATCGGAGTAGTGCATCAGTACCCGGTGGAGATGGCCCAGAATTTCTGGACAGCCATCTTTGCCTGCGCCTCCGCTGCAACGATCACCGTTGTCCTTTCCCTGATGACAAAACAGAAGAAAGCGACCAAAGAACTGGTCGGACTGGTGTATCAACTTACTCCCAGGGAGACCGACAAGGATGTGGCATGGCATAAGCGTCCTCTGACCCTGGCCATGTTCGTTTTGTTGATCCTGGTGATCCTATCCATCATTTTCTGGTAAAATTAAAAATATACATACAATGGGCGTAGATATAAAATTACCGATCGGTCTGATGTTCAGTATCTTCGGTGTGCTGCTTACTCTCTTTGGCCTGTTCACCAAGTCAGATAAGGTGCTTTACGAGCCTTCCTTTGGCGTGAACGTTAACCTCTGGGTGGGGATCTTTATGCTGGTCTTCGGACTGGCCATGCTGCTGATGGCGGTGGCTGGGAAGAAGCGGGAAAAGAAAGCCTAGATGAACCAATCATAGTGAGCATTGGAGCATGAAGTTGAAGGTGAATTCGACGTTTTTAATATTAGTTTTCCATGAGAATCTGGATCTTTCTGCTTTTCTCCATTTTCTTTGCACGTATCCTTCATGCCCAGGAGCTTAAAATCGTTGAGATTGATTTTCGGGATAATTCCATCCTTGAACTGAATTCCATAAAACTCAGTAATAATCAATCAATCAATTTACAAATCCCCTTTCCGCTCTTTACTGCTCTTATAAACGATTCCTTGATAAGCACTGCGGGGATTGGCTATCAGTCTTCCGGCGACAGCCTATCCTTTCATATTAAAGATAACCTACATGCCTTTCTAAAAACAGGAAAAGATCATCTTGGTAACCTACTTTATAAATTGACAATTGGCAATCTTAAAATTGACAATTCCCCCGACACCCTCTTGCGGATAGAGAACCTTGTCCCCTTAGGCCAATCCCGCGACCACGTTTATATTACAGCCGAAGGCTCCTACGACTGGCCCGGCTACCTGTGCCGCTCCAAGCTCTTTATCCCCGGTCAGGGACCGGTGGGCATCGTGTTACCGGACAATGCCTGGCACCTGGGATTCAGCGACGTGCAGATCAGCGATGACCTCCGGCTGGTGGCACTGGCACGGCGGACAGAGACGGTGAACGCCGATGTGCGACGCTGGTGGACCGACCTGAAGCCGGGAGGTTCGGTGGAATATACAATCTACTTTGATGTGCAAACAGGCGACTGGCACGAAGGACTTGTAAAAATGTTCAGGGAACGCTTCCTGTATGATTTGACGGAATTCGATAATACATTATTTGAAAGGGAAGACCTGAAATGGGTGCGCCATTGCTACCTGATGCTGCTTCAGTTTGCATGGGATCATAATTATTATGATCAGTACGCAGGCGGTTATCAATATTATAATAGGTTTGGGGAATTTGATCACCTGCTGGGCGGATTCGACATCTACACGATCTGGCCCACCTGGCCGCGATTGGGAATGGACCAGCGCAACCAGTGGGACATGTACCGCGACCTGCCGGGAGGGATCATGGCCCTACATGAGCAGGCCGATTTTCTCCATGCACAGGATAAAAAATATTTTATCTCCTACAATCCCTGGGACGAGAGTACACGCAAGGAGGATCATCTGAAAGGGATGGAGGAACTGCTGCGTGAGATCGATGCCGATGGCGTTTGCCTCGACACCCGGGGTGCCTCAAGCTTCGAGCTGCAGGCGACGGCGGATAAGGTCAGGCCGGGCATCATCATGTACAGCGAGGGAATGGCCGTGCCCGCGGATATGCCGGGGATCGTTTCCGGACGCGTACACGATGCACTTTACATGCCTCCGCCCCTGAACATGAACAAGTTCATCAGGCCCGATTTTGCCATCTTCCGTGTGCTGCAACTGGCCGAAGGGCCGCTGCACCGCGAGATCGCAGTGGCATTCTTTAATGGCTACGGAGTGGAAATCAACACCATGCGGCCGGGACGGCCTGAGTGGATCGGGGAGGAGATGAGGTACCTGGGGAAGACCACCAAAATACTACGCGAAAATACCGATGCCTTTCTCGATATGAACTGGACCCCGCTGGTACCTTCCCTGAAGGACAGTATCTGGGTCAACCGGTGGCAGGACGGCGATAAGACGATCTTCACCGTGTTTAGTCTCGTCGCAGAAGGCTACTCAGGCCCGCTGATCCTATATGATGTGCCCAGGGATTACCATGCCTATAGCCTCTGGAATCACCATGAATCATCACAGCTAACCTTAAATGACCACCAATATCTGACTGTTGACATTGAATCATTTGACAGATCAAGCCTCAGCACCCGCCTGGAAGGCAGCGTGGAGTGCATCGCAATCTTTCCTGAACTGCTCAATATCTCAGTCAGCCGGGATACACTGCATGTTACAGCTGACAGGGGAGATAAGATATCCATTTATGCCGGGAATCCTACCTATGAGGCCGAATACCGTGACTTCCCTGCCGGAGAACATCACCTACCGATCTATTCCCTTTTTGGCCGGCATGAGCAGATCTTTGTTGTACAGCTGTTTGAAAATGGTAACCTGATCGACGAACGGTCTGTCACTACCAGGCTGGGTTATCCGCGGCTGATCTCTTCACCGGGTAAAGCAGAACCGGTTTTGACCTGTCCGGATGGAATGGTGGAGATCCCTGCCGGTGATTTCCGATTCTATACCAGGCGTGATCCCTCCACGCTGGAACCCTTCATGACCTACCCGGACTTCAGCGATACGATGACGGTCCGGATGAAGAAGTTTTTCATGGATCGTTACCCTGTCACAAACGGACAGTTTTATGAATTTATCAAAACGTCGGATTATCAATCTGCAGATACATGCAATTTTCTTCGCCATTGGGTGGATGGTAAGCCACCAAAAAGTTTGGTAAATCATCCGGTGGTGTACATTTCGCTTGAGGATGCCCGGGCGTATGCGGCTTGGGCCGGTAAGCGATTGCCCACGGAGATGGAATGGCAGTACGCCGCTCAGGGGACGGATATGCGTAAGTATCCCTGGGGAAATGAGATGGATTCAACCCGCTGCAACTTTAAAACCGGGCACACCACGCCGGTGAATGCTTTTCCTCTTGGTCATAGTCCTTTCGGAGTGGAAGACATGGTCGGCAATGTCTGGCAGCTGATCGACCAGGTGTACGATAACGGTGCCTATTATTTTGGATTGATCCGCGGCGGAAGCTTTTATTTTCCCACCACCAGTCCATGGTATGTCACCGGTGGCCCGCTACCTGTGGATCACCCGGAGGTACTGCTGATGGTA